>Ga0335073_10015427_pt1 | contig 10682 bp, 7 predicted proteins | sample Lox_Sample_22_FD_207093 | JGI IMG/M metagenome (GOLD analysis project Ga0335073, IMG submission 207093) | Soil microbial communities from Loxahatchee National Wildlife Refuge, Florida, United States - Lox_Sample_2.2 | ecosystem: Environmental > Terrestrial > Soil > Wetlands | place: USA: Florida...
CCCGTTCCATCTGAATACAGTGAAAGCCTCATCAGCTGAAACTCTTGCCGAGGCGCAGCAACGCGTTCTGTTGCTTGCGGTAGAGCTTCCCATCTGCGCTGATGTCCCGTGCTGGTGCCTTTTCCAGTGGTCTCGTTCCTTTGTCCGGCTCACAACGTCACCCAGCGCGGTTGTGACCGATTTATACACCTATGTAACAAAGTTATCGACAACAGGTACTGGCTGATGCAATTAATTGCCGACGCTATCACTGGGCGAAGCGTTGCGTTCCGGGACCTGAAGTCTCTTAGTCGTATAGACCCGAAGGCATACCTGCCCCGAGAGAGAGCAACTCTTGGGTTAATTGAGTTGATGATCCAATCGCAAAGAATTAGCTGTCCTTCTCTGCCGGGTTTGCCTCTCAAACTGACTTTTGACATGAACGGTGACTGCTCTTACCGGCACCGCAAGCACACAGGTTGGCTGTTCCTGGAAGGATTGCGAGCCGAATTTCTAGGGAGGAAGGAAATGCAATTTATCAAAGGCGGGAGATTTCTTGCACTCTTGGGGATGATGGGCTTTGTTCTGTCGTGTGTATTTCTATTCGGCCAGGAAACCACTGGCGGTCTGCAGGGCACCGTGAAGGATTCTAGTGGGGCGATCGTATCTGGTGTCCATTTAGTTCTGACGGGCACAGGCCTCGTCGGCGAAAAGGCGCTGGATACAGACGCCTCAGGATATTATCACTTCGCGAACCTGCCGCCAGGAGTCTATAAGCTGACGGCGACGGCAAAAGGTTTCAAGAAAATCGAGCGCGATGGTTTAACAATTGAGGTCGGTCACCTGCCCATGCTCGACCTTACAATGGCGGTTGGCGTTATAAGCGAAGTGGTGGAAGTTACCGGCCAGGCGCCTGTTATCGACGTAACCACAAATACCAACCAGACCAACCTCACTGCTCAAACGCTGAGTGATACTCCTCACGGATACAGTTTCCAGTCGGTTATCCAATATGCGCCAATGGCTCGCAACGAACCTCTAGCGGGCAATTCGGCTGGCATGAGCGGCAACTCCGGCGGTTCTACGCCGGGGAGTTCGGGCAACGGACTGGGTTTTGGTTTCTCAATAGGTGGTGCGGCCGACTCTGAGAGCTCTTACCTGATCGAGGGCCAGGACACGGAGAACATTTCCGGCGGCGCCTCCAACGCAAACGTACCGTTCCAGTTCATTCAAGAGGTTCAAGTCAAGACCTCGGGCATCGAGGCCGAGCACGGCGGCGCTCTAGGCGGCGTGGTTAACGTCGTCATGAAGAAGGGCAGCAACGCATACCACGGCTCGTTCTTCAGCACTTATGAGGGCGACGCGTTGGACGGCTCAGAGAACGCCTTCTTGCGTTACGATCCTCTCGGCAGCACCACGGCAGTGGCGGGCGAGCCGGGTTTTGATGACGATGCACAGCAATACCAGCCAAAGCGAGACCACTTCCGCATCGTTCAACCCGGCTTCACTGTGGGGGGGCCGATCGCGAAGGACCGCTTGTGGTTCTTCCTGGGGTTTGCGCCGCAATACCAGTCCTTGGTCCGAACGGTGAATTTCAGCCCCTCTTCCATCCCGTCGAATTCTGTCCTCGGCATCCAGGGTCTTGGCCGGGACAGCCAGACCTACTTCACCACCGCCCGGTTCGACCTGGTGGCTACGCAGAAGATCCGCCTATTTGGTTCGTGGCTGTATCAATACGCGCGCGCGAGCGGGTCCAGCTTGCCAGCTCCGGATTCGGTAAATGGTCTCTTAAACAGCGGAGTCTCAACCGGCACGGTCCTATTCTCGGGGATCAATACGCCGATCACACAGTATTCACACGCCCTCGGCTTCTCCGCCCCGAATGCGACGTACAACGTTGGCGGCGACATCAGTCTGACGCCGAGGATTGTCGCCACCACCCGCTACGGCTACTTCTTTACCAACTATCACGACTTCGGCTGGCCGACGTCGGGCGTTGATCTTGCTTTCCAAACAGGCGGTGTGAACTCGAACGGCACCCCTGTACTCGACAACTCAGGCGCACCCCTACCGCTCGGTCTGCAGTTGCCTGCAGGCACGACCACAGCTCCCTTTAATAACAGTTTCACTGAGGTCAATGCCAGCAAGCACTACCAGTTCAACCAGGATGTGGGGTTCTTCAAGAGCGGCTGGTGGGGTACGCACAACATCAAGACCGGATATCAATTCAACCGCCTTTCCAACGTGATTAATCAGCACGGCAACTTACCCTTTGCATTCATGTACGTGGGCGCTGGGCAGGGTGACTCGCCGAACACCCAACTGGGTAGTACCGTCTGCTATGGCCCTAATGGGACCCCTTCCGCGCCCGAACCCGGCAGCCTTGCTTACGAGTGGGGAACCTGCGCTGGGCAGTACGGTTACGTAAAAGTGCAGGACTTCGCAACCGTCCTGAAAACACCATCTGGTCAGGTGGTGCCCGCAACCGACAATAACCATGCTCTATTCGTGCAGGATGCTTGGACGATCGGGCACGGTTTGACTCTCAACCTCGGCTTGCGTATAGAGAAAGAAGATTTGCCGGCCCCCGCGGGAATCGGGATCAGCGGCATCAGAACCATTAGCTTCTCATGGGGTGACAAGATTGAGCCCCGTCTTGGAGCTGCATGGGGATCGCGCGACGGCAAAATGAAAATCTTTGGCAGCTATGGCGTCACTAACGACGTTATGAAGCTGTTGCTGGCCCAGACCTCATGGGGAGCTCAAGGGTTCGAATGGTGCAGCTACCCGCTTGGCCCGGATGGGACAGCAGCTGGATTCACCCAATCGGATCTCAATTTTGCCTTCAACTCTTCCGGCCGCGCTTGCCCGACTGGCGTTGCTAACGTAGGAGCAGTCTTCAGCGGCACGGGCGCTGTCCCGACATCTCTGACCGACGCCGGGACAGGTACTCAGCTGATAGAAAATGTCAACTTGCGCCCGGAGGAGCCGGTGACGCCAAACATCGAGCCGTACCGGCAGCACGAGATTGTCGCTGGCTGGGACTACCAGATTGGCAAAGATTGGGCTTTCGAAGCGCGTTACGACCGTCGGCGTCTTGACCATGTGATTGAAGACGCTTCATTGGCTGATCCGAATGCTTTCGAGATCTATACCATCGTCAATCCTGGCCAGGGTGTAGACGCGACCCTGAACGGCTACGCCAACTATTTGACTTCTATTGGTGATGCCTACGGTCCCGGGACAGCCGCGTTTAACCCCACGGGTGCGTTTTGGACGGGTAGCGGCCCCAATGGTACCTGCGCCAACTGCCCACACAACCCCGTGGCTATCCGCGATTACGACGGAGTAGAACTTCGGCTGACGAAAAGCGCGAGCAGGGGCTTGGCTGGAATGTTCAGCTACACGTGGAGTCGGCTGTGGGGCAACTATGCCGGCCTGACCACTACCGATCAGGTCGACGGCGGCGCGATCGGACGCAACTCACCCGACACTACCCGTTCGTTCGACGAGCCCTTCTTCTATTTCAACTATAAAGGCCAGTCCGCGGATGGACCCCTGCCGACAGACCGTCCAAACACTTTCAAGGGCTACGCGTCTTACACACTGCCTTGGAAGGGCGACCTCAGAAACAACGCCACCACTTTCGGACTCTTCCAGGTTGCTTACCAGGGCAGCCCGATGAGTTCATACGCTGACTTGGGGGACGCGAACCCCAACCCTGCCTCCCCATACCCGTATGAGGCCGCGTACCTTTTTGGTCGAGGCAACTGGGTTAATGCAACAGCAGACCCCACGACTGGGGCAGTCACGATTGGCAACCCCTATGCGCGCCGGACACCCTGGTTTACCCAGACCGATTTCAACCTGCAGCACACTGTCAAGGTCAACAAGAACAACGAACATCAAGTGCTCAGTTTCAATGCAACCCTCACCAATCTGCTGAACCAGCACGCCGTTACATCCTACTGGGAGAGTCTCGACTCGGATTACGCCAATTCGCCTTTGTTCCCAGGCCAGATTATCGGTGGGGCGAAGTTCTACCAGACGGTCGAGGAAGGGTACAACCCCCAGCAACAAATTACCAACGCTAACATGGTATTGAACTCGCTCTACGGCAGGCCGAACCTGTGGCAACTTTCGCGCAACATCCGCCTCGGGGCATCGTTCAGTTGGTGAGCTTTCTGTCATCCTTTTCTTGGGGGGCCGGATGCCCGGCTCCCTCTCCTGCCTTGCGGCGCGGATACTCTAGAACGCGGTGCGGCCCCGATAGCAATTTAAGCATTAAGGGGTGATCTCCATGTTCCTGAGCAGGCCGCTGCCGAATTTGCGCGTTGTGATTGTCCTTTTCTGGTACTGGGGCCATGAGTAGGCAGTGAAGGCGCGACTAAAGTCGAAAGGATGTTATCGAACCTAGAGGTCGGGGATGAGCGCGAATCGCAGAGACTTCATCAAATTCATAGTGGCGGGCGCTGTGTCGGCCGGGTGCCCGGTCGATTCGTCTCTTATCCCACAAGCCGGAGATAACAATCCCGGCAATAATACGAGCATAGAAGGCGAAGATAATCGTATCTGTCACCAAGTGCGCGATGGCCGCGTGTTCTCGCGGCCTCCAGCTTCCGCGAGACACGATATCGTAATTGTCGGCGGCGGCGTGAGTGGCTTGACGGCGGCCTATCGTTTGCAGCACCGCGATGTGCTTCTCCTGGAGAAAGAGCCGCACTGGGGAGGCAACGCTTATGCCATGGAGTACAACGGTAGCCCGTACGGCACCGGCTCTGCGTTCATCTGGACAAATTCTGAAGCATTTCGCTTCGCGAAGGAGATTGGTCTGACTCCTCTGCCGATCGACTGTCCTGATGGCAGCATCATCAATGGCGAATTCGTGCCCGACATGTGGGGCAGCGGACTCGATAACCTTCCCTATCCATCTATCACGCGCGAGAGTTTTAAGAAATTCAAAAAAGAAATGATGGGCATCGATCTTGAGAGACGCGCGGCGGAGTTGTATGGCGTCCCGTTTTCTACGTTGCTGGCCCCTTACTCACGCGAGATCAAACAGTGGTGGGATGCTTACGGACCCTCCAATTGGGGGGCTACGAGCGATGAAAGCGTGGCCGCATTGGCCATCGATGAATTCCAGGAGATGGTAGGGGAGAGCCGCAACGATATCCGCTATACCTGGCGGGGAGGGATAGGCGAAATCACGCGTAGACTAGCCGAAATTCTGGAACTGAAGTACGGTGCGCGCATGCAATTAAATGCGATCACAGTGGCCGTGGTTCCGGTCAAGAGTGACGTCGAAGTCACTTATTTCTTCGGCGGAGAATTGAAGACGGTGTCGGCCAAAGCTGTCATTATGGCTACACCGAAATTCATTACCCGGCGGATTGTGGAAGGGATTCCCGCGAAACAAAGCGAGGCGATGCGGCAAATCCGTTACGCTCCTTATTGCGTGGTGAATCTCATTTTCGATAAACCTGTCTTCAATAAAGGATATGACACGTGGTGCCCGGGCAACACGTTCACTGATTTCATTGTCGCCGATTGGGTGATTCGCAAGAACTCGGGATATATGCAAAAGTACAACATTCTCAGCTGCTATACCCCGATGAAGGAAGAGGACCGCGGGTATCTGCTGACCGAAGGGGGTTCGCGCAAGATCGCAGGCAGAGTGTTGCAGGATTTTCAAAAGCTTATGCCGAGCTTCAATGTCGATCCTATCGAAGTGCACATGTACCGGCGCGGGCATCCGATGTACATGTCAATACCAGGTCTCTACACTCAAGTGCAGCCGCTGGTGCGCCAGCCGATGGATCGTGTGTTTTTTGCAAATACTGATTCGGAAGGACCGGAATCCACCACGAACGAAGCCATTTATGCGGCGCAACGCGCAGTACACCAGGTGGAGGCGCACTTAGCCGGAAAGCCTGCAGGCAACGAGACGGCAGCAGCGGGATAGCGATTGTTCGCAGACGCAGTCGGCTAGCTGCACCCTGATCCACTGGACGAAATCGTCGGAATCATCTGGTGGCCTCGATTACGGTTTGACCGCGCGTGAGTTGCGCAAGTGGGTGACGTTGCGAACATTACCCGGGGGGAAGTTCTTCCGGCGCACGCATGACCGTGGGATTGATTGAAGTGGAGCAGCAACCTACTAGCCACGGGCTGCCCCGACGGTCGCACCTTCGCCATCGCCATGGGAGCGTTTTCTACCTCGCTTTGAATACTCACCAATAGCCCAAGTTCCATCCAAAAGCGCAAGATTCCACAAGACTGTCCACAACCAATCTGCGAACATGAGACCGGGTTACTACTGCCGATTTTGCTGCCTGGATTGAAGTCTTAGTTGGAGCCTGTTTTCATCGGTACAAAAACATTTAGGATCCCCGTCCCATGCTCGATTTCAACCGCTTCGAGATTCTCACCTTCGATTGCTATGGCACCCTCATCAATTGGGAAGATGGAATTCTAGGATGCCTGCATCGCATTTTGTCATCGCATGGCAAGGCGCTCGACGCCGCAACCATCCTCGAGCTTTATAGCCATTTCGAGGCGCAAGCCGAGCAGGGAGAATACCGCCGCTACCGCGATGTCCTTCAGGCAGTGGTGAAATGCTTTGGAGAACGATTAGGATTTCCCGTTACCGACGCAGAAGCAAATTCCCTCCCCGAATCGTTACCCGACTGGAAACCGTGGCCGGACACAGTGGAGGCGCTTCGCCACTTACGCAGCCGCTTCAAGCTGGCTAATCATTTCCAACGTCGACGACGATCTTTTCGCCGGAACTCGGCCGAAGCTCGGGGTGCAGTTCCACGACATCATTACCGCGCAACAGGCGAGCGCATACAAACCTTCGCTGAAAATATTCGAGCTGGCGCTAAGCCGCATCAGTGTTCCAACCCACCGGATACTGCACGTCGGACAAAGCGTCTTTCATGATGTCATTCCCGCCCAGGCGCTGGGATTGGCCACAGTCTGGGTGCAGCGTCCCTCGGCGCGCGCCGGAGTAGGCGCCGTGAAAGCAGCTCAAGCGAATCCCGATCTGCAAGTCTCCAGTCTCGCCGAGCTTGTAAGCACGGCTCAACACTGATCCCTTCAAAACCGCCTGCGTCCGGTCATCCGGAAGAGCCGCGTTTTCACCAGCGGGCCAAGTTCCATCCAAAAGCGCAAGATTCCACAAGACTGTCCACAACCAGTCTGCGAACCTGAGACCCGGGTACTACTGCCGATTTTGGTGGGTGCATTGGAAACGATTCACTTTTTATGTGAACCGACCTTGAGAACATGTGCTGAACGGGGTGATAACAATGCACGTTGCAAGTGAAATCGTAACTCCTAAGCTTGACTGCGTACGATTGGAATACCACGGGGATACGATCTCGATCCCGTACTTTTATCGTGCCGGCAGAGGCCCAGGAATCTTGTTTATCCATGGACTCGGCGGGGCCAAAGAGAACTTCTATGCAGCATTCCAAAGCGCCGCACTACAAGATTGTGCCCTGCTAGCATTCGACAATCCCGGAACCGGACTCGCGGCGTGGGATGCGACGCGGTTTCCGAACGTGAGCGCATTGGCCGAGATTACAGCACTTGTTTCGCAAAGGCTTATGCCGAAACGCCACTTCATCTGCGCGGCCAGCATGGGTGGGCTGATCGCATTGCTCAATTTCCGGCGCCACGGCACTGCTATGTTGGAGGGTTTCATAAACATTGAAGGCAATCTGTGCCCTGAAGACTGCATATTCTCACGGCGTACGGCCAGTCACGGCGCAGAGGCGTTCACCTCATCGGTGTTTCCTGAGATGATCTCCGAGTTGCTCGGATCTAGCTGGACTGGCGACCGGATGATCGCGCACAACATGGCAATGAACACAGATCCTCGTGCCTACCATGCCTTCAGCCATGAGGCGGTACGTGAGTCGGATAGCGGAAGACTGATTGAGGAATTCCTCGCTCTAAAGATTCCGCGACTGTTCTTGTATGGCGAAGCCAACCGGTCACTGTCCTATCTAGAGCGCCTTCGTGCCAGCGAGGTCGAGGTCGCCGAAGTCCCACGCGGCGCCCACTTCCTGTTCTATGACAATCCGGTGGAAACATTCTCTTTCGTCGGTGATTTCGTCCATCGGAACCACTCGTCTACGGTTGTGAGAGAGTCGCCACAATGAGAAGACCGCGGCGGCTTCTATTCGCGGGGATTCATTGCCATTGTCTAACGAGAGATCAATGGGTGAAATGGAATCATTTTTTTTGGTCGATGTGTTTGGAACTGAGCCTTTCTCGGGCAATCCTCTGGCGGTTGTTCTGGGTGGAGGGTTTACGACCGAACAGATGCAGAACATTACACGCTGGCTCAACCAGGGGGAAACCACTTTCGTATTCCCGGCCGCCAATCCTGCCGCCGATTATCGGGTTCGCATTTTCACGCTTGAGCGTGAGATGCCCTTCGCCGGCCATCCTACCCTCGGCTCTTGCCACGCGTGGCTAGCTGCTGGTGGCAACGCCCGAAGCAAGACGGAAATCATTCAAGAGTGCGGTGTGGGCTTGGTGACCATTCGGAACTTCGGCCGACAACTGGCGTTCGCAGCACCGCCGTTGATCCGAAGCGGACCGGTGGGCGAGGAGAAACTCGAGGAACTCTGCTCCTCCTTTCTGGGAATTAACCGCAACGAAGTCGTAGACGCAGCCTGGGCAGATAATGGTCCGGGCTGGCTCGTGCTGCAGCTCGGATCGGCACGACGCGTTCTGGATTTGACGCCGAAACGCAGCTACCCGACACGGCTTGATGTAGGAGTGGTAGGTCAGTATCCAACTGGGAACCCGGAGGCATTCGAATTGCGCGCGTTTTTCACCGATCATCTGGGACAAGTTCGCGAAGACGCGGTAACGGGAAGCCTTAACGCATCGGTCGCCCAGTGGCTCTTTTCGACCGGTCGCGCGTCGGGTCACTACGTTGCAAGACAAGGATCCGCCTTAGGGCGTCACGGGCAAATCGATTTGACCCAAGATGCGACCGGCCAAGTCTGGGTCGGGGGGAAGACGGCCACGATGTTTAGTGGCCGGCTTGCCGAGAGCTCCAGATGCTCAGGGCTGTCCTTATGAGATTACGACCCCGCTACGCGTCATGTTGAAGCTCGACCCGCTCCGACGGTCGCACCGATCGTTTGTTCGAGCTTCGCCATGGGAGCGTTTTCTACCTCGCTTGGAATACCTCACCGATAGCCGTGTTCTATCCAAGAGAGCAAGATTCCACAAGACCGTCCACGGCTAATCTGAGAAGATGCGACCGCGTGGATGCCCGAAGAAAAATGGAACCCCGAGCCCTGACGAAAGGACGCGACCTCGATTCGATCATCGCCTCTCTACGCTCGTGGAGAGTAATCAGTTGGGGATCTGTGAGTTTTGTGCGTGACCTAAACAAGTTCGATATCGTTACTAACGGAGAAAATCTAGGACCAAATTTAGCAGCGAGAGGCTGACGAGTTAACCTCCTCAACCGGAGACAGGATGCGACGTTTCGAATGCCATCACGAGCATCTCATTTATTCGTTCGTTACTGGCGAAGAACTGAAAAGTTGCTGTCTCCTTATGCCGGAGAAGCGCAAAGTAATCAGTGCAACGAATTAAACTTACCAATGGCACTCGTGCGCACGAAGCTTTTCTTGTGATGGCGAATCGGGGTGAACAGGATGATTGATATGACTGAATGCGAGGGTTGCCGGGGACGTCCTACCGAGGAATACGACAGTAACCGAAAGAATGTGATTAACTGGGTGTCCCTGATCGAAGAAGCAAGCAAGCGCCTCGCCGGGATCGTCATCGAGACTCCCGTAGTCCTGATCAAAGACGAAGCTGGGGTACCTGGGTCGACTCGGTTGTACCTCAAGCTGGAGAATCTTCAGCGCACTGGTTCATTCAAAATTCGCGGAGCTGCGAACAAGATTTTCAGCCTGGCTGCAGACGAAGCAGCACGAGGAGTTGTCACCTCGTCTGCAGGAAATCACGGTCTCGCCGTCGCTACTGCGGCAAGGGGCCGAGGAATTGAGGTAGAGGTATTTCTTTGTTCAGAGGTTTCACCAGAAAAGGCTCGATCGATCAAGGAGCACGGCTCAAAAGTCCGACGCGTTGGGCACGATCCGCTTGAAGCGGAGTTGGCCGCACGTTCTTATGCTGAAGAAACGGGCAAGATTTATGTCTCTCCTTACAACGATCGCTTGGTGGTGGCTGGACAGGGAACGATAGGCTTGGAGCTGAGGCAACAGTTATCACATCTGGACTCCATCTATATTGCGGTTGGTGGCGGCGGTTTGATTTCAGGCATTGGAAGTTATCTCAACGCTGTTTCACCAGCCACAGAGGTGATTGGATGTTGGCCGGAAAACGCACGCACGCTATATGAATCGCTCAACACGGGAAAGATCATCGAGTTTCCTGAAAGTCCCACTCTCTCCACGAGCACAGCCGGTGGAATCGAGCCCGGCTCGATTACATTTGAGTTCTCGCAGAAGGTTGTGAATCGCAAGAAGTTGGTGTCCGAGTCGGAAATCTTGAGCGCCATGCGGTGGGCTAAACGCAAAGGTTGGGTCGTCGAAGGCGCAGCTGGTGTCGCAATAGCAGCTTTCTTCCAGGAGGTTCGTGACTGTCGGGACAAAACAGTAGCGGTTGTCGTCTGCGGAGGTAACGTTGAGGCAGAGGTTGTCAGC
>Ga0335073_10015428_pt1 | contig 10682 bp, 9 predicted proteins | sample Lox_Sample_22_FD_207093 | JGI IMG/M metagenome (GOLD analysis project Ga0335073, IMG submission 207093) | Soil microbial communities from Loxahatchee National Wildlife Refuge, Florida, United States - Lox_Sample_2.2 | ecosystem: Environmental > Terrestrial > Soil > Wetlands | place: USA: Florida...
AAACCACGCCGAGTTACATCGTCGTGGAATTCGAGATGCGGAACGATGTGACCCCGTTGCCGCCAGGCAAAGCGCGCAGCGAGATGCTCCAGTCCGCCATCCAACGCGGTCTTCGGGCGCGGATCAGAAGCCGGGGCGTCACCGGCACCAGCTTCTTGTCGCTCGAATACCTCAACCCGGCCGGAAATCCTCCGGCGCAAGTTCCCTGGACACCGAAACACACTTACATTCCGGCAGCGCCCGGGCAGCTCGACGAACTGCTCGCTTCGATACAAAAGTCGCTGCACAACGTCGAACAGCTCGATTTCGCCGCCATCAACCAATTGGTGCAAGGTGATTTAAAATCTGCGGGCCAGGTGCTGGACAAGGTGAACCAACTGGATTTTGGCGCTTTGAGCACCAACGCCAATGCGTTGCTGATCGAATCGCACGCCACGATTGCCCAACTGCAACCTGGCCTGGCCAACATTGATTTTGATGCGTTGAATCAAACCCTGGTGAACGCCCAACGCACCATTCGTGACTTGGACGACGTTTTGGCCCAACTAAAAAGTTATCCGTCGGGTTTCCTGTTTGGGAACCCACCGCCGGCCGTGAAGGTGGTTCAACCAGCACCTGAGAAATGAAAATCTATTATCCCCCGAAACCATGAAACCCTCGCATCTTCATCCTCAACGAACCAAGAACATCATCCTGCTTTTTCTGGTTGCCTGCATTTGCGGTTTGACGGGTTGCATTTCAAGACCTGCTTTGACCAGACAGACCTTCGCCTTTAGTGCGCCGACGATTTTTAGCACGAATGCCGTTGCCGGTGGCCATGTGCTGGGCATCCGCAAGCTGCAAATCGCCGCGCCCTTCGATGACCGTTCCTTCGTCTATCGCACCGGGGAATTCTCCTATGTGCGCGATCCGTATGCGGGATTTCTGGGATCGCCCGCCGATGCGCTTCTCGCTCCGATGCGCGGCTGGCTGCGCGACAGCGGCAGCTTCAGTGCCGTGGTGGAAGCCGGCAGCGCGCTCAAGCCGGATACGCTGGTGGAGATCAACGTGAGCCAGCTTTTCGGAGATTTTCGCCAGTCGGAGCATCCGGCGGCAGCGATAACGATGCGGTTTGTTTTCTTCGACGCGCCGAACGGCATTCCCGGAAAAGTGATTCTTCAACAAGCCTATTCGCGCAGCGTTCCGTTGGAGGCGCTAACCGCCGCCGCTTTGATGGATGGCTGGAACCGGGCACTGGCCGAAATTCTCGCTGAAGTTTCGTCAGATTTTCATCGTGCAGAAACTCACAAATAAAGCCGGCAAATTTCAACATCAACATTCAACAAAGCCAAAACATGAAATCACATTTGGAAATTCGGATTCAAGGAGCCAACGGCTCAGTCAAAACCTTTGTGCAAGAGGACCAGTCCCTCGCTTCGCGCATTCTTGACGGGCTTCACCCGGCGCGGCTGTTCACCACGGGAAAGATCACCATTGCAGGGGATTATTCGCTGACGGCTTTCGTGGCTTCGAAAATCACGCGCATTGACTTTATCAGCGAAGAATTTGCGTGCTGGGAATTTCCGCCTGAAGTCTCCGACTTGGTCGAGCTGTCGGAAGATGAATTCCACCACCAGCTGCGTCAAAACGGTTCGGCGCAAATGGAAAAACGGGAAAAGCCGCAGACACCGGGTGATTTTGCATTGAGGTTTCTCCATGTTGAAATGCTCGGCGGCCAGCAAATCTTTCTGGCGATTGAATTCGTCGTCGAACTGCCAGCCGAGCGGTTGAACAAAATTCATTTCCTGCTTTCGGCGCCGGCGCTTCATTTTCGCCTGCGTCGGGGCGGCGTCGGAGTTCTCAATCTGGCGAATATGGTGCGCTTCACCACGTATCCGGGACCTGACCGCACTCCGGCGGATGCTTGGCCGGCGCATCACGCCGTGAACGGATAATGCGTGCTTAGTTTCTGCCGGTCACGCTTATCTTCCTAAAGAGGTATTTGAAAATCAACTGCACGGGCGATGGCGGCGACGGTGGTTCCGGCGCAGACTGGCTCGTGAAGAAAAGATAACATTTGTGAAAACATCCCAATCGAAACTCGCGGTAACACACAAAATGTATGAAACCGAAAACGACATTTCCAAAAGCAGCCGATTGGAACTTTGCGCGCTGTTGAACATGCGGCTGGCGTCGCTCGTGGATTTGCAAATGCAGATGAAACAGGCGCATTGGAACGTGAAAGGACAGAGTTTCATCGGCCTGCACGAACTGTTCGATAAAGTTGCCGAAGCCGTGGCGGACTATGTGGATCTGGTTGCCGAACGCATCTCGCAACTGGGTGGCATCTCCGAAGGCACGGTGCGCGTAGCGTCGTCACGCACGCGGCTGCCAGAATATCCACTCCAGATTGCGGAGGGCATGGCGCATGTAGAAGCCGTGGCCCGCGCGCTTTCCACATTTGGGCGAGAAGCCCGCAACACGATTGATGAGGTTAATGCCTTGGACGATGCCGACACGACAGATTTGTTCACCGAAATTTCACGCGGCATAGACAAATGGCTCTGGTTTGTCGAAGCCCATTCTCAAGCCGCGAAATAAGAATTTCCGCCTCAAAAAATGTATGAACGACTCAAACGAGGAACAACTAGCCATCAACACCGCTCGCACTAAATCAGTCGAAGCCGTTCAAGCGACGAAGTCCGGCGACCCCTACGAGCCACCGTTACCGACAACTTCGGTTGTTCGGAGGAAACGTCGGCATCTCGTAAGATTGATTGCCATGATGGCATTGGGTGTGATCGCGGTCATTGTTTATGTGACGCGCCCCGCGCTTGCTCAAAGTTATGAAGGCCTTGCCGCTGCGCTCTGCGCTATTGCCTGCGGTGTCTTACTCGTCAGGCGTTTCACTCGTTTGCTGGCGGAGGAGGACAAGTTGCAAGAGCAACAGCTTAATGGAAATCAAGCGACGGTTTCACCCTCGGACCCAAACCCGCCGGACTACAAACGAATCCTACTGGACCACCGCCGGAAACGGGAGAAAACGTTAAATACCGCAAACATTGAACACAATGATCCAACGTGAATCATTGATTCAACATCCGAAAGAGGTAGCCGGAAATCCGGCGCAAGGCCAATGGATTTGGACCCGCCTGCGCCATAACTTTCAACCGTGATAAAAATTTGCCCGACGAACAGTCCGATTTGTTCAATCAAGTCCAAGTTTAAACATTTTTTGGCCAGCCTTCAAACGCTTGTGCTGGCGGTTGTCGTCACCTTGCAATCCACCAGTCTCCTTGCGGAGGAAACCGCACCAGACAGCCAAGCGGAAAAAGTGCTGCCCGGCCAGATGCCATATTTCGACGCAGTGCCGGATCCGCTCGAAGGGTTCAACCGCAGTTCCTGGGCGGTGAACGTCTTCTTGTTCCGCGATGTATTTTATCCCTTCAGTTTCGCGTATAACTTCGCAGTGCCCAAACCGCTTCGTTCCGGGATTAACAACGCCGGACATAACCTCACTTATCCGGTCAGGCTGGTTAACAATTGCCTCCAAGGAAAATGGCACGGGGCTTGGGAAGAAACCGAGCGCTTCGGCGCGAATTCCACCATTGGATTGGGCGGCCTTTTTGATCCGGCGACCAAGTTTAAGATCGGACGTTCAGATGAGGATTTCGGCGAGACCTTGGGCCATTGGGGTTCGGGGCCGGGATTCTATCTGGTAATTCCTCTCCTCGGCCCGAGCAACGGACGCGATGCTGTTGGCAAACTGATTGACCTGCCGCTTGATATTTGTTTCTGGATCGGAGTCGCGTATCCGGCCGAGCTTTGGCCGGATGCCATCCGTCCTGGCTTTGCGGTGAATGACCTCAGCGGCAACGCACGAGATTACAAGCGCAAGCTTGATTCGCTGGTGGATCCCTACGAGGCGTTCCGTACGCTTTATTCGTTGAACCGGCAGCGGTTGATTCTTGACTACATTCCAACCTGCGACACCAATGACAATCCCAATCCCACCCTCCGCGCGGTGCTGTTCAAGCCTGTTATCACAAATTTTGCTGACCTGGCGGTCACACACAAAGTCTTGGTGCCGGCGACCGGAAAAAAACTGCCCTACTCCTGCTGGATGCAAAAAAATCCGGCCCCGCTCATATGCTATATTCCCGGACTCGGCGCCTGCCGGACGGACCGTTCCACGCTGGCGTATGCGGACATGCTGTATCGGCACGGCTACTCCGTGGTGGCCTTTTCGAATCCGTTCCAGAAGGAATTCATGGAGTCGGCCTCAACCATGGCGGTGCCGGGTTATGGTCCGGCGGACTGCGACGACGTGGTGAAGGCGCTTAAATTGATCCTGGCCGACGTGCGCAAGCGGCAGGGGAACAAAATCACCGGAACCAGTTTGACCGGCGTTTCCCACGGCGCCTATTTCACCTTGATGATTGCCGCGCGCGAGGCCGCTGGCCAACTCGGCGGGTTGTCGTTCGATCGCTACGTCGCCGTCAATCCGCCACCAAATCTTGCCCACGCGGCGCTGCTTCTGGATCAGATGTTCAATGCGCCGCTGGCCTGGCCGGCGGACGAACGGCGGAAGCGAATGGAGGATACCGTTTACAAGGCGCTCTACTTTGCCGACAACGGTCTGGATGTCTCCGGCAACATTCCTTTGACCCGCACCGAGTCCGACTTTCTTATCGGTCTGGCATTCCGCTACACGCTCATGAATGTCATCATGGACAGCCAGAGAAGGCACAACCTGGGCGTCCTGACGGTGTACCCGCACAAATTTGTCCGTCAGGATTCCATTCGCGAAATCCGGCAAATTGACTATGCCGAATATACCGGTCGCTTTGTTATTCCTTACTTGATTAAGACCGACCGCGTGAGAAATCGGGAGGAAGTCATCGAGAACACCGATTTGACTCAAATGACGAAATGGCTGCGCAACAATCCCAAAGTTCGCGTTCAAATCTGCGATGATGATTTTCTGCTTTCGCCGTCTGACCTTCCCTGGTTCCGTTCGACATTCGGTCGCAATCTAACCGAGTATCGTGTTGGCGGGCATCTCGGGAACCTGTATTTGCCGGCGGTTCAGGACGCCTTGGTGAAACTGTCTTCAGACAAAGCGACAAAATGACGGAATGAACTCGCCCGAAAGAGGGAGTCCGAAATCTGGCGCAAGTCCAATAGTTCTTTAATTTGCCGAATCATAATATTCAGTTGTGATCAAGATGCAGTCTATTGAGAACTTAGGCACTTCGCGGCAAATCCTTGCCCACCTTGGCGGGATGCTACTGGCGATTATCCGACACTACCCGATCAACTGGTCATTCCATTGGAATGGCATTCACCGAGCGATTTCGTCAGGGCAACGCCTACCTCAAAATGGAGATCAAGAAATCCGACGCAAGGCTAATAGATTTAATGTCGCTGCGTCGTAAACTTTCAATCGTATATGAGATGATACAACTGTTGAAACCAATTATGAAAATGAAAGCAAAATCAATGCGAAGGTTATTAGTCGCCGTCTTGGTTTGCGGCATGATGGCCGCATCCATCGGTCAAGCAATCGCGCAAACGGATCAGGATTTGATCGAAGTCGCCCGTAGTGTGGTGAAAGCCAACCGGGAGGCCGTCGTCATCTCGACAATGCAACTCACGGAGGCCGAAGGCAAGAACTTTTGGCCACTCTACCATGAATACAGGTTCGAGATGGACAAGACTTCCGACAAGCTCGTGAACTTGGTGTTGGCGTACGCCAAAGATTATCCCGATGTCCCCGAAGACCGCGCCAAGCAGTGGTTGAAAGAATACCTGGAATTGCAACAGGAGCAGGTGGACATGCGGACGGCCTACCTCAAAAAGTTCAGCAAGGTGCTGTCGGCGGCCAAGGCGCTTCGTTTTGCCCAAGTGGAGACACGGCTTGACTTGATGGCCCATTTACAGTTGGCCGCGCAGGTTCCGCTCGTGCCGACTGGAGGTGACAAGTGAAGGTCGAGAGCACAACTAACGACAAGAGCCAACCGCAGCGATTGGCTTTGTGCGTCGCCGACTCTGACTTCACTTGCTTTGATGTACCTGTGAAACAATTGAAGCCGAGTCCAGTGAGGGTGGTTAGGGACTATCGCGGCAGTGCTGGTCGTGGACTGAAAGCCGACGACGGATACGAGTGTTGCTTGATCGAGTTGGAAGTCGCTCCCTGTGCGAGTTGGGGGACCATGAAATTCAAATCATAAATTTTAACCAATTTATATGGATGTCCTAACACTCTCTCGAATCCAGTTTGGCGCAACCATAGCGTTTCATTACATCTATCCGCCGTTGAGCATCGGTTTGGGCGTCATTCTGGTCATCATGGAAGGGTTGTGGCTTAAGACCAAAAATCCGCTTTATCACCAGATGTCACGATTCTGGACAAAAGTGTTTGCCCTTACGTTCGCGGTCGGCGTCGCGACCGGAATCGTGATGGAATTTGAATTCGGCACCAACTGGGCAACTTACTCACGTTTCGTCGGTGATATTTTTGGAAGCGCGCTCGCGGCGGAAGGAATTTTCGCGTTTTTCCTTGAGTCCGGATTTCTCGCCATTTTGCTTTTCGGCTGGGACAAGGTCGGACGAAAACTGCACTTTTTCTCGACCTGCATGGTTTGTCTCGGGGCGCACTTCAGCGCGGTTTGGATTGTCGTGGCGAATTCCTGGATGCAAACACCCGCCGGCTATCACATCGTCGGCGAAGGCATGCACGCGCGGGCGGAAATTACGGACTTTTGGGCAATGATATTCAATCCATCGTTCCCTGACCGTCTGTTTCACACCGTTTGCGGGGCGTGGTGTGCAGGGGCATTCCTTGTTGTCAGCGTGAGCGCCTGGTATCTCCTAAAAAAAATACACCTGGAGTTCGCGCGCGCATCGCTGAAGGTCGGTCTGACCGTTGCGCTAATCTCGTCGCTGTTGCAAGGGTTCTCCGGTGACAGGAGCGCGAAGGACGTGGCAATAAATCAGCCAGCCAAACTCGCGGCGTTTGAGGGTCTTTATGATACCTGTTCCAATGCGCCCCTTACGATCATCGGCTTTGTCGATGAAAAAGACGAAAGGACGGTCGGTCTCAAGATTCCAGGAATGTTGAGCTTTCTCGCGCATAGCGATTTTCACGCACCGGTCACCGGCCTCAAGGCATTCAAGCCGGAAGATCGTCCGCCGGTCACGGCGTGTTTTCTGTTTTTTCACGGAATGGTGGGCATCGGCTTTGCGTTGATCGGCATCGCGGTGCTGGGATTGTTATATTTCCGCCACAGTTCGTTGCATGAACGGCGCTGGCTGCTGTGGATTCTGGTTTTTTCAGTCATTGGCCCGCAAATCGCCAACCAACTCGGCTGGTTCGCTGCCGAAGTTGGACGCCAGCCGTGGATTGTCTATGGTCTGATGCGCACGCCGGAAGGGTTGTCCGCGGTGGTCAAGGCGAACGCCGTTCTTACCTCGCTGGTTTTGTTCACGTTCATTTATTTTCTGCTGTTCGCCGTTTTCATCTATTTGCTCAACGACAAAATTCATCACGGCCCGGACGATGCGGATTTGATTCCGTCCGGCAAACTGGCATTGCCCGAACCGCTCGCACATGAACAAAAATAAATTTAGACCATGAATCTCGACCTCAACACCATCTGGTTCATCCTCGTCGGCGTGCTGTTCACCGGCTACGCCGTCCTCGACGGTTTCGATCTCGGCGTCGGTGCGCTGCATCTGTTCACCAACAAGGACGAGGAACGTCGCGTCATGCTCAATGCCATCGGGCCGGTCTGGGATGGTAATGAAGTCTGGCTGGTCACCGGCGGCGGGGCGCTCTTCGCCGCATTTCCCAATGTGTATGCGACGATATTCTCCGGGTTTTATCTCGCATTTTATTTGTTACTCGCGTCGCTAATTTTTCGCGGGGTGGCGATTGAATTCCGCAGCAAACGCCCGGAAACCTGGTGGCGGCAAATGTGGGACGTGAGCTTTTCCATTGGCAGCATCCTGGCCGGACTGCTGATCGGGATCGCACTCGGCAACATTGCCTGGGGCGTGCCGATTGACTCCAACGGTGAATATGCAGGCACGTTTCTCGGATTGTTAAAACCGTATCCACTGCTCGTCGGCGTGACGACCGTGGCGTTGTTCATGATGCACGGCGCGATTTACGGCGTGATGAAAACTGAAGTCACCTTGCACGACAAACTGCGCGTATGGGCGATGCGCTGCATCATTTTCTTCGTCATCTGCACCGTTACGCTGACGATGGCCACGCTGCTTTACGTACCGCACATGGCCTCGCGTGTGCGGGAAGATCCGTGGCTCTTCAGCATTGCGCTGGTGAACATGTTGTTCATTGCCAATATCCCGCGAGAATTCCATCACGGAAATGACGGGAAGGCGTTTTTGTCCTCTTGCGCCGCCATTGTGACGCTGATGGTGCTGTTCGCGTTGAACATTTTTCCCAACCTGGTTTACAGCCTGTCCAATCCTGAAAACAACCTGACGATTTACAACGCCGCGTCATCGCAAAAAACACTCGGCATTATCCTTATTATCGCCTGTATCGGCGTGCCCATGGTCATCGCCTATACCGTCTGCATCTACTGGGTTTTCCGAGGAAAAGTGAAACTCGATAAATTGAGTTACTGAACCCAGTCACCAATGCGCGGCATCCGGAGATTCAGTAAGACAAAATCAGGCAAATGCCTCTTGATAAGCGCCAGAGCCTCATCCCCGTCGCTCTCTTCAGTCCCAACCTTAATATCCAGAGCTTCTCTCGGAATGTAATAGTCACGACCTGTCAGCGCCGGGGAACAGATGCTCTCGCGTCCAGCTACGGACCATACGGCTGCCGGAGGCACGACCTCCGCTAAAAACTCAATGACCAAGTTACTTTATGGATACCATCTCGCTCTAAAGAGGTATCCGGAAATCTGCTCAAAGTCGCTTGGCCATCTGACTTTGTGTTGGGTAAGTTTCGACGAGTGTATGACAGGCGGGGTCATGAAGACGGGAGTCGGGCATGCCGTTTCAGGCTGTTACGCCCGAACCGAATGTGCCGTTCTGCTCCAGTCAGAGTGGCGGCGGTGGTTTTGTGTGCGGTGACAGCCAAATCTCAGACGCTGTCTCCGGACATGGTAAACAGCTTTAGGAATGTTGTGGGTAGTCGTACCGAAGCAGTGGTCGTGTTAGCGGGCGATCAAGGGTTTTCCGATGGGAACTTTTCGCAGGTGGCCGCTGGTACGGACCAGAGGAGCGCGGAAATAAGCATCACCAAGTTCGGGGGCGCTGGAGATGTTGGCGACCCGGAGCCACTCGGCAATCTTCCGTTTGGCTGGCAACCAAGGCTGCAAGGTAGCATGGGGTATCTTACTGCTAAGAATGACTACCACGGAGGTCTGCTCCAAGGTGACGAGAGCAAGTACAACACTTTTGCGATCCAGTTCGGGGGTGGCGCGCGCTTGTGGTTCAACGATCATCTGAGCATCGCGCCAACGATTATGGGCATGTATGGCCACACCGAAAACGAGTACACCGCCCGCAGCGCGTTTGCCCAAGCTAATTTTGCACAGGCCCAGAACCTCGGGCTAATTAACTGGAAGGCGGACACCTGGACCGTTATCCCGGCTGGAGATGTGCAGTACCTATTCACGTGGCGGCGCACAGTTTTCACGTTAACCTCGGATTTTACTTATTACCACACGGAGAGCTTCAACACCTCCACCCCGAACCTGAGCATCAACGGGAGCTCGGAATCTTGGAAGAATATGATTGATGTGGACATTCCGCTGGGCAAAGAGCTGTTCGGCCACGAACTGCACACTGGCGGTTTTTTCAGCCGAACCGATTTCTACGACGACCTTCAAACCGGCTTGAATACCGACCACCTTTATGAAGCGCATGGCCGTCTGGTTCTGGATTTCTTGGGGAAGTTATGGAAGGTAAAATGGATCGGATTGGGCGGCTCATATATGTGGGGTGACAACTTTAGCGCGTGGACTGTCGGTGCTGACGTTGCTTTCAAGTTCTAATCAAGCGGGATGCACTCGGGCGCAATTCAGCTCCCAATGGTCGAATTGCGACCCTCGCCTGATGCTCGATTTACACAAGAATCCAATAAGACATGATTAACTTAGCCCTGACTTCCAGCAAAACTGTTAGCAACTTACCAATACAATTCTTTCACGTAGGAGATGGCGTTGTCTTGACCCTTGGCGGATATTCGTCTGGCATTTTGCGCCTCACCGCATCAGGTTTGTTTTTGCCAGATCAATGATTTTCGTGCCGCGCCCGTCAAGAATCGCTTTGATCATGTAAAGGCTGAAACCTTTCATTTGCTCAACGGTGATCGTCGGGGGCATTGAAAGTTCCTGGCGATTGACCACGACTTCCACGAGCGCCGGGCCATCGTGTTGGAGTGCTTGGAGCAGCATCGGGCGCACTTGCTCTGGAGTTTCCGCCTTCAATCCGAGCACGCCAGCGGCTTCGGCCATCTTCGCGAAATCAGGATTCTCCAACTCCGTCGCGAATTCCAAAACGCCCACCGCCTTCATTTCCAGTTCAATGAAACCCAGCGAACTATTGTTGAAGACAACCATTTTCACGGGCAATCGCAATTGCCGCAGCGTCAGCAAATCCCCCATCAGCATCGCGATGCCGCCATCACCGGACAGCGTGACGACCTGCCGGCCGGG
>Ga0335073_10015429_pt1 | contig 10681 bp, 9 predicted proteins | sample Lox_Sample_22_FD_207093 | JGI IMG/M metagenome (GOLD analysis project Ga0335073, IMG submission 207093) | Soil microbial communities from Loxahatchee National Wildlife Refuge, Florida, United States - Lox_Sample_2.2 | ecosystem: Environmental > Terrestrial > Soil > Wetlands | place: USA: Florida...
ATCGCGCCGCCCGCATCTGGGCCGCCCAGCGTGGCACATCGCTCTCCAATGTCGTCCGCTATCTGCTTTCCACGATGCATCGTATACCTCGTGCCGCCGTGGCCTTTCCTTTGGCGGGCGCCACCGGCATTCCGGCAACTTCAGCCGCGCCTGCCGCGCAACCTGCCTCCGATTCGGTCCCCGTCGCAGCCGCTCAGGATACGTGTGTCCAAACTCCAAATTGAGCCTGTTCACAGTTCCTGTGCGCCTGTGTAAGTGTGAGCTGCGCCCTAACTCGCTCATTCCACATTTGGACTCTCTCCGCGCAACACAGCAAAAACAACCGAGTGTAAGTGTGGAACTGTGAGCGTGAAGCCGAATATCGCAGCAGGGAAGCAAAAAGGCCCTCAGCCGAAGCTGAGGGCCTTTCGTCTTTGCGCCGAAAGCGCGTTTGCTTGGACGGTAAGTCCTCGGGGTCCCCAGCGACAGGTCCACGTCGCTGGGGTGAGTCTTAGTACATGCCGTCCATGCCGCCGCCGTGGCCGCCGGGAGCCGGAGCCGCCTTGGGCTCGGGCATCTCGACCACCAGGGCTTCCGTGGTCAGCAGCAGTCCGGCGATTGAAGCCGCGTTCTGCAGTGCAGTGCGGGTCACCTTGGTCGGGTCGATCACGCCGGCCTTCACCAGGTTTTCGAAGGTGCCAGTCGCAGCGTTGTAGCCATAGTGCGAATCGCTGTGCTCCAGCACCTTGGCCACAACCACCGCACCCTCTTCGCCTGCGTTGGCAACGATCTGGCGCAGCGGCTCTTCGAGCGAACGAAGCACAATCTGTGCGCCGATCTTCTCGTCGCCTTCGAGCGTCTTGATCAGCTCCTGGACCGCGGGGACTGCGCGAACCAGGGCCACGCCGCCGCCCGGAACGATGCCTTCTTCAACAGCCGCGCGGGTTGCGTGCAGAGCATCCTCAACACGAGCCTTCTTTTCCTTCAGCTCGGTCTCGGTTGCCGCGCCCACCTTGATGATGGCAACGCCGCCCACCAGCTTGGCCAGCCGCTCCTGCAGCTTCTCGCGGTCGTAGTCTGAGGTGGTCTTCTCGATCTGCGAGCGGATCTCCTTCACGCGTCCATCGATGTCGCTGGTCTTGCCGGCGCCGTCAACGATGGTCGTGTTGTCCTTGTCGATCGTGACCCGCTTCGCGCGGCCCAGATCCTCGAGCTTCACGCCTTCCAGCTTGATGCCGAGATCTTCAGTGATGGCCTTGCCGCCGGTCAGAATTGCGATGTCGCCCAGGATGGCCTTGCGGCGATCGCCAAAGCCCGGAGCCTTGACGGCAGCAACGTTCAGCGTGCCGCGCAGCTTGTTCACCACCAGGGTTGCGAGCGCTTCGCCTTCCACGTCCTCGGCAATGATCAGGAGCGGCTTGCCGCCGCGCGCAACCTGCTCCAGCAGGGGCAGCAGATCCTTCATCGCGCTGATCTTCTTCTCGTAGATCAGGATGTACGGATCGTCGAGAACCGCTTCAAGGCGCTCGGCGTCGGTGACGAAGTAGGGGCTCAGGTAGCCGCGATCAAACTGCATGCCGTCCACGGTCTCAAGGCCGGTGTGCATGGTCTTCGACTCTTCAATGGTGATCACGCCGTCCTTGCCCACCACCTTCACTGCGTGAGCAATAATGTCGCCGATCTCCTGGTCGCCATTGGCTGAAATCGCGCCCACCTGGGCAACGGAGCCTTCGTCCACGGGCTTCGACAGCTTGCCGAGAGCGCCGCCCTCGGTCCACTTGCCGTCCTTGTCGCGGGTGCCGATGATGGTCGTCACGGCTTTGTCGATGCCGCGCTTCAGAGCCGTCGGGTTGGCGCCGGCCGCAACCGTCTTCACGCCTTCGCGGAAGATCGACTGCGCCAGAACCGTCGCGGTCGTCGTGCCGTCGCCGGCCACGTCGCTGGTCTTCGATGCAACTTCACGAACCAGCTGCGCGCCCACGTTCTCGAGCGGATCCTTCAGGTCGATTTCCTTGGCCACCGTCACGCCGTCCTTGGTGATGGTGGGCGAACCGAACTTTTTCTCAATAACAACGTTGCGGCCCTTCGGCCCCAGCGTCGCCTTCACAGCGTCTGCCAGCGTGTTTACGCCGCGCAGAATCGCCTGACGGGAATCTTCACCGTGCAAGATCTGCTTTGCCATTGCTTCAATTCTCCTAAGTCAGTTGTCAGTGAACAGTGATCAGTTTTGCTGTCTCGGTGCCAGCCGGCCAAAACCTTGCTGAAGACTGAGAACTGAAAACTGAGAAACCGGCGCTTCGCGCCTACTTCTTGACGATGCCCAGAACTTCTTCTTCGCGCATGATCAGGAACTCCTCACCGTCGATCTTGATCTCGGTGCCGGAGTACTTGCCGAACAGAACGCGGTCGCCCGCCTTCACGTCGAGAGGGAAGACTTTGCCTTCGTCGTTCGATTTGCCTTTGCCAACCGCGATCACTTCGCCTTCCTGCGGCTTTTCTTTGGCACTGTCGGGAATGATGATGCCCCCGCGAACCGTCTCCGTCTCTTCGATACGGCGGACGAGAATGCGATCGTGAAGCGGGGTGAAGGTGGTCGTAACAGATGTTGCTGCCATTGCTTCGCTTCTCCTTCGCACGCAGACGGGGTTGAGCCCCGGCCGCGCTTCAAGTGATTTATAGAAAAGGATTTCTGACTTCCAGGACGCAGCTCCAAACCCTCGGATCTGGCCCTTCTAGCAGTCCTGCCAACCTTGCGCTAGCAGTCTCGCTTTCCAATTGCTAAAGATAGGCAGATTATCCAGAGTTGTCAAGCCCCGGACACTCTGATGTGAGTGTATGGGACTAAGATTTATTGCAAAGTTCACATTCGACCACCCGACCAACGGCCGATGAGACTTGAGTTGATTTTCCGTCCTGTGGGAGAAGACTCACCACGTTCAGAGAAGAAGCAGTTTGAGGCCGGATGTGGAATATGGCGGAGAGGGAGGGATTCGAACCCCCGATAGCCTTACGACTATGCCTGATTTCGAGTCAGGTGCATTCAACCGGGCTCTGCCACCTCTCCGACTTTGTCTACAGCATCCAGCTGTCTCTCCAGAACGGGTGGAAGTAAATAGTTCTGGGGCCGCTTGAGTATTGCCCTGCGTTACGCCTGCGCAGATGCGTCTGAACTGCCTCAGACGTCATGTGCGCCACGCACATGATGAGAATATCGCATCGTCATCTGTGTCGTCGAATGTTCGGCCATCCGACTCAAGCGTTTCATTCCTATTCAGGGCTCTCGAAGCGCGGCAAATAACGCTCGGCCTTTTGAGCGGTAGAGGAATGACATCGCCACCCAAGCGTAGCGACGTGCGGTTGGGAACCTTCGCGATCCATATTGCGTTGATGGTCAATGTCGAAGAGTCGTGACAGGCGCGGCGCTCCGCATCGCTCAGTGCACGCTCAAAGCCATTTGTCATCCATTCAATCCTGGAAGATGGCGTGCATATTTATGCGTAAGCGAAATAAATTTGATGCAGGCAGAACTGCGCAAGGTAAGTTGGATTGTTGATTGCACGGATGATCTGAGAGGAGTGAGTACAGAATTGAGCTTCGATCGGTTGGGCCACCCTGATGAGCGGAGGGCGTGGCTGGGCAATAAGGCGAATTGGATCCGGCTCAGCGCAATGGCCATGACGAACCACGCCGGGTTGGGTCACACGGGTGGCGATCTCTCGTCTGCTGATATTTTGACGACTCTCTATCTGGGCCAGGTGCTGCGTATCGATCCATTGAAGCCCGATTGGTCGCAGAGAGACCGCTTTGTGATGTCGAAGGGGCACTGCTCCGGCGCTTTCTATTCGACTCTCGCGCAGCGTGGATTCTTTCCTTTGGACCAGTTGAAGACGTTCATGGATCCCCTCTCGATGTTGAATGGGCATCCCGACCACAACAAACTGCCCGGAGTGGAGGCTAACACCGGCCCTCTCGGGCATGGGTTGCCTATCGCGGCGGGTATGGCTCTGGCTGCACGCATGCGCAATGAGTCGTGGCGCGTCTTCGTGCTGGTGGGCGATGGTGAGCTGCAGGAAGGCTCGAACTGGGAAGCGGCGATGTGTGCTCAACAATACAAGCTTGACAATCTCATTGTTATCGTCGACCGCAACCGGATTCAGCAGGGGGATTTCACCGAAACCACCATCAATATGGAGCCTCTGGCGGATCGATGGACCGCCTTCGGGTTTGCGGCGAAAGAGGTCGACGGGCATGATCACCTGGCCCTTTACGAGGCTTTTTCAACGGCGCCCATTGAGAAGGGAAAGCCGTCGTGTTTTATTGCAAGGACGACGAAGGGCAAGGGCGTCTCGTTTGCCGAGAACAAGCCAGCATGGCATCACGGTGTGCCCACGAAGGGGCAACTGGAGCTTGCGGCCAGTGAACTTGGAGTGGAGGTGGGCTGGTGACTTCGATTCCGCTCGAGAAGCACGCTCCCCAGAAGCCGCAGCTTTTCGATTGCCGTGACGCCTATGCGAAGACATTGGAAGAGATGGCAGACCGGGATAGCAGAGTCTGCGTCGTGATCAACGACTCCCTCTCATCGGCCAAGATGAAGGACTTCAAGACGAAGTATCCGGATCGCTTCGTCAACGTGGGTATTGCCGAGCAGAACATGATAGGCGTCGGCAGCGGACTCGCCAATGGCGGCATGGTGCCGTATCTGTGTGGTGCGTCCTGCTTCCTCACGGCACGGGGCATGGAGCAGGTAAAGGTCGACATGGCATACTCCAAGGCGAACGTGCGCATCTGCGGCATGTCGCCGGGCATGGCATATGGACAGCTTGGCCCGACGCATCACTCGATCGAGGACCTGGCTTGGATGCGCGTCCTGCCCAATCTCGCGGTGATCGTCCCCGCAGATCCAATTGAGACCGCGGCAGCGATGAATTATTCGCTGAAGCACGTTGGACCGATGTACCTGCGGATCGCGCGGGTGCCTGTGCGCAAGGTCCACAGCGCGGATTATGAATTTCAGTTGGGCAGGGCAGTCGTTCTTCGTGAAGGCACAGACGTGACGCTCATGGCGAACGGTCTCCTTGTGGCGCGCGCTCTGGATGCGGCTGAGAGGCTTGCGCAGAAAGGCATTCAGGCCCGCGTGCTGAATATGAGCAGCGTAAAGCCGATTGACCGGGAAGCGATCATCAAAGCGGCGCGCGAAACCAGGGGCATCGTAACCGCCGAAGAAGCCTTGGCTGCCGGAGGGTTGGGCGGCGCCGTTGCCGAGGTGGTAGCACTGGAGCATCCCGCGCCCATGCGCATGCTGGGGATGCCGGATACGTTTGCGCCGACAGGCACGGCAGAGTTTCTGCTCGACCACTTTGGAATTTCGGCCAAGGGCATGGAAAAAGCAGCGCTCGAGTTGCTTCATCGCGAGGCATAAATGGAAAGAGAACTCATTCTCGCGATCGACCAGGGCACCACCAATACGAAAGCGCTGCTCTTCGATCGAGAAGGCAAATCAATCTTTAAATCGTCCGCAGCGGTTGGCTTGTTGCAACCGAAGCCCGGCTACGTCGAGCAGGATCCGCTGGAACTCTGGCATTCGACCTGCGCGGTGATGCGCGAATGCGCCGCCCATGCAAAGCAAGCAGGCGCGAAGATCGCCGGAATCGCCATCTCGAACCAGCGCGAAACAGCCCTGGCGTGGCGGCCGCAAAGGAGCGAATCGGGCTCTGCCGGGTTACCGGTTTGTAACGCCATTACCTGGCAGTGTCGCCGCTCGGAGCCGATCTGCGAAAAGCTGCGGGATGCAGCTGACCTTTTGCTTCGTCGAACTGGATTGCCGCTCGACCCGCTTCTGACAGCGACCAAATGGGCCTGGCTCCTGAACGAGCAGCCCGATCTGCAGGCCGAGCTTGAACAGGGGACAGTGCTGCTAGGGACCGTGGACGCGTGGCTGCTCTACAACCTGACAGGCGGGCGCACACATGCGACCGATCTTACGAATGCGTCCCGGGTGGCGCTGCTGAATCTTGCGACTCTGGATTGGGATGATGAGCTGTTGAAGCTCTTCGGGATTCCGCGTCAGGCGCTGCCGAAGCCAGCTGCTTCGAGCGGTGTGTTCGGCACGTGTACGGTGCTGCCCGAACTCTCGGGCGTCCCCGTTGTCTCCATGATCGGCGATTCGCATGCTGCGCTTGTGGGCCACGGCCGCTATGAGCCGGGCGTTGTGAAGGCGACCTATGGCACCGGGTCATCGTTAATGATGCTTACCCCCAGCCTCACTTCCGAAGCGAGGAACCTGGCGCGTACCATCGCATGGTCGCTTCCAGAGAAGACGCAATATGCGTTGGAAGGCAACATCGCAATGAGCGGCGCCGCCACGCAATGGGTCGGCGAGTTTCTAGGTCTCGCGAACCCAACCAGCGACGCGGCAGCGTTGGCCGAGTCCGTCCTGGATGCTGGGGGAGTTGTGCTGGTGCCGGCGATGGTTGGGCTCGGCGCGCCGTATTGGGACTCGGCAGCGCGCGGCATGATCGCCAATCTCGAACGCACCCACACGGGAGCGCACCTGGCCCGCGCTTCGCTCGACGCGATCGCCATGCAGGTAGCGGACGTGCTCAACGCAATGGAGTCCGCAGCGGGGGTAAAGTTGCCCGTGCTGCTGGCCGACGGCGGAGCGACACGCAATCGTACGCTGATGCAAATCCAGGCCGACTTCCTGAACCGTAGAGTGCAGCGTTCCGCGCAGGAGGAGCTGTCGGCACGCGGGGCGGCTTTGCTCGGTGGGCTCGCTTTGGGGTGGTGGCACAGCATAGACGAGCTTGCATCCTTGCCGTCGGAGAGCGAACATTTCGATCCGAAGATGGATGATCAATGCCGCAAGGAATCGCGGCAGCGATGGAGTCTGGCTGTAGCTCGCGCCAGGCTGCGCGCAAGCGAGTGAAGAAAGTGATTCAACGGAGTGGACGATGCTGACGATTCATAGTTACCCGATTGCGGTGGTACTGTGCATCCTGACCATGATCTGCTGGGGCTCGTGGGCCAACACACAGAAGCTAGCCGCGCGATCCTGGAGATTCGAGCTGTTTTACTGGGATTTTGTGATCGGCCTTTTAGCCACTTCGCTTCTGGCTGCGCTTACCTTGGGGTCGACGGGCCAGACGGGCCGCAGTTTCATTGCGGACCTGGCGCAGGCAGACGCATCGAGCATTGGCTGGGCCATGCTGGGCGGAGCAGTCTGGAACGCCGGCAATCTGCTTCTTGTCGCAGCTATCGCCGTGGCCGGCATGGCGATCGGCTTTCCCATCGGCGGCGGCATTGCCTGGGTGCTGGGCATTCTCGTCAACTTTGTTCTCGTAATCCTCGCGGGCAGAACGAATCCTGGTAACACTTCCTTGCTGTTTGTCGGCGTGGCCGTGATCATCGTTGCGATTGCGCTGAGCATGCGCGCCTACAGTCAATTGGCCGGCGCGGTAAAGCGGGGTGGAGCGAAAGGGATCATGCTCTCGGTCGCGGCAGGGCTCTTCATCGCGTTCTTTTACGGACTGGTGGTGAAGTCGTCCGACCCCGTGTTTGTGAGTGGCGGCGCGGGAAAACTGATGCCGTTGACTGCATCGTTCTTCTTCACGCTGGGCGCCTTTGTTACCACATTCGTCTTCAACCCGTTCTTCATGCGCCGGCCTGTCGAAGGGACACCCGTATCGTTTGCGGATTACTTCACGGGAAGCGTGATGACACACCTGACCGGAGTGCTGGGCGGCGCCATCTGGGCTATTGGGATCAGCGCGAGCTTTATCGCCGTGGGAGCCGCGGGCCCCGCGGTCTCGTACGCACTGAGCAATGCGGCCCCGGTGGTGGCGATTCTATGGGGCGTGCTGGTGTGGAAGGAATTTGCCGGCGCGCCTCGCAAGGTCAACTTGCAACTTACCGGAATGTTCCTGTGCTTTCTGGCGGGCCTCGTCCTGATCACATACTCGCGGCTTTGAAGTAAACACACGTCCTGTGGCGTGGAATCACGATCCGGCTGACGCAACCCGGATCAAATCGAAACAGTTTCAGCAACGGAACACTGGCAGGGGACTTGGAATGAAAACGACACTCGGCGTAATCGTAGGCAATCGCGACTTCTTTCCTGACGTGCTGATCTCCGAAGCACGCCGTGATTTGACCAGGCTCTTTGCAGAGCTCGAGATTGAGCCGGTGTGGTTGAGCCCGGAGGACAGCAAACTTGGCGCAGTGGAGACATGGAGCGACGCCCGCAAATGCGGCGATCTGCTGCGCAGAGAGCGTGAGCGCCTCGATGGCATTCTCGTGTCATTGCCCAACTTTGGCGATGAAAAGGGTGTTGCCGATTCCATCCGGCTGGCGGATGTAAATGTCCCGATCCTGGTGCAGGCTTATCCGGATGATCTCGATCAGTTTGGGCTGGACCGGAGGCGAGACGCGTTCTGCGGCAAGATCTCAGTCTGCAACAATCTTCGCCAGTTCGGATTCAAGTACACTCTCACGCGGGACCACACAGTGAAGGTTCTCGATCCGCGGTTTCGAGAAGACCTCGTTCAATTTGTGCAAACCTGCAAGGTCGTGAAGGGACTCAGCCGTGTGCGCATCGGCGCGGTCGGCGCTCGACCCAACGCTTTCAACACAACACGCTATAGCGAGAAATTGCTCGAAAATGCGGGCATCTCAACCAATACGATTGACCTTTCCGAAATTTTTGGGACTGCCGGAAAAATCGCGGATGATGACGGCCTTGTCAAAGCGCGCCTGGAGCAGATTCGCGCGTACGTCGATACGTCAGCCGCACCGGCCGAGTCGCTGGCGCGCATGGCCAGGTTCGCTATCGTGTTGGATGACTGGATGGACTCGCTGGGCATCTCCGCTACGGCTATACAGTGCTGGAGTTCACTGCAGAAGAACTTTGGCGTGAATGTCTGCACCATCATGTCGATGATGAGCCAGCGCATGATGCCCTCTGCGTGCGAGGTGGACATCGCGGGCGTCATCAGCATGTATGCGCTGCAGTTGGCGAGTGGGCGACCGAGTGGCCTGGTCGACTGGAACAACAACTACGGCGGCAACCCCGACAAGTGCGTGCTGTTCCATTGCGGCAACTGGCCCACGGAGTTTCTGCCCGACGCCAAGATGGGCACTGCGCCGATTCTCGGCACAACGCTGGGCGAAGAGAACACTGTGGGGGCCCTCAACGGTCGCACGGCCGAGGGGCCCGTCACTTTAGGGCGGGTGAGCACCGACGACCTGACGGGGAGCATCTCTGCCTATGTCGCACAAGGACAATTTACGAATGACCCCCTCGAAACCTTTGGTACGCGCGCTGTCGCCGAGGTGGCCGATCTGCCCCGATTAATGCATGTGATCTGCGAACACGGCTTTGAGCATCACGCCGCCATGAATGCCAGCCACTGTGCAGACGCTGTCAGTGAGGCGCTCAGCCGATATAAAGGTTGGCGGACGCATCACCATAACCGCGCCTCTGATCTGCCCCCGCTTCCTTTGACAATCTAGGCTTCTGCAGAACTGCAAGAACCGTGACGAAAGGCCGCGCCGCCCGGTGTTTGCCGTTGCATATCCATCGCGCGCCGGAGTCGCCTGTAGATCAAAAGAGGTATGAAAGAATTGCGCAGATGGCACGTGTAGATGAGCTCCGGTTGATGGCCAAGGTTGCGCGGATGTACTACATCCAGGAACTCAATCAGCAGGCTATTACCGAGAAGCTGCAGCTTCACCAGTCGACGATCTCGAGAATGCTGAAGAAGGCCAGAAATCTGAACCTGGTCCGCTTCAGCATCGCGACACCGCCAGGGACCTTTGCCGAATTAGAAGATGAGCTGACGTCGCGCTTCGCTTTGAAAGACGCTGTAGTTGTCGATTGTCCCGCCGAGGGCGAGGCGATGATGCGCGATCTTGGCGCCGCTCTGGCCTATTTTTTAGAGACGACACTGAAGCCGGGAAAGATCGTCGGGATTTCTACCTGGAGCCGGTCCTTGTTTGCAATGGTCGACGCACTGCATCCGGGCGATTATTGCCGGGACGGCAAGGTCGTCCAGATTCTGGGCGGCGTGGGAAATATTGGAAGCGAGTTTCAGGCTATTCATCTTGCTCAGAGGCTGGCAGGAAGCATCGGTGCGAAACCCGTACTACTGCAGTCGCCGGCGGTTGTTCAATCGCCTGAGGCGCAGCGGGTGCTCTCCCGCGATCCTGCAGTACAAGAGGCAGCGGCCCTGTTCGACAAGCTGGATATTGCGTTGGTTGGCATCGGGTCAATGGAGCCATCAAAGATGCTTGCCGTCAGCGGCAACGTGTTTTCTCGCGAGGAGCGCGCCCAACTGCAGCGCGCGGGGGCCGTCGGCGACATCTGTTTCCGCTTCTTCGATGCCGACGGCGAGCAGGTCAAGTCGGCTTTAATGAAGCGGGTGATTGGGATCGATCTAGTCAAGTTGCGCGCCTGCAAACGGGTCGTTGGCGTCGCCGGCGGTTCTCAAAAGGTTCCGGCGATATTAGGAGCTTTGCGCGGTGGTCTTATCGATGTTCTGATCACCGACCAGCGGACAGCAGAAGTGCTTTCGGAGGTTCAACCATAGGCGTTCGGAGAAGTTCAACATGTGCGCTGCTGTGCGCAGGAACCAGGTTCTCCCGGTCAACCCGCAAAGGAACGGTAGGCTGGCTGAATACAAAAGAGATCGGACACGTCGTGGGCCCT
>Ga0335073_10015430_pt1 | contig 10681 bp, 10 predicted proteins | sample Lox_Sample_22_FD_207093 | JGI IMG/M metagenome (GOLD analysis project Ga0335073, IMG submission 207093) | Soil microbial communities from Loxahatchee National Wildlife Refuge, Florida, United States - Lox_Sample_2.2 | ecosystem: Environmental > Terrestrial > Soil > Wetlands | place: USA...
CTCGGTGCCTGAGGACCTGGTCGACGGCGTGCTCGCACGGCTGGCCGATCACGGGTTCGCCGACGTCGAGGAGGTCGAGGCGGTGCGCGAGCGCATGGTGTTCGGCCTACCGCGCGAGCTCCGCAACCCCGCCGCAGGCCAGGCCTAGCGGCCGGTCAGCCCGCGACGCGCTTCCGGAGAACGCGCCGGCTGTGCTCGATTTCCGGCCACGCGAGCTCCGCAAGCCCGCCGCGGGCCAGGCCTAGCAAGACAGGGCCCCGAACTCTCGGCATGCCGGCGACTCCCTAGTCGTCGGGTGACTCCCGGCGCCCGCTATGCGAGTTTTGCACCCAGCAAGCGACTAGGGAGTGGCGGTCGCCGACCGGACCCGGCCGCTGATGGTCAGTAACACCCGCCGGCCCAGTCTCCGGCGGCACTGAACGGCCCCCCATGGCATTAGCCCGCAGCGCTGATGGCTCGCCCGCCGCCGAACAGCTGCTGCTGGGTCGCCGGATCCCTGGGTGAGCCCACCAGCTCCGGCCCGGCCTCCACGATCAGCTCGGGAGCTGACAATGACCGGACGCCTTCATCGACCGGGCGCAACTGCTCCAGCTCAGCTTCGACAACGCCTAGCTCGTTCAGCTTGCGCGCGCTGACCAGCACGCGGCTCTCCAGCGATCCGACAGTCCGGTTATAGGCCGAAACCGCGTTCGTCAGTGCCTTGCCGAGGCCGTCGACGTGCTTACCCAGGCTGGTGATCCGGTCGTAAAGCTCGCGGCCCAGGTCGAACACGGCTCGCGCGTTGTCCGACAGCGCTGCCTGCTGCCAGGCGTACTGCGCCGTCCGCAGCATGGTGACGAGCGTTGTCGGCGTAGCGATGTGAACCTTGTGCGCTATCGCGTGCTCTAGCAGGCCGGGATCGTGCTCAAGTGCCGGGGCCAGGAACGCCTCGCCGGGAATGAAGAGCACGACGAACTCGGGCGACGGAGCGAGCGCGGTCCAGTACGCCTTGGCCGCGAGCCGGTCGACGTGCTCGCGCAGATGCCGGGCATGCGCGCCAAGCCGGGCCGCGCGAACGTCCTCGTCCGAGGTCTCCGCTGCCTCCAGGTAGGCGGCGAGCGACACCTTCGAGTCGACCACGATGTTCTTGCCGCCGGCCAGCCTGACCACCATGTCCGGGCGCAGCGCGCCGTCGGCCGTGACTACACCGACCTGCTCGTCGAAGTCGCACCTGCTCGTCATCCCGGCGAGCTCCACGACCCGCCGCAGCTGCATCTCACCCCACCGGCCGCGGGCCTCGGGCCTGCGAAGGGCGGTCACCAGTGCTTGAGTCTGCGCGCGCAGCTGATCCGAGCTCTGCCGCGCGATCGCCACCTGCTCCGACAGCGCGGCATGTGAGGAGCGCCTCGCTGCCTCGGTGTCGCGCAACTGGCTCTCTACCCGGGCCAGCGTGTCGCGCAGCGGCTGGACGAGCTGCTCCACTGCGGCGGTGCGGTTGTCCAGCTCTCCGGCAGCCCTGGCATTGGCCGCGCTCAGCCGTCCCTCGGCGATCTGCAGGAACGTCTTCGTGCTGCGGTCGAGCGCCTGCGCCGACAGGGCCTGAAAGCGCTCCGCGAGCTGGCCATCGATCAGGTCTGCCTTTTCTCGTGCGGCCCGGTCAAGCAGGTCGGCCCGCTCGTCGGCCGACCTGGCCCGCTCGTCAGCGACCCTGGCCTGGCTCGTCAGGTCAGCGGCCAGGCCCGCCAGCCTGCCGCGCGTCAGCAGGTAACCCACGGCAGCGCCGAGCGCGGCTCCGAGCAGCAACCCGATGAGCAACATGATCGCGTTCATAACCAGCATGCTTGCAGCCGGTAACGACAGTTCTCGGTCCGACACGCCCGGCCCGGCCGCGGCGGCAACTCGCTGCGGCGTCCCTGACTGGCCCAGGCTGCTGCGCGCGGGCACGGTGCTGTGTGCTGGACGGTGCACGTTCCCGTGGGCTACTAGAATTTCCCGGTGAGCCTGTCTATCGGCATCGTCGGCTTGCCCAACGTTGGCAAGTCCACTCTTTTCAACGCACTCACCAGGGCTAATGCGCTGGCGTCGAATTACCCGTTTGCGACGATCGAGCCGAACATCGGTATTGTCGGCATCCCCGATGCGCGGCTGGACGCGCTGGCGGGCTTGTACGACTCGGCGCGGATCGTGCCGGCCACTGTGCGGTTCGTCGATATCGCTGGCCTGGTGCGCGGTGCCTCGGCCGGGCAGGGGCTGGGCAACCAGTTCCTGTCCCATATCCGGGAAACTGACGCGATTTGCCAGGTGGTGCGTGTCTTCACCGACCCGGATGTCAGCCACGTGGACGGCGACGTGTCGCCCGAACGTGACATCGAGACGATCGCCACTGAGCTGATGCTGGCCGACCTGCAGACCCTGGAGAAGGCGGCACCGCGGCTGGCAAAGGAGGCGAAGTCAGGCAAGGATCCCGAGCGCATCCGGATGGCTGACGCGGCCGCCAAGGCCCAGCAAGTGCTCGACGGCGGGACGACGCTGTTCGCGGGCGCGGCCGCTGCCGGGATCGATCTGGCGGACCTGCGCGAGCTTCAGCTGCTGACGGCGAAGCCGTTCCTGTACGTGTTCAACGAGGACGACGCCGAGCTTGCCGACGACGAGCTGCGCAAGAAGCTGGCCGGGCTCGTTGCTCCGGCCGAGTCGGTCTTCCTGGACGGGAAGACCGAGGCCGAGCTTGCCGAGCTTGAGCCTGCTGACGCAGCCGAGATGCTGGTCGAGCTCGGACTTGGCGAGCCGGGACTGGCACAGCTGGCCAGGGCGGGGTTCGCCGCGCTGAGCCTGTCGACGTTCCTGACCGCCGGACCGAAGGAGGCGCGGGCGTGGACGATCCCGGTCGGCGCTACCGCCCCGGAAGCCGCGGGCGTCATTCACAGCGACTTCCAGCGCGGTTTCATCAAGGCCGAGATCGTGTCGTTTGATGACCTGATGGCGGCGGGCTCGGTTGCGGCGGCCAGGGCGGCTGGCAAGGCCAGGATCGAGGGCAAGGACTACGTCATGCGTGACGGCGACGTCGTCGAGTTCCGGTTCAATGTCTGAATCGCTCTGAGCGCCATCTGGCGGGAGCGGCCGGTCATCGCCGGCAGGCGGCGGCTGCCGCATCCTGCATGATCACAGTCCGCATGGGACCATGTCGCTGTCGAGCTTCGCTGGGAGGCCGATGTTCATCGCTCCCGTCCCTTCCCGGTTTCGCAGGTCGCCCAGCCCGCGAGGAGGGAGCCGACGTGCGCTACCGGCTTGAGGTCCGGCTCACCCCGGCCGATGTCGGCCAGCGGGTCGTCATCCGGTGGCGCCGGCCCGCACGAGGCGGCGGCGAGGCGGTCGCCGACGTCCTCGGCATCCTCGAGGAGGCTGACGCCGGTTCCTTCACGGTGCGCACCCGTGACGGGACGCTGGTCGTAGTCCCGGCCGGGCGCGCCCTCGCCGCGAAGGTCGTGCCACCGCCGCCAGCCCGCCGCCGCGGTGGCGGACCAGCGCCTCGCTGAGACGGCGCGGCGATCTCGCCCCTGCCCGGCACCGGCCACGCGCCCCGAAGGCCGGCGACGGCCAGTTGCGCTTTCGCTCCCCGGAACTGTCCGGGCGCGTCGCGATACCGGGTGTGACCTGGGTCGCTTAGTCGGTCACTGGCGTCGGCCTCTACCTGACCGAGGCCCGGCAGCAGCTGGCCCAGGACGCCGTCGCGCGAGCAGGACGTCAACGCCCGGCTGCGCGAGATGCTCGGCGAGGACCGCGCCGCAGCGCTCACCGAGCTGCTGTGGGAGAGCCACGCCATCCTCCAGGAAGCCCGCTAACTCCCGAACGAGCGCCTCGGTCGCCCAGCCGGCAGCCTCTCGTGGCGGATACGCGGTTCTATGTCCGCTGGGTCATGTCGATCGGAACATCACAGTTAAGGCAAGGCCGCGGACTGCGTGTCAGCGCTCAGCGCTATGCGATGCGGGAAGCGGTGCACCTCCTGCGGCCAGCCGACCGCGACCGCGATCCGGCCGGCCCAGTACCGTGCCGCCGTATCGTCGGGCACATCGACGACCGTGAAACCGCCAAGGTGCTCCTTGGTCTCGGTGAACGGCCCGTCGGTGAAGACCGGCGAGCCGCTGCCCGGGTCGACGCTGCAAATGGCAGTCGAGGCGTCCAGGCCGCCGTCGCTGAAGACGAAGACACCGGCGTCCGTCATCTCCTCGATCAGGGCCCTGCCGGACGTGCCCCGTTCGCGCAGCTCTTCCAGCGTGAGGTCGGGCACCCACTCGTCGTTGAAGGCGATCAGGTACAGCGCCATCTCATGCTCCTCTGCTCACGGGCAGCCTGGACGACTGCCGATCACCTTCGCTACGAACGCACCCGGGTCGATTCGACACCCAGGCCAAAACTTTTCCCAAGCCTCTGCACCGCAGCCGGTCGAACCGCATGCGACCGAGCCTGCCATACGAAACGCGCGCTCATGCATGCGAAGGGCGCGCGGGCCGAGCTCGCGGCGCCCGGACCTCAGCGATCCGGTGGCCTGAGATGGTCATCGAAGAAAGCGGTAATCCGGGCTCTGGCGTCGCCCGTGGCCTGTTCGTCGAAGCCCATCCCGATCAGCGGCCCGCTGAGGAGGCTGACGATCGTGAACACCCGGGGCAGCGCCGCGTCCTTACCCGCCGCGCCCGCGAAGGTGGCCAGCTTGCCGGGATGGTTGTTCATGAAGGAGTGACCGACGCCCGGGTAGACCTTCACGTCATTGGCGATGCCGTTGCCGTCCAGGATCCGCTTCAGCCGGGCCGGCGCGTCCCGGACCGACCGGTCACGGGCACCGTAGCTGGCCACCATCGGGCAGGCGTTCCCGAGCAGGTCCTCGGCGTTTGCGGGCAGCGCCCCGTAGTTGACACTCGAGGCTTCGAACCCGTGCCCGGCCGCCAGGACGACAGCGAACCCGCCGCCCATGCAAAAACCGATCACTCCGATGTGCCCGGTGCAGCCGGGCTGGCCCGCGAGCCAGGACCGGGTGGCGTCGATGTCATCGAAGGCAGGACCCCGGCCCCGGGCGGCGTCCTTGATGGTGGCCACGACACAGCGGAGCTTGCCGCCCCAGGAGTAAAGATCGGGTGCCACCGCCAGATACCCCGCACCTGCCAGCCATTCCGCCTGCGCGCGCAGGTCCGGCGTCATGCCGGCGGCGTCATGGATGACCACGACGCCCGGCCAGGGCCCGGGGCTGGCAGGTGTGGCCAGATAGCCGCGCAATCGCCGCGGGGCCGGGATCTGGACCTCGCTCATGCTGTCCCTCCAGGTCCGGCCGCCGCTCCAGTTCGACGTTGGCAAGATCGTAGTAGTCGCAGCCAGGCAGCGCCGACGGGACGCCGCCCGCAACCCCGGCATCCCCCAACACACCCCGTCACGGCACCGGCCGCCCGCCCTTTAGCTGGCAGGGGTGGCCCGCCGAGCGCGCACGATGGCGGCGGGAGCAGTCGTCGCGCCTGGCCCGCGACCGAATCTACCCCGCCTGCCGCACCTAACGATAGACACCGGCGCCACCTCGACAGGCAACGTCCGCCGGCTGCGGGCAACTGCGCACGAACAGGCGATCTGCGCGCCTGGTACGGCCAATACCTATCGAATGAGTAGGCATTCCTATTCGGCGGTCTGGCGCGCCTCCCGGCTCCGGGGTGACATGCGCATCGTGCACGCACCGTTATCTGGTGTGGCGAGCGAGCCCGGCTTACGCTGCGTTTCTCGTTCCAACCAATGCTGGGGCCTGGCGGCTGGCCCTTGGCTCCCGGGTCTCAGCCGTTCCGGGAGGTGCCCCATGACCGCCACGACAACATCCACTGCCCTCGTCACCGCCCAGCCCGTGTTCACCGAGGCCGAGCGGCTCGCGCTCGCCGGTTTCCTGGCCGGGTATCGTGGCCTGACCCGCGAGGCCTACACGCTGGACCAGCGGCGGTTCACCGCCTGGTGCCACCTCCGCTCGCTGTCGCTCTTCGCGGCGAGCCGGGCCGACATCGAGACCTTCGCCCGCGAGCTGGAAGCCCGCGCCACCATCACCCGGCGGCTGTGCACCATCGCCGGATTCTACAAGTACGCGGTCGAGGAAGAACTCCTCCAGCATTCCCCGGCCGCGCACGTCCGTCGGGTCTGCCAGTGCGAGCTGGGATACCGATCGGCCTGTTCTGCTGGGTTATGGATGCCGGAGCCTTGTGGGGTTTGAGTGGCGGTCGCCCTTCGTATGGTGGGAGACGAGAGTTGCCTCTTGGCCGGGGCATGTCTGACACTGTTGGCATGGCTCTGCTTGAGCGGGAGCTGCCGCTGGCTTTGCTGGCTGACTACGCTGATCAGGCGCGCCGGGGCGATGGCCGGCTCGCGCTTGTCGCGGGCGAGGCCGGGGTGGGCAAGTCGGCCCTCCTGGATCAGTTCGCCACCGGCCTGACTGGTGCGCGCTGGTGCTGGGGGGCGTGCGACGGGCTGTTCACGCCTCGCCCGCTGGGGGCTTTCCTTGACATCGCCGGCCAGCTCGGCGGGAAGCTGGCTGGCTTTGACCGGGCGCAGGCCGCGCGGGATGAGTTGTTTGGCGCGCTGCTCGGCGAACTGGCTTGGCCGGGTGGGCTGCGGGTGGTTGTGGTCGAGGACATCCACTGGGCAGACGAGGCGACTTTGGATCTGCTGCGGTTTCTGGCCAGGCGGATCCGCCAGATGCCGGTGCTGATCGTGGCAACCTACCGGGAGGACGAGCTCGCGGCGAGTTACCCGCTGCGGGTGGCTCTTGGGGAGCTGGCTGTGCAGCGCGGTACCCGGCGTATCGAGTTGTCGCCGCTGTCGGCACAGGCCGTCGAGACCATGGCGACGGGCAGCGGCCTGGACGCCGCCGAGTTGTACCGGGTCACCGCCGGTAACCCCTTTTACGTGGTGGAGGCGCTGCACTCCGGGCTGGACCGGGTACCGCAGTCGGCCCGGGACGCGGTGCTGGCCCGTGCCGCACGGCTTGGACCGGAGGCCCGCGGCATACTGCAGGCCGCGGCGCTGATTGGCTCCGTTGTTGAGCCGTGGTTGCTCGAGCGGGCCGCCGCGGCCACGCCGGAGATGGTGGATGAGCTGGCTGATTGCGGGCTGCTGGCCGCGGACGGCACAGCGCTGCGGTTCCGGCATGAGATTGCCCGCCGCGCGGTGGAGCAGGCGGTGCCTGGGCACCGCCTGCCGGGCATCCACGCCCGCATCCTGGCCGCGCTGCGCGACGGGGCATGCGAGGACCACGCCAGGCTGGCCTTCCACGCCGAGGCGGCCGGCGATGGTCCCGCCGCGCGGCACCACGCCACGCTGGCTGGGCGCCGTGCTGCCGAGCTTGGCGCGCACCGGGAGGCAGCCGCGCAGTTCGAGCGCGCGCTGCGCTTTGCCGTAGGCGAGCCGCCCGCGGCGCTAGCTGCCCGCCATCAAGCCCTAGCCGGTGAGCTGCGGCTGACCGACAGCTTCGCCGCTGCCGCTGACGCCTATCAGCGGGCACTCGGGCTGTGGCGGGAAACCGGCGACCGGCTGCGTGAGGGCGACACCCTTTGCCAGCTCGCGAGCGCGCTGTGGCGGTTGTGCCGCGGCCGCGAGGCGGCTGCCGCCTCGGCTGCGGCGCTGCAGGTCCTGGAGCCGCTCGGCCCGAGCGCCGAGCTGGCCGGGGCATACGAGCGCGTCGCCTGTGACCGTCTTGTAGAGCTGCGCTTTGACGAAGCGGTCACACTGGCCCGGCAGGCCCAGGAGCTCGCCGGGCGGCTGGGCGCCTATGCGGTGCAGAGCTCCGCGCTCAACCTGCAGGGATGGGCGACCGGGTGCTGCGGCGGTGACTGGGAGCCGCTGATGCGCGAAGCGCTCGCCGTTGCGCTGGACCACGGGGCGGCCGCAGAAGCGGGTTTCGCCTATGCGAACCTGCACGAGATGAACTGCGCCAGCCGTCGGTTCGCCGTGTCCGAGCGCTACTACCTCGCCGGTGTCGCCCATTGTGAGGAGCACGACATCGGCGTGTATCTGTGCTGCCTACAGGGAGTGCGCACTACGACGCTGGAGCGGCTGGGGCGATGGGGGGAGTCGGTCGCGCTCAGCGAGGTGGTGCTGCGGCGAGTGCTCTCCTCGCCCGTCAACCGGATGATCCCGCTGGGGACTCTTGGCAGGATCCGGGCCCGCCGCGGCGAGCCGGGGGTGTGGGAGTGCCTGGACCAGGCAATGGTAGCCGCGGACGGCACCGGCGACCCGCAGTACGTCGTGCCCATCCGCCTAGGCCGCGCGGAGGCCCGCTGGCTTGACGGCGACCGGGCAGCTGCGCACCGCGAAGCAAGCCTGGCGGAGCGGGCAGCGGACGGCGCGGGCCCGTGGCTGGCCGGCGAGGCCGCGGCCTGGGTGCGCCGCACCGGCCCGTCCCGCACGCTGCACGGCGAATTCGCTGAGCCCTACCGGCTACAGTTCGACGGTGACTGGCTGAACGCGGCCAAGCTCTGGGACGAGCTCGGGTGCGCGTATGACGCCGCGCTGGCCATGCTCGACGCGGCCGAGGAACCAGCCCTTCGCAAGGCGTTGGACATCTGCCAGAACCTCGGTGCGGCCAGCACGGCACGGGTCGTCCGGCGCGCCATGCGCCAGCAGGGCATCCACTCGATACCGGTCGGCCAGCGCGCCGCCACGCGCGAGCATCCGCTCGGCCTGACCCGGCGCGAGCGCGAAGTCCTCGCGCTGGTCTGCGCCGGGCACACCAACGCCGACATCGCCGGGAAGCTGTTCATCTCCGCCAAGACAGTCGACCACCACGTCTCCTCCGTGCTGGGGAAGCTGGGCTCTCCCACCCGGGAGGCCGCCGCTGCGCGTGCCACCAGCCTCGGCCTGAGCGGCGCGCAAGAAACCTAGGCAACGCCGCAGGAAATCTGGGGAACCGCTCCCCATCTGGGGGCGCTGCCCGTGGACTTACGGTCTCGGTATCCGCACCACAGCGCGAGCAGAAGGAGATCGTCATGAAGCCCATCCGCCGTTACGCAGCCGTCCTGGCCGGCCTGATCGGCAGCCTCGTCGTGTTCGGCACGGCCGCCCCCGCCTTCGCCGTGATTCCGGGCTCGGGAGGCGGCCCCGACGGCCCAGCCAGCCCGCCGGCCGTGGTCCGCACCATGGTCGTCGGAGGCATGCCCGGCTGGCAGATCGCCCTGATCGCGATCGGTTCGGCGCTCCTTGCCGCCACCGCCGCCATCATCGCCGACCGTGCCCGTTCCCGGCGGCGGCGCCTCGCCGTCGCGCCAGCCTGAACCATCACGCCAGGCGAAGCACACCGCCAGCAGCCGCCGGCGCCGGCGGCACCGCTTCGGGCCTGCCCCGTACCATGCCAGGATCGTCAGCGACAGGAGCGATCACATGCCACGATTCATGGATTTTCACGAGGACCTGAAGCTTCCCGCCGAGGCGATCGCGCAGATCGCCGACGACGCCCGCAACGCCAGGGCCGACGATTTCGGCGTGCGCCAGATCGAGCTCTACCACAACTCGGGCGGGAAAGTGTACTGCCTGCTTGAAGGGCCCGACGAGGAAGCCATCCGCCGTCACCACGCGGTGCTCGGCATCCCATGCGGTGACGTCTACCAAGTCAACAGCCTCACCTGACGGGGCATCCCGGCGGGCCAGCTGCCACAGATCGCCGTAGCCCCTGAACCACCGGATGGCAGCGGTGACTCGCACCGAGCTGCTCAGATCAGCCAGGATCTGAGCAGCTCAAGCCGCCGTCCCGATTCAAGCAGGCTGGCATACAGAACGAAGGGCGGATCTCGTGCGCCATATCTCGGCCCAGCCGCCACTATCCGTGACGCGAGCCGGGTAGCCATGCGTCGACTGGGGCCGCCACGGCGATCATCCCGGCGCCAGTTTGAGCGCGGCGGAGACGCCGAGCGGACGGACGTGCCAGCGACCGACGCTGGCCACGAGTCGGGCGCTCATGGGGAGTGACGCGTAACACCAGTCGACTTTGCCTGGCGCTGGAAGATGCTCTGCGCCGAATGGTCGCCCAAGTGAGCATCCCTGACGGCTGCGGTCCAGGTCGGGGCGGTGACGGCCCATCCCATGGTAAGGAGAAGCTCGGCGATGGCCGGATGACTGACCGGCGCCAGAATGGATGTTCCGCACGCGTCGTATCGCTCGTAAGCCGACCCACTAGACAAGTACCTAATCGGCAGGGGACCTCGCTGGTCCGGCTCGGTCCGGCCATTGGTTGCCGCAGATATACCGACTGTCGTACCGCTGTGCTACCGTCGTGTCATGGCCGTCCGCAGGAAGCGCTCTATCTCCATCCCGCCTGACCTCGATGCCGAGATCGCCGCCGCCGCCCGAGCCGCCGGGGTGAGCTACAGTGCCTGGCTCGCCCAGACAGCGCAGAAGGAATTCATCATCCAGGCCGGCCTGGAAGCGGTCGGGCAGTACGAGGCCGAGAATGGCCCGTTCACCCTGAACGAGATCGCCGAGGCTGACGAATGGGCTGCGAGGGTCACCCAGCCAGCCGGCACCCGGCGTTCCGCGTGACGGGGGTCACCTATGATTCCGGGGCGCTGATCGCCGCCGAGCGGGGGGAGCGGCCAATGTGGGCCCGCCATCGTGCCTTGCTTCTGCGCCGTGTCGTGCCGACCGTGCCCGCCCCCGTTGTTGCCCAGTGCTGGCGAGGCACGCCCCGCCAGGCACA
>Ga0335073_10015431_pt1 | contig 10681 bp, 4 predicted proteins | sample Lox_Sample_22_FD_207093 | JGI IMG/M metagenome (GOLD analysis project Ga0335073, IMG submission 207093) | Soil microbial communities from Loxahatchee National Wildlife Refuge, Florida, United States - Lox_Sample_2.2 | ecosystem: Environmental > Terrestrial > Soil > Wetlands | place: USA: Florida...
CGGTCGAAATAGAGGTAAACCACCGGCGTAGTGAACAGCGTCAGGGCTTGGCTCATCAGCAAGCCGCCGATAATCGTAATGCCCAGAGGCCGCCGCAGTTCCGATCCCATGCCGCTCCCGAGTGCCAGCGGTAAAGCGCCCAGCATGGCGGCAAATGTGGTCATCAGAATCGGCCGGAACCGCAGCAGGCTGGCCTCGAAAATCGCATCCCGCGGGCTTTTGCCCTCGTTGCGTTCCGCGGCAAGGGCGAAATCGACAATCAGAATGCCGTTCTTCTTCACCAGGCCGATCAGCAGGATGATCCCGATCATGGCGATGATGCTGAGATCGGTGTGGCTGATCATGAGAGCCAACAGCGCTCCGACTCCGGCCGAGGGCAGAGTGGAAAGAATCGTCACCGGGTGAATGTAGCTTTCGTACAGGATGCCCAGCATGAGATAGACGGCCATCAGCGCCGCCGCAATCAGGTAGGGCTCGGTGCCGAGAGAACTCTGGTATGCCTGCGCCGTCCCGGCGAATCCGGTTTGAATGGTGGGAGGAAGGCCGACTTTGCGCGCCGCGTCCGTGATCGCCTCGACGGCATCACCCAAAGCTACGCCCGGCTGCAGGTTGAAGGAAATCGTCACGCAGGGAAACAGGCCCTGGTGATTGACCGATAGCGGCGCCACCGCCGGATCGAACCGTGCCACCGCATCCAGCGGAACCTGTCCTCCATTCGGGGCATGGATATAAATTTGGCGCAGCATCTCTGGGTTCTGCCAGTATTTGGGCTCCACTTCCATCACCACGTGATACTGATTGAGCGACTTGTACATGGTGGAGACCTGGCGCTGGCCGAAGGCGTCGTACAGGACGTTGTCCAGCAGTTGTGGCGAGATGCCGAAGCGGGCCGCCGTGTCCCGGTCGTAGGTGACCATCGACTGCAGCCCGCGGATCTGTTGGTCGGAATTCACGTCCACGATGATGGGAATCGATTTCAGCTCCCGGAACATCTGTGGCGCATAGCGGTTGAGGTCCTGCAGGTTGTCGCCCCGCATCGTGAACTGGTACAGTGCCGCGCTGTTCCGCCCGCCCACGCGCAGGTCCTGGTTGGCCTGCAGGTAAAGAGTGGCGCCGGGGATCTTTGCAAGCTTCGGCCGCAGCCGCTGCATGATGTAATCCACCTTGATCTTGCGTTCTTCCAGCGGCTTCAAGGAAATGAACATGCGCCCCTGGTTCAGCGTGGCGGCGCTGCTGCCGCCATTGCCGCCGGTAAAGCCGTTGGCCGTCATCACCGCCGGGTCCGCTGCCACGATCTTCACCATTTCCCGCAGGATCTTGTCCATGGCCTGGAACGAGGTGTCCTGGTCGGCCAGAATCTGTCCCGACATGCGCCCGTTGTCCTGTTGCGGGAAGAAGCCCTTGGGCACGCGCAGGAACAGGTAGACGTTCAGTCCGATCGTCGCCAGCAGGACCATCAGGGTGACAAACGAATGCCGGAGCACGACTGCCAGAACCCTGCCGTACAGGGCGATCAACCCGTTGAAGGCGTTCTCGACAAACTGATACACCCGCCCGTGCTGTTCGTCGTGTTTTAACAGATGGGCGCACATCATGGGTGTAGCCGTCAGGGAAACCAGCATGGAAACGAAAATTGCCGCCGAAAGCGTCACCGCGAATTCGCGCAGCAGGCGGCCCACGATTCCTTGCATGAGCAGCAGCGGAATGAACACCGCAATCAGCGAGATGCTCATCGTCACCACTGTGGAGCCGATCTCCTTGGCGCCCGCCAGGGCCGCTGCAATCGGCCTCTGCCCCGCCTCCAGGTACCGCATGATATTCTCGATCACCACGATGGCGTCGTCCACCACGAATCCGGTGGAGATCGTCAGGGCCATCAGCGACAGGTTATCCAGGCTATAGCCGAACAGGTACATCACGCCGAATGTGCCCAGCAGCGATACCGGGACTGCCACGCTCGGAACAAACGTGCTGCGCACGTTCTTCAGGAACACGAACACCACCAGCACCACCAGCGCCACCGAAATCATCAGCGTCCGCTCCACATCGTGGACCGACGCGCGGATGGTCTGCGTCTGGTCCATCGCCACCTGCAAATCGATCGACGCTGGAATGGCGGCATGGATCTGCGGCAGCACGGCGCGGATCCGGTCCACCGTTTCGATGATGTTCGCACCCGGCTGGCGGAAGATCACCACCAGCACCGAAGGCTCGCCGTTGGCGTACCCGGAATTCCTCAAGTCCTCGACCGAATCCACTACGTCTCCCACATCGGAGATCCGGACCGCCGCGCCGTTGTGATAGGCCACCAGCAGAGGCTTGTAATCGTCGGCTTTGAAAATCTGGTCGTTTGCCCCCACCTCGTATATCTGGTGGTCGTCGGAGAAGTGTCCCTTCGGCGTATTGGAATTGGCCGATGCGATCGCCTGCCGCACCTGCTCCAGGCCGATTCCGTATTTGTTCAAGGCCATAGGATTCAGTTCGATGCGGACGCCCGGGAGCGCGCTTCCTCCCACCGTCACCTGTCCCACGCCTTGTATCTGGGAAAGCTTCTGCGCCATGATTGTCGACGCCGCGTCGTACATCTGCCCCTTGTTCAGCACCTTGGAGGTGAGCGCAACCATGAAAATCGGCGAGTCCGCGGGATTGATCTTGCGGTAGTTGGGATTGCTGGGCAGATTGGTCGGCAGGTAGCCGCGGGCCGCCGCGATGGCCGCCTGGACGTCCCGCGCCGCCGCGTCGATACTTCGGTTCAGGTCGAACTGCAGCGTGATGCTGCACGTCCCGAGTGCGCTCGACGACGTCATCTCCGTCACCGCCGCGATGCGGCCGAACTGGCGCTCCAGCGGCGTCGCTACGGAAGATGCCATGGTCTCCGGGCTGGCCCCGGGCAGGCTGGTGCTCACCGCAATCGTCGGGAAATCCACCTGCGGCAGAGGCGATACCGGCAGGATGCGGAAAGCCACCGCGCCCGCCAGGGCCACCGCAATCGTCAGCAGCGTCGTGGCTACCGGCCGGCGAACGAATGGCGCGGACAGATTCATCGCATCAGTCTCCGGTAGCGTGACCGGGAGCCATATCCCATTCCGCACTCGTCTCCCGGTGCCGCGAGAACCGCCGCGCCAGCCGGTCGAAGAACAGGTAAATCACCGGCGTCGTGAACAGGGTCAGCATCTGGCTGATCATCAGGCCGCCGATCATGGTGATGCCCAGCGGTCGCCGCAACTCGCTTCCGGTCCCAGTACCCAAGGCCAGCGGCACGGCGCCCAGCAGCGCGGCCATCGTGGTCATCATGATGGGCCGGAAACGCAGCAGGCAGGCCTGGTAGATCGCCTCCAGCGGCTCCATTCCCTCCTTGCGCTCCGCTTCCAGCGCGAAGTCGATCATCATGATGCCGTTCTTCTTCACGATGCCGATCAGCAGCACGATTCCGATCAGCGAGATCACGCTGAAATCCTGCTTGCAAACGTTCAGCGCCAGCAGCGCTCCCACTCCGGCCGAAGGCAGAGTCGAAAGGATCGTGATTGGATGGATATAACTCTCGTACAAAACGCCCAGCACGATGTATACCGTCACAAGCGCCGCCACGATCAGCACCCATTCGTTGGCCAGCGAGGCCTGGAACGCCTTGGCCGTGCCCTGAAAATCGGCCTGAATACTCGGAGGCAATCCCACTTCGTCCTTCACCTTGTTTACGGCATTCACCGCATCCCCCAGTGACGCGCCGGGCGCCAGGTTGAAGGAGAGCGTGATCACCGGAAACTGTCCCTGGTGGTTCACGGTGATCGGCACGGCGTGGTACTCCACGTGAGTGAAAGCGCTCAAGGGCACCTGCCCACCGGTCGGAAACACGGAGGAGGAGGCGATCGGGTTACCGGTCAAGGCGCTGCTGGGAATCGCGTTGTTCGCCAGTCCGCCCGCCGAAGCGCTCGCATTGGCCGCCGTTGTGGCCGCGGTCGAGGAGTTGGTCGGCCCCTGCGACAGCGCAGCCGATGCCGAGCCGCCCGCAACCAGCCCCAGAGCTGTGCCCGCCGCTCCGCTTCCCGTGCGGATGAACAGGTCCCGCAAATCGAATGGATTCGCCTGGAACGGCCGCTTCACCTCCAGCACCACGTGATACTGGTTGAGCTGCGTGAAGATGGTGGATACTTCGCGCTGCCCGTAGGCGTCATATAGCGTCTGGTCGATGGTGGAGGGCGTAATCCCCAGCCTCGACGCGGTGTCGCGGTCGAAAACCAGCGTGGCGCGCAGCCCCTGCACCTGTTGATCGCTGGCCACGTCGCTCAACTCCGGCCGCTCCTTCAGCATCGCCAGCATCTTCGGCGCGTACATGTTCAATTCATCCGCGCTCGGATCTTCCAGCGTGTACTGAAACTGCGTCCGGCTCACCCGGTCTTCTACGGTCAGATCCTGCACCGGTTGCATGAACAACGTCATGCCCGCCACCTGTGCGAGCTTGGGCTGCAGCCGCCGGATCACCTCCGTCGCGCTGATTTTCCGCGCCGCCAGCGGCTTCAGATTAATCAGGATGCGGCCGCTGTTCAATGTAGTGTTGGTGCCGTCGATCCCGATAAACGACGACAGGCTCTCCACTGCCGGATCGGTCAGGATCAATTTGGCAACCTTCTGCTGCAGCGTGGACATTTCCCTGAACGACGCGGTCTGCGCCGCTTCTGACACGCCCTGAATCACGCCCGTGTCCTGGATCGGAAAGAAGCCTTTCGGGATGGTGTAGAACTGGTAGCAGGTAAGCGCCAGCGTCCCCACCGCCACCAGCAGCGTCTCCGTCTGCCAGCGCAGGACGAACCGCAGGATCCGGCCATACAGCGCAATTACCGCTTCGAACGCCCGTTCGGACGCGTGGTACAGCTTTCCCTGCTCGGATTCGGGTTTGTATTTCAGCAGTCGCGAGCACATCATCGGCGTCAGCGTGAGCGAAACCACGGCCGATACCAGAATGGTGACCGCCAGGGTCACGGCAAATTCGCGGAACAGCCGTCCCACGATGTCGCCCATGAACAGCAGCGGGATCAGCACCGCAATCAGCGAGATGGTCAGTGAGATGATGGTGAAGCCGATCTGCTCCGCCCCGCGCAGCGCGGCCTTTAGCGGAGTTTCTCCTTCCTCGATATAGCGGACGATGTTCTCGATCATCACGATGGCATCGTCTACTACAAAACCTGTGGAGATTGTCAGCGCCATCAGCGTCAGATTGTTCAGGCTGTATCCAAGCAGGTACATCACGCCGAACGTTCCCACCAGGGAAAGCGGCACGGCCACGCTCGGAATGATGGTGGCGGCGAGATTGCGCAAGAACAGGAAAATCACCATCACCACCAGCCCGATCGTCAGCATCAGCTCGAACTTCACGTCCTCCACGGACGCGCGGATGGTGTTAGTCCGGTCCGTGAGAATGCTCACTTGAATTGACTTGGGCAGCGTCTCGGTCAACTTCGGAAGCAGCGTCTTGATGCGATCCACCACCTCGATAATGTTGGCGCCGGGCTGCCGCTGAATGTTCACGATCACGGCCGGGACGTCGTTCATCCAGGCTGCCTGCCGCACGTTCTCCACGTCATCCACCACATCGGCCACCTTGGAAAGCTTCACCGGCGCGCCGTTCCGGTAAGCGACGATGAGGGGACGGTAATCGTCCGAGGAGAGCAGTTGGTCATTGGCGCCGATCTGGTAGGACTGATGGAGCCCGTCGAAGTTCCCTTTCGCCTGGTTCACGTTGGCGGCCACGATCGCGCTACGCAGGTCCTCCAGGTTCAATCCGTAGGAAGCCAGTTGGGTGGGGTTGGCTTGAATCCGCACGGCCGGCTTCTGTCCCCCGCTGATACTCACCAGCCCCACGCCCGATAACTGCGATATCTTGGGCGCCAGGCGCGTGTCAGCCAGGTCTTCCACCTTGGACAGTGCATCGGTTTTGGAAGTGAGCGCGAGGGTCAGAATCGGGGTATCCGCCGGGTTCGTCTTGGCATAGATCGGCGGAACCGGCAGGTCGGACGGAAGAAACGTCCCCGATGCGTTGATCGATTGCTGTACTTCCTGCTCGGCGACGTCGATGCTCAGACTCAGAACGAATTGCAGCGTAATGACCGAGCTTCCATCGGAGCTGGTCGACGTCATTTGCTGGAGGCCCGGCACCTGGCCGAATTGCCGCTCCAGCGGCGCAGTCACCGACGACGCCATCACGTCCGGGCTTGCCCCCGGATAAAACGTGATCACCTGGATGGTCGGATAGTCCACCTCCGGCAGCGCCGAAACCGGGAGTTGCTCGTAAGCCACTCCTCCCGCCAGCAGGATCCCCACCATCAACAGCGACGTCGCAACCGGCCGTAAAATAAACGTCCGGGACGGGCTCACTTCTTCCTACCTCCCGATCTCCCGCCCTGGTCATCCGCCATTTCGACGTTGACCTTGGTCCCTTCCTGCAGTTTGTCCACGCCGGTCATCACGAGCACGTCGCCCGGTCTCACTCCCGAGGTAACTTCCGTGGAATTCCCGTCCGTCGTTCCCAGCGAGACCTGCCGAACCGTCACCGTTTTGTCATCCTTCACCAGGTAGACATACGTGGAGGTCGTGCTCCGCTGGATGACGGCGTTGGGAACCAGCGTGACACCCGCCTTTTCCTGGACCAGAAGCCGGATATTGACGAACTGATTCGGAAACAGCAGATTGTTCTTGTTCTCGAAGTTGGCGCGCAGGCGCAGCGAGCCCGTGGTCGGGTCGATCTGGTTGTCGACCGTCGCCAGCGTTCCGGTGGCGATCCTCGCCTGGTTGTCGCGGTCCCAGGCATCCGCGCGAAGGTGCTCGCCCGCCGCCAGTTTGCGCAGCACCGTCGGAAGATCGTCCTCCGCCACCGTGAAGATCACGCTGATCGGATCCACCTGGGTGATCACCAACAATCCGTTGGTGTCGGTAGCGTGCACGATGTTGCCGGGGTCCACCAGCCGGAGCCCCACCTTTCCCGTAATCGGCGCGGTGATCCGGCAATATGCCAGGTTCACTTTAGCCGCATCGATCTGCCCCTGGTCGTTTTTGACGATTCCCTCGTCCGCCGCCACGGTCGCCTTCTGCGTGGCCAGTTGCTGTTCCGGAATGGCATTCTGCGCCAGCAGCTTGGTGTACCGGTCCAAATCGACGCGCGCGTTATCCAGGTTCGCCTGGTCCCGGATCAGTTGCCCTTCCGCCTGTTCCAGCACCGCCGCATAAGGCCGCGGATCGATCTCCACCAGCAAATCGCCCGTTTTAACCAGGTCTCCTTCCTGGTAATGCACTCCCATCAACTGGCCGTCCACGCGGGTTTTCACCGTCACCGTGTAGATCGGCGTCACCGATCCCAGCCCGTTGATGTACACGCCGATGTCGCCCCGGTGTGCCTTCGCCGCCACCACCGGGACCGCTCCAAATAAGCCTTTCTTGCCGCTTTTCGCAGCTCCCGGAGTCGCCGGCGCCGCCGCGAGCGAGCCTTTTGACCAGTAGTAGTAGCCGCCTCCGCCCAGGAGAGCCAGAACAATCACCCACGTCAATGCGTGCGACCCCGAGGGCTGTTGTGGCGGTTTCGCCTTCGGCTCGGCCGCAGGCGCCTCTTTTTGCAGTCCGGCTGGGTTTGGAATTTCGGATGCGGTTTGCGGTTTCACAAGCGCCTCTGAGCTGTCGAACATCCCGGACGCGGGGCAGGCGGTGGCCGAACGGGGGATTCCCGCTGGTCCCGAGACCCCTCCCGGTTCACGATTCCTTCAGTTCCCTTTTGTTTTCACTTTAGGATTTTTCTCAGAAAACGCTTATAGCTATTGTTGGCCAATTTCAGAACGCCATGAAACTACAACATTTAGTTTGTGCCCTGCCCCGGCCAGGATGATCCCTCGGTGGGTCACGCCGGAGGGAGTCGGGAATGCCTGTGCTCGCCTGGCTGACGCTCCCCGCGCGCCCGCGCCGCCGGATCACCGCGGTCAGCGGCGGCGTGCTCGATCACAGCGTTCACTTCGCCGCCGATCAGAATCGCCGCGCCGGAGAGATATAGCCAAAGCATGAGGATCGCGATGCTGTCCAGTTGCCCATAGATCCGGTGATACGAATTGAATCGTTCCAGATAGAGCCGAAACCCGATAGCGGAAGCGATCCAGATGGTGACGCCTATCACAGCCCCGGGCGTGCTCCAACGCATCTCGGCTTCTTCCAGATGCGGCCCAAACCGGTACGCGATCGCAAATGCCACTAGCAGCACGACGAATGCTACAACCCAGTGCACCACCGCTCCCACCATCCTCCACGCGCCTCCGCCCGCGAAAAGCTCGATACGTGAGCCGAAAACCACGAGCAGCAGTGCGATCATACCCATCACACCCCAAACCAGCAACAGACCCAGCGCCAGCAGGAATTTCTTCCACAGAGGCCGTCCCTCTTCTACCTCGTATGCCTGATTGAGGCCGGTGATCAGAGCGAACATTCCGTTCAGCGCCGCCCACACCGCTGCCCCCACTGACAGCGCCAGGCTAGACAGCCCGATGGCCGATCCGCTCTGCCGCAGTGCCGAGGAGACCACCCCCGAGCTTTGCGCAGGGAGAATCTGATAAAGCGTTTGCGACAGCACATTGCGCAGCTCGAAGCCGGCCTCGGCGAGTTTCGTCAGGACCAGCCAAAACAGCAGCAGCGAGGGCAGCAGCGCCAGGAAAAAATAGAACGCCAGCCGGGCAGCGTGCCCGAAGACCCCGTCACGCCAGCTTTCGTTCCACGACCGGCGGAAGAGTTCTCGCCAGCCCAGACCGCCGAAACTCCACAACTCCGCCATGGTTTCAGTTTCGCCCTAATTAGGTCGCAGCAAGAAACGCTCGTTGCAGTGAATGTGATCTAACGGCTCCGTAGGGCCATGCACCCAATCCTGAGCCATGAGACCATAAAAATTGGATATTGGAAGACGAATATCAGCTCATCGGCGCATCGCGATTCCAACTGCCGGCCTTAGCCGCCCCAAGGGGAATCGCTGGTTAATCGCCGTCGCGGTCATGTCCAGCGCCGTGATGGAAGTGCTGGATACGTCGGTTGTCAACGTCAGCCTGCCTCACATCGCCGGAAGCCTATCCGCCACCGTGGACGAAGCCACCTGGGTTTTGACGTCCTATCTGGTGGCGAACGCCGTGATCCTTCCGATTACCGGGTGGCTGGCGAATTTCATCGGGCGCAAACGTCTGCTGCTGACCGTCGTTACGGGTTTCACCGTCTCCAGCATCTGCTGTGGGATCGCGCCGAGCCTGCCGATGCTGATCTTCTTCCGCGTCATGCAGGGGACCACTGGCGGCGGCTTGCAGCCTCTCTCCCAGGCCGTACTCCTCGAAGAGTTCCCCGGAGACGAACGCGGCAAGGCCATGGCCTTCTGGTCGCTCGGCATCATCGCCGCTCCCATCCTCGGTCCTACTCTTGGAGGCTGGCTCACCGATACGTATTCCTGGCGCTGGGTCTTCTACATCAACGTTCCCATAGGACTCGCCAGCCTCGTCCTGATTTCGCTCTTCCTCTACGATCCTCCCTATATTCGCCGCGGCGGCATGCGCATCGATTTCTGGGGTCTCGGCATGCTGGCAGTCGGGATGGGCGCACTGCAGATCATGTTGGACAAGGGCCAGGAAGAAGATTGGTTCGGCTCGCAGCTCATCATTACCCTCGCCATCATCGCCGGCGTCATGCTGCCTGCCTTCATCATCCGCGAACTCTTGGTCGATCAGCCCATCGTGCGCTTCCGGCTTCTGAAATACCGCAACTTCGCCGCGGGCATCGGCTTGGCGACCATCCTGGGATTCGTGCTCTACGGCAGCCTCGTCCTGCTCCCGCTCTTCATGCAGACGCTGCTCGGCTGGACCGCCGTGACTGCCGGCCTCTGGACCAGCCCGCGCGGCATTGGCACCGCTCTGTGCATGCCGCTGGTCGGTTACCTGCTCGGCAAGCGATGGGATGGCCGGAAGATGATCGTTTTCGGATTTGTCGTTGCCAGCATGGCGTTCCTCGGCTACTCCCACATGGATCTCGAATCCGGCACGTGGGATATCTTTCTCCACCAGATCAACCAGGGCGTCGGCATGGCGTTTGTCTTCGTTCCGCTCACGACGCTCACGATGGATCCGATTCCCAGGACCGAAATGGGCTACGCCACCAGCCTTTACAGCGTGATGCGCAACATCGGCTCCAGCGTCGGGGTCTCGTTTGTCACGACGTTCGTGGCGCGCCGCTCCCAGTTCCATCAGTCCGTGCTGGCCGAGCATGTCATACCTAATGGCCTGCAGGTGCAGCAGTTCCTGGCGCGTTCCAGCAGGGAATTTTTTCAGGCCGGTAGCGATTGGACCACCGCTGGCCAGCGCAGCCTTGCGGTTCTATACGACACGCTCCAGCAGCAGTCCGCTCTGCTCAGCTTCGTCGAGGCCTTCCGAATTATGGGCCTTCTATTCCTCGCGATCGTGCCTTTGGTCCTCCTGATGCGGAGAGCGCGCCGCCCCGAATCCGGTGCCGCAACTCACTAGTGGCCCCGTTCCGAGCCGCGACCGTGAGGGATTCACCACGGCCGTGCCGGCCCCTTAAGGGGATGAAAGTCGCGCCACCGTAGCGCCGGCCTCCTGGTCGGCCATACCGGCTTTCGAGCCGGCATACTCGACCAGCCGAATCCCGGCCCAGCATGACTTTCGAG
>Ga0335073_10015432_pt1 | contig 10680 bp, 9 predicted proteins | sample Lox_Sample_22_FD_207093 | JGI IMG/M metagenome (GOLD analysis project Ga0335073, IMG submission 207093) | Soil microbial communities from Loxahatchee National Wildlife Refuge, Florida, United States - Lox_Sample_2.2 | ecosystem: Environmental > Terrestrial > Soil > Wetlands | place: USA: Florida...
GCAGAACTTCAAAATGGGGATTGACGCCTGGGTCGCCGAGCACGGCTCGAAAGTCGCGGGCCACGACGTCGAGTTCATCTATCGCGACGAAGGGACGCCGAACCCGGCCCATTCCAAGGCTTTGGCCCAGGAGCTTCTGGTCAAGGACAAGGTTGACTACCTCGCCGGCGCCTACTTCACGCCCGATGCGATGGCGATTGCGCCGCTGCTCGCGGAAGCGAAGACGCCGCTGGTCGTGATGAATGCGGCGACCTCGTCGATCACGACCAAGAGCCCATATATCGTGCGCACCTCGTTCACGATGTGGCAGAACACCGTGCCGGCGGCCAAGGCCGCGAAAGCCGCCGGGGCGAAGAAAGTCGCGATCGCGGTCAGCGACTATGGCCCGGGCATCGACGCCCAGGAGGCCTTCAAGAAGACCTTTGAAGCCGAGGGCGGGTCGATCGTCGAATCCGTCCGCATGCCGCTCAGCACCACGGACTTCGGCCCGATCATGCAGCGCATCAAGGATTCGGGCGCCGATATGATCTTCGCCTTTCTTCCCTCGGGACCGCCTACGCTCGGATTCGTGAAGGCCTATATCGACAACGGTCTCAAGGCTCAGGGCGTCAAGCTGATGTCGACCGGCGACGTCGTGCCGGATCCCGATCTCGCCGCGATCGGCGACGCGGGCGAAGGCATTCTCTCGACCTACCATTATTCGGTCGCCCACGATTCTCCCGAGAACAAGGCGTTCCTCGCGCAGATCGCCAAGGACGGGGGCAAGGTCGGCGATGTGACGATGACCGCAGTCGCGGCTTATGACGGCGCTCGGCTCATCTACAAGATGATCGAAGCGACGGACGGCAAGCGCGATCCGGAGAAGGCGATCGCCGCGGTCAAGGGCATGCACTGGATGAGCCCGCGCGGTCCCGTGTCGATCGATCCTCAGACCCGGCACATCACCCAGAACATCTATCTGCGCAAAGTGGAAAAGGTGGACGGCAAGCTCGTCAACAAGGAAATCGAGACGTACAAGGATCAGCCCGACTGGGGTCTCGAGAAGCACTGATCCTGGCGCGGGCCTGACTGGGAGCAGCCGCGCTCCATGCGGCGACGACTTCGGCGGCGCGTTTTTGGACGCGCCTCCGGAGCGGGTGACAGGCTTCGGCGTTGCTGACGATACTCAGCCTCATCATCGACGCCGTCTCCTATGGCATGGCGCTCTTCATCATATCGATCGGACTGTCGATCATGATGGGGCTCATGCGCGTGGTGAACCTCGCGCATGGCGCGTTCGCGATGATCGGCGGCTATCTTGCGTCTTACGCCCTCGTCAGTCTCGGCGCGCCCTTCCTCGTCGCGGTGCTCATCGCGGTCGTTGGAACAATAGTGATCTCGATCCCGTTCGAGCTTCTGCTCTACCGCCGTATCTACCGGAAATCGGATTCGCTGACCCAGCTCCTGCTGACGATCGGGATCACCTTCCTCATCATCGGGGTGATGAACTTCGTCTTCGGCCCGACGGTGAAGCCCATTCCGCTGCCGCCCTGGCTCAGCGGTCCGGTGAGCATCGGCTTTCGCATGGTCCCGGCCCATCGCATCTTCGTCGTGCTGTGCGGCGCGCTGACCGCGCTCGCCCTTTGGCTCCTGTTCGACAGGACCGACTTCGGCGTGCGCCTTCGCGCCGCGGTCGATGACAGCGACATGGCGGAATCACTCGGCATCCGCACCGACGTGCTTTATCTCCTGGCCTTCGCTCTCGCGGTGGGGCTCGCCGCCTTCGGCGGCGTCGTCGGCGCCGAACTCCTGCCGATCGAACCCTATTACGCGCTGCGCTACATGGTGATCTTTCTCGTCGTCGTCTCCGTCGGCGGCGCGGGTTCGATCGCGGGCGCTCTCCTCGCCTCGTTCCTGCTCGGCCTTGCGGATACGGCGGGGAAATATTTCATGCCCGAATATGGCGACTTCCTTTTCTACGCCGCGGTCATCGCGATCGTGTTCCTCTTTCCGAACGGGCTTCTCGGGAGAAGGGCGGCATGAGCCTTGCTCCGGCGCGCGGCGGCGCGGCCTTCGAAATTCCGTTCCGCTCGGAGCTCGCCGCCCTCGTCGCGGTCGGGCTCCTCGGCCTGCTCGGCTATATCGTCTTTCCGGACGACCTTGCGTTCCTCACCCGCCTCATCAGCATTACGCTGCTCGTTCTGTCTCTCGACCTCGCGACCGGCTATTGCGGCGTCGCGACGCTTGGACAGGCGGCGCTGTTCGGCTTCGCCGCCTATGCCGCCGGCAACGCCTGCATCGCCGGGCTCGCCAATCCCTTCCTGCTTATCGTCGTCGGGATGTTGGCTGGGACCGCGGCCGGAATCCTGTCCGGACTTCTCGTCGCGCGCTTTCGCGGGCTGCAGCAGCTCGTGCTGTCGATCGCCTTCGGCCAGCTCGTGGCGGCGCTGGCCAACAAGCTCACGTCCTGGACCGGCGGCAGCGACGGCCTCTCCGGGATTGCGCCCGCGCCCGTCTTCGGCCGGTACGATTTCGACCTCTACGGCCACACCGCCTACTGGCTTTCGGTCGGCGCGCTGGCGATCGTGATGGCTGCGCTGGCCGCTTTCGTGCGTTCGCCCTTCGCGCTCGCCTGCCAGGCGATCCGGGATGATGACCTGCGCGCGCAGATGATCGGCATGGCGGTCTATCCGCGGCTTGTCGCGATGTACGCCGTCTCGGGCGCGGTCGCGGGCGTCGGCGGCGCGCTCAGCGCGATTACGACCGGCGTGGTCGGGCTCGACAGCGTGAGCTTCGAGCGCTCGGCGGAAGCGCTCGTCATGCTCGTTCTCGGCGGCGCCGGACATCTCTGGGGTGCGCTCATGGGCGCGATCCTGTTCCAGGTCTTCGAGCACTATGTCACCACGAGCAATCCCTATTCGTGGCTCGCCATTGTCGGGCTCCTTCTGATCGCGATCGTCATTTTCGCGCCCGGCGGCTTGGCGCGCGGCCTCGATCTCGCCCTGGGGCGATGGACGAGGAGGCGCGCTTGAGCGCGGCGCTGCAAATTCAGGGCCTCGCCCGCCATTTCGGCGGCGTCATGGTGACGAACGACGTGTCGCTCGAACTCTTTGCCGGAGACCGCGTGGCGCTGATCGGTCCCAACGGCGCGGGCAAGACGACGCTAGTCAACCTCATCTCCGGCCATCTCAAGCCGAACGGCGGCGCGATCCTGCTCGAAGGGCGCGACGTCACCCACATGAACGCGGCCCATCGCGTCCGTCTCGGGCTCGCGCGCACGTTTCAAATCACGCGCCTCTTCCGTTCGCTGACGGTCGGCGAGAACATCGCCTTGCCGATCCTGCAAAGGCGAGGCTTCAGCAGACGGCTCCTTTCGCGGCGGAGGGAAGAGCGCGCCATCCGGCAGACGTGTGAAGCGCTGCTCGATGAGCTCCATCTCGCGCAATTCATCGACACGCCGGTCGGGGAGCTCGCTTACGGACAGCAGCGCCTCGTCGACATCGCGATCGGGCTTGCGCTCGAGCCGCGCGTCCTTCTGCTGGACGAGCCGGCGGCGGGCGTTCCGCATGACGAAGCGCCCCTGATCCTCGGCGCCATCGCGAGGCTGCGGCCGGAGATCGCGGTCATGATGATCGAGCACGACATGGACCTCGTCTTCCGCTTCGCCCGCCGGGTGCTGGTCCTGGCGGAAGGCCGGCTCATCTTCGCCGGCTCGCCCTCGGAGGTCGCGGCTGATCCGGGCGTCCGGCGCGCCTATCTCGGGAGCTATGCGCATGCCCGCGGCGAAGCTTGACGTCGAGGGCGTGACGGCCGGCTACGGCTCAACCGTGATCGTGTCCGAAATTTCCTTTTCGGTCGCGGCCGGGGAAAGGCTGGCGATCTTCGGGCGCAACGGCGTCGGCAAGACGACGCTGCTCGCGACCCTCATGGGTCTGACTTCGCTCCATCGCGGCCGTATTGTCCTCAACGGCGAAGATCTCGCGGGTTGCAGAACCTCGCTTCGCGCCGAGCGCGGCCTCGGTTATGTGCCGCAGACGCGGGGGATCTTCGGCTCGCTGACTGTCGAGGAGAATCTGCTGACCGGCCTCAAGGGGCGCCCGCGCCCGGACATCGCCGAGGCCTATGCGATGTTTCCGCGACTCAAGGAGCGCAGGCTGAGCTTGGGCGCGCGGCTCTCCGGCGGCGAGCAGCAGATGCTTTCGCTTGCACGCACCCTGCTCGGCGCCCCGCCGATCCTTCTGCTCGACGAGCCCTTGGAGGGGATAGCCCCGGTCGTTTGCGACGAGATCATGGAGCGGCTGACGGAGCTTGCCATCTCCTGCGAGATCGCCATCGTTCTGGTTGAGCAACAGATCGAGCGCGCTGTGGCGTTTGCGGAGCGCGCGATCGCAATGGAGAGGGGACGCATCGTCTGGAGCGGCGCGTCCGTCGACCTCCGGCGCGACGCCAACCTCATTGACCGCGTCCTAGGCATGGGGCCCGCGCGCTGAGCAACTCCGTTGTCTGGGAGGAAGGTCGAAGCGCATGGCGATAATCTTCTCGCTGCCGGACCTAACGGCACGAAGATACCTTTGTGTTGGACGCCAGGCTCGAACGCCTGATCGCCTCGGCAATCCACGAGATGTATCTGAAGCCCGAGCGCCCGATCATGGCGTCTCTGATTGAGCAGATCGGGGCCGCCTCTTTGCGACGGCCGGATGATCAAGGCGCGCGTTGATCGCATCGATCGGCGGACGGTCGCCGTAAAGCGCAAAGACCCAAGGGGCATCAAAGTCACAAAGCGCCGGGCGAATATGCCGTGTCCCGGCCGCTCGAGGTCGCGCAGAGGGACCACACCGAGGTCAATGTTTCCCTTGTAGATGAGACGACGAGGAAGAAATGGGAGAAGAGATAGCTATCGACGTGTTTCACGCGCATGCTCGTTGGGTTTCATTTATCGATGGCAAGCCGTGCGCGGTCTCTCTGGGCCTATCCATGTTGAACACGGTTTACAACCAAAGCGCCTAGCTGAAGGAGCGTGAGATCAATGCGTCGTGGCCGACCGCTGGATTGTCGAACCGTACATTCGCCCAACGGTGCCCACCTCCGCAGCCGGGCTTTTCGCGTGGGTATGTGGGGAGGGGGGCATCCCGGTGATCTTTCGACCCCAAATGTCGTCGGCCAACGAATTGCTTCGTCGTAGTTGATCAGGCCCGCAGCCTACTATGCGTCACTGGGTTGTTCTTCGCGCAATAGCTGATGCTCGGCACACGTAACCATTCATCTCTCGACATCGGTTGGGTCTGACGCAGGTCGCGCGCCTATCGGGAAAACTCCACTGCGATCCAGTCACCCCCATCGCGATGACGCTCGTCGACGCGCACCGCTGATCCGTTGAATTGACCTGGCGGGAGGGGGCATAGCAACTTTGCCGAGCGTGCGCCGATCGGCATGCGCGAGGGGGCCGCCTCCGGCGCGATCCCGAAACATTGGCGGAAACCCCGGCGGATCGAATTGAGGGCCGCCCCCTTAACCCGCATTTCTCATAGAGCGGATCGATCGCGCACGTGCTGTCGATGAGCGCGCGGCGTTTGTGTGCGGGACGAGCGGGGTCGTTTGCGCCGGTTGCGCGGACCAGGTTCTGATTGTTTCGGGTCTCCGGCGACCGAGGGTGGACTGCCGCGATTTCATCGGCGTCGCGGCGACGCCTCACACGGTTGCGGCGAGTCGGGCGGCGGCGAGGCGCCATTCGTCGGCGTACGGACAAGTCGAGGCGAGCGCGAACTTGATGCGTCGCGCGCTGATGCGGACGAGGCCGGCGAGCTTGAAGAGCTTGAGCCTTATCGTGCCGCAGGTCGCTTCGGCGAACTGTGTGTGCGCCAGGCCGACGCGCCGGACCCCGCAGATGAGGACATAGGCGAACGAGGCGAGCCAGAGGCGCAACTGGTTGGCCCGCATGGTCGCGGTTGAGGTTCGGTCGGCGAACAGGTCACCCTGGCATTCCTTGATCCGGTTCTCCATCTCGCCGCGAGCGCAGTAGACCTTCTCATAGAGAAAGCGGCCGTTGGTCTCGGCCGCACTCAAGGAGGTCACAATGAATCTCGGATTGGCCTCGCCCTTTGTCCATTCCGCCTTGCCGACCACCCGGCGCCGGCGCGACCAGCTGGCGAGCGTCGCATAGCGGAAGTCCTTGAAGCGGCGGGCGGGCTTGCCGGTCGAAACCGCCTCCGCCTCGGCCTCGAGCAGTTCGGCTTCGATCTCCGCCGCCAGCCGCGCATTGCGCGCCAGGCCGAACACGAAGTCGACCCGGTTTCCTCCGCACCAGGCCATCAGCGCCTCGCGGACGAACCCGGAATCGGCGCGCAACAGGATGCGCGTTTTCGCCCATCGCGCCCGGATCTGGCCGACGATCCGCGCCACTTCCTCGACCGCGCCGGCGCTGGCGTCGATGTTCGAGGGCCTGAGCTTGGCCGCCAGGATATGGCGGCCGCAGAACACGTACAAAGGCAAGTAGCAGTAGCCATCGTAGTAGCCGTGAAAGAACCGGCCCTCCTGATGGCCGTGCAGCGGATCGTCGGTCGCGTCGAGGTCGAGAACGATCTCCTTGGGCGGCCGGGCGTGCGCCTCGAGGAACAGTTCGACGAACAGCGCCTCGATCGCCGCCTTAACGTGGCTGATCTTGTGATAGCGCGTGGGCGCAAGCCGCGACAGCTCCAGCCGGTTCAGGGGCGATTTGCCCGCCACCGGCGCGCAGTCCTCGCGTCGGGCTTCAAGCTTGCCCGCCAGAACCGCCATCACCGGGTCGTGACGAAGGTCGTCGTGGTCGTTCAAGTCCTCGTAGCCGAGCGCGATGGCGAACACGCACTGCCCGATGAGCGTGGCGACCGAGTGCTCGACGAACCGCGGGTCTCGGGCGTCGCCAAAACATCCCGCAAGCCGCCGAACCACATCCAGGCTTCGATCCGCGGCCCCCAGAAGCAGGCCGCCAGCGTCCGAGGTCAGGGCGCCGCCGTCGAACGCCGCCACCATTGGACGGCCTTCGACAGGTCCAAACAGGCTCGGTTCTGCGCTACACTCCGTCAGCATCGGGCCATCCTTCCGAACCAATTTAAGTCGTTCTCACAAAACAACTTTTGCCTGATTCGGCGGCCCGATGCGCCACCTTGTGTGAGAAATGCGGGCTAGATGTTCAGGGTGCTAGCGTCAGCGCCTTGAGTTCCTTCCGCGCCGTGCCAAAGCTGCCCAGCTGATAGACCGACGCGCCCGCCGGCGAGAAAGTAAACGACGGGAATGGCTCCGCGAGCATTGCGTCCAGATACTTTTCGGTTGCGACGCCAATCGTCACATGAGGATTGAACCGATTGCCCGCCGCGTCTGTCACGAAATTCTCGACGTAGCTGATGAGCTCGCCCTGAATATCGCGTCCGCCGTCCTCGCTGAAGAACGCCACCGGAGTTCCGGTCTTCACGGTGTAGGGCTCAACAGCTTTGACAAGCTCCTCCTGCAGCCGATGAAGGTCTTCCGTCGGTTCAATGACGATCCCTGCGACGCCCATCGGGGGAGCCGGGATGTAGTAGTACTTGAACGCCTTCAGCTTCCAGGTCGTCGGCTTCTCCTTCGAGAGAACCGCGTTGGCGGCCTGAAACACCTTGTTGAGATCGTCGGTCCGAACAAACTGCTGCAGCATCGAGATGTGCGGGTGGTGGGTTTCGTTCAGCGAAAAGCCCTTTGGAAATGATTCAAGCAGACGGGCGTTGGCGGCCTTTGCGTGATCGTTCATCGTTGCGTCGGGTTCGAGCGCGATGTCGATCGCCGTCACCGGATTTTGTTGCGCTACTGCGCCCGGCGTTAACGCCATCGCGAGCCCAAGGCCGAGCCCGATAGCTGTGCAAATCTGTGCGTGCTCAAACATGCGCATCGCCCTCTGGTCGCTCAGCGGGTGACTCGGGCGAATTCTATACGCCGCGCCCCGTCGTGCGGCTGATGGTGAAGGTGACAGACCCGCGGCTTGGCGAGGCTGTGCTCGATCCAGCGAGTGGCACCGGCGGCTTTCTAGTCGAAGCCTTCAATCACCTTTCCAAGCAGGTGAAGACCGTGGCTGACCGCACGCGGCTCCAGACAGAGTCGCTGTTTGGCTACGAGCCTAAGTCGCTGCCGTACTTACTCTGCCAAATGAATCTCTTGTTGCATGGGCTCGATGCCCCGCAGATCGATCCCGGCAATGCGTTCCGTTTCAAGCTCTCCGAGATCGGTGAGAAGGACCGGATCGACGTGATCCTCACCAATCCGCCCTTTGGCGGCGAGGAGGAGAAGGGGATCCAGGGAAATTTTCCAGAGGATCGGCAGACAACAGAAACTGCATTGCTCTTCCTGCAACTCATTATGCGCAAACTCCATCGGCAGCCAAGTTCGGCCGGCAAACCTGCGCGTGCAGCCGTTGTGGTTCCTGACGGCACGCTGTTTGGCGACGGTGTGTGCGCGCGAATTAAGGAGGAACTGCTGACGGAGTTTAATCTGCACACCATTGTCCGGCTGCCAAATGGTGTGTTTGCACCGTACACACTCATTCGAACAAACGTTCTGTTCTTCGACCGGTCAGGATCGACCAAGGACGTGTGGTACTATGAACACCCGCTGCCGGAGGGCCGAAAGAACTACACCAAAACCCTTCCGCTTCAGTATGATGAGTTCAAACCTTGTCTTGATTGGTGGTGCCAACGCGAAGAAACTGATCAGGCTTGGCGAGTGCCGGCGGCGGAATTGCTGCGCACCAATTGCAATCTCGACCGCAAGAACCCGCGAGCTAAGGTCAGCCTCGACCAAATGCCTCCACACCAGCTCGCCAATTCTGTTCTTAAGAAGGAAATGCGTATTGCCGATTTGATGCGCGAGATTAAGGCAGTTCTGGGAGCCGATTCATGACTGCGAGATGGCCATCCCGCTCGATGGCGGAAGTCGCGCCGTTAGTGCGCCGGCCCGTGCGTGTCGAAGCCGGGATCACGTATCGGGAGATCGGTATCCGTTCGTTTGCCAAGGGAATCCTTTATAAGACACCAATAACGGGTCTTGAAATCGGTGACAAGCGCGTTTTTGCGATCGAGCCGGGAGACTTGCTGTTCAACATCGTGTTCGCCTGGGAAGGTGCAGTTGCCGTGGCCTCGTTTGCCGAGAGAGGTACAATCGGCTCGCATCGGTTCCTTACGTGCGTTCCCAACCCTGACCTCGCCGACGCCCGGTTTCTATTCTACTGGTTCAGCCATGGGCGAGGGCGCGAACAGCTCCTGCGTGCATCGCCGGGTGGTGCTGGTCGAAACCGGACCTTGGGCGTCGACAAGTTGGCCGCGATTGAGGTTCCTCTGCCCCCGATCGAGGAACAGTCTCTCATCGTCGCAATGATTGATTCGCTCGAAACCAAAATCTCCGAGGCTCAGCAGTTGCGGCGCGAAGCGGAAGCCCAGGCGATACTGCTTGGGAGTCGCGGTGCCGCTCACCTCGTTGATCGAGCCTTAGCGTCATGTCACCGGAAGCCGCTTGGTGATTTGCTTGTTGCCGTGCGGGGCGGCGGGACGCCTTCGAAATCTGAACCCCGTTACTGGGACGGAGCCATCCCGTGGATCACACCAAAGGATATGAAACGCCGGGAGCTGTCCTCCAGCCTATTGCACATAACACATGACGCGGTGCAAGAGTCCGCAGCAAAGCTCTTGCACCCTGGTGCTGTTCTAGTGGTCGTCCGGGGAATGATTCTCGCGCACACATTCCCAAGCGCTGTTCTACGATGTCCGGCAGCGATCAATCAGGACATGAAGGCGCTCGTGCCCATTCCCGATATTCTTCCGGAGTTCTTGTGTTCAATGCTCTGGGGGCATAACGGCAAACTCGTTGAGCAAGTCGACCGTTCCAGCCACGACACGAGAAAATTTGATCTCGACAAATTATTGTCATTCGAATTGCCCGTTCCGAGCATTGATGAGCAGCATCGAATTGTCGCCAACCTCAGCGCAATGCAAGCGCAGATGGGCACGCTCCGTGCTATGCAACAGGAAACTGCTAGCGAGCTCGATGCGTTGCTTCCAGCGGTTCTTGAGGGCGTCTTTCGTAATCAAGGTTCGGTTGCCATTGCCGCCTGAGATCGGAGCACGACAGAGGTCCAACGTTCGGATCAGCCTGGTCCACGAATGCACGCGGTCGCCTGCGGCAATGTCACTCCAATCATTCCGCCTAGGTGATGATAAGTGAGTGGAAATTATTCTTGACCGTGCCAGAGTCACAAAGCAGATGACGGCGTTGACGTCCTCCACCTCATTGATGATGCGGCGCAAGGATCGTGCGTGGCTTTGTGCGGCTGTCCGACTCCTTGCGTCTCGCTAGCTGATGCGTCAGGCTACTGCGGGAACTGGATGAAGATGTCTGCGCCTTCGCGGAATAAGCTAGGAAACAATCTAGGAAGCAAATCCGGCTCTCTGTTGCGCCATCGCTTTGCTGGACCCGGCTCGCGACATTGGACGCCTTAAGATGCCGAAAGTAGCCGCGCGCCCACTACGACACGCTTCCTGTTGCTTCCCCCATGCTTCCCCAGTCTCCGAGGCCCGGGCGGGGAAGCAAAAAGCAGTCCTGAAGGACCGCTCTAAGCAATTACTTTTCTTGAAGAAATTTGGAGCGGGCGAAGGGATTCGAACCCTCGACCCCAACCTTGGCAACGTGCCCGAGCGGTCTACGCCA
>Ga0335073_10015433_pt1 | contig 10680 bp, 9 predicted proteins | sample Lox_Sample_22_FD_207093 | JGI IMG/M metagenome (GOLD analysis project Ga0335073, IMG submission 207093) | Soil microbial communities from Loxahatchee National Wildlife Refuge, Florida, United States - Lox_Sample_2.2 | ecosystem: Environmental > Terrestrial > Soil > Wetlands | place: USA: Florida...
CCGAACTTGCCGAGATTGTCGGCTGGGCAGTCCCCGAAGACGTGACCCTCGTCGCTCTCGAGCCCGGCCCGGACTGGGTGCTGGACTTGCCCGATGGTTGGCTGCAGGACCTGCGCGGGTCGCAGGCACACGTGCTGATGCCGGGCAGCGCGGATGCTGCCGGACGGCCGGCACTCGCAGCTGCGCTGGCTGGCCGACGGTCGGCCGTCGGACTCAGCGTTCCGCTAGCCGATGCAGCGCACTCACTGCGCTGGGCGCGGCGGGCGCTAGCGCTGAGCCGGGCCGGGATCATCGATCCGGGCGAGCTGATCTTCTGCGAGGACTACCTGGTAGAGCTTTGGCTGCTAGCCGACGAGCCGCTCATCGATCAGCTGGCGCGGCGGCGGCTCGGTGCCGTGGCCGACCTCGGCGCGATCCAGCGGCAACGGATGGCGGAGACGTTCGCCGCATGGCTGGAGACCAGCGGAACCGCTCCCGCCATGGCTGAGCGCCTCAGCGTCCACCCCCAGACGGTCAGGTACCGGATGCGCAAGCTCGAACGTGCGCTGGACGGTCAGCTGCGCGATCCCGACTCGCGCTTCGCTATCGAGGCCGTGCTGCGCGCGAGCCGCCTCAGGGATCGCCGGCAGCACCGGTTCAGCGGCGACGCCGCCGGTGAGCCGGCGGCCGGTCCGCCGGAACGGGACGGCTGGATCGGCTAGCTAGCTACTTCGCCTCGCGGAGAATGAACCTCTCGACCGCGTTGGCGAAGCCCTCCGCGTCGTTTGCGGTCGTCACCCGGCGGGCCGCCCGCTTGACCTGCGCGCTCGATTGGCCCATCGCGATGCTGAGCCCCGAATGGGCGAACATCAGCACGTCGTTGGGCATGTCGCCGATGGTCGCGATCTCGTCCGGCTGCAGGCCGTACTTTGCCGCCAGGTATTTCGCCACCTCGCCCTTGTTGGCCTTCGGGTGCGTGATGTCCAGGTAGTACGGCTGCGACTGTGCGGCTGTCACGTGATCCCCGAACTTGTCGTCCGCAGCCGAGGTAGCTCGCTCTACCGCGTCGGTATCATCGCTGACGCCTACTAGCTTCGCCACGGCGTCGGTCAGTCCGTCCACGCCGTGGGTCATGATCTTGGGCTCGAACTTTACAGTCCATGCCTCGCGCGCCACATGCGGCCCGTCCGGCTTCGGCACGTACCAGTCCGCGCCTCGGTAGACCCAGACGTCCAGCTTGAACGAGGCCATCGTGTCCGTGACCGGGACGACCAGATCCGCTGGCAGCACCCGCTGCTCGAGGACCTTCATGTCCCGGTCGACGACGAGCCCGCCGTTGAACGCCGCGATCGGCGTCTGGATGTCAAGCGGCTCAATCAGCATCGCCATCCCGCGCGGCGGGCGGCCGCTGGTGATCGCGAACATGATCCCGGCATCGTGCAGTTTGCGCACCGCCGCGATCGCCCGGTCGGTCAGGATCTTGTCTTGGGTGACCAGCGTGCCGTCGACGTCGGCGAGCAGCAGCCTGATCGCGGGCGAGGTCACCGGGAGCCTCCGTCGTTCGCGTCGGAACCGGCGCTGCGGTAGGCGTCGATGACGTCGCGGTACCGGCGCGCGATGCGGTCCATCGCTTCCTGCCTGGACGCATTGCCAGCCAGGTAGTCCCTCAGCGCTTCTTCCCACAGCGTCCGGCCGACAGCGAATCCGTCGAAGCCGTCCACTGACGCGCCGATCCTGACCCACTCAAGCACCTGCGGCTCGTCGGCGCCCCGGCCGAGGACGATGCACTTGACGCCGGTCCGCCCGCCGGCCCGAGCCTGAGCCACTACCGCCTCGCAGTCTGCGGCGCTGTCCAGGCCTTCGATCTTCCAGATGTCCGGCTCGACCCCCCCGGCCTGCAGCGCCGCGAGGGTCTCTACCACCAGCCGCGGCCGGAGCTTCCGGTCGTAATCGCGCTGATGCCCGTCGAACATTTCAAGTTGTGCCGTGGTGCCCGGTACCAGCAACTCGAACAGGAACTTGCGGTCCCGGTCGCGCAGCCATGCACTCAGCCTGGCCAGGCGCGCGGTCTGGCGCTGGTTAAGCGCCGCGTCCCCTGCCGGGTTATAGCGCACCAGCACCTTGGCGAATGTCGGATCGAAGGACTCGATATGCGCCCCGAAGTCCTCGCCGTACTGGAACTCGAACTCATCCTGACCGGACTTTTCGACCGGCATTGCCAACGGTATGCCTTCGGCCCTGGCCCGGCGCGCCACCTCAGCGCCGAACTCCTCGTCAACCAGCACACCGGACGCGCCTGCCGGAGCGCCGGCCGCAAGGGCCTGGACGTGCGCGTCGAAGATGATTTCCTTGACGTTGATGATGCCAGCGCGCACGTCGGCGGAAACCGGCTCGGAGGCACCGAACAGGTCGTGCTCGAACGAACCACGGTGATCGAAGGCCATCAAGTAGAGGGGCCTGTCATAGCCGAGCGTCATGAGCCCAACCTCCAGATAAGCGCTATCGGCAGGTAAGAACCATCGGGCAGGTAAGGTCCACTGGATCAGCCAGAGTTCGGCAAATGCCAGCGGAACGGCTCGATGAGCTTGGCCACCGAGTCCGGGCCGAAGGAGCCTCGAGCGTATGGCTGGACCGGCGGCGGGTTCTCTAGCAGTGGCTCGGAGACCTCCCATAGGCGCAGGATGCCGTCAGAGCTGGTGAACAGGGCCTGATCGCCGATCATGGCATCGAGAATGAGCCGTTCGTAGCCTTCGAGCGCGTTCGCTGCCGCGAACGAGTCGCCGTACTTGAACACCATCTTCTCGCTGCCGAGCGTCATTTCCGCGCCCGGTTCCTTGGCAAGGAACTTGGCGGTGATGGAGCCCGGGTCAGCGAAGTCGATGATGATCTCGTTCCGTCGCCCGTCCGGCACGTCCTTGCGGTGTGTCTTGAACATCCGCAGTGGCGGCTCGTGGAAACCGAGCGTGATGACCTGCCGCCCGGCGCCCATGCTCTTGCCGGACCTGAGGTAGAACGGCACGCCATGCCAACGCCAGTTGTCGACCTCTGCCTTCACCGCGACCATCGTCTCAGTGTCCGAGTTCGGGGCGACTCCGGCCTCGTTCCGGTAGCCCTCGTACTGGCCCCGCACCACGTGCCGCAAATCGATTGGCTTCAGCGCCTCATAGACCTTGAGCTTCTCGCTGCGCAGCTGCTGAGCCGTGAGTGAGGTCGGCGGCTCCATCGCGATGAAGCCGAGTACCTGGAACAAGTGCGTGACAACCATGTCCCGGTATGCGCCGGTCTTGTCGTAGAAGTCAGCCCGGCCCTCGATCGAGAGCGTCTCCGGCACGTCGACTTGCACATACGCGATGTGCGATCGGTTCCACACTGGCTCGAACAGGCCGTTGGCGAACCGGAACGCCAGGATATTGTCGACCGACTCCTTGCCCAGGAAGTGGTCGATCCGGAAGATCTGCGACTCGTCAAAGACCGCGTGCACCGCATTGCCGAGCTCGATGGCTGACTTCAGGTCGGTGCCGAACGGCTTCTCGATGACCACCCGGGATCGGTCGCCTGCCAGGCCCGCATCGCCGAGCATGGTAACTACCGACGCAAAAGCGGCCGGCGGCACGGCGAGGTGGAAGAGTCGCCGGGCCGAGCCGCCGATCTCCTTCTCGGCCCGCTCCACCTCGTCCTCCAGCGGCGTGTAGTCGTCCGGGTCGGCCGGCGCGAAGGACAGATGCTTCTGAAACTCGGTCCAGCAGTCGATCTCACGCCCCGGCTTCGTAATGCAGAAGTCCTCTGCCGCTTGCCTGGCGTGCTCCCGGAACTCGTCGGTGCTGATCGCGAACTTCGCCGGCGAGGAGCCGATGATGCGGTACTTACGTGGCAGCAGGTTAGCCGCCGCCAGGTGGAACAGGCCAGGCAGCAGCTTGCGCTTGGCCAGGTCACCGGTGGCGCCGAACAGCACGATCACGTGATCGTCTGGCCGCCGGACCGAGCCGTGCACTGGCGCGTTGCTGGTGGTGACTGTCATGAGATCCTCGCTATCGGGGGTTGCCGCCAGCGGCGGGTCGTCGCGAACCGCGGGAACTCAGGCCGCTGCCTCGTCAGCCATGATCAGCGAGCGGGCCGCCAGCACTCGGCCGGCCGGTATTGACTCGTCGCCGGCCAGCAGTTTACCCAGCGCGTCGCGCTTGTCGGCGCCGGTGATCAGCCACAGCAGCTGGTCTGCCCTGGCGAGCGCAGGATAGGTCAGCGTCATGCGGCGGTGGCCCTGGTACGGCTGTGTCACCGCGACCAGCGCATCGGCAACCTCGAGTACCGGGTCTCCGGGCACCAGCGACGCGGTGTGCCCATCTGGGCCGAGGCCCAGGTGCACCAGATCGAATCGCTGCGGCAGGCCAGTCGCGTACGCCGCGGCGGCTGCCGCCAGATCGGGGCTGGTGACGGGCATCGGGTGCACCCGGGCCGGAGCATCGCCGATGCTCTCCCGCAGATGGGTCAGGTTGCGGTCCGGGTCCCCGTCGGGGGCGACGCGCTCGTCCACCTGAAATAGCGCGACCTCGGCCCATGGCATGTCCTCGCCGGCGAGCTCGGCAAACATCGCCCATGGGGTGCGGCCGCCGCTGACGGCGAAGGTGAACTGGCCGTGATCTGCCACTGCCGCGCGGGCCAGCCCCGCGACATAGCTCGCGGCCCTTGCGGCGACAGTGCCGGCATCCACCATGACATCCAGATCGTGTTTCACGCGCTCAGGCCTTCTTCTCCTGGTGTCCGCCGAACTCATACCGCATCGCGGACAGCACCTTGTCGGTAAAGTCACCCAGCCCGCGCGACTCGAACCGCTCGTACAGCGATGCCGTGATGACCGAGGCAGGCACGCCCTCCTCGATCGCGGCCATGACGGTCCACCGGCCCTCGCCGGAGTCGGACACCCGGCCCTCGAAGTCGTCCAGTTCCGGAGACTGAGCGAAGGCAGCGGCGATCAGGTCGATGAGCCAGGAACTGATCACCGAGCCCCGGCGCCAGACTTCAGCTACCTCGCTGACGTCGATCTGGTACTGGTAGGCCTCCGGATCGCGCAGCGGAGCGGTCTCGGCGTCGGCTTCCTGCTTGTGCAAGCCAGCGTCGGCGTGCTTGATGATGCTCAGGCCCTCGCCGATCGCGGCCATCATGCCGTACTCGATGCCGTTATGCACCATCTTGACGAAGTGACCGGCACCGTTGGGACCGCAATGAAGGTAGCCGTGCGGCGCCGTGCTGCCGGTGCCGTCCGGCTGCGGCAGGCTGCGGCCAGGCGTCGGTTCCGCGCTGCCCTCGCCCGGCGCGATGGTCTTGAAGATCGGGTCGAGGTGCTGCACCGGCCCGGTCTCGCCGCCGATCATCAGGCAGTAGCCGCGCTCGAGCCCCCACACGCCGCCGCTGGTGCCGCAGTCCACGAAGTGGATCCCGTCTGCCTGGAGCTCCTTAGCCCGGTCGATGTCATCGCGGTAGTAGGAGTTGCCGCCGTCGATCACGATGTCGCCCGCGGCGAGCAGCGGGCGGAGTCCGTCGATCGTCGCCTGAACGACGGCCGCCGGAACCATGATCCAGATAGCGCGCGGCTGCTCCAGCTTGCTGACGAAATCCTCCAGGCTGGTCGCGCCGTCGGCGCCTTCTCCCTCGAGCTGCTTCACGACGTCGGGGCTGCGGTCGTAAGCAACGCATCGATGACCGTCGCGCATCAGCCGGCGCACCAGGTTCGCGCCCATCCGGCCGAGCCCGATCATGCCGAGCTGCATGGGCTTATCTGTTGGCATCGCGGTTAGCCTTCCCTCTCTGTTGCATTACGGCCTGGCCTTGAGCGTCCGGTAGCGACGGATCAGGGCATTTGTTGACGAGTCGTGGTTCAGCTCCGGCTCGGTCGCGGACTCCAGTTCGGGTGCGATCTGGTTGGCCAGCGCCTTGCCCAGTTCGACGCCCCACTGGTCGAAGGAATCGATCTGCCAGATCGTGCCCTGGGTAAACACGCTGTGCTCGTAGAGCGCGACGAGCGACCCGAGCAGCCGTGGCGTGAGCACCTCGGCGAGCAGCACGTTGGTGGGCCTGTTGCCTTCCATCACCCGGTGCGGCACGACGTGCTCGGCAGTGCCTTCTGCGCGCACCTCTTCCTCGGTCTTGCCGAAGGCCAGTGCCTGAGCTTGCGCGAACACGTTGGACGACAGGATGTCGTGGTGGTTCCTGAGCGGGTTAAGCGACTTAGCGAAACCGATGAGATCGACAGGGATCAGCTTCGTTCCCTGATGAATAAGCTGATAGAACGAGTGCTGCCCGTTGGTCCCCGGCTCGCCCCAGAACACCGCCCCGGTCTGGTAGTCCACCCGCTCACCGGTCAGCGTGACGTGCTTGCCATTGGACTCCATGGTGAGCTGCTGCAGGTAGGCAGGGAACCGCTTCAGGTACTGGTCGTACGGCATCACGCCGACGGTCTGGGCACCGAAGAAGTCGCCGTACCAGACGCATAGCAAGCCCATGATGACCGGCAGGTTCTGCGCTAGCGGAGCGGTACGGAAGTGCTCGTCCATCGCGTGGAAACCGGCGAGCATCTCGCCGAAGTTGTCCGGCCCGATAGCGATCATGGTGGACAGCCCGATGGCCGAGTCCATCGAGTAGCGGCCGCCGACCCAGTCCCAGAAGCCGAACATGTTGTCGGTGTCGATGCCGAACGCGGCGACCTTCTCGGCGTTGGTCGACACCGCCACGAAGTGCCGGGCGACCGCGTCCTCGCTACCCAGCGCACTGACGATCCAGTCGCGTGCCGACTTTGCGTTCGTCAGCGTCTCCAGCGTCCCGAATGTCTTGGAGGAGATGATGAACAGCGTCTCGTCTGGGGCGAGGTCCCTGGTCGCCTCGGCAAAGTCGGTGGAGTCGACGTTGGACACGAACCGGAAGGTCATCTCGCGGTCGGAGTAGTGCCGAAGCGCCTCATAGGCCATCACCGGCCCGAGGTCTGACCCGCCGATACCGACGTTGACGACGTTGCGGATGCGCTTGCCGGTGTAGCCCTTCCATTCGCCGGACCGGATCTTGTCCGCGAACGTCCGCATTCTGCGCAGCACCGCGTGCACCTCGGCGACAACGTCGGTGCCGTCGACGACGAGTGACGCGCTCTCGGGCATCCGCAGCGCGACGTGCAGCACCGCGCGATCCTCGGAGACGTTGATGTGCTCGCCTGCGAACATCGCGTCCCGGTGCTGTGCCAGGCCAGACTCCTCGGCGAGATCGACGAGGAGCCGCATGGTCTCGTCGGTGACCCGGTTCTTTGAGTAGTCGAGGTAGATCCCCTCGGCCTCGGTTGTCAGCCGCTCACCGCGGCCGGTATCGGCCGCGAACAGTTCGCGCAGGTGACGCTGGCCGATCTCGGCGTAGTTTCGCTCCAGGGCTTGCCACGCCTTTCGCTCACGAAGCGGCGGGACGGCGGTCATTGGCGTCTCCTTCGGTGGCAGCCGGCCAACGTGTCAGCGCCGGCCTCACTGATCCGGGCACGGGCCTATCCGGGTACAGGCTTATCTCAGCGCGGGCGCATCCCGGCACCGTCTCTAATCCCGGCACCGTCTTATCCCAGCACGGCCAGCAGGGCTGATGCTGGCCGGCCCGCCATGCTGTGCGCGGCGGTTCTGATGCTGCTACGTCGGGGCAGGTCAGTAAGGGCTGGCAGGCGCACGCTTGGTGAACTTATGACGGCGTCTTGCCGTGGTAAGGGTCATGAGCACAGTCATCGACGGGGTGAGGAACATGACCGGGCGAGGGACGCTCGCGACGCGGTGGATCCTGTTCCGGGTCGCCGGCGCAGGACTGCTGTTCGCCACTGCGGCCATTCACCTGGACCTCTACCTCACCGGGTACCAGACGATCCCGACAATCGGCCCGCTGTTCCTGTTTCAGGTCATCGCGGCCTTTCTGGTTGGTGCGCTGGTATTGGTCATGCGGAGCAGGCTGGTCGCTGCGGCGGGGGCGGTACTGGCGCTGAGCACGCTCGGCGGGTACTTGCTGACAGTGCAATTCGGGCTATTCGGCTTCCGTGAGGTGCGGACGACGGCTGGAATAGTCGCCGGCATCATCGAGGTGGCCGCATTCGTCGTGCTTGCGGTCTACGCGGCGGTCGCGGACTCGCCTGGGCGCGCTTCGTCCTCTCGCGCCGATCTGCCGAGCCCGAGTTGGCGGCAAGCCAGCTTGGGTGCAGGCGCTGTCGCCGTCGCCGCTTTCGCGCTGCTGGCAGGCGCCCTGGCGGGCGCGGGCAGCGCGGGCGGAGCGTCCGGGCCGGCCTCAGCAAGTGCCGAGCTACGCACCACCACGATTGGCGGCGTGACGGTGCTGACGAACGCGGCTGGCCGCACGCTCTACTGGTTCGCGCCAGACACGCCGACTAGGTCGGTATGTAACGGCTCGTGCGCGGTCTACTGGCCACCGCTACGCGGACCGCTTACTGCGGGCGCGGGCGTGACCGGGCAACTGAGCACGATCAAGCGCGCCGGCGGCACTAACCAGGAGACCTACGACGGGCACCCGCTCTATACCTATATCGGCGACTCCGGGCCCGGCCAGGACCATGGGAACAACCTCAACCTGAACGGCGGCCTCTGGCACGTGATCGTGGTCGGCAGCCACTAACGCGGCGGTCCACGTAAGCCGTTCACCCGATGGGCATAGCGCTGTTCAGCGGGGCCCCGCTAACACTCAGCCATGGTGACGAGAAGGCGTCAGCGATAGTTAACGTATTGCAGGGCTATGTCCAGATCCTTGCCCTTGAGCAGCGCCTGGACTTCCTGCAATTCGTCCTTCTTCTTTGACGAGATGCGCAGTTCGTCGCCCTGGACCTGAGCCTTTACGCCCTTCGGGCCCTCATCGCGGATGATCTTGGAGATTTTCCTCGCGTCGTCCTGGGAGATGCCTTCTTTCAGCCCGACATGCAGCCGGTACTCCTTGCCGGACAGCTGGGGCTCGTTAGCGTCCAGCACCTTGAGCGAGACCTGGCGCTTGATCAGCTTTTCCTTGAAGACGTCGAGGACGGCGTTAGCCCGCTCCTCGCTGTTCGCCTTGATCTCGACTGCTTCTTTGCCAGACCAGGTGATCGATGCACCCACGCCGCGGAAGTCGAACCGGGTGCCGACCTCTTTAACAGTCTGGTTCAGTGCATTGTCGACTTCTTGATGGTTGATCTTCGAGACGATGTCGAAGGAGGATTCCGCTGCCACGTGCTCAGGTTATCGCCGGAGCCCGGCGCGCGCCCGCTCACCGCGGCCTGTCCGATCGGCGCCGTTGTGGTGCGGTGCTGAAGTAACCGACCGGTTCCGCTATCCTTCACAGTGCCCGTTCTGAGAGACGGCGCACGGCAGGTTGCCCGAGTGGCCAAAGGGAGCGGTCTGTAAAACCGTCGGCTTCGCCTACGTTGGTTCGAACCCAACACCTGCCACCAGTAACGATCGGTAGTATTCGCAGGTCAGCGCTGGCGATTAGCGATCTTGTCCCAGTGACGCCGTCCGGTGGAATGAGCGGTCTCCGGACCGTCGGCTCAAGCAGCGCGAATGTACGTGCTGCGGCTCCTCATGCGTCGGCCAGCCGTCTTCACGACTAGGTGTTGCGTTCGGTTATATCATCCTGACCTGCTAGAATCTCCAATCCAATCAAAGTCGATCACACGTTCGAGTCCACGGCGCAAACCGTCGTAACTTACGGCCGTGCGTTCGGCCCGGGCTCTGGTCACGGACATATGGCGGACAGGCACCGGGCTGTAACGGCGGCCCGCAAACCGCTTGCTGTACCGACGGTGACGGGATCTGCTGGTGCAACGCCGCCGGGCAGTTCCCTGATGTCCGTCGACACAGGCGGAGCGCCTCGGGCGGCTTGCCGATCTCGCGCCAGCGGCAGAACGTCCGCGGGGACATGTCACCAAGCATCGAGAGCACCTGAGCCACCGAAAGCAACTCGTTACGATCACTCGCCATCCCGCAACCCGCGCCTCCACGCCGTCGTCCCCGGCCAGGTCTTGTTGTTGGCGGAGGACGGCGAAATCTCTGAGATCGGGCACGATCGCACTATGGTCGCTCTTGGGGGTTTTCGCGTTCACAGCGACGAAGAACAAGGAGGTCGGAAGGTGGCGGCAAACGGCAAGGAGGGTTCCCTGGTGTTGGTGGTCGGGTTCGAAGGATCAGAACCTGCTCGCCGGGCCCTAGCAGCTGCAGGGCGGATTCTTCGAGACCGAGAGGGATGGATCGAGGTCGTCCACGTTGAGCCAACCGAGGGTGGCGATGACGATTCGCCCGGACCCGCCGCCGACGTTATGGACAGCGTCGGGTCCACGCAGGTCGACCTGCACTATGAAGTCCGGTCGGTGTTGGAGGCGGAGAAACAGCCATGGCGTTTGCGCAGCACGAGCGGAGCGGTGGCTGAAGAGCTTACCCAGGCCGCCCGAGCGATCGCCGACGACGGCGGACCTTCTCGGACGGTTGTGATCGTCGTGGGTACAGACCGTCGGCTGGCGTTCAGCGTGCCGATCACGCTTGCTCGGCAGTCCAGCTTCCCGGTGATCATTGTGCCTTGATGTGATCCTGTCACGTGTCAGTGATGGTCATGGATCGCAGCCACGCAGCGCGAGTTCTGCGGCGGCTATTGGACTTGCTCCTACTAGCGGTACTTCGAAGAACGGATGGCGACGGCCCGGCCGAGTCGGACAAGTGA
>Ga0335073_10015434_pt1 | contig 10680 bp, 8 predicted proteins | sample Lox_Sample_22_FD_207093 | JGI IMG/M metagenome (GOLD analysis project Ga0335073, IMG submission 207093) | Soil microbial communities from Loxahatchee National Wildlife Refuge, Florida, United States - Lox_Sample_2.2 | ecosystem: Environmental > Terrestrial > Soil > Wetlands | place: USA: Florida...
CGCCTCGCTCGGTGCCGCCGCTTTCGAACAGGCAACTGCCCTTTGCCGTTACGAATCCAAGCTCACTTCAAGAGGGGACCTTGCAAAGAACCGAAACCGCTGCCTCGTCATCGCGCCCCATACCGATGAGCTTCATTCTCATGGTTGCGGTCGCCGTCCATCTGCCGCTGCTGCTCATGCAGCTGCCGCTCAAGTCCTACGACACCAATTTTCATATTTTCTTCGCATCCCATTACGTCCACCACTGGTTCAACCCATGGAACGTGAAATGGTTTGCGGGTTTCTCCCAGACCACCTATCCGCCTCTCTCCCAGCAGTGGGTGGCGATCGTATCCTGGGTTCTGGGTCTGAATATGGCGTACATGGCAGTTCAGTTCGTCGCCATTCTGCTGCTCGCCGTCGGTGTCTATCGTTTTGCCCTTCTGTGGGTCAGCCCCCGAGCAGCTTCGATCGCTGCCCTGGCCGGCGTTCTCGCCGGATCCGAAAGCTTCCTCGTCTACTCCGCGGGACAGCTCGCGACCACCGCCTCCGCTCCCATTTTGCTGAATGCCCTGCCCTACCTCTACGACTGGCTCCGTTACGGGAAAGGCCGGTCACTGCTTAAGGCCACGGTACTCTTCACCGCCACCGCTGCAGTCCACCATGCAACGATCATCTTCGCGTCCTGGTTCTTCGCCCTGCCGGTTCTGGCGCTTGCATGGATCGACCGTGAGGAGAGCGATGAATCTTCGGGTGCAGGCTTCGCAACGCGCACAGTTGCCGTCATCGTCCTCACCGCTGCCGCCATCGCAGTAACCCTGTTGCCCTTCTGGATCGGCCTCTTCCGCTATCCCGTCACGCAGACGCCCATCCCCCACCCCAGCCGCGCCAACTACATCCTGAGCCCGCAGTGGGGCATCAACTACTTCCTCGTTCCTTACGGAGCTCTGATCCTCGCGCTGCCATTCATCATCCTGCGTGGAGCACGCGTTGCCCGCCTTCGCCCGCTCATGCTCGGCTTCTGGCTGTGCTTTATGATCGGCCTCGGTGGCACCACACCTATCGGTCTCTGGCTGCTGCGCCGTGCTTTTAACGTGCTGACCTTCGAGCGCTTCAGCTACTGGGCGACGTTGCTGGCACTGCCCATCCTCGGCGCGCTCGTTGCCGGCCTGGTCGCGCGATTCCGCCTCAAAGCCGCCATCCCCATCGCCACACTGGCAGCCTTCACCTGCGCCATGGCCGTTTCCTGGTCTCACTACAAACCGGCCGACGCGGAAGACTTCGACGTCCGGCCTGTTGCCCAGTGGCTCAATCGCGACGGCCACAACGACTATCGCTATATGACCCTTGGCTTCGGCAACAAGCTCTCGCGGCTGGCCGTTCTCACCGTCGCCAACAGCGTCGACGGCGAATCGAACTCCTCGCGCATGCTGCCCGAGCTGACACAGTACGGTGGCGGCGCACTCACCGACGCGAAATATTTTGGAACGGGTGGCCTTGACTCCCTGCGCGCCATGCTGCATCACGCCGACCGATACGGCCTCAAGTGGGTCATCGTTCGCGATCCCTACTACGAGCCGCTGCTGGTCTTCGCCGGCTGGCGCCACGTCGACAATCTCAATGACAACACCATCACTATCTGGGCCAAAGACGGCGTGCCGCCCGCCACTCCCATGAACACGGCTCTGATGCCTCCGTCCTGGCAGGGCTACCTGTGGGGTACATTGCCCTTCGGCAGCAGTATCCTCGCGATCCTTGTCGTGCTCATTCCGGACAAGCGGCGCCGTGGGTGGCGCGAGGACGAAAGCACCGTCACGCCTATTTCGCAGGAAACTCCGGTTCAGGGGAGGCTGGTCTCGTGAAAGGAGCGCTGCTCGCTGTCGTTCTGTTCATCGCTACCGTCGTTCTGGTGGTCATCGGTACTCTCTCGCCCATTCCCACCGCGATCTATTACGCCGGCGGCAGGAACCTGATGCGCGAATCTTCCACGCCCCAGGCTTCCGTCGATAACCTCGCCGTCCTGCTGCGCCAGCGGTCGTGGGAGAGCGCGTACTCGAGCCTTGCCAACCGAGCCGAATTTACTGAGCCCGAGTTCGTCCAGGACCTGACCGGAAATACCCTCAGTCTCCGCACTTTCGCCACACTCGAAGACTACGAAGTACAGCCCCTCCATGAATCCGATAACGATGCCGAGATGCTGCTCAAGCTGCACTGGTCCACTGTCGTCGGTCCCTACCAGACCACCCGCGATCTGCACGTTGTCAGAAATGGCGATCGCTGGGCTGTGGACTGGCCTCTCGTGAAAGCGCCTCATGTGCCTCCGCAGGTCATTCCCGTCAATTACCTTCGCTGGGATGTGATCTACAGCGGCGCAGGTGACGACTGGGGAGCGCAGGACGTGCAGGCCCCGCGCGTTCGCATCGTCGATATGCGTCCCGTCAATCGCGCAGAAGGCGTCGTCGTGATGGGCGAACTTCTGAACGAGGACATTGTCCCCGCTTTCGTAGGGGTCCGCGCCACGCTTCTCTCCAAAGGCGGCTCGCCGATCGCCAGCGAGGGCGCCTTTGACATGATCTCGCATACGCTCCTGCCCAAACAGGTCACGCCGTTTCTCATTCGCTTCCCCAACGTGGATCTGTCCCAGGTTGGAAGCATTCGCATGGATCCGGTCTCCGTGCTGGTTTCCGCGTCGGCCGATCCTGTCGTGGAAATCGAAAACCAGAAATACAATCCCGCGCCGGACGCTTCGGTTACCGGCCAGTTGTCCAATCAGAGCGGACAAACCGTTAATATCGCCCACGTGCTGACCACCTTTTACGACAAGAACGGCCAGCTGGTCTGGGTTGCGGGTCAGTACGTCGACCGCGCCCTGCCGCCGCAGACGCCTGTGAACTTCAGCGTCCAGGTCCCGGAGGATCTGTCGAGGCAGATCAGCAGCGAACGCACCATCGTGGCCACGTACAGCTCGGGGAACTCCCTGTGAGAGGCGCTCACGCACCTGTTCTCGCCGCATGCGCGCTGGCTTTGGCGTCGATCGCCTCCGCACAGGACGCCAACATGACCCTCCCCCCAACTGCAACCGCGGGCGCCGCCTTTTCCATTCCCACCACTGGCAGCGGCCCGGCAGTACTCTATATCGTGGGACCCGATCAGGCCCTGCGCCGCGATGTGCAACTCGGAAACCCTGTCGCCATTGCCGCCGGCGATCTTTATAACGCCGGCGAGTACCTCGCAATTCTGGTTGCGGGCTCCTCCAATACCTCCGGCGAACTCGCCGTTACGCCGGCCCCGCATCCGGACACGCTTAGCTTCCTCGCAGCGCCTTCCCGCGTGCCGGTAGGTTTGCACAACGGCATCAGCGGAGCGGTCTACGTCTTCGATGCGTACCACAATCTCATCACCAGTCCCATACAGGTTTCCTTTCAACTGACCGGATCCTCCGGCCCCGCGCTAACGCGCACCATCGCCACACGCAACGGCGTGGCGTGGACGGAAATCGATTCAGCTTCAAAGCAGGGATCGGCAAAGTTCATTGCTCAGGCCGATGGCGTGTCGACCACGCGCGTTATCGACGAAGTACCCGGCGATCCGTGCGGGCTGACCATCAGCGCCCAGCCGGACGGCGCCAGGCTGCTGGTGCAGACAGCTCCGGTGCGCGACTGCAGCGGCAATCCCATCCCCGACGGAACCATCGTGACCTTCACTGAAAATTACAATGGCGCCCAGACCACAGCCGACGTCCCCATCAAGAAGGACGTCGCCCAGGTCGACATGCCGGCCTACAGGGGCGCAACTATCTCCGTCGCCAGCGGCGTCGTAGCTGGCAATCAGATTCGCTGGGAGGGAGGACGATGAGCCTGCGCCTCCTCGCAGCCGGCTGTGCGCTGTTCCTCTCCGCGGCCGCGCTCGCGGATGAGCCTTCGGTCGAGGTCGAACCCCCCAGTCTCCAGGGATCGCGGCCTCTGGAAAAACAAACCTCCGTGGCTGTCGTGCGCGATTATCTGGAATCGTGGCAGAAGTTCTGCGCCGCTCTCGACCAGAACCAGGTCGGACTCCTCGATCCCGACTTTGTTGGCACAGCTCGGTCCAAACTTGCCGCCACGATCGGCGAACAGGCGAAAATGGGCATTCACACCCGTTATCAGGATGAGAGCCACCACCTGCAGATCGTCTTCTATTCGCCCGAGGGTCTGTCGATCCAGATGATCGACGACGTCGAATACGACGAGCAGGTGCTTGAACAGGACAAAGTATTGGCGACGCAGCACGTCAAAACGCGTTACCTCGTCGTCATGACTCCTGCAGAGGTGCGCTGGAAAGTCCGCGTCTTTCAGGCTGAGTCCGAATAGACCAATCACAGAATGGAATATTCAGACTGACCCATCTCGACCGTTCCCCCGAGACCCGGGTCCCCGGCGCGCAATCGAAAAAGCAGCGCACTCAGCTTCACCGCCGCATCAGGTCCTTCGCCGTCGCCGGCCGCGCTCCATCTCTGCGTGTCCTGCGCTCTGCAAGCTCTACGCGTGAATCGTTTCCCGACGAGCCCCTTACGGCTTCCCCGCTGGCGGCTGCTGCGGCGGCTGATTCGCTGCGCTATCGACCAGGCTCGGAGGAGCCTGATTGCCGCAAGTCGGAAGGCCCGGCTCAATCGCCGATCCCTCTTCGTAATCGTTCCAGGTCTCGATCAGGACGAAAGGAATCGTCTGACCGGCCGGATAAATCTTCTTCCAGAAGCTAAATGTGTCCCGAAGCGTCTGCCCGCAGCGCGCGGAAATGTGCCGGTTCAGCCCCCAGGACGCCTTGCTGTCGTCGAACTGCGCCCACGCCCCGCCAACGATGATCTTGTCCGCGTATTGCGTTCCCATCGTCTGGTAAAAATTACTCAGATATTGTTCGCCCCAGTGGCTCCCGTCGCCCGACCACCCCCGCGGTCCCGGATTAATCCACGGATAGAATCCATCGAAGTCCTTTGCGTCCTGGCCGGGTAGATTTTCATCGATGAGCAGCGGAGCTGGCTTCCACTGGTTCACCACCGCCCGCACTTTGTCCCAGTCGGTGGCGTGACCGTGGGGAAAGATGAATATCAAAGGCCTTCCATCGTACGTCAGATACGCATCGTGGCCCGGCGAATTGCCCAGCATGTAGGTATCGTGGAACATGGTGAGATCGGCGATCGCCTCATCGGTCGCTCCGTCTTCACGCCCGGCCTGGTCGTACATCATCGCGACATGGAACTTTTCCTTCGCCGACAGGCTCTGCAGGAGCGCATAGCTCTTGTCGACGTACGCATCGCGATCTCCGTACCAGTCCACCACGAAGGCGGAAATCCCCATCGCCTTCGCCCCGTCAATCTGCCTGCGCAGGACATCCGGGTCCTGGGAGGAATATCCCACGGAGATATGGTTGGGCTCCCCGAACCATCCCTCGTACACGGCCAGCAGTTCCGGCGCGCTGCCGGCCGCTCTGTACTTCAGCTGCACGGGCCCGGAGCATCCGCGAGCCGCAAGCAGAACAAAAAAAATGAAAGCGCTCGCGCGTCCTGTCATACGGATACCTTTTAGAAGCGCCATCGAATCTTCCGGGTTGTCACGGGGAACTACGATTCGGAGCAGCCCTCAGCGCATATTTGCGCATCGGAGAATGTAGCTGCGGTACAGAACCCGTCTTCTTCCCGCGCTCTGAGCCATTTCCGGCCGGCCAGGCTGATTACAAAGATCTGCAGAGCTGCCTGGGCTCTCCTTTGGTTCGCTGGAGACTCAAGAACGTGTCGAAAAATTCGTCGGAAAATTCGAGAACGCTGCGAGCCCGCATTGTTTCGGGCAGCGTCGTTTTGCTCTCGGGCTCGAGCCTCGCCATGGGGCTCAATCTTGCCTACAACGTGGCCATCGCGCGCTTCCTCGGGCCCAAAGGCGTCGGGCACGCCACCGTCGTATACACGCTGCTCACGCTCATATCGGCTGCTACCCTCTCCTTTCAGATCATTGCCGCCAAGGTCGTCGCGCAGCAGCCTTCCGCGGAGGGAAAAAGCGCCGTTTATCGTGCGTTGCACCGCGACTCCTGGATCTGCGGCGTCCTCGTTGCCGCCTCGCTCCTCGTATTTCGCGGCCAGATTACTGCGTACCTGAACCTGCCCACCCCGGTGCTCGTCGATCTTCTCGCCGTTGGCGCGGCCTTTTATGTTCCCCTTGGTACGCGTCGCGGTTACATGCAGGGTGCGTTTGGATTTCGGCGCTTCGCTGCCAATCTGGTTCTCGAAGGTGCGGTACGCCTCGGCGGCTCTCTCATCGCCATTCTGTTCGGCACCGGCGTCATCGGCGTGATCGCCGCCAATGCCGCGGCTATGGCCATCTCCTGGGTCGCGATCGCCCCCACGCTGGCCGCTCCCATCCCCAATCCCATTCGCCTCGCAGCCGCGTTTCGCGAGCTCTCTCAGGCTGTCGTCTTCTTTGCCGGTCAGGTCCTCATCAACAACGCCGGCATTGTGCTGGTCAAGCACTACTTTCCTGCCGTGGAAGCCGGTCTTTACGCTGCGGTGGCCATGGTGGGCCGCGTTATCTTTACTCTCTCTTCCGCGGTTGTCTACAGCATGGTCCCGCTGGTAGCCGGCACCAGCGCCGAGGAGCGAAAGAAATTCAATGTCCTCGCCACCTCCCTGTTGCTGGTGCTGGGAATCGGCTCCGTGCTTTCTCTGGGCCTCCGCGTCATGCCGGATGGCGTCTGGATCGCGTTTTTCGGATCCAAATTTGCGCTTTCCGGACAATTCAGTCTTTCGTATCTCTTCGCTCTGTTTGCCATCACCACGGTCATTTATTCCCTCAGCGTCGTCATCATTACCTACGAGATGTCTTACAAGATTGCCAACACCAGCTGGGTGCAGCTCGCCTTCAGCGGAGTGGTGATAGCCGCCATCTGCCGCTTCCACTCCTCCCTGCATCAGGTCATCCTGGTGCAGCTCGTGCTGATGCTCGCTTTGCTGTTGCTCGTCGGAACTCCTTTTTTGCGCGAAGCGCTGCGTGATTCTGCTCTCGAAGAGGAGTCTCCTTCTCCTTCCATCCGTCTGCTTCGTCGCATCACAGAGGACGAGGTCATTGCCGAATTCCTTAGAGGGGAGTTCGAGAACGATGCGTACCGCGATTACCGCGAGTCGATGGGTTCCATGGTGATGGAGCCGAATCTGGAAAACCCGGATGAGAACGCCCGGCGCCGCGCTCTTCTCTTCCTGCGCCATCTCTCGCTGTGGAAAGAGCTTCCTCCCGAAACCGAATGGTTCGAAGCCGAGTTGCGCGAATCCGGACTCTCCCAGGTTCGTGTTTTTCCCCGCGCTCAGTGGCGAAAGATCGCGAAGGGCAGTTTTGTCATCACAGAAATAGTCCAGCGCATGCAGGCCCGGATGGACGATGCTGGTCCCTTTTTCGCCAAGATCGCAGCTCTTCGCCGCCGGCTGGTTCAGGAGAATTCGATGCCGGGCTCCGTAGTGCTCATCGGCCTCAATGAATTCGAGCCTCTCACCATCATCGACGGCAACCACCGCTTTGTGGCGGCCATTCTCGAAGGCCGGGTCCCGCGCCTCCGCCTGCTTTGCGGCCTCTCGCCAAAGATGACGCGGTGCTGCTGGTATCGAACAAATCCGCTCACCCTGGCCCGCTACGCGCGCAACCTGCTGCGGCAGCTTACTCACAATCCACAGGAAGAAATCGCTCGGCTTTTTGAGAACTCCGGCCCCTTGATCGATCCGTCCCGTCCTCGTCCGATTTTGGAAGATGGATTGCACCGGAATGAGGCAATTGCTTTTGCACGTTATGACGTCATTCGCACCACGGAAGGAACCTCTGGCAATGATTATTAAAATGCGCGCCGTAACCGTTCATGAAGTGCCCGAACGGGTGACCACGGCGGTGGAACGGCACTTCCTGCGCGAGTTGCAGAATTACGTGGAGACGGAGCGCCCTCGTCTGGTTCTCGACTGCTCCAAAGTGCTGAAGATGGACCATGCAACCATCCACCTCATCCTCTCCTGTCTCGAAGAGGCCATGAAGCGCAACGGCGATGTGAAACTCGCCGCTGTCGACCCCGATGCCGCCGCTTCTCTGCAGCTCTCCGGCGTCAGCCGTCTGTTCGAGGTTTACGCCACTGCAGCGGAAGCAATCCAGAGTTATCGTCATCGTCCCCCCGCCGTTTATCCGCCTTCCACTGCATCGGCGGAGCTCGACAAGGCGGCAGAGAGCGTAGCCTGACCGGTGCGTTCTGTTGAAACCGGCACGACCCGGTAAGAAGCAAGTTCGGGAGCAAGCAATGAGAATCTCAATCTCCTGGCTCGAGCGCACGATCGCCTGCTGCCTTGCCACATTATTGGCGACGCCGCTTACCATGGCGGCGACAACTCCGCTGCCCTCGGCGCCGCTGCCTCAGGTGGCTCAGCCCCAGTCCACACCTCAGAGCTCCGATGGTCAAAGCACCTCGGCCGCTCAGTCTCAATCGACTCCTGCTCAGCAAACACCCGCGCCCGTTGGCACGGCGGTGGCTCCCTATATCAGGCCTGCAGGCGTTACCGTCTCGCGGCCTGCCGGAGCGGCAATCGCTCCTGCCAAACAGCGCCGAGTTCACATTTTCACCATCCGCCTGGCTCTGATCGTTGGAGCAGCCGTAGCTGTCGGTGCCGTCGCGGCTGCCTCCATGGGCAGCCCCTCGCGGCCTCATTGATCGATTTCGATCGATTGATTTTGCCTTCGGTTCATCGAGAAGAATATGGGTTCACATTCAGGGTCCCGGCCGGCCGTCCTCATCAGCTTCTCAGGAATCGACGGGGCCGGTAAAAGCACACAGATTAGCGGCCTCTGCGACTGGTTGCGCGCCGGCGGCCTGCGTGTGGACATCGTCACCTTCTGGGACGATGTCGCCACGCTGAAGTTCCTCCGCGAAGAATCCGGTCACAGAATTTTCAGGGGCGACCGCGGCGTTGGATCGCCGGAAGCGCCCATCCACCGCCGCGATAAAAACGTTCGCTCGCCGATAATGACTTTGCTTCGCTTCGGCATGTATCTGCTCGATGCGCTGTCACTGCGGCGTGCAGTAGCCGCGGCCCTGCGTTCCGGCGCCGACCTGGTCGTCTTCGATCGCTATATCTACGATGAGATGGCGAATCTCGACCTCGGCAATCCGGCCGTGCGTCTCTACCTGCGCGCTCTCATGATTCTGGTCGTGCGTCCGCGCATCAGCTTTTTCCTCGACGCCGATCCCGCACAGGCTCGCACCCGCAAGCCGGAATACCCGCTCGAATTCCTGCACCTCAACCGCAATGCCTATCTCGCACTCAGCAGCCTCCTCGGCGGCATTGCTGTCATTCCGCCTTTGCCTCTTCGAGAAGCAAAAGCAGAAGTCGCCCGCCGCGTGCTCGCCGAGATCCCTCGACAGGGACTCGTTTCCGGCCCCAAAACGCATCTGGACGGGCCCGATGCCCGTCCAGTCGTTTCCTGACCTTCAGCCTGTTTCTACCAGTACGTGAGAGTGAAGTTGTCCAGATAGGTGCTGTAGCCGTCCATTTTATAGTCGCCGTCCATCTGGTAGTTGACCGTCATACCGTACCACCCGGACGGCACTCCGAACGGCGCATAGGTCTGGTTGATAGTGTAGGTCGTCCCGTTCAGGCTGATGGTCTTATACAGCAGGTCATTGTTCGATTCCCTCTGTACTGTAATCGTCACATGGTTCCATGCGTTGTTGACCAGCTTGCACGGGGCTCCTGTCGAAACCCACTTCGCGTCGACGTTGTTCCAGATGTCCCAGTCTCCGTCGGCCAGATGGTTGCACTGCGTTCCCCATTCCATGCCCACGCTGTTCAGATACATATTGACGTCGAATTCCAGCGACTGCGTGACCGCCGCATCGGTCACAAAAAACCAGGCGTCATAGGTGAAGTTGTGCAGCGTTGGAATCAGCGTGTGCGCCGTATCGGGGAGCAGCGTTGACCCCTGGCCCATCACCGGATTCGAGAACAGGCCCGCGGAATAAGGCTTGCTGCCGCCAATCCAGAACTGCGTCGCGTGCCCGTCCGTCGAAGGCGACGTAATGTTCTTCGTCATCGACACGCTCACACCGCTGCAGGGCGAGTCGCAGATACCCATCGATGGAGGCATTTCGCCCCACTGGTTCCAGCCAGTGGCGGACTGGATGGCGCCGATCACGTTGCCGGCGCCTGTAACGTTCACGGTCACCGGCGTTGCCGAGGTGCCTCCGCATCCGTCCCACTCCTGCACCACCGCATGCTGCGTGCCCGACCCGAGCGAAAGCTGCGTGTTCACCTTCGCCCCGCTCACCAGGTAGACCCGCTGGCTGTTCACGTAGACACCCATCGACGCGACGCCTTTCGAGCAGCTCGTGGTGGCCGTTGCCACAAAATTGGCAGGGTTGCTCACCGTGCTGTTGTTCGCCGGCGAGCTCACGAACACGCCCGTCTGCTGACTCACTATGATCGTCCGGGCCGTTGTCGACGCGCCGCCGCATTGATCCCACTCTTCCACAACCGCAGTGTGTGTCCCTGCTCCGATGGTCAGGGTTGTATTCAGGCTTGCGCCGTCGACCGAATATTCGCGCGAATTATCGATATAGATGCCCATGGAGGCGACGCCTTTCGAACAGGACGTCGTGGCGCTTGCCACAAACTGAACGCTGGAACCAACCGTCTCGTCGTTGCTCGGGCTGCTC
>Ga0335073_10015435_pt1 | contig 10679 bp, 9 predicted proteins | sample Lox_Sample_22_FD_207093 | JGI IMG/M metagenome (GOLD analysis project Ga0335073, IMG submission 207093) | Soil microbial communities from Loxahatchee National Wildlife Refuge, Florida, United States - Lox_Sample_2.2 | ecosystem: Environmental > Terrestrial > Soil > Wetlands | place: USA: Florida...
ACGAACTACGGACACAGCACAGTGGTCCTGGACCGCCTTGTCTTGATTCATCCGCGCAACCTTCACTTGCTCCGTGCCTATGCCGTGCCCGGAGACAGGCTTATCGGTGACGTGCACTGGCCACCGCACTACCCGGATATGCCACCTGGGTGGAAGAACCGCCAGGCCGTGCCCGGTTTCCGCCTAGCACCGGGACGGAGCTTCAACCTCGTCCTCGGCCTTGCGGCCATTACCGCCGGCCACCCGGCGATCTCGAAGGGCGCGCTGATCTATTACCGCGATTCCTCGGGCATATACGTAGCCAACGATGACTCAGAGAACATCATCGCGGCAGGTCCGAGCACGAAGAATTGCCTTACCTGAGGCTCGGCTACGGCTATTTCCCGGCCCGATCCACCCATGCTCGCAAGCCCCACTTCTGGAGGTCACGGAGTGCCTCCGATGCTGATGGTTAGTATGGCCGCCTGCCAGGGACAGGGTCACCCGGACCAGGCGGTGCAGGACGGGCGAGGTCCGCTAGGCGCATGTGCGATCGCTCCCTCTCCTACCTGAGCATTTCTCACTGAACGTCCACGCGGCGTCGCAGCGGAGCGAGGTGCTACCTGCTCGTGGGATGAAGCGATTGACAAAGAGCGAGCGCCTCGGGAAGAGTGCTTGCTTGGCGGCGACCGGTCGCCAAGCCTGTGGGCCATCCGCCCCAGTCGGGGTTCCATCGGCGAAGGGGATTCGCCCTCTCGGTTGTCATTTCACAGGCCGTCTTCTGAGCACCGCGTCACTGGGGGACGAGGGTGTTACAGGGAGGCTTGACCATGACCAAGGATGCCAGCTTCAAGAAGGTCGTCCGCCGCCACGCCGCCGAGACCGGGCAGCGCTACACCGAAGCGCTCACGGATCTTGTGGGCCTCGGTCCGAGAATGGACCACCAGCCCGAAGCCGGTCGGCTCCTGGCACATCTCCGGGAACGCTACGGCATCGACCCTGTCGCGGCGACGAAGCTCAGCGTGCACAAGACATACGTGTTCCGCGTCGACAGGGGCGACGGCGAGCCATGGGTCGCCCGCGCATTTCCCCCGGCCAGGCCGCGTGCTGGTGTCGAGGGAGACGCCGCCATCCTCCGCTTCCTCGAGCGCCGCGACTATCCCGCGGAACGCCTCGCGGTCCAGGAGGCGGTATCCGATCTCGACGGAAGCGCTGTCCTCGTGACCCGCCTCGTTGAAGGCGGCCAACTCCCCGACGGCACCGAAAAGTTCGCGATGATGGGAGATCTGCTCGGACGGCTCCATGCGTTGCCGTACGACGATTCGGCCAGCCGCCCTGGCGGAGCGAGCGGTGAGGACCCGAGCAGGGAGGGCGCCCCGCGTCAGGACCTGCTTGCCGCGCTGGCGTTCCTCGACGCAGTCGATACGAAGGTCCCCGCCGCCGAGCGCGAACGATTCGAACAGCTCCGCGACCAGGTGCGCTCGGCCGACGACGGTGACGGCCTGCCCGAAGGCCTGCTGCACGGAAACCTGCTCCACGCTCCCGATCACGCCGTCCTGAGCGGACGAGGACCGGTCGCGATCAACTGGAAGGCTTCGGGGCGCGGACCACGCCTCGCCGACTTCGCGTACCTGATCTGGGGCACGGGTTCGTGGAACCCGCGTCAGCCCAGGCAAGATTGGGTCGACGCTGCGGTCAACGCCTACCGGCGGCACATCGAGCCGACCGGCGATGAACTCGAACGGCTCGAAGCGGTCATGTACATCCGCCCGCTCTATCTCGCCTGTTTCGGCTACCGGCGCGCCCTTGCGAACGGCCAGAAGTTCAACGAGTGGGGCTTCATCCGGCCACGGGCCTACTTCAGGCAGGCCGCGGCCGCAACCCGAGCCGCGTTCAGCCGGTAGGAGACCGTCGGGCGCCGCTGTCAGGCGGTTTACGGTGACCGGGTTCGGTCTGGATCTGGCCGATGCTCCCGGATTTTGAGCTTGTTTGGGGGAACCTTCGGGCGAATCGCGACTGGCGCGAGGGCGAACGTACCATGCCGAACAGGGCCGCAGTCCGGCAAAAGGTTGGGAAGGGCAGAACGTTGCAGGCTGGACCGAGGCGCATGAAGCCGCTGCTTACGGCGCTGGTAGTAGCATCGGCCCTGGTCGGCCGCCAGAGCACGCCGAGCACCTGCCCCGTCCGGCCCGGGCCCGGCCAGCAGCATCAAGTGGCCACCGATGCTGCCCGCCCCGCCCCGGCTACAACAACAATGTCCCAGCGACGTCACGGGAACAGCATCAGATGGCCACCGATGCGGTCAGATCCGCCGGGCCAGCAGCAACGCGGGGCCACCGATGCTGCCCCCGCCCCCCGCCGCCAATGCCCCGCGGCCCAGGCACCATGCCGCGCCGCCTGGGCACCATGCCGCGCCGCCCGGGCACGATGCCCCGCGGCCCAGGCACCATGCCGCGCCGCCTGGGCACCATGCCCCGCCGCCCGGGCACCATGCCCCGCCGGGTAGTGGGTCAGTTTGAATTTCCGACTGAGTGTTCGTACTGATCGAGCCCGACTGCGCGCCGGCATCCCAGCCTGTCGACTTGACCATCCAGAGGCACTGGCGATGTGCAGCAAGATTGACGATCGCCGGCGCTGGCGGGGCAGGCGACGGGCTGGCCCGATACGACAAGAACCAGCTTCCGCCGGCGGCACTGAAGATCTCTAGGTTGGCCGGATGATCCCTGCCCTGACCCGCCCGCCCGTCCGGCACCCCGGCGAACAATTCCAGCAGGCCACCGCACACATCCAGGACAGGAACCGGAGTTCAGCGGATCAGTCAGGATCGGCGGGTGGGCAAGCCACGGCGTGACTGAGACAGCGAGTCTCATTGGATCGTCGCTAGGAGTCGGTGGAATTGATCATTATTGGAGGGCCAAAGTCGCTGTCAACGTCGTCGAAGATCCCAGGAAAGGTCTGGAACTGGCCGCTGGAATTGTCAAGCAGGTGCGAATCGTCGAGCGTTAGGCTGCCCTTGCCGGAATCGACTACATAGAAGATGGCTCCGCCGCCTTCAGCGGCGGTGTTGCCGTTCATGTCTGTGCCCCCGATGAGTGTGCTGTAACCGATGCCGTCGTTGTAAATCGCACCGCCGCTGCCTCCGCCCTTGGTCCCCGGAGAAAGCGGGTTACCGCCCCAGCCGATGGCCGCGTTGTCAGTGAAGACGCTGTTCAGTATGTCCCAGTTAACATCGATGCTGCTCAGGGCGCCGCCGTTAGAGCAGCTACCGCCAATGAACGTGTCGCTGGTGATGTACACAGGGTCGTTGTCGTACTGGGCGAGCGCCCGGATGGCACCGCCGCCGAGATCTGGACCATAGTCGTAGCACTGATTGTTCAGGAACCTGGTGTTGACCGCCTTGAACTGGCCGCCTTCGACGTAGATGGCACCGCCGCCGTCGACGCCGCCGTACCAGCAGGCCGGGCCGTTTCCTGTGCAGGTCGTCTCGTGCGTGCCGTTATAGCCGTCTTCGAATGTGATGTTCTGCACCACGATCTTCGGGTAAGGCTGATTCACGCAGTCATCGGTCGACCACTTGCCCGCGCAGGTGTCGGAAAACAGGATCCGGCGCTCACCGCCACCGCTCAGCGTGACCATGCCGCCGCCGTCAAGCACGATTCCGTTGCTGGTGTTCGGAACCGAGGCGGTCTCCTGCATCAAGATTGTGACCGGATTTCGGCCGCAATTGAACTTGATGATCCCGCCCGCCGCGACGGCCTGCACTACGGCCGCTGAGGTGCAACTCGCAGGCGTGCCATCGCCGATCACGTGATCAGGGTGATTGGTGTTCACGGCGAGGCCGGCGGGCGGTACATAGAAGTGGCCTCCGGGATTGCCGGCGTCAGGCAACGCGAGATGGCGGTATGCGGTTAGCCGGGCAAAGCGGATCGGCACGGAAGGTTCGCCAGCAAACGCGCCGAAGTACAGGCCGCTGGCTTGCAGGCTAATCCCGGCAAGGAGCACGGTCAGGCGAAAGGCTCGTAGTATCTGCACGGCGCATCATGCTACTGCCAAGACATGATCAGGAAGGCGGGAAACTGTTCGCGGATTTTAGTGTCGCCAACCGCCATTGCGATTGGCCCGAATTTAACCGCAACAATGCCAATTTTTAGTCCGCGCTGTCGCGGTGACCAGGTAAGTCATGTTCGGATCGCGAGCTGCGTGACTTTTGGCAGCGTTATGCCGAGGGAGCGCGCGCGGCCTGTCCTCGGATCAATGGCGAGGATCTTGCCGCTAGCGGTCGCCGCGAACAGCCAGCGGCCGTCTGGTGACCATGCCATCGTCCCGCGAGCGCTGACGCCTGACTCGGCTAGCGGGAAGCCGAGATCCTCGGCAACGCCGGTACGAAGGTTGATCAGGTGCACGGTGGTGGCGCCGCTGCTTCCGTACCCGGCGACCGCCGCGGTGCGGCCATCCGGCGCTATCACTCCGGCAGGTGGCCAGGTGAAGTAGTAAGGCGACTGGGTAGCCACCGCGGGCAGGATCCGCCGCGCGCCGTTGACGGCGTTAATGACCACGTAATGGCAGGGCTGACCGGTGTCGCAGACCTCCGTAAGCCAGGTCGCTGAGCCGACCGCGATGATGGTGCCGGGCTCGAAGTGATCCCACCTGGGCCCGGCGTCAAAGTCCGCGTCATTCTCCGTAGTGAGCAGCACGTCGCCGCGACCGTCGGATACGGCGGTAGACAGTACCTGCGGCGAACCGGGCGGGACGGTGATGCTAGGGCCTGCCCGGCGCCCGCTCAACGTGATCAGCGACAACTTGGGCTCGGACACCGGCCCGGTCAGCGCCCACACCGCCTGAGTGCCGCGAGGACCGGGGACTACCGGGCCTCCAGCCGAAAGCGGTCCCCTCAGCGCCCGCGCCTGGCCTCCGTCCGGCACGACATACCCCGGTGCGATGCCGCCCGGCTGGATGATCGCTTCGCGTGCTCCGACGACGAAGGCGACCACAGGGCTGGACGCGTTGAGCGGCGGCACGTAAGTCCAGATGATCCGGTCCTCGGCGAACTCGACCCTGAGCAGGTCGTCGGGGCCGCGAGCGAACAGCTGCCATCCGGCCTTGACGCCGAGTAAGTGATGGCCGACCGGGATTACCCGCACCGGCGGCGGGCGCGAGGCAAGGTTGTTGCCCTCCGCGGGCTGATGACGCGCGCCAGGCGCCTGGCGGTCAGTCATTTTGATGACCGCGAGCAGCACCGCTGCCAGAACTATGCACCCAAGCAGCAAGCGAGTACGCCGCCGTCGGCGTGCTGAGCGATCGCGGCCGAATTCGAGGACGTCATCCTGACCACCGGAGTCAGACCCGCTCCAGAAGGACATGGCCTTCACCTATCCCTATGGGTTCGGCATGACCGCTGGCACGCCTGCCAGGCCAGCTGATGCCAACCCGATGATCGTGAGGGCGCGTGCACAGACCGCACCAGACATTGGCACCTCCGAGGCGGGGCGAAAAGGATATCAGCGGCGAGCCGATCGGCACCAGATCCATGGAGCCCAGCTCAGGCACGGTTCGACGACGACCCGCACACACTAACCGCGCCAGTGGCACGGGCGGGCCGGGGCCGGATTCCATGATCACAAGCCCTGCGCGGCCCCGCCTGGGCAAGGCCCGCCCCGCCCCGCCGCGCCCCCGCCGCCCGAAATGCCCGAGTTTTACGGGCGGCGTCTTCCGGCGGCCAGGCCCTTCGGGCCGGAGATGATGGTCCCGGCATCTCCCCGCAGCAGGGCCGGTGCGGCGTCCAGGCGGCCGATGGCTGCCATGCGGCCGGTGGCTTCGACGAACCGGCAGGCCGCGTCTACCTTCGGACCCATCGAGCCGGCGGGGTACGAGCGGGCACGCAACTGCGCGGGCGTGGCGTGGCGGATCGGCCGAGCAGAAGGCGTACCGTACCCGTCGATCACGGCGTCGACGTCGGTGAGCAGCAGCAGGGCGTCGGCATCGACGGCGCGGGCCAGCAGCGACGCGGTCAGGTCCTTGTCGACGACGGCTTCGACGCCGCGCAGTTCGCCTGAGGCGTCTTCGACTACGGGAATGCCGCCGCCGCCGGCGCAGACCACGAGCGCGCCGCCGTCGAGCAGCGAACGGATGAGCGGCAGTTCTACGAGTTCGAGCGGCTCGGGTGAGGGTACGACCCGGCGCCAGGCCGCGCCATCACGCGCGATCGCCCAGCCGTGCGCCGCGGCCAGTGACTCCGCTTGTTTCTCTTGATAGACGGGGCCGACGAACTTCGTCGGATGGGAGAAGGCCGGATCGCCAGGGTCGACTCTCGTCTGCCCGACCAGGCAGCAGGCCCGCTTGTCAGGCACGGTTCCGTGCAGCGCCCTGACCAGCCAGTATCCGATCATGCCCTGGGTCTGTGCGCCGAGCACGTCAAGCGAATACGGCCGGCTAAGGGCAGGATCGCTTGAGTTCTCGATGGCTAGCAGGCCGACCTGGGGTCCGTTGCCGTGCGTGAGGACAAGGTCGTGGTCAGCGGCAAGCGGCGCGAGCGCGTCCACCGCCTGCTCCACGTGATGCTCCTGGATGTCAGCGTCGGGCTTCTCGCCACGCTCGAGCAAGGCGTTCCCGCCAAGCGCCGCGACGACCCTCACGGCGCCGGGGCGGACGGTGCGGGGCCGAGAGTGGCCACCATCAGGGCCTTGATCGTGTGCAAGCGGTTCTCTGCCTGATCGAACACCACGGAGGCAGGCGACTCGAACACTTCGTCAGTAACCTCGAGCGCGTCAAGCCCGCGGCGGGCGAATATTTGCTGGCCGATCTCGGTCTCGCGATTGTGAAGAGCAGGCAGGCAGTGCATGAACTTGACCGCAGGGTTTCCCGTGGACTTCAGCATCGCGGCGTTCACCTGGTAAGGCAGCAATTCATCGATCCGCGAGTCCCACTCGTCGTCGGGCTCGCCCAATGACAGCCAGACGTCGGTGTAGATGTAGTCCACCCCGGCCACGCCCGCCTGGACATCGTCTGTGACCGAGATCCTGGCGCCCGATCCTGCCGCCAGACCCGAGGCGATGTCCCTGACCTCAGGTGAGGGCTGCAGCGCTGACGGCGCGCAGATGCGCGTGTCCATGCCGAGCAGGGCACCGGTCACCAGCAGTGAGTTCGCCGTATTGTTCCGGCCATCCCCCGTATAGCAGAAGGACATTCGCGCCAGTTCCTTGTCGCAGTGATCCTTCATGGTCAAGATGTCGGCCAGCATCTGAGTCGGGTGCCATTCGTCGGTGAGCCCGTTCCAGACAGGCACGCCGGCGAATTCGCCGAGTACGTTCATGGATTCCTGCGTGAACCCCCGGTATTCGATGCCGTCAAACATGCGGCCTAGCACGCGGGCGGTGTCCTTCACCGATTCCTTGTGCCCGAGCTGGGATTCTCCTGGCCCGAGGTAGGTGACGTGCGCGCCCTCGTCGTGGGCGGCGACCTCGAACGCTGACCTGGTGCGAGTGGAAGTCTTCTCGAAGACGAGGGCAATGTTGCGGTTCTCGAGTCGGCGGTGAACAACGCCACGGCGCTTGTCTGCCCGCATCCGCGCGGCCTGGTCAACGAGGAAGAGAAACTCCCCGGCGTTAAGGTCGGTCACCTGAAGCAGGCTGCGCCCGTGCAGGTCCATCGCGTTCTCCCTTATTCGGCGGAATCCCGTTCGATCGGGCAGGTCATGCACCGCGGACCGCCGCGGCCGCGGCCGAGTTCGCTGCCCGGTACCTCGATCACTTCGATGCCGTGCTTGCGGAGCATGGTATTAGTCGTGACGTTACGGTCGTAACCGAGGATGACTCCAGGGGCGACCGCCAGGTAGTTGTTGCCGTCGTCCCACTGCTCACGTTCTGCGGCCCTGATGTCCTCGTCGGTGATCAGCACCGTGACGGCATCAACGCCGATTGCCTCGGCGAGGGCCTCCCACAGGTCGCGGTTGAGCGTGACCCGCAGTCCCCCCTCAGCCGCGGGGGTGATCGTCCATGATCGCGGGTGCCGGTCAATGTAGGGGTAGAGCACGAAGGTGCCGCGGTCGATCATGGTCAGCACCGTGTCAAGGTGCATCATCGCGTGCGACTTAGGCAACTCGACGGCGAGCACCCGACTGGCCTGGCCACTGGCGAACAGCGCGCGAGCGAGGATTTCTGCGGCCATCGGCGTGGTCCGCTCGCCCATGCCGATCAGCGCCGTGCCGTGGCCGAGCACGTGCACGTCGCCGCCCTCGACGCTGGCGGGCATGTGATTGTCGTCGTCGTCGCCGTAGTACCGCAGGAAATCCTCGCCGGCGAACAGCGGGTGGTACCGGTAGACGGCGCGGACATGCAGGGTCTCCCGCTGCCGCGCGGGCTTGGCCATCGGGTTCATGGAGACGCCGCCGTAGACCCAGCAAGAATTGTCCCGCGTGAACAGGTGATTGGGCAGCGGCGGCAGCAGGAAATCGTCGGCTTGAAGCATTTCCCATTTCAGGCTCCTGGCCCGCAGCGGCCGCAAGTCGCCCTTCAGCACCCCGCCGATCAGGTACTCGGCTAGCCGTGGTCCGTCGAGGTCGTCGAAGAGTTCGCGGAGCGGGCCGGTGAGCGTCGGGCCGAGTACCTCGGGCGTGCACAGCCGGTCAAGCACGAAAGCCCTGGCCTCGGGCAGCCCGAGCGTTTCCGCGAGCAGATCGCCGAAGAGATGCACCCGCACGCCGTGCTCACGGAGGATCTCGGCGAACACGTCGTGCTCTTCCTTGGCTTTCGCCGCCCAGAGCACGTCGTCGAAAAGCAACTCGCCGATATTCTGCGGCGTGAGCCTGGACAACTCGAGGCCTGGCCGGTGAATGATGGCCTGCCTGAGCTGGCCGACTTCTGAGCGCACGGTGAAAGTCATGAAATTCTCTCCTGATTTCCGCCAGCAAGCGCCATGCGGCGAGCCGGCACGAAAGCGTAAAGGATGACCCCGGCCAGCACCACGATCATCGCCTGATAGCAGGCCGAGTCCCCGGAGGCAGCGGTAACCCAGAGCGAGAACAGCACTGCCGCGACGGCGACAGAGAGGTCACGTGCCAGTGCCCACCCGCGCACCGGCCTGCGGCCAGATACCAGGTAAGCGAGCTGGGCGCAGGCTGAGAACAGGTAAGGAATGGCCACGGTCACCACGGTCAGGTCGACCAGGTCAATGAACACCCTCAGACCCGGGGTTGAGGTGTAACGCCACAGCATGAGCAGCGATGGCAATACCGCCGCGACCACGACGCCGAACCAGGCAGAGCCCTTGCGGTCGGTCCAGGTAAACGGCCGGGGGAACAGGCCGTCATTGGCCGGCGCACGTGAGACCTCGGCCGTCACCAGGGTCCAGCCGAGCAGCGCGCCGAACCCGGACACCGAGGCGATCGCGGCGATCAGCTTTCCCGCCCACGTGCGGCCCCGATGATGGTCCCGATGACCAGCCCGGTGGCCGAGGTCAGGCCGAGCGCGCTGGCCTTCTGCTTGTCAGGTGCCGAGGTCGCGTCCGGCTTGTGATGCAGTCCTTCTGGTGGGTCAGCGCTGACGGTGCTTGACATGGGTGCCTCCTCGCCGTGCCCGCAGTTACGTTCTATCCCTTTCCCGGTCATTTCACCCCGGTATCGGAGCGGGGAAGCGAGCCTTTACGGGCTAGTCTTCTGGGCATGGCATTGCGACCCGAGGAGTTCTACAAGCACGCGCTCGCCGCTGCCGATGGCGAGGGCAGGCTGCCGCTGGCGAGAATGACTGGCTGGGAGATCAGCCCGTTCGAGCAGGAAGGACTGCGCGTGGCCCGCCTGCGCCCGCCGGTTCTGCCCGAGCCATCGCGGCAGGGCGAGGACCCGGCGGAGTGCGCCACGTGCCCACGGCGGGACGAGGGAATCTGGCTCGATGACCGGTGGCGCCTGACGCGCATCTCGGGAGTCGGCGTTCCGCTGGTGCTGATGCTCTACCCGCGCGATCATTACGACCTCGCCGACCTGCCCGATGATCTCGCGGGCGAACTCGGGGTGCTCACCGTCCACATCGCGCGCCACGTGCAGGCGTTGCCGCATATCTCGCGGGCGCATGTGTACCGGGTCGGCGACGGGGGCGCGCACCTGCACATCTGGTTCTTCGCCAGGCCTGAGGGCCAGACGCAGCTTTACGGCTCATGGATGCCCGTATGGGATGACCTGCTGCCTGAGTATCCCGACGATGTCGCGGAAGCGGACGCGGCGAAGGTCGCGGAGGCTCTCGCCGCCTCCTACGGAGGACAACGCCCGGCACGGGCGGCTTCGCCGGCGCGCTGATCGAGGCGATCAGCAGCCGCCTGAACCCGAACTGGTTGATTAGCGGCGTAGTCGCGGGCTTGATCCCGATGTTTCCCGCGAAGATGAAGGCCACGACCGCACCTGATTTGACCGGCGACCAGCCGAACTGGGTCTGGAACAGGAGCGGCAGCAGGAACGGCGCCGCCCCGATGACCAGGAAATACAGCAACGAAGAACCACAGATGCTGTTCTCGGGGCGGCGACGACAGCAACGGTGGCTCCGAGATGCTGCTGCCGCGACAACAATGTTCCACCGTTGCTGTTGACGAATGCCGCCTGACAGCATCAACGGGCCACCGTTGCTGTGGCCTGGAGCGATGCGAGGCTTTTGTTCGTTTCGCGCCCACAGCAGGCAACCCTGACCGTGGCATGACTTTGCTTTTCTGCTCATCGGGAT
>Ga0335073_10015437_pt1 | contig 10678 bp, 7 predicted proteins | sample Lox_Sample_22_FD_207093 | JGI IMG/M metagenome (GOLD analysis project Ga0335073, IMG submission 207093) | Soil microbial communities from Loxahatchee National Wildlife Refuge, Florida, United States - Lox_Sample_2.2 | ecosystem: Environmental > Terrestrial > Soil > Wetlands | place: USA: Florida...
TATCCTGCACCAAGGAGAGACCGACCTCGCTGCCGGCGAACCACCAACTATTGCCCACGCACGCCAGTCCCGCCAGTTTCATCCAGTCGCGGGTCGGCCGCCCGGGACGGTGGCAACTCGCAATGACGTGGGTTTCGGCGCCACGTGCCGCGCAATGACGGAGGATCGCGGTTCCGAGTTGACGGGCGTACTGCCATGGCTTCCGATGCCATGGCAAAAAGAAGGAATCCCCAAATGCGGGTTTGCGTCTATGGCGCCGGCGCGATCGGCGGCCACCTCGCCGTGCGCTTCGCACGCGGCGGCGCCGAGGTGTGCGTCATCGCGCGTGGCCCGCACCTGGCGGCGATCCAGCGCGACGGCCTGACGGTGCATGCGGTCGATGGCGAGCACCATGTCAGGCTGCCGGCAAGCGACAGCGCCGCCGAACTCGGCCAACAGGACGCCGTGGTCGTTACGGTGAAGGCGCCGGCCCTGCCGCTTGTGGCCGCCGGCATCGGTCCCATGCTGCGGCACGATACCGGCGTTGCCTTTGTCATGAACGGCATCCCCTGGTGGTACTTCCACGCCTTGCTCGGCAGGCATGAAGGCCATCGCCTGTCGCGCATCGATCCGGGCGACGCGATATGGCGCGCGGTGGGACCGGAACGCGCGATCGGCGGCGTGGTCTATGCCGCCAGTGCCGTCACTGCGCCCGGCGTGATCGAAGTAGAGCAACCGCGCAGCCGCGTCGTGTTCGGCGAGCCGGACGGCCGGAGGTCGGAGCGTGCCGAAGCGCTGGCCGCATTGCTCTGCGCTGGCGGCATCATCGGCGAGGCGTCGCCCGACATCCGCACCGAGATCTGGAACAAGCTAATCAGCAATCTTGCCGGCGGCACGTTGGCGGTGCTGGGCGGGGCAGCGCCGAAGGCGGTCTACGCCGACCCGGTCTGCGCCGCGGCGGGCGAGCGTGTGATGCAGGAGGCGGCGGCGATCGCCGAGGCGCTTGGTTCGCACCCGCACCGGAATTTCACCCAGCGTATCGCCAGCACCGCGGCGATGGATCATAAGCCGAGCATACTGCAGGACCTGGAGCTGGGCCGGCCAATGGAAGTGGACGGCTTGTTCGACGCTCCCTTGGAATTGGCACGGCTGGCCGGCGTCGCGACGCCGACGCTGGAATTGCTGGTGGCATTGGCGAAGGTGCGTGCCCGCGGGGCGGGCTTGTACGCGGGTTAACGCGATTGCTACGCGGGATAACGCGACTGCGCGGGACAAGGCGACCGCCCGCCGCATAACGCGACCGCGCGGGACGAGGCGACCCGGCGGCGTAACGCGACGGCGCGGGGTACGACGACGGCGCGGGATGCGGCGACGGCGCGGGGTAAGGCGATGCCGGTAAAGCGCGGCCGGCGCAGCAGCGCATCGCGCGGCGTACCGCGCTGATCGCCGGGGCCGCACACGGCGCTGAGCGCGCGCGGCGGAACCGCCCTGTCGCGCAACTGACTTTTTGCCATTTTGCCGCCCGACAGCCACAATCGCCGCATCCGTCGAGGCTTGGCAAGGAGAGGAGCAATGAGGTTCATGGCCGCCCCACGTTCACGGGCCAACCCGGAAGACCGACCGTCCTGGTTTCTGCCTCGCCTGTTGCGGCGCTTTCCCGCCTGCACGCGCGTGCTGCTGGCCTTGACCGTTGCATCGCTTTGCGCCACCGCGGCGCATGCTACTGCGCCGACCGAATGCAATATCGCCGACGTCGTCGGGCGTGCGCTTCCCTCGGTCGTCAATATCTCGGTGGTCCGCGTGCTGGGCAAAACCGAATCGGGCCAGCCGACCGACGAGCATTTTGAGGTTTTCGTGGGCTCCGGGGCCATCGTTGACCCGAGCGGCCTCATCGTCACCAACAAGCACGTCATCCAGGACGCCGCGATCATTCGGGTGACATTGCACAATCGCAAGCAGGTACCGGCGCAATTGGTTGCCGCCGCGGCCGCCACCGATCTTGCTGTGCTGAAGGTCAACGTGCCGGAGCAATTGCCGACCTTGTCGTTCGGCAACAGTGACGCGTTGCAGATCGGACAGCCGGCGATTGCGGTGGGCAATCCGCTGGGGATCGGCACCTCCGTCAGCACCGGCGTGATCAGCGGCGTGAACCGCGATCTGATGCGCACGCCATTCGACGATTACGTGCAGACCGATGCCTCGATCAATCCGGGCAATTCCGGCGGTCCATTGCTGGATTGCTCCGGGCACATCATCGGCATCGACACGGCATTGCTGTCGAACAACAGGACGCTCGGCTCGATCGGCCTGGGTTTTGCACTGCCAGCGAACGATGTCGCGTTCGTGGTTGGCCTATTGCGCGATCCCACCCACGTGGTCCCGAACTGGATCGGCCTGCATGCACAGGACGTGAATTCCCTGATGGCGGCGGTGTTCGGTCTGCCCGACACCGATGGCGCGATCGTCACCGGCGTCGATCCGGATAGTCCCGCCGCGCGCGCCTCGTTGCAGCGCGGGGATATCATCATCGGCATAGACAACCTCCATGCCGTCGATTCGCGCCAGGTGCAACGCACCATCGCGCACTACCGCCCAGGCACGCCGGTCAAGCTTACCGTTTGGCGCGATGACAAAACTGTCGAGATGACGATGAAGGGAGAGCCGTGGCCGAACATGATGGCGTTGCGCAGCGAGGTGCTTGCGAGTCCCGAGAACATTTCGCGCGCCGAATCGATTGGGCTCGGCATGTACGTCGCGAACATCATCCCGGCCGACCGGGACCGCTACGGCATCGATGACAAGACCGGTGTGCTGATCGACCAGGTGATCCCGGGATCGCGGGCGGAGGACATGGGTCTGGCGGCGGGCGATGTGATCCTTCAGATCGGGCGGCAGCCGGTTAGGTCGGCGGATCAGGTGAATACGCTTTTGATGATGCGTGATTCCTCGGCGCCCGGTCATCTCGTTGCGGTGCTGGTGCAGAATAAGGCGGGTCCGAAATGGGTCGCGCTCTGGGTCGGCCGCATCGATCCGAAGCAACTGGTCTCGGTTGCGTCTCCAAGTAGTGGCGGCGAAACGCATACGGCCTCGGCCAAAGCGCCCGAGCCGGCGGGGGGAAAATAATCGTTCTCGATCCGAAGCAGAGGCACGTGATGGAACAACGAATTTTTGGCCGCTCCGGTATGCAGGTTTCGCTGCTGGGTTTCGGCTGCGGTGGGGTTGGCGGGCTGATGGTGCGCGGCGCGCCCGCCGACCAGGACACGGCGATCGCCCGCGCGCTGGAGGCCGGCATCAACTATTTCGATACGGCGGTGCAGTACGGCAACGGCGAATCGGAGAAGAACCTCGGCCGCGTGCTGGCGACTCTGAAGCCGGCGAATGCCGTCGTCGGCACCAAGGTGCGGCTGCCTTCCGCCGATTTCGGCCGCATCGCGGCGGCGGTGACAGCATCCCTCGAAGGCAGCCTGCGCCGGCTGCGCCTGGAGCGCGTAGACATCTTCCACCTGCACAACGCCATCACCAGTGCCGGCGGCGGCGAGACGCTGAGCGTGCAGCAGGTGCTTGGCGAAGTGGTGCCGGCGTTTCAGAAGTTGCGCGAGCAGGGGAAGACACGGTTCGCGGGGATCACCGCGGTGGGCGATACGCCGGCGCTGCGCCAGGTGATCGACGCCGGCGATTTCGATAGCGCGCAGGTCAGCTACAACATGCTGAACCCGAGTGCGGCGATGGCGCTGCCGGACAGCTATCCGGCGCAGGACTATGGCCGCTTGTTGGAGCATACCCGGGCGGCGGGCGTCGGTGTGATCGGCATCCGTGTGCTGGCGGGGGGCGCGCTCTCGGGCGTTGCCGAACGCCACCCCGTTGCCAGCGCGCCGCCGGAGCCGATCGGCTCGGCGCTCAGCTACGACGCGGACCTGGAACGCGCGCGGCGGCTGATGCCGCTGGTGACGGAAGGCTATGCCGGTTCGCTCGCCGAGGCGGCGGTACGCTTCGTCATTTCGCACCCGGCGATGGGCACCATCCTGGTGGGCATGGCGAGTCCGGAACAATTCGAATTGTCTCTCGCCGCGGTGCTGAAAGGGCCATTGCCGCAACCCGCGCTGGATCGTCTGGCTGCCCTGCAACGCGGCTTCGCGGGTGAGGCACGCTAGCAGCGTTCGCGCGCGACGCGACACCGAACGTTCGCGCGCGATGCGACACCGAATGTTCGCGCGCGATGCGACACCGAACGTTCGCGCGCGATGCGACACGGAACGTGCTCGGGCGATCCGACACGGAACGTGCTCGGGCGATGCGACACGGCAAGGCTCGCGCGCGCCGCGGCAACGTGGCACGGCGAACCCGGCCGACACGATGGATTCAAGCAGCGAACGGGCCAGACGCTGCGAGTGGGGATGATTGCACGGACGCACCCCGCTCGCCGCCGCGGCCAGGAGACGACCCATGCTCAACCCTGCCACTGACCGTGTGCTGATCACCGGCGCCGCGGGCGCGATCGGCACCGCGCTCCGCACCGGCCTGCGCGCCACATGGCGCCATCTGCGCCTGACCGACATTCGCCCGATCCCCGACCCCGCCAACAACGAGGAACCCGTCGTCGCCGACATCGCCGACCGTTCCGCGCTCGAGCATATGATGCAAGGCGTGCAGGCCCTGGTTTACATGACCGGCGTCGGCGGCGACTACACGCTCGACGACCTGTTCCGCGTCAACGTGCGCGGCGTGTTCGACGCGTTTGAAGCGGCCCGGCTCGGCGGGGTGCGCTGCATCGTCTATGCCAGCAGCAATCACGCTTTCGGTTGCTATCCTATCACGGAACGTGTCACGCCCGACTTGCCGCCACGCCCGGACAGCTTGTACGGCGCGTTCAAGGTGTTCGGCGAGACCATGCTGCGCGAATATTTCGAACGCCACGGTATCCGCTCGGTGTCGCTGCGCATTGGCACCTTCCGCACGCTGCCGATCGACCAGCGTTCGCTGGCGACCTGGCTCAGTCCGGGCGATGTGGCGCGGCTGGTGGATTGCGCGCTGCGCCACCCTGATCCAGGCTGCCTGGTGGTGAACGGTTATTCCAATAACACGCGGATCAAGACATTCGATCCGAATTGGGAATTCCTCGGCTATCACCCGCAGGACAACGCCGAGGACCACAAGGAGATGCTGCGCGCACAGGGCGTGGATGTGGATGGTCCGTGGGAATGGCCGGAACATGGCGGCTCGCACGCCCGCGCACCCGAACGGCGGCCAGGATAAGGCAATCGCAAATCATGGCGTTTGCGTTGGATGTCGTTGTGCGGACGGTGGACAAAGCGCCCTGATGCGTACCGCGTCGATGGCCGGGTGGCGCCCGGCTACGACGGAAGGTGTAAACGCCGCGTCTTCATCCGCGGGCCGGCGGGCTCTGCCGGTGGCAATCCGCAATGACAGTTGGGGCGGCGGCAGTCACGTCAGTCCGAGACACTATCAGTGCGTGGCTCGCTCTCGCGCTCCGGATCCGCCTCGAACAAACTCTCCAGCTCCGCCGTGGCATCCTGGGTCGTTTGAATCAGCTTTTTTTCATCGCGATAGATGGCGTGGCTTGCCTCCAAGGCCTTTTCGTCATGGTCCCGGAACAGTACTGCCGACCGCGCCGCGACATCCGGCGCGATGCCCAGGGCGACCAGCGCTTGCTCCGCCAGCATCAGGCTGGAATGGAACGTCTCGCGCACCAGGCCGTCCACGCCGCGGTCCATCAGCAGATGTGCGTGCCGCCGGTTGCGCGCGCGGGCCAGGATCTTCAAATGCGGAAAATCGCGCCGTGCCACGTCCACCACGCGCAGCACCGCCTCCATGTCACCGTGCAATACCACCAGGAGCTTCGCCCCCGCGGCGCCGGCGGCGCGCAATACATCGGGTCGCGTGGGATCGCCGAAATACACCTCGTTGCCGAAGCGGCGCACGACATCCACCTGCCCCGGATCGCGCTCCAGCGCGGTGAAGGCGATGCCGTGCAGCCGCAGCAGCCGGCCGACGATCTGGCCCATGCGGCCGAAACCCGCGATGATCACCGGGTTCGATTCCCCGACGATGCGGTCGTATTCGGGCTGCTTGCGCGGCCGCAGGCGGGGGATCACCCAGGCCTCGACGGCCGAGAACAGGATTGGCGTCGCCAGCATGGAGGCGGCCGAGACCAAGGTCGCCATCTGTGCCACCCCGAGCTCGAGGGCGCCGGCCGCGATGGCGGCGGAGAACAACACGAAGCTGAATTCGCTCGCCTGCGGCAGTGCGAGGGCGAAGCGCAGCGCGTTCACGCCGTCCTGCCGCGCCAGGCGCGCCAGGCCGTAGAGGATGACCGTCTTGGTGACGAGCAATGTGGCGGTGCCGCCGGCCAGCAGCCAGGGGGCGGCGCGCGCCAGTCCCAGATCGGCCGACATTCCAACCGAGATGAAGAAGAAGCCCAGCAACAGGCCCTCGAACGGGGCGATATCGGCTTCCAACTCGTGGCGATATTCCGACTCCGACAGCAGCACGCCGGCCATGAACGCGCCCAACGACGGCGACAGGCCGGCGGCCGAGGCAAGCAGGGCGGTGCCGGTGACGATCAGCAGCGCCACGGTGGAGAACACTTCCGGCGTGCGTGTCCCGCCAATGACACGGAACAATGGGCGGGTGAGGAAGCGCCCGCCGGCGAGGATGATCACGACCGCCACAGCCGCGCGGGCAACGTCGCGCCAGGGGACGTGATCCGGCACCGCGTGGCCCGCCAGCAACGGCACCAGTGCAACCAATGGAATGAACGCCGCGTCCTGGAACAGGAGTACGGCGAAGCCGTCGCGGCCGGCGCGGGTCCGCATCAGCATGCGCTCCGCCAATAGCGGCAGGACGATGGCGGTGGACGACATGGCCAGGCCCGCGCCCAGGACCAGGCTGCCGGCCCAGGCGATTCCGGCGAAGTGGGCCAGCACCGCCAGCGCTGCGCCGCACGCCACGAGCTGCGCGGTGCCCAGGCCGAACACTGCCCGCCGCATCACCCATAGGCGTTGCGGCCGCAGCTCCAGCCCGATCAGAAACAGCAGCATCACCACGCCGAGGCTGGCGATGCTGGCGATGGCGTTCACGTTGGTGACCAGCCGTAACCCGTTTGGGCCGATCGCCACGCCGGCCACGAGATAGCCCAGCACGCTGCCGAATCCGGCGCGGCGCGACAGCGGTACCGCGATCGTGGCGGCCGCGAGCAAGGCGACGAGGTTGGCCAGCATCAGCGCCGGCGGCGCTGACGGATGGGGGGCGGCACAGGCATGGTCAGGGTCTCCGCGATGCGGCGCCAGTCTGCGCGGCGAGCGGTCGATTGTCAGCGACGGCGAAAAGCGACGACGAAAAAAACGGGCGGTGCGGACTGGCCACACCGCCCAAGGAGGTCGCGCATGCCATAAGGGGGGGCGCGCGACATCGGGGAGGAAACAGGACACCGGTGAACCACCAGCGGCCATGCGCGGACTATGGACCAAAATTGTTAAAACAAAGTTAAGCTCCGCGCGTCGTCATGCCGTGTGGGCGTTTTTTATCGCAGGCAAAAACGGAGGCTTGGATGATGGCGCTTCCCCGACGGTCCGGTTCCCTGGTGGGTCTGAAGGTGCTGGAGATTGGTCACTACATCGCGGCGCCGTTCTGTACCCGTATTCTGGCTGATCTCGGCGCCGAGGTGATCAAGGTGGAGCCGCCGGGCGGGGACCCGTTCCGTGGCTGGGGTGCGGCCAGAGATGGTCACTCGGTGTGGTTCAGCATTCATGGCCGCAACAAGCTGTCGGTGGTGCTGGACCTGAAGCGGCAGCGGGACACTGCACTGCGCCTGGCCGCGCGCGCCGATGTGCTGGTGGAGAACCTGCGGGCCGGCCAGCTCGAGCGGCTGGGCCTGGCGCCGGAGGTGCTGCATGGGGTCAATCCGCGGTTGGTGATCGCGCGCATCTCCGGTTACGGCCAGGACGGGCCGTATCGCGAGAAGCCGGCGTTCGGAGCGATCGGCGAGGCGATGGGCGGGCTGCGCCACCTCACCGCGCATCCCGCCGGTGCGACGGAGCTGCCGCCGCCGCGTTGCGGCATCTCGATCAGCGATGACCTCGCCGGGATGTATGCGGCGATCGGGCTGCTGGCCGCACTTTGGCAGCGGGATGTGGCGGGGAGCGGGCGCGGCCGGGTGATCGATGTGAACCTAGTGGATAGCGTGTTCAGCCTGATGGAGGGGATGCTGCCGGAATATGCCCTGGACGGGCGGGTGCGGCAGCCGGTGGGTGCCGCGATCGAGACCGCTGCGCCCACCAACACCTACCCCTGTGCGGACGGGCGCTGGCTGTGCATTGCCGGCAACTCGGACCTGATCTTCCGCCGGCTGATGGCGGCGATCGGCCGGCCCGAGCTGGGAGCCGATCCGTGCTACGCCACCAACGGCGACCGTTGTGCGCGGCGGGAGGAACTGGACACGGCGATCGCGGCCTGGACGAAGCAGCATCCCGCGCGTGAGGCCGAGGCAGTGCTGGAAACGGCCGAAGTGCCATGTTCGCGGCTCTACGACATTGCCGATTGCGCGAATGATCCGCATTTCGTGGTGCGGCAGTCCGTGCTGCGGGTGGACGACCCGTTGATCGGGCCGACGCTGCATCCGGGGCCGACGATCCGCATGGACGGGGCGGCGCCGGAGGATGTGCTGGGATGGCCGGGCCCTGCCGTTGGCGCGCACACGGAGTACGTGCTGCGGGAGTTGCTCGGGATGGCATGACTACGTTGGCCGCTGCCCAACTGCTACGGTCGCACTACCGCTACGGCCGCACTCGTCGTCATTGCGGGGGCAGCGGGACGAAGCAATTGAGGCCGCAGGGGAGCCTGAGCGGCTGGTAACTCTTTTTGACCGAGGTTGCATCATCCCGCTACGCTTCGCTTGCGGTTCTCGCAATGACACACGCGTTGCGGCGGCTGTATCACCCGCCGCTGCTTGACCCGCCATCCCAGACCCCGGATACCGCCAGATCATTCCAAACCCGGAGGGGAGAGCGAGCCATGGATCTCGGACTGAAAGGCAGGAAGGGCATCGTCTGCGCTGCCAGCAAGGGGCTGGGCCGCGCCTGTGCCATGTCGCTCGCGCGCGAGGGCGTCGAACTGGTGATCACTGCCCGCACCGCCTCCGACCTCGAACGCACCGCGGAGGAAATCCGCAAAGAGACCGGCACGAAAGTCACGCCCATCGCCGGCGACATCACCACCGATGCCGGGCGCGCCGCCGCTCTCGCCGCCTGCCCCGCGCCCGATATCCTGGTGAACAACGCCGGCGGTCCGCCGCGCGGCGATTTCCGCGAATGGGGTCGCGAGGAGTGGACCAGCGCGGTCAACGGCAACATGCTGACGCCGATCTTCCTGATCAAGGCGGTGATCGACGGCATGATCGAGCGCAGGTTCGGCCGCATTGTGAACATCACCTCGGCCTCGGTGAAGTCGCCGATCCCCGAACTGGGCATGAGCAATGGGGCACGCGCCGGCCTGACGGGCTTCGTCGCCGGCCTGGCGCGTCAGGTCGCGCGGCACAACGTGGTGATCAACAACATCCTGCCCGGCCCGTTCCTCACCGACCGTCTGCGCAGTGGCTTTGCGGAAGCGGCGCGCACGTCGAACCGCCCGATCGACGAGATCGTCGCGGAGCGGATGAAAGGCAATCCGGCCGGTCGTGCCGGCGATCCGGCGGAGTTCGGCGACGCCTGCGCCTTCCTTTGCTCCGCCAAGATCAGCTTCATCGTCGGGCACAATCTCTTGCTCGATGGCGGGGCATTCAATTCATCGATTGCGTGAGGCGTAGCGCGTTCCCCTGCCGCTGGCGGGCTTGGTTCGTTCACGGACCAGGGCCGCCAACGGAATGGGGCGGTTTCCTCGGCCACCCGCCGTGGCGGGTTGTCCTTCGCTACCCGCCGTATCGCGTCGCATCCTCCGCCAAGAGCAACCGCTCGCGCAGCAGCGTCTGCGCGCAGTCTCGCGCCGCCGCGGCATAGGCCGCGTCATCCGCATAACGTTCCTGCAACGATGGCCTTGGGTCGCCCGCCGTCTCCCGCGCCGCAGGCATCTCGCCGAAGGCGAGGAACGTGCCGTCGCGGTCGGCCAGCTCGCCCTCAGGATAGGGCGTGGCATAGAGATTCCAGCCGCAGAACGTGCCCCGCGGCACCGCGATGTCGGGCAGGCGGATGCCCGCGCGCTCATTCCCGTCCGCATCCACCTGCGGCACCAGCGCGCACCATGTTCGCGCCGGCGGTTGCGGGTTGGTCCAGTCCGTCAGCGGCGCAACATCGTTGGCCGCCCGCGGCCGCGTCAGCCCAGGCACCGCCGGCAGCGCCACCGACTCCGCGGGGACCAGCGTGCCGTCGGCGATGCGCGGCAGTCGGCTGTCGGGCGGCGCGCGGTCCGTCACCACCCACTCGTCCAGCGCCACCAGCAAAGCGCGCACCGCCGGCATCGGGTCGTGCCAGTTGCGTGGATTGGCGCACGGTCCCTTGTCGCGCGGCATGTTGGCCTTGCCGCCATGTTGCGTGCCGGCCAGCAGATACCCGCGCACGTTCCGCGGCAGTGCCACGTCCTGCGTGCCGAGCGGATCGGTGTGCAGCAGCGACGCACCCTTCTGCCAGTACTCGGTGGAGGTATTGGTCTCGATCAGCTTCGGATCGGTCGCATCACCGCGCATCAGCGC
>Ga0335073_10015438_pt1 | contig 10678 bp, 9 predicted proteins | sample Lox_Sample_22_FD_207093 | JGI IMG/M metagenome (GOLD analysis project Ga0335073, IMG submission 207093) | Soil microbial communities from Loxahatchee National Wildlife Refuge, Florida, United States - Lox_Sample_2.2 | ecosystem: Environmental > Terrestrial > Soil > Wetlands | place: USA: Florida...
GGCGCCGCAGATGCGGGGTCAAGGGGATCGTGCTCCAGTCCTCCGACATGGCCCGAGCATGGTGCTCGGGTGTGTTCACTACCGCGGCGACGATCAGGATGGTAGAGCGTCTCCGCGGTTCTCACAATCGGGGCGTCACCGGGGAAAGCCTCAGCCGGGTAAGAGTGCATGGTGAAAAACGCGAAGATGGCCTGGAATCGGACGGGCAGGGCCTGACGAGGCGCCGACCCGTTTGATTGCGGCACGCGGCGGATCTCGCTCATCGTTGTGGACGCCGACCTATCAAAAAACGCGCGCGGCATCCACGACGCCAATCGCGTCACCGATATGAAGATATTGGTGCAACGGATTATTGACCGTGATGTGTGCGTTGCCGCATGTTATAATATGGATGCACTGGGGATACTCGTTGATAACGCTCTGAATGGGTGTGGCGATGAATCTGTGCGCGGTCGTACGCAGTTCCATGATGGCATCGTAATACGTTTTCAACCGCGTCCTGTATTCCCCGCTGGTCTCGGCTTTGGCAGGCTGTTGCTTTGCTATGACAGCAACAATATATTCGGCCAATCCGTTCAACAGGGGCAATACGTCCGTGAGCTCGGCAGGACTCCCCACCGAGGCGACAAGCTGGTGCGCTAATTGCGCAAAATGGCTGAATTCCGAAAATGTCTGTAATAGGGCGCGGTCTATCTGATTGTTCGCGAGTGCAGGGCCGATGCCGTAATACAACTGGCCGCATCTTGCCAGCGGCGCAAAGATCGGCAATTCCCAACCGAAAATCCGGTTCTGCTGATACAGCGGCTGGAGGAATGCAGGCACATTGCCGGCCGCGACATCGTTCTGCAACCGCTCGACATGGGCGCAGAGCTGCCCGTTCTGCATCGCAGTTTCAAAATACTGTTTCATAACCGCGCATTTTCCGCTCCACTGGAACGGTGGCTCCTGATGCCCGTCGCCGGTCATGAAAAACCTGGGAATGAGACCCGGTTTGCCGAATATTCCGTTGGCGATCTTCTCGTCGCTCAGGACATTCAGCGAACCATCGCCCAACTGGTTCCACGGCATGGACAAGCCCCCTTGGAACGGCGCTTCCGGATGCCCAGCCGGTTCGGCACCCTGGGTGAACGATAACCGCGGGCGAGCGCGCGCGGCAAGATCGACCGCAGCAGATCGACCGCACCGGCGCCGCACGGAAATCCTCGCAATCCGCGAGAGGCTCTCCGCTCGGGCATCGATGCCGCAGTTCCCGCCGGCATCGAGACTCGCGCCTCCTGTCGCCAGCCGCCTCCATCGATCGCGCCGCCAACCCTCGCGGTCGCGGGCGAACATCACGGGCCTGCAACGCCGATCGAGCTGCCCCGACCAAGCTGACCCGACCGGCGCCCCCGCCTATTCCGCGGCGGCCGCCTGGCCGAAATGCGGGTAGTCGGTGTCGTCCACGAACGCCTCGTCGCCCTCGGTCGGCAGGCGTTCGGCGAAATCGATCGCGCCCTGGATGTTCTCGCCCCAGACCTCCCGGGGCAATTCGTACAGCACCTCGACGCCATAGCCATTCGGGTCGGTGATGTAGAGGCTGTGCGTCATGCCATGGTTAATGCGGGCACGGAACGGGACGCCCTTCTCCCGCAACCACGCGAGCCGTTTCAGCCAGGCCTCGCGGTTCGGCATTGCGATCGCGATATGGTTGATCGCCACCGGCGTGCCGAACATTTTCCAGTCCTCGGCCGGCTTCGGCAGGTTCGGGTTCTCGGCCAGGGCGATGTCGTGGTGGTTCATCCGGCCGTCGTGATTGCCGCTGTAGAACCGCATCGGATTGCGCTTTGACCGCGCGACCTCGCGAAAGCCCAGGACTTCCGTCCAGAACCTGTGTGACTCCTCGATGTCACGAACGTTGATGACGAGATGGTTGATACCAACGGGCATCTCGGCCTCGGTCGGCGCACTGGAGATGGGCGCATCCACCATTTTGATTCTCCGATCCCTGATGTCATTAGGGCAGCAACACTACGCGTTGGAACCGGCTACGTCCAGGTTTGCACACCACTGCCGGAGATGCGCACCACCCTGGGACGACAGACAGCTCAATTCGAGCCTACGCCGCGGCCACCCGCACGGCCTCCGTCGGTCCCTTCATGTACCGAACACTGACGGGCTGGTTTGTCTCGAATGGGCTCTTGAGGTCAAACTCTTTTGCCATCTCGCGCACTGCCGGAAAGACTTCCTGGCCGAGGAGGCGGATGCAGGTCTTGGCATCGTCGTGTGAGACGGTACCGTCGTTGCCCCAGAAGGCGAAGATACCCGGACGGGTTTCCTCCAGCAGGATGCGCAGCTTGGCGATCACCTGCTTCGGCGTGCCGGCAATGATCATCATCTCCTTAAGCTGGCCTTCCAGGTTCGGGCGCGCGCGTGGGCTGGCCGATCGGCCGACGGAGGATTCGACGAAGCCGCGGCGGTTCTCCGGGCTGTAATAACCGGCGGGCGTGCTCCACACCGGATGGGCGAGACCGGTGAACTCGCCCTGCATCCACAGGAACTGGCGGGCATTTTCCAGCGCCTTTTCCTCGGTTTCGGCGACATGGACCTGCTTCAGCAGTCCGTGATATTCCGGGCCGCCGGCGAAGCCCGCCTTGGCCGCTTCGTCATCGTAGAGTTTCCAGATTTGCCGGGTCCTCTCTACCGGCGTATTGAGCGCGATATAGGGATAGCCGTGCTGCGCGGCCCAAACGATCGTCTCTTTGCTGATGACACCGGGGATCCAGATACGCGGATGAGGCTTTTGCATCGGCACGGCCCAGGGGTTCACCACGCGATGCTGATAGTGCGTACCCTCCCAGCGGAATGGACCATGCTCGGTCCAGATCTTTATGATCAGGTCGTGCGCTTCCTCGAACCGCTCGCGGTTGAACGCCGGGTTGACGCCATTGGCCAACTGTTCCTGGCCGCCGCCGCGCACAAAGCCCGACACCAGCCGGCCCTTCGAGATCATGTCAATCATCGCCAGCTCTTCGGCGAGTTGCACCGGATTGTCGGACAAGGGCAATGGGTTGCCCAAGATCACGATTTTTACCTGCTTCGTGACGGCGGCAAGGATTGACGCAAATATGTTGGTCCGTGCTTGCATGCAGAATGGCGCATTGTGATGCTCATTTAGCATAATGCCGTCGAAGCCGAGCTCGTCGACCATCATGTAGTGTTCAAGATACTCGTTATAGATTCGACTGCCGGCAGCCGGATCGAAGAATCTGTTAGAGAACATCAGGGCTGTGGCGCCGAATTTCAAACCCTCTTCCGCAAAGTAGGCCGACATCGGTTGTTCGGTGAAGTACATCAAGTGCATGGTCGTCTCCCTTTCTGGTGTTGTGATGCATCTTGGTTGGTAGTGGGCCACCGTTGTGGCTGCAAATGACAAGAGGCAAGCATCAGGGGCTTGGCCTGGATAGTCACGGTTGACGCGCGTAACCGGAATTTCGCCCGGTTGTCACCTCGCTCGTACCGGTAGTCGCCCCCGCCAATGATGATGGACATGTCGGGCCTCCCGAGCTTCATGCGGCACTGCGAAGAAGGACGCCAAGCTGCCGCCCGATGGTCCTACAAGGCGGGTAATTGAGCAAGAGCGCGGCAGCGAACTGTCGGCATCACCCAAGTCGGGGTGGCACACCGATTTGTGGCCGCCTGGATCACGCCATGCAGTTCGCGGAGCGTGAGGCTCGCCGGTACCAGGACACGCCGCCATCGGAACAGATCAGGCCGCCATCGAATGCGGCAGTGACTTTGTTCTGACCGATGCCTGGCAGCGCGAATGGCGGCAGCGTATCGTCGTCGGTGGTGGGCATGGCAGATTTTGTCCGGATGCCTGGCTTGGCCAGCGCGCCCTTTGTCGGGTCTATCATCGCCGCGACGAGGCAAGGGATGCATAGGCCCGGCGCAGGCTGCCCTGGCCTGCGCATGCGACAGGAGCATTGACGATGTCCGGCGCGATCCACGTGTTCACCGCCCGCCGCGTGCTGACCATGAACCCTGCGTTGCCGGATGCGACCCATGTTGCGGTGCGCGATGGCCGCATCCTCGCCGTGGGCGGCGCGGCCGAAATGGCCGATCTCGGCCCGGTCGCGCTGGATGACCGCTTTGCCGCGAAGGTCATCATGCCGGGCCTGGTGGAAGGCCACAGCCACCTGCATGCCGGCGCTGCCTGGCGCGACCCGTATCTGGGCTTCTTCGACCGCACCGACCCGGGCGGGAAGCGCTGGTCGGGACTGAAGGATATCGACACCGTCGTCGCGCGGCTGCAGCAGGCCGCGGCAGCGAAGCCGACCGGTTCGCTCACCGCGTGGGGGTTCGACCCGATCTATTTTGGCGGCCGGCGCATGGACAGCCGCGACCTCGACCGCGTTGCCACCGATCGCCCGGTGGTCGTCACCCACGCCTCCGGCCACATCATGAATTTGAACAGTACCGCGATGGCGATCGCGGGGTTCGATCGGGTGAACGATCTGGACGGGCTGGTACGCGACGACGCCGGGCAACCGACCGGCGAGGTGCAGGGACCCGAGCTGATGGGCCGTGTCCGGCGCGTGGTGACGCCGGACACGCTGTCGCGCGCGCTGGACGCCGACTCATTGCACAGCTTCGGCAAACTGGCCTGCCAGGTCGGCGTGACCACCGCGACCGACCTGGTCAGCGACATGTCGGACGACACGGTCGCCATCTATCGTGCCGCCACCGCCGACCCGGCGTTTCCCGTGCGGCTGGTTCCGGCGTTGTCCACGCGCTACTTCAATCCCGCGGACGGTGTTGCCCGGCTGAACGTGCTGCGCCCGACCAGCACCGACAAGCTGCATTTCAAGTTGGTGAAGCTCCATGTTGACGGCTCGATCCAGGGCTTCACCGCGCGGCTGCGCTGGCCCGGCTACCATAACGGCGCGCCGAACGGCCTGTGGTACATCGCCCCGTCCGAACTCGCCGGCATGCTGGAAGCCTGGCACCGGGCCGGCGCGGTCATCCACATGCACACCAACGGCGACCAGGCGACCGAGGCCGCCGTCGAGGCGCTGGAGCGCGTCATCACCGCTCACCCGCGTCCCGACCACCGCCACACGCTGCAACATTGCCAGATGCCGGACCCGGCGCTGTTCCGCCGCATCAAGGCGCTGGGCCTGTGCTGCAACCTGTTCGCCAACCACATCTACTACTGGGGCGAGGAACATGTGGCGCAGACCATGGGCCTGTCGCGTGCGCAGCGGATGGACGCCTGCGGCACGGCGCTGCGCCTGGGCATCCCGCTCGCGATCCATTCCGACGCACCGATCACGCCGCTGGCGCCACTGTTCACCGCCTGGTGCGCGGCGATGCGCCTGACCGCCAAGGGCCGCGTGCTGGGCGAAGGCGAGCGCATCAGCGTGCCCGACGCACTGCGCGCCATCACCCTGGGCGCGGCCTATACCCTCAAGCTGGACCACCTGATCGGCAGCATCGAGGTCGGCAAGTTGGCGGATTTCGCCGTGCTGGACGATGATCCGCTGGCGATCGAGCCGGTGCGGCTGAAGGATGTCGGTGTGCATGCCACGGTGCTGGGCGGCAGCGTGTTTCCCGCTTCGCCGCCCGCATGAGCATCCCGGTCACTGTGCTGGGGGGCTTTCTCGGTGCCGGCAAGACCACGGCGCTGAACGCGCTGCTGTCGCGCGCAGAGCAACGCGTTGGCGTGCTGGTGAACGACTTCGGCGTGGTCAATATCGACGCGGCGCTGATTGCCGCGCGCCAGTCCGGCATGGTCGCGCTCAGCAACGGCTGCGTCTGCTGCGCGCTGGGCCCCGACCTGGGCGAGGGCATCGCGCGGCTGGCGGCACTGGAGCCGCCGCCGGAGCATGTCGTGATCGAGGCCAGCGGCGTGTCGGATCCCTGGCGCATCGGCCAACTGGCGCGGCTGGAGACGGGCGTGCACCTGGATGCCGTGCTGGTGCTGGCCGATGCGCAACGGTTTCCCGCTTTACTGGCCGATCGCTGGCTGACCGATACGCTGCAACGCCAGGTGGCGCGCGCCGACCTGGTGCTGCTGACCCATACCGACCTGGCGACCGCGGCGGAGATCGCGGCGACGCGCGCGGCGCTCCGGCGGCTGCGCGCCGACGTCGCCACCGCCGCGATGCCGGTCGATGGCGTGCCGCTGCTGCTGGGGATGGCGCACGCGGCGCCAGTCCGGTTCCGCGCTGAAGCGGTGTCCGGGCACGGCTTCCGCCAGTCCGTCTGGTCCCCGCCCGCCACGCTGGACCGTGCTGCATTGCTCGCCTTGCTCGATGCCCTGCCGGACAGCGTGCTGCGGTTGAAGGGGTTTTGCCGCCTGGGTCCGCAGCGCGCGCTGCACCTGGTTCAGCGTGCCGGCCGCCGCACCACGCTGGAGCCATGGCCGGACCCGGCGGCGCCGGAGACATTCGTGCTGATCGGCACGCCCGACATGCCGTCCGATGTGTTGGCGCGGCTGTGCCGCGAACGCAACGGCGGTAGCCAAGGCTCGGATATCGCCGCGAGCAAACCAGCAGAGCCATAACAGACCAATCGCGTGGAGGCTGATCGATGCACCTGACCAAACGTTCGATCCTGCGAGGATCGCTGTCGATGCTGGCGGCACCGCTGCTGGATGGCCTGCCGGCCCAGGCCGAGGCCGCAGTGGTCACCCCGCCGCTGGTGATCGGCACGACCCAGGTGCCGCGGCATTTCAACGGCGCCATCCAGTCGGGCGTTGCGACGGCCATGGTCTCCACCCAGGTATTCGCCAGCCCGCTGCGCTACGACGACAACTGGAATCCGCAGCCGTACCTTGCGGAATCGTGGGACATCGCACCGGACCATCTGAGTGTGACGCTGCATCTGGTGCGCCATGCCGTATTTCATGACGGCACGCCGGTCACCTCGGAAGATGTTGCCTTCACCATCGGCATCATCAAGGCGGACCATCCGTTCCAGACCATGCTGGCACCGGTTTCCGGCGTGGCGACGCCGGACCCTCACACGGTCATCATCCATCTGACCCATCCGCATCCGGCACTGCTGCTGACCATGTCGCCGGCGCTGATGCCGATCCTGCCGAAGCACATCTATGGCGCCGGCGCGGATATCCACACCAATCCGGCCAACCTGAAGCCGGTCGGCTGCGGCCCGTTCCGGTTTGTCGACTACCAGCAGGGCCAGTCGATCGCACTGGAGAAATTTGACAAATTCTTTCTGCCCGGACGCCCGAAGCTCGACCGGATCGTGTTCCGCATCGTGCCCGATCCCGAGAGCCTGGTGATCGCCGCGGAGCAAGGCGAGGTCACGGCGCTGCCGTTCGTGCCAACGGTGCGCGATGTCGAGCGTTTGACCAAGTCGCCGCGGCTGTCTGTGACCGACCGCGGCTTCGAAGGGCTGGGTCCGATCAATTGGCTGGCGTTCAATACCGGCCGCAAGCCGTTCAACGATGTGCGGGTACGGCAGGCGCTGGCTTACGCGGTGAACCGCGACTTCATCATCACCAAGCTGCTGGTCGACGAGGCGACGCCGGATCTGGGACCGATCGTGCCGTCATCGCCGTTCTATGCGCAGGGGCTGAACCCGTACAAGCTGGACATCCCGCACGCCAGGAAGTTGCTCGATGAGGCGGGGCTGACCAAGGGCGCCGACGGCACGCGCGGCACGTTCACCATCCAATATATCCCCGGCGACAACGACCAGCAGCGCAATCAGGCGGAATACCTGCGGGCGGCGTTCAAGCGTCTCGATATCGTGGTGACAGAACAGCCGGCGCCGGATTTCCCAACCTGGGCGCACCGCATCTCCAACTTTGACTTCGACATGACCATGGACAACGTGTTCAACTGGGGTGACCCGGTGATCGGCGTCGCCCGCACCTACCTGACCAGCAATATCCGCAAGGGCGTGATTTGGACGAACACTCAGCAGTATTCCAACCCGAAGGTGGACGCGCTGTTGAACCAGGCGGCCATCGAGCCGGACCTCGCTCGGCGCAAGGCGCTTTACGCGGAATTCCAGCACATCGTGGTAGACGATGCACCGATCGCGTACATCAATGTCTCGCCGTTCCATGGCGCCTACGACAAGCGGCTGAATCATTTGCCGCTATCGATCTGGGGTTCGCTGTCGCCGCTGGACGAGCTGGCGTGGTCGGCGTAGGCGCCGCTGCCGGTGCGGCGTGAGACGCGGATGCCGCGCCGGGCCTGTCGTGGCGAGGCGCGCGGCGACGCAGCAATCGCGATCGGGTGGATGTGCCGGCGGTCGTGCAAACTCCCGACCGGGATTGCTTCGGTCCTTGCGGACCCTCGCAACGACACCGGGTGCGGGACTCGCGCTCCGGTGATCGCCGCGTGCGCCGCAGCGCCATGAAGACGCTGCGTCCCTTGCTGCGAGCGATGCTGAACTCGCTCGGCCTGCTGGTGGCCGTGGTGGTGCTGAATTTCGTGCTCATCCACGCCGCACCCGGCGATCCGGCGCAGGTCATTGCCGGAGAAATGGGTGGCGCGTCGCCGCGGATCATGGCGCAGATCAGGGCCGAATACGGGCTGGACCGCAGCGAGGGAGCCCAGTTGATCGACTATCTGGACAAGGTCGCGCACGGCAATCTCGGCTTCTCGTTCTATTTCAACGAGCCGGTGCTGCGCCTGGTGTTCAGCCGCCTGCCGGCGACCATGCTGCTGATCCTGACCGCGCTGGTGCTGGCGGTGCTGATCGGCGCGGGATTGGGCATCGTCAGTGCGCGACGGCCGCATGGCCTGCTGAATCAGATCGTGTCGGTGATCTCGATCGCGGGTTACGCCGCACCGGTGTTCTGGACGGGGCTCATGCTGCTGGTGTTGTTCGCCTCCATCTGGCCGGTCCTGCCGGTCGCCGGCATGGACGATCCCGCCTATCCGTCAACCGGCCTGGCGCATATCGCCGATGTTGCGAAGCATCTCGTGCTGCCCGCGACGACGCTTGCCATCGTCTATGTCGCGCAATACAGCCGCTTTATGCGGGCCAGCATGATCGAGGCGCTGCAGGCCGATTACGTCCGCACCGCGCGGGCCAAGGGCCTGCCCGAACGGCGGGTGGTGCTGAAGCATGCGCTGCGCAACGCGCTGATCCCGCTGGTCACCATCGTTGGCCTGCAATTCGGCCAGATCTTCGCCGGCGCCGTGCTGGTGGAAACCGTGTTCGCCTGGCCCGGCCTTGGGCGTCTGGCGTTCGATTCGATTCTGCGGCGCGACTATCCGACCTTGTTGGGCATCCTGTTGTTTTCTGCCATCCTGGTGATCGTCGCCAACCTGATCACCGACGTCGTCTATCGCGTGATCGATCCGCGCATCCGGACGGGCCGCGCGTGAGCGCCACCACGGCTTCCGCCACGCCGCCGCGGCCGGCCGTACTGGCCGACGAACCACAGGCCGCCAGGCCAGGGCATGCGCCGGTGGTCGAGGCCGTTCGGCTCTACATCCGCAATCCCGCCGGAATGTTCGGGCTGGTGATTTTCTTCTGCCTCGTGGCGGCAACGCTGATCGGGCCGTATCTCTATCCGGTCGATCCGTTCGATATCGTCGGCGCGCCGTTCACGCTGCCCGGCGGCGATCCGATCCTGGGCACCGACTATCTGGGCCGCGACGTCCTGGCGGGACTGCTGCACGGCGGCCGCGCCAGCATGACGGTTGGCGTGGTTGCTGCTGGGATCACGATCTTCATCGGCGTGACCATCGGCGCGTTTGCCGGCTATTTCGGTGACCGCACGGATGCATTGCTGATGAAGGTCACCGAATTCTTCCAGGTGCTGCCTACGCTGTTGTTTGCCATGGTGCTGGTGACGTTGTTCGGGCAGCACCTGTCGATCACCACGATCGCCATTGGCATCGTCTCCTGGCCGCCGGCCGCCCGGCTCACGCGGGCCGAATTCCTGCGCATCCGCGGGCTGGATTACGTTAAGGCGGCGCGCGCCGGCGGGGCAGGGCCGCTGTATCTGATGGGCCGCGTCATCCTGCCGAATGCCGCCCCGCCCATCATCGTTGCTGCGACGCTGGCGATCGGCACGGCGATCTTGTTCGAGGGGGGACTGAGTTTCCTCGGCCTGGGCGATCCGAACGTTATGAGCTGGGGCCTGATGTTGGGCCAGAACAGGGAATATGCGCTGGATGCATGGTGGACCGTGCTGCTGCCGGGGGGCGCCATCTTTCTCGCCGTGCTGGCGATCAGCCTGATCGGCGATGCGATCAACGACGCGCTGAACCCGCGCTTCCGGGAGCGGCACTGACGTGGCCCCGATCCTGGACGTGCAGGACCTGACCGTGGTGCTGAAGACGCCGCTGGGCGATGCCGCGGTGCTGGAGCATCTGTCGTTCAGCGTCGAGGCCGGCCGCATCATCGCCCTGGTCGGCGAGTCCGGCTGCGGCAAGAGCATGACGGCGCTCGCGCTGATGGGCCTGCTGCCGGATGGATTTCGCCGCACCGGCGGCCGCATCGTGCTCTGCGGCGAGGATATCGCAGCCGCCAGCCCCGCCCGCCTGCGCTCGCTGCGCGGCAGCGCCATGTCGATGATCTTTCAGGAGCCGATGACCGCGCTGAACCCGGTCTACACCGTCGGCGACCAGATCACCGAGGCGCTGCGGCAGCACCAGAACCTGAACCGGCGCGACGCGCTGGACCGCGCGCTGGCGATGCTCAAGGC
>Ga0335073_10015439_pt1 | contig 10677 bp, 8 predicted proteins | sample Lox_Sample_22_FD_207093 | JGI IMG/M metagenome (GOLD analysis project Ga0335073, IMG submission 207093) | Soil microbial communities from Loxahatchee National Wildlife Refuge, Florida, United States - Lox_Sample_2.2 | ecosystem: Environmental > Terrestrial > Soil > Wetlands | place: USA: Florida...
CAATCGGAGCATACAGGTCCACCCAGCGATAGTAACAAGCAACCAGAGCATACAGGTCCATTGAGCAACGGTAGCAAGCAACCGCTGACACCAGCTTCGACGATCGGCAGTATCAACCAATCGCAGAAAACCTCTCCGGTGAACGACGGAGCTAAGGAACTGCAGGCCACGATTCCTACCAGCGACAGTGATGATCAAGCGCAGATTGCAGCTCCGACGAGCGTCACGGACGAATACACTCTTCTGGTTATGCTTGGGCGCATTGTCCATCATGCAGCTTGGAAGCACCGAGAAAGGTTGATAGCGTCAAAGCAAGACCATCCCTTTTTGATTCACGAAGATCCTATCACGTACAACAACACCTTCCTACGCAAGGACGGTAAGCATTAGTCCCATTGAACTACATTGGACGTTATCACTAACTTCTATAGATGAGAAACTGCCCAAACTCAATGCCCTGCAAATTCTGCGCTTCCTGGAAAATGAGGGTTATATCCCGGGTGATATGGGCTTGACTGTTCTGAACGATCCTTCAGGCAATACGGCGGTCAATGCTCAAACAACTCAGCCGGCGGCTCCAACTACGACACTTCCAGCTAGTGATTCTCCTGTTCCTCCAACTGCAAGTCCGGTAAATCTACCCGCAGGTTCTACAGCCCCCTCGCTAGGTGCTCCACCTTCTCACATCACTGCTCCACCTTCTCAGATCGCTGCTCCATCCTCCGAGATCACTGCTGAGTACCCTCACGTTAGTGCTCCATCCTCCGATATCACTGCTCAATCCTCTCAGATTACTGCTCCATCCTCCGATATCACTGCTCAATCCTCTCAGATTACTGCTCCACCCCAAGTGATCACTGCTCCGTCCTCTCAGATCACTGCTCCGTCGGCTGCTCCTAGCGCTCCTCCAAATATTTCAAGCCGCTCTGCGGGCAACGCGAATGCGAATCCGACTCGTCGCACGAGCCCTGGTGAGAAGTGGACCGATCAGGAGATGTCCGTTACTACCTTCGCAGTGAAGGAAGGTCATAGTCTGTATCCTGGGGACAATGAAAAGCATAAGATGTGGGCACATGTCAAGCAAGTTCGTAAAAGGCATGGATTCGAGAGATCTGACTTCGCGGTCCGAATGTGGTGGAATCGTACTGGTCGTCCAACGTCCGGTTTCGACGAAAGGAGCCAAAATCGGGTGAGAAAGAAGGGAAACCTGACCACCTGCGCTCAGACTTCACGCAAGCGAAAGGCTGCCTCGAATGCCAATAAACCACCACCAAAAAGAACCAAATCGGCATTGCCAGTTGGTGATGCGCAGCAGCCAGAGTTTACGCAGGATGATGATACTGTCCACGCGTCGAGTCTCCTACCACAAACTACGACGGCGAACTTCTCATCCCTCGCCCCATCTGCGCCATCCCAACAGTCTGTTCCTCCCATGAACGACTTTGCAGCTCAGCATCAAACATATGCTCCGGGAAACTATTTCCCTCCGATGGACCTGCTATCTATGTATCCACTGCTACAAGGAGAATCCTATGGCTATACTGCCCAGCCAGCCAATCCGTATGCGGCCGCTCAGACATATATGACCACCGCACAACCAATTTCGACGTCGTCCGGTATTCCTTCTAACGGTCCTTCTACAGAGGCTGATCAATACGCTGCACCTACGACTTCGGCTACCACCGGTGAGGCCTCATTCGACGAGTTTATTAACTTTGATCTAGTAGAGTAGAGTTCAGTCATGCCATGAGCGATTGCCGGTTTACGAAAGTGTTGCCCATGTAACTGCGAGCATTTGTATCTGTGGAAGTGGCTGGACTTCTTCGACAGATTTTTGGAAGTGTCAAAAATGCGGTCAATTAGTACCGCCGGTGGCGTAGGGAATATGAAAGGCCATAGCCGTAGAGCAGAGCTCCAGAATGTAGGTCATCACTCTAGATAGAAATCATTCAGGACTTACTGTTCCATCCACGATCCAATCCATATTTACATCTCACGTATCGTGTTGAACTGTTTGGCACGGTTAAATATGCTATTGAAGCCCTTGAATCTTCATATCCACTTTTGACGAGGCTGCGGAAGGTGAAATACGCGATGATATGCGTGGGCTGGGTTGTGTTTGTGTAGGTCTCCCCTGTCGCAGCGCCTCAAGGCGCTAAGCTTGCTTCGAGACCTCCTGCACCCGCTAGTAACGCCCTATAAAGCGGCTCAAGCGTTGTGGCTGCATCTCTCTCTTTCTTTTGGTCAGGCTGATCTTCTGTTGGTTTTTACGAAGAGAATACGAGATGAGGGGGTTAATAACTAGAACATAATTCCTGAGTGGCTGAAACGTTCTTTTTTTGTTTTATCTTCGACGCATGCTGCAATTTCGCCCATCCTTCTCCACGTCCGCGCTGCTAATACGCTCGTAACCTTCACTCATTTGTCATTTCCGGGAAGTTTCCCTACGATACAGGAACCATGTTGGTTGTTCTCACTGCTTTTGCTTTAATACCTATTGGAGTTTTCAGTCAGTCAAATGAATGGTTCGGCAGTGATGGATGGGCAGCAACCGAATCCGATAATATATGCGACAAAACAAACCCATCAGTTTATAATGTAACCGGATCAGTCACCGTTGATGGCTTCAATCCACCAGCAAGCCTTCCCAACTCAACATTAGGCAACTTGACGTCGTTAACCATCTCCTATGGCGTTATCGACTACCTCGAGAGCTGGAACTCATCGAAGCATTCAGTTGAGTCAGCTTACTGGCTCCAGCCCTCTCCCCTGATCGATATGGCTTCCGCCAGTCTTCCCTACGCAGGCTGCTCTAGCCTCATAGCCGGACTTCCTCGACAGGTTTATGTGAACGGAATGAACGACACCGGAGACTGCTCCACACTCTTCAATTCCGCGTGTATATCGGCTCTCCTAAACAACGCTAAGAATGGCTCAATGGGATTCCAAGGAACAAACGTAAACTCTTCACAGTGTACGTCTCTTATATGGCCGCCTCCTGCCGAATGCAAACAATTTACATCCAATGGGAATTGGGTTGGCGCATTTGGGTCCCTTCCGCCAGGTATATTCTCTCTCGTCATCCCTACCTCTACGGCCGTATCTTATCTCACTTTGCCAATAGTATACATCGGTAGCGGGGACTCTCAAGCGCTTCCTAACACGTCGTATTGTAGTACAACAGGTGCCATCTTCGCTATGACTGGTGACATCGATCCCCTCTCGTACGAGTTAGGAGACAACTCACAGTATGATTTTGCGGTCACAGAAATTACACCGTTAATGACGACTGTGTGGTCGAAAGATATGCAAAATGCTCCGTGGTCTGATGCAAGGCTAGTGTGCATACATGCCGACAGATTTCGTATTGGTAGCCTGGTTCCAACGGCGGTTCCTAGCTTCGGTGTTCGAGGAAGTTCATATCCTGATGTCAAAACTATGTTCCTTGGGTTTATTTTCTGGCTCTGCGTACTGCGAATGGGTAATTAGATTATTTTAGTCCAAGGCGACCGTCCAGGGTTGAATACTCCAGATTCAACTGAATGCCACGGTCTTCCCTCTTCAAGCTTCAATTTTCTCTAGTTTCATCAAGAACACGGCTCTCGATGCCATGCACTATTATCCGATGATTACTCTTTCCTATAGTAATTATTACCTGCCAGGCTGAAGAAGAGGCTGAGCGCTGATACAAGGCACTAAGGCAATCATACGCCTCAAAAAAGTCACATCTTCGTTTTGCATCGCCTTGAGTTGCGCGAAACTTCAAGCTTAGGTTTGCAACGGAACGCCTATTGTCAACGTCAATCTCCTCCCAATTCCAATTAACCTCATCTCTTGGTCGCATCTTCGGCTCTTGGATACTTCTGTAAACATGGCGGAGGTATCTTTGGGCCCGACCGACATACAGTCGGTAGGCTTATCATCGTCATACGACATCGACAACATGGACGTCGACTTTGATATCGATGGTGAAGGAGATAGTAGAGAAATTGTAGGCTCTTCTGGTCAAACTTACGTCTCAGGAGTTCACATAACTGACGCGCTTTGGCAAAATCTACAGCAGGTGCAGGGTGAAGGAGAACTTGAAGGCGGCATGGAAGGAGACGTTGTTCCTAACAAGGTTCACATTTACCTCACAGTTGACACACTCGACTCCGTCGCCGTGAAACGCTTCGTCGCCGAACATGAAGCCTTAACGTCCTTCTCCCATATTGAATGGATCAATGACGCCGAAGCAAACCTGGTGTACAATGACAACGACTCCGCAACACGGGCGCTATACGCGCTCACACTGTCTGGAGAATTAAAGCCCGAGGAAATCCCTGTCATGGACGACAGACCTGCAAAAGGATTCAGTGGAGCGCAAGGCGTGCAGATGGCAGTGAGGATGGCGAGAGCCACAGATGTCAAGAAGAAAGGCGCGGCGGATGAGAGCAGATTCTATCTATTGAATCCTGAGAAGGATCCCAGAGAGAGGCAGAGAAGGAGAGAACTAGCGATGAAGCGAAGAAGAGATTGGGATGGAGAGGCCTGCAATTACAACAGGAATCGGTTCGACGATAGAGAGAACAAGAGGCGGAGGGGCGAGGAACGGTGGGAGGCCAGCATGTATGATGACAATGAGAACACAGATATGGTTCTCGAGGAGCAAGAGGATGGTACTGAGAGAAGGAAGCGCGTACGTTTCGGTGGCCGACGAAATGACGAATTGTTCGCACAGAGTAGTCGTGAGGGTGGCAGACTCCGCGGACGGAGCGCTTCGCCTCCTCACGACGGCGATGGTCGTTACGGCTTCGGAACAGACGACGATGATGCTTCAGCCATGCGCCGCAAAATTCGACAACGCTCGCAAACACCACCGGCCTTGCGTTCCAATGGCTTCAACCCGAACGTAGGCAAGGAACTCTTTGCCAACAATAGTTCTCTTCCCAAACCCAATGCCGGCAAGGAACTCTTCGCCCGTCCCTTATCCAGAGATACAAATCCGAACGTGGGCAAAGAACTCTTCGCCCGTCCCCTCTCAAGAGATACAAACCCGAACGCAGGCAAAGAGCTTTTCAGCACTCCGCTATTCCGCAACTCCAATCCTAACGCCGGCAAAGAGCTTTTCGGGGAGAAGCTCTCTTCACTACCAAACCAACGTGGCAGCTTCTCTGGTGACGACCTGACCATCGCTGGAGCATCGCTGCGCAGACGCGGCTCCAGCCACCGGCGAACGGATGCTATTGACGCCTCTCCGCGGATGAGCAACAGCGCCACAAGCCTGTCGCCAGAGTTGAAGCCAAGACTTAGCCTAGCAGATCGCATTACGGCTGGTAGGTCCGTAGGACGAAGGATCGACGGCACCGGCGGCACGCCGTCTCTGGCTGCCCGCATCACTAGGGAAGATGCGGGGACGACAGGCACTTTGGCCGACAGGGTTACTAGTCCCGACGGTGGCGGCTTCAAAGTCAAGGGCGAAGCTGGACTTGCCGTTAAAGGTCAAGCGGGGTTTCCGATCAAAGGCGAAGCTGGACTGTCTATCAAGGGTGCAGCTACCGATGCCAATAATCCTAACGCCGGGAAGGAGATATTTGCACGTGTTTCGAGGAGGAGCATGTTGAGCTCTTGAGGTAGCCGAAGAATGGCACAGAGAGCTTGCTCCATGATGGAAACCCAAAATTTGGCCTGATCGACACCAAACTGCCGGCAGATTTAGCTGGCTAACCTCTGCTCAGTTTTTTTGGAGTGAGATACTAGACTGAGCTGTCTCAGTGACAGTACTACACGTAGCGATAACATGTGTACAATGGCCAGACAGAACCACACTCCAATCCAGCACCCAAAACTATGCCGCCCAAAACGACTGTGGTGTCCGCGAGCCTCTCGCACCATCCTTCCCACGAGGCTCTCAAATTCCACCCCCAAGCCCATTCACAACCCAACCCCACCCACCCAAGCCAACAGCGCACCACACCCACAACAACTCACCACAAACGCAATCCAAATAAGCACCCACCTGACCGCGCCATACGCCTCAGGGTCATGCCTGCGGCCCGCCAGCGCCGCAAGCACGCCGGTGAGGGCAAACGCCAGCGTCGCGACGACGCCGAACAGCACGCCGGCGTCGACCTCGCCACGCTGGCGGCGGCGGCCAGTGCCAGCCAGCACGGTGAGCGTCACGAGGATGGTGAGCGCAGCCGTCAGCGCGACGGTCGACAGCCGCAGTGCCGGGTACTGGCCGCGCGCCGCGGCCGGCGCCGCCAGCGCCGTGCCCGCTGCCGGCATCGTGTAGCGCGTGGGCGGCGCCGCCGCGAACGTCCCGTTGTTGAAAGGGCGGGGGCCCGCGCTGCGCCGCACGCCCCACCGGTTGAGGCTGTGGGTTGCGGCGGTGTCGAGGTCGCTGGACGAGGACTCGTCGTCGGAGGCGGAGACCTCGGTGGCAGAGGTGGGCGTGACGGGGAAGGCCGCCGGGTCGATCGGGTGGGGTGCTGGGCTTCGCAGCAGCGGTTGCGCTTCCTCGTCGCTCTTTTCTGAGGTCGCCTTGTGCACGAAGAGAGACTTGAGCCGCTTGAAGATGCTTGCGAAGGGCCAGTCGAACTTCTCGTTAGGGTCCACGTAGATGTAGTATCCATCGTCACCTTCGCCAGAGCCCGAACCATCCTCAGGATAGTCATATTCGTTCCAGTAGCGTGTTTCTTTTTGCTGTGGGGGAGCTTTCGGTTCTTTTGCATGTCTTGACCACCGCTTCTCCGTCTTCAGTTGACCTACACGTTGTGCGCCGGGTGGTGTCACAATTCCGGATGCTCCAGAGGATCCGCCGACCAGTGTAGTGCTTTCCGTTTGCTCCGCACTCGTTTGATCGTCGTTCGATGACGCCTCTGCTCGTTTTGAAGCTTCGGTCGAAGTATCGGTGACAGCACGCTTTCGTCTGCTATGAGGCGCGGGCGCTTCCGGCAGTTTTCGAATATCCTTCTCCAAGACTGGGAGCTTTGGGATGTCAGTTGCTTGACCCGGAAAATTCGCATCTGGGCTTCGTCTTACCCAAAAAGGCTGTGTCATGCTCTTCGGTTGCCAGCACATATAAATGGCATGGTACGCTATCGAGAAACCGCGAACACGTTCAACCTATGCGCTGTTAGTAATGGGATTGAACGCAGCGCTCAAGGGATCCAGAATACCAAATGACTACGTTCCAATAGAGCAATCAAGTCATTTGAAACCTTTCCTTCCTGTCTGACTTCTAGTACTGCATGAGGGAACCTCCACCCATCGCTAGTCTGCAATGGCCAATCTCTCGCTACCAAGTCGTCCTCGGTCACTTTGTTCATTTCGATATCTGAATCCAGAATACACCATTGTCCCGAGTTTTGGTCGTCATTTAGATCGATGAATCGCGTTCTGCGAGAGCAAATGCTCACAAGTGGATTGATGTTGCGATGAGCGTCGAGCCAGTTACGCGCAAAGTCCGGACTGGGTCCAGTTGTAAGGTTGCGACGATCTTCGTCAAGGCTGAGTTGATCCGAATCTTGCCAGGGCTTGAATGAGCGTTCGAGGTCCAGGAATCCCTTGATATACCTCTTTTGAATCCTTGCTGGTATGATGTTTTCCGTCCCAGCGATACCTTTCACTGAGACTGCACCGTCATCAGATGCCGTCCATCTTACTGTGGCGGCTACAGATTGTCCTGGTGACTCGTCGGCGTCGTCAACGACAGTGGCACTGGATCTCTGGGCGTAATCATCCAACCTGTCTAGGAGAATTACACCGTGGTCGCATTCAGCATCAAGTGGACCGCCCTGTTGAATGAGTGATGCACGCCGAGTATGCGTAGGTGAGGCTGGATGAGATGAGACACTATTTCTGTTCGATTGTCTTGGCGGATACAACTTCAGATGGTTGGAAAGAAAGACCTGAAGCTCTATCAATTGGTCAGGATGCACCCAATAAAAGGCAATTCGCCCGCGATCTCCCAGTGGCGTTTCGGCCAGCGCGAGGTCAAAATCAAGATTAGATTCCGATTGAATAGTGGAATGAATACTGCGCGCAACACTCGCCGACAACTCTCTGGGTGCTCCAGATACAGGTAATGTCTGTGGGCTTCTACTCTTTGCACGTGCTGCGGACATCAGTTCTTCGAATTTCTTGCGTGAGCCGGTAGCAAGTCGAACATCGTGAAGGATTGAAGTCCAGTGATTCAGCAATTGCTGGACGTCAACACGTGCGAAACTATCTAATTTTGCAAGAATTTCTGTTCGTACGCGAGGGCCAAGATTCTCAGAGCCAGTCCATTTCTTGTACTTCTTCAGAAGCTTGAAGACGGCCGTACGGTTAGTGCTAATGAATCTCGAAAGGGATTTGATGACTTCTCCTGTCCTACAGCGCATAGTTAGTAAAGGGTACGCTCTACTGCTCACTTCACTACATACGTGACGGTTCTTTGTTCGATCCTGCGATAGGCCTCAAGGCGTGCTTGGCTAAGCTGAACGGCGTTGGAGCGAGATTGCAATTGCAGCTTCCGGAGTCTACGGTCGAGGTCGTCTGATTTTTGTTAGTGAAAGTTCGCGGTTACTCGGGATACAGCTGCTGTACCCAAACTACATTCTATCTCCAAGACCTTGGTCTTGACGAAGAGAGAGATGTTCGCATTTTCTCGTACGAATATGCCGAACAACCTCTTTTCGAAGTCTGACTCGGCTTCGTTGCCCTGACCGGGAACAGATACCGCTTTCCCTTTGCCAGGTGTTGTGGCGTCCTTGATGAGAAGCTTTATCTCATCGTAGTCGATGTTGTCTGTTAATGTGATATTAGCCTTTACGATTCCAACGATAGGTCATGAGTTTCGTCGAGGACTTACGTTCTGCCCATCCTGGAATCGATCTCTGTCGCAGAGTCTCCCCGTATTTCATACCCGTCGATAATACAAACCGACGAAGCAATTGGGTTTTCCTAGCAAAGCCCTAAATGCCTTGGAGGAATTGAAGTTGGATTGAGGCTAATAAGGCACTGATACAGCAGCACTTTATGGCTTCCCGCAACTAACGAGAGCAAGCGGGTGAGAAAAAGTTGAAAGAGACGGAACAGCGGACTAAGCAAAATAAATGGCACACGACCGGTTGCCCAGAGTAGCAAGCTTATCCTTGGGTCAAGACAGATTAGCGGCCGTTTGGAGTTCTATTTCAATGGCTCTTCGTCGCGCTTGGAAGGTTGTGGAAGGCGGGACGAGAGGGGGTGGGATGAATGATAACTGGAGTCTGTGCTGAAAAGAAAACGTTTATAGGGTCACAGCGGCTTGCCGAGAGAGGGGCAGGCAGAGCAGATGCAGACGGCGTGATAAGAATTGTATAGTTGGCAGGGATGATGCCGTCGCCAAAGGATGGATTCTTGGTATTAGGGAGCAGAAATTGATACGGACCGGCGGGCGAGCGAGGCCAGGTCCTGCGTCACCAATGGCAATGACGACGGATCCGCGAGCACAACGACCCAGTAGAGTAGCAACGGGAAGACGGACGATTAAGCTCGACAATGGTCAACACTTTGATCTTCTTTAAGCTTGACTACTGATGAAGAAGTGAGTCCCCACTACGATGGGATAATCACTGGCTAGCAATTGGCTGAGGCGCATTCCAACTAGCCCAACGGCTGAGGGGCGTGTGCAGATGTCACGATCCACTGCTCCATGCAACGGCTTATGCCTCCCACGTTGCCACTAAACTCTTACTCAATTGAGAGGCATCAGGCGGTTTGGCAATGGTGATAGAACCGCCCAACTTCCCACTCGTGCAGAGTTGGCGGCGTGCAGTACCTTACCTTACATAACGGTTCACAGCATCCAAACCACTCGAAGGCGCCTGTTGACTATACCCAGCAGGCTTAGTGGGGATTGTCGCTAATAAACCAGCCAAACCCCGGGCGTCGAGCTTTGGCCAACCTGAAAGCTTTGCTCAGGTGTCGTGCAGGATTTTTCTTTCCGTCAGAACCGCTAGTCGTACTCATGAGCCGCAAACCACCAGCTTTCATTTGCCAGCTCTCATTTGCCCGAGCAATTCCAATTTGTTGAGCTGCATATTATCCCACTTCACTTTCTACTATACGCCCGGGGTGGCAAGCCGTTGTATATGCAGCACGGAAAGCAGCCATGGATCATTTGTTCGTCCACATCGGCATTCCATCACCATTGTTGCCGAGCTGAGCCGCGCCTTTTCCTGTTCCGGGGAGCGTAGGGTGGGACAGTGGAGACGCGGTACAGTAGTCTCGGCGGATAACGACTGGGCTTCAGACCGTTGAATCCAGGAATCAGAGCTTCGATCTTCAGGTTCTCAGAAAGTGGGAATGCTCCTAAGGCGTATAATTAGCTGCCTTTGCCCTGCCCCGCAGGCGGTACAGTTGCAGCTGTCTAAGAGTGGCTGAATGGGCGGCGCTGGGATTCTGCTCCTACGCCTGCTTCCGTAAAGGCGATTCATTGGCGAATCCGTCCCTACAGCTACGATTTCTGTCGTTAACGGTCTAGCTTGATTCTCTGCTCTCAGTTGTAGTCTGTAGCTGCAATGTCGATAGCTATGGCGGTGGACCACAATCTTTGACAGATGCCTTCTCCTTTTCCAAGTGCTTCAGGAACTTCAATATTGTCCAATCAAAGACATAGTCATACTCGTAACCGCGGCGGCAGAATAGATTGCGGAACAAGTGGCGTAGATG
>Ga0335073_10015440_pt1 | contig 10677 bp, 6 predicted proteins | sample Lox_Sample_22_FD_207093 | JGI IMG/M metagenome (GOLD analysis project Ga0335073, IMG submission 207093) | Soil microbial communities from Loxahatchee National Wildlife Refuge, Florida, United States - Lox_Sample_2.2 | ecosystem: Environmental > Terrestrial > Soil > Wetlands | place: USA: Florida...
GGGCGATCCGGAGACGCAACCAATCCTCTATCGCATGGCATCCGATTTCCTGCCGGCGCTGCTGGCGGCGAGCGAGGGCAAGATTCGCGATGTGAAGCTTGACTGGCGGCCCGAGCCGAGTGTTTGTGTGGTGCTGGCGTCAGGCGGGTATCCGGGCACGTACGAGACTGGAAAGGCGATTCACGGGATCGAGGTGGCCGAAGCCGGCGGCGCGACCGTATTTCATGCGGGGACCCGGACCGCGCAACACTGCCTTGAAACGTCCGGCGGGCGTGTGTTAGGCGTGACAGCATCGGGCGCCGATCTGGCCGGCGCGATCGAGGCGGCGTATCGCGGAGTCGGCCAGATCCAGTTCGAGGGGATGCAGTATCGGAGCGACATCGGGCATAAGGGGCTTCGTCGGAAATCAGCCTAAAGGTACAATAAGGATCGTGTGGGCACGTAGCTCAGTTGGATAGAGCGGCCGCCTCCTAAGCGACAGGTCGGCAGTTCGAATCTGCCCGTGCCTACCACTCCTGATCGGCGCGCGATGGCGAAGTACGATTTCGGGCCGTTCCACTACGATCCGGAACAGCGCGTTCTGTTCCGCGACGGCAATGTGGTATCGCTGGCGCCCAAAACAACCGATACACTCCATGTCCTGCTCGATCGGCGCGGCCGCGTCATTGAAAAGAACGAGCTGATGAAGTTGGTATGGCCGGATGCCATGGTGGAAGAAGTCGGCCTGGCGCGCAATATCTCGATTCTGCGGAAAGCGATCGAGGATAGCGGCGAGGAGTACATCGAGACTGTTCCGCGGCGGGGATACCGGTTCCAGGCGGAGCCGGCGGGGTCGGCGCCTGAGACTGAGGCCGCGAAAACGTCTCGCGTTTCGCGATGGGCTTGGGTTGCGGCAACCGGGATGGTGCTGGCGGTGCTCGTCTATTGGCAGTTTTACGTGCCGTCGAAGTACCTGGTGCATAAAGCCGGCACGGCCAGCCTGGCGGTGGTGCCGTTCGAATCCCTGACATCCGGACCGGACGACTCTTCTTTCGCGCGAGGGATCACCGATCTGCTGGTTGCGAATCTTTCCACTGCCGGAAGCATTGAAGTTTTGTCGCCGAGTACAGTGCGGCGGCACCAGCGATTCGGCGTCTCGATGGGGCTGATGGGGCGATTGCTCGGGCTGGATGTGCTCGTCGAGGGCAGCATCGGGACCTCGGGTGGGCGTCGTATGGTTTCGGCACGGCTGGTGGACGTGCATACCGGGAAGATCATTTGGGCCAAAAACTATGACCGGCCGGCCGGGGATGGGGAATCGGCGCAAAGCGAAGTGGCTCAGGACCTTGCGGCGCAGATTGGGGCGCTGTTGGCGCATGCGAAGAAGTAGATCAGGGCTTCGGAAGGAATTCCGAAGAACCTTTCGCGCGGATCTGGGCGGAAGCTGAAGACGTGAATACGGCAATTGCAAGCGCGACCTGGCGGGCTGCCATAGTGGGCCGCTGGACGGCGCGGATCGCAGGCACGTTGATGGCTCTGTTCTTTCTGGCTTTTCTGGTGGGCGAAGGTCCTCCGCCGATCTTCCGATTGGGCCTGCAGCAAAACCTGCAATTCTTCGGGATGGCCGGGCTGTTCGCCGGTCTGCTGCTGGCATGGAAGTGGGAAGGTTGGGGAGGATTGCTCGCGCTGGCGAGTTTCGTCCTGCTCGATTCGATTGACCGGCGATTCAATTCCTCCTGGTTTTTTGTAGCGCCGGCGTTGATTGCGGGGCTTCACATCGTTTGCTGGTGGCGGATCGCAGCCGGACCCCCCGCCGCGGGAACGGCATGGCAAGTGCCGAGAAGGGCATTGTGGGTGGTCGGGGTGCTGGTAGGAGTATTCGTTCTGCTGTGCGCTAACGAGATCTTCCTCAATCCGCCGCTGATGACGCCATCGCGACCGCCAGCCGATTTGGCGGGAACATGGAAGGGGAAGCACGTGGAATTTCGAATCCACGCAGACGGGCGCGCCTCCTGGTCGGAATACGACTTTTCCCAAGAGGCCATGGTGCGCCCCAATCGGAGCTGGTTTGGCAACCTCATGCATTGGCGGGAACCCTACACGGCTCGGTCCGATTCGTTCACTGCCCATTTCTCGATCCGGAACAGCCGCATGACCGTCTTCTACGAGCAGAAGTACGGCAGCTACAGATTGGACCTCGAAAAGCAGTAAAATACGAGTATTCAGCCTCCCCCTGAGACGGGCCGGAGTGTGTCCGGCCACGAATGAGGAGTTGAACCGGGATCGATGTCCTTCGTCCATCTGCACTGCCATACCGATTATTCGCTGCTCGACGGAGCCTGCGAGATCGACCAGTTGATGAAAATCGTCGCCGAGCAGCAAATGCCGGCTGTCGCCATGACGGACCACGGCAATCTGTTCGGCGCAGTGAAGTTCTACAACGCGGCAAAGAATGCCGGCATCCATCCTGTGATCGGCTGCGAGATGTATGTCTCGCAGCAGGGCCACAAGACACGCAGCGACACCGATCACTACAACCACCTGGTGCTGCTGTGCGAAAACCAGGAGGGGTACCGCAACCTCATCAAGCTGGTTTCGACCGCGTACCTGGATGGCTTCTATTACAAGCCGCGCGTCGATCTGGATCTACTTTCGCAGCACTCGAAGGGGCTGATTTGCCTGTCGGCGTGCCTGCGCGGCCACATCCCCGAGACTATCCTCGCGGACAAATATGACGAAGCACGGCGGCTGGCGCACACGTACAGCGACATTTTCGGCCGCAACAACCTCTTCCTGGAGATTCAGGACCATCATCTCGACCAGGACCGCAAGCTCACTCCAGAGCTGAACCGCTTGTCGCATGAGACGGGCCTGCCGCTGGTCGCGACCAACGATTCGCATTACCTGCGCAAGGACGATGCGCGCGCGCACGAAATCCTGCTCTGCATCCAGACCGGAAAATCGATGAACGACCCGAACCGGATGCACTGGAACACGCCGGATTTCTACTTGAAGTCGCGCGACGAAATGATGGAGCTGTTCGGCGAGCTGGAAGACGCGCTCGACCGCACTTGGGAGATCGCGCAGCGCTGCAATGTGAAGCTGGAAAAAGTCAGCGAGCCGTTTCCCAAGTTCGAGGTCCCGGCGGAACACTCGGCGGACACGTACTTCGAATACGTGGCCCGGCAGGGATTCGAAAAACGACGGCCGCGGCTGGAGGCGATGCGCGCCAAAGGCATCCTGAAGCACGACCTGGCAGATTACGCGGAGCGTCTGGATCGCGAAATCAAAATGATCCAGAAGATGAAGTTCTCAGGCTATTTTCTGATTGTCTGGGACTTCATACGCTATGCCAAATCGAAGGGCATTCCGGTGGGACCGGGCCGCGGATCGGCGGCGGGCAGTCTGGTCGGGTACGCTATGGCGATTACCGATATCGACCCGCTGCAATACGGACTGCTGTTCGAGCGCTTCCTGAATCCGGAGCGCGTGAGCATGCCGGATATCGACGTGGATTTCTGCATGAACCGCCGCGGCGAGGTGATTCAGTACGTCACCGAGAAATACGGCCGGGAGCAGGTGGCGCAGATTATCACCTTCACGACACTCGGCGCGCGCGCGGCCATCAAGGATGTTGGACGCGTGCTCGATATGCCGTTCGCCGATGTGGAACGGCTGACCAAAATGGTGCCGGGCGTTCTCAACATCACACTCGAGGACGCCATCAAAGCGGAACCGGGATTCACCGAAGCGGCCAAGAAAGATGCGCGCGTCGACGATGTGCTAAAGGTCGCGCAACGGCTCGAGGGATTCTCACGAAACTGCTCCGTGCACGCCGCCGGCGTCGTGATCTCGCCGCAGCCGCTCAAAGAACTGGTCCCGCTCTACAAGACGAACCGCGACGAAATTGTCACGCAGTTCGACATGAACGGGCTCGACAAGCTGGCGCTGCTGAAGATGGACTTCCTGGGCCTGACCACGCTCACGCTCATCGAGGATGCCCTTCGGCTGATCAAGAAGCGCCACGGAGTCGAGTTGGTTCCGGAAGATCTGCCGCTCGACGACAAAGAGACTTACGAGGTCTTTTGCAAGGGTTTCACCAGCGGCGTGTTCCAGTTTGAATCGGCCGGCATGCGGGATATTCTGCGGCGCTACCAGCCGAGCCGCCTGGAAGATTTGACGGCGTTGAACGCTCTGTACCGGCCGGGCCCCATTCAGGGCGGCATGGTGGACGACTTCATCGAGCGCAAATGGGGCCGTAAGGCGGTGCAGTATGACCTGCCGGAATTGAAGGAACTGCTCGAGGAGACTTACGGCGTCATCGTCTATCAGGAACAGGTGATGCAGATTTCCAATCGCCTGGCCGGGTATTCGCTAGGCGATGCCGACCTGTTGCGCCGCGCCATGGGCAAAAAGAAGCCCGAGGAAATGGCCAAGCACCGCGAGCGGTTCATACAAGGCGCGGTGGAGCGCGGCCATCCGCCGAAGAAGATCGAGAAGATTTTCGATCTGATGGAGCAGTTCGCGGGTTACGGCTTCAACAAATCGCACTCGGCGGCGTATGCATACCTGGCGTTCGTGACGGCCTTTCTGAAAGCCCACTATCCGGTGGATTTCATGGCGGCGCTGCTCACCTCGGAAACCGGCAACACGGCGAAGGTGGTGAAGTACATCAACGAATGCCGCGAAATGCAGATTCCGATTCTGCCGCCGTGCGTGAACCATTCGGAATGGAATTTCACACCCGATGGCACGCCACAAAACACCAAGGGAATCCGCTTCGGACTGGGTGCGGTGAAGAATCTGGGCCAATCGGCGGTGGAGGCCATCGCACACGCGCGAGAGGAACACGGGCCGTTCCAATCGCTGCATCATTTCTGCGAAACGACGGACATTGGCGCGGTCAACCGGCGGATGATCGAGAGTCTGATTCGGGCCGGCGCCATGGATTCGCTGGAAGGAACACGATCGCAGAAGTTCGCTGCCGTCGAAAATGCCATGGAAGGCGGCCAGCGCGTCTGGCGCGACCGGCAGAGCGGGCAGGCAGGCCTCTTCGGCGGCTTCGTGGAAGAGGAAACGCACCACGCGACGCTGCCCAACGTCCCCGACTGGACCGACAAGGAGAAGCTGGGCGGCGAAAAAGAGCTGCTCGGATTCTGGGTGACCGGCCATCCGCTTGACCGTTTCGCCGATAAGGTGGCGGAGCTTGCCACGCACAACACCGGCAGTCTCGAAGGACTGCAAAAAGGCGCGGAGGTGGTGCTCTGCGGAGTGTTGTCGACCATCAATCGCAAGCGGAATCGCGAGGGCAAGCCATGGGCCGCGCTCACCATCGAAGATCACAACGGCTCGGTGGATGGAATGGTGTTCGCCGCCAGTTATGAGCGCCTGGCGCCGCTGGTGGTGGAAGACCAGGCCGTGATGCTGCGCGGGTTGGTGCTGCCGGAAGAGAACGGACCGCCCAAGATTTCGGTGCAGGACATCGTGCCGCTGGAAAATGCTCGTGTCGATCTGCCGGGCGTGATTTCGATTCGAATCTGGCTGCGAAATGGGGCCACCAATCGCGCCGAGGCTTTGGATGAACTGTTCCGGCGCAAGCCGGGACCGACGCAGGTGCGACTGAGACTGGAGGCGCCGCGCGATTTTTCGGTGCTGCTGGACGTGCCGGCAAAGGTGCGGCCGGACAAGGAATTCAAGGCGGCACTGGAGGCGATCTGCGGGGCCGACTGCATGGAACGGGTGGCGGGGTGATGCCAACCCGCAGGCGCCGGGATGAGTCTCGGCGCGGCAGACGTGGGCGCCTGCGCCACGGCTTGCAAAGAGAATGCGATGTCTGACGCGCTTCTGCTTTCGCGCGACGACGTCCTCGCGATGGGCCGGGCCGCGGTTGAGTGGATGGCGGAGTATTGCGCGTCGCTGCGGGATCGCGCGGTGGTGCGTTCCACTTCGTCACAGGCGCTGCGCGTGATGTTGTCGGAGACATTGCCGGACAGCGGTTGCGATTTTCAACCGCTGCTCGACCAATTCGCCGGACAGATTTCGGATTATTGCCGCCATAACGGGCATCCTCGCTTCTTCGGCTATGTCTCTTCGCCCGGGACTCCGGTCACGGCGATCGCCAGCATGCTCGCCGCGGCGCTGAACGTCAACGTCACCTGCTGGCGTTCGGCGCCCGCCGCCACTGAATTGGAACACGTGGTTATCCACTGGTTGAAGCAGATGCTCGGCTATCCGGAAGGCGCGGCCGGGTTGCTGGTGAGCGGCGGCTCGATGGCCAATTTCGCGGCGATGGCGGCGGCTCGCTCCGCCAAGTCGCCGGCCGATATTGCGCGCGACGGCGCGTCGGCCGAACCGCGTCGCATGTGCGCCTATGTATCGTCGGAGGGCCATTTCTCGATCGCCAAAGCCGCGGGAATGCTCGGCATCGGCGAGCGCAATGTCCGGCAGGTGCGCACCAACAGCCGATTCGAAATCGATCCCGACCATCTGCGGCAACTCGTCAAACAGGATCGCGAGGCTGGGCATCTGCCGTTTCTGGTGGTGGGCAATGCCGGGACGACTGCGACGGGCGCATTCGACCCGCTTTCGGACCTGGCCGCCTTGGCGCGCGATTACGACCTATGGTTCCACGTGGATGCGGCTTACGGAGGATTTGCCGCGCTGGCGCCATCCTGCCGCGGTTTGTTCGCAGGCATCGACGAGGCCGATTCAGTGGCGCTCGACCCGCACAAGTGGCTGTATCTGTCGATGGGGTGCGGCTGTGTGTTGTACAAGGATGCGGCGGCCGCGTACAAGGCATTCGCCCATGAAGCCGACTACACACGGCCGATCGGGCTGGAGCGAGACGAGGCCTTCGCCTTCTGGAATTACGGACCGGAACTGTCGCGGCCGTTCCGCGCGCTGGATGTGTGGCTGCTGCTAAAACATGTAGGAGCGCGAAGGCTGGGCGAGGCGATCGAGGAAAATATCGGCTGCGCGCGGTACCTGGCGGAGCTGGTCGGGCAATCCAGCGATTTCGAGATGCTGGCGCCGGTGGGGCTGTCGGTATTCTGCTTCCGGCATGTGCCGAAAGGATTTTCCGGAGATCTCGACGCATGGAACGAGCGCGTGCTGGTGCAAGTGCAGCGCGATGGCAGCAGCTACTTGTCGAATGCGCGGGTCAATGGCAAGTTCGCGTTGCGCGGCTGTGTGCTGAACTACCGGACGACGCGGCGGGATATGGAGATTCTGCTGGAGGATGTACGGAAGGCGGCAGAGTCGATACAGGCCGACGATGAACGCCGATAAACGCCGATCGGAAGGATCAGCGCGGCGGCGGCCGGTGCGGATCGGCCGATTACCTTACACGTCCAAATTCTTCACGTCCAGGGCGTTTTCTTCGATGAACTTGCGGCGGCTCTCCACGTCTTCTCCCATGAGCGTCGAGAAGATCTCTTCGCTTTGGACGGCGTCCTCCAGCCGCACCAGGAGCATGGTGCGCTTCTCGGGGTTCATGGTGGTGTCCGCGAGTTGCTCCGCGTTCATCTCACCCAGCCCTTTGTAGCGCTGCACGCTGGCGTCTTTCTTACCCTCGATCTTCACGTACTCGAGCAGATCGATCCAGCTCGCCTGCTTGTCGCGACGGTCGTTTTTCACCACCACGAATGGAGGTTCGTTGAACTTGGCGATCGCGCGGGCCAGCGCGCGGAAACGCCGGTATTCCGGCTGCGCCAGCAGCGTCATTCCAATCGAACGTTCCGCGTTGGTGGAATCGTGGAAGACTACCGCATAGGACGAATGCTCTTCGTCACGGCGCATCTCCGGCTTCAACGCGATCTTTTCCAGCGCCTCGAATACCGGCTTGAGGTTGGCTTCATCCTGAAATTCGCCCTTGGTATCGATCTTCAGCGCCGCGTTGGAGAGCACCTCCACCACGCGCGCATCGCGCAGGCGGCGCTCCACTTTGTGGAACATCTGCTGGAATTCATCCAGGCTGAGCAGGAAATTCCGCAGTTCGCCGCCTTCGAGCGTCGCCTTGGCGCCGTTGCCGTTGGAGTGGATCTCGAGCGTCAGGTTTTCCGTCGCCCGGCGCATGATCTCCTTGGTGAATTCTTTTTCGTCCTTGATGTACTTTTCGCTCTTGCCTTTCTTGATGCGGTAGAGCGGCGGCTGCGCGATGAACACGTGGTCCTTCTGGATCAGCATATTCATGTGGCGGAAGAAGAATGTCAGCAGCAGGGTGCGGATGTGCGAACCGTCGACATCGGCATCCGTCATGATGATGATCTTGTTGTAGCGCAGCTTGGTGATGTCGAAATCGTCCTTGCCGATGCCGGTTCCGAGCGCCGTGATCATGGCGCGGATTTCTTCGTGGCCGAGCATCTTGTCGTAGCGCGCTTTTTCGACGTTGAGAATTTTTCCTTTGAGCGGCAGGATCGCCTGGAAGCGGCGGTCGCGGCCCTGTTTGGCAGTGCCGCCGGCCGACTCACCCTCGACCAGGAACAACTCGCAGCGTTCCGGGTCCTTCTCCTGGCAATCGGCGAGCTTTCCGGGGAGGCCGCCGGAATCGAGAGCGCCTTTACGGCGGGTCAGGTCCCGAGCTTTACGAGCCGCTTCGCGAGCGCGGGCGGCGTCGATGGCCTTGTTGACGATCTTCCGGCCGATGGTAGAGTTCTTGTCGAAGTACTCGCCCAGCTTTTCGTTGACGAAGGCCGTCATCTGACCGGTAATGTCGCTGTTCAGCTTTCCCTTGGTCTGGCCTTCGAACTGGGGCTGGGGAACCTTCACACTGACTACCGCGGTGAGACCTTCGCGAACGTCGTCGCCGGTCAGGCTTTCTTTTTCCTTGAACAGCCCCTGGTTTTGACCGAAGGTGTTGATGGTGCGCGTAAGGGCGGTACGGAATCCGGTGAGGTGCGTGCCGCCATCGACGGTATTGATGTTGTTGGCGAAGCTCAGCTCATTGACGGAATAGCCATCGTTATATTGCAGCGCCACTTCCATGGTGAGCTTGCCGCCGTTGGGGAGATCGCGCTCGGCTTCGAAATGGATCGGCTTGTCGTGCAGGACTTGCTTGCCGCGGTTCAGATGCCTGATGAACTCGGCGATGCCGCCGGTGTAGAGAAACTCGGTGGTCTTCTCGGGCTCAACTCGCTCATCGGTCAGGGTGATTTTCAGCCCTTTGTTCAAGAACGCCAACTGCCGCAGGCGCTGCGCCAGCGTGTCGTAGTTGAAAACGGTCTCGGTCATGATGGTGCCGTCGGGCTTGAAGGTCACACTGGTGCCGGTTTTCTTGCCGGCTTTGCCCTCTCTCTTCAGTGGGGCTTTAGGGATGCCGCAGGCATATTCCTGCGTCCAGAGATAGCTCGGACCGCCGTCAGCCTCCGGGCGCCAGATCTGCAGCTCGAGCTCTTCCGACAGGGCGTTGACACAGCTCACGCCGACGCCGTGCAGTCCACCGGACACTTTGTAGCTTTTGGAATCGAACTTCCCGCCGGCATGCAGCTTGGTCATGACCACTTCCGCCGCCGAGACGCCTTCTTCGGGATGCATGTCGACGGGGATTCCGCGGCCGTTGTCCACTACGGTTACCGAGTTATCGTCGTGGATGGTGACGGAGACCTCGGTGGCATATCCGGCGAGCGCTTCGTCGACGGAATTGTCGACGACTTCGTACACCAGGTGGTGCAGGCCTAGTTCACCGGTTGACCCGATGTACATGGCGGGCCGCAGACGCACCGCCTCCAACCCTTCCAGCACTTTGATACTGCTGGAATCGTAGGTTTCGCTGCCTTCGTTCCTGCCGTTACCGCTTTTTCCGTTGCCTTTGGGATCGTCTTTCTCTGCCATGCTCTTCCCTAAATGACTCCTCAGATGCGCATCGGCATGACGACATAGCGGTATTGACCTTCGCCATCCTCGCCTGCCGGCCGCATCTCGCCCGCGCTTTTCTGGTCCTTCAAATGGAACGACACCTGATCCTGCGGAATTACGCGCAAAAAGTCGAGCAGATATTGCGCGTTGAATCCGATCTCCAGATTCGGACCATCGTACTGAGAAGGAATACTTTCTTCGCTCTCACCGGTCTCGACCGACTGCGAAAAGATGCGGACTTCGCCGGGGGTGAACTGTACACGAATCGCCCTGGACCGCTCGTCGGCGAACTGTGCCACGCGCTCAATGGCCGCCTTGATTTCACCCTTCTGCATCACTGCAACCAACGTGTGATCTTTCGGCAGCACACGCGGATAGTCCGGAAAATTGCCGGTCAGTTTGCGGGTCATCAACAGCCGGTTACCGACATAAAAGAACAAGTGGTTTTCATCGTCAGAGAGCACAACTTTGCCCTCACCGGCTTCATCGCCCAGCCGCACCAGCTCCGTCATCGCCTTTCGGGGAATTAATGTCCGGAACGGCTTGGCTCCCGCTACTCCTTCGGGCAGCGGCGCCGTCACAAACGACAAGCGATGACTATCGGTGGTCACCATGGTCAGACCTTCAGGCGCGATGAGGAACAGAGCTCCATTCAATGTGAAGCGTGACTCTTCCATCGAAATTGCGAAGGAAGTTCGCGCGATCATCGCCGATATCACCTTCACGGGGATTTCCGCTATGGCTTCCGGCATCTGCGGCAACTCCGGAAAGCTCTCCCGCGACATTCCAGCGATACGTGTACGGGATCGGCCGCAGGTAATCGTCGCCCACTGATTCTCCATGAAC
>Ga0335073_10015441_pt1 | contig 10677 bp, 6 predicted proteins | sample Lox_Sample_22_FD_207093 | JGI IMG/M metagenome (GOLD analysis project Ga0335073, IMG submission 207093) | Soil microbial communities from Loxahatchee National Wildlife Refuge, Florida, United States - Lox_Sample_2.2 | ecosystem: Environmental > Terrestrial > Soil > Wetlands | place: USA: Florida...
GCAGGTCGGCCTCGGCGGCCTCGGTCAGCATGGGATTGTGCAGCGTGGCGGTCGCGAGCACGAACCCGTCGACGTGCCGGGCGCGCATCTGGTCGAAGACCATCCGCTCCCGCTTCAGGTCGGCGTCGGTGTTCCCCATGAGCACGACGTAGCCGTGCTGGGCGAGCCGGTCCTCGAGGCCGCGGACGATCGGCGGGAACAGCGGGTTGTTCAGGTCGGGGATGAGCACGCCAATCGTGTGCGAGCGCCGCGTCCGCAGTGAGCGGGCGACCGGGTTGGGCCGGTATCCGAGCCGCTCGGCGGCCTCGGTGACGCGCCGCGCGGTCTCCTCGCTGACCAGGAGCCTGGTCCCCGGGTTCAGCGCGCGCGACGCTGTCGCGGGGTGCACGCGTGCCGCGGCCGCCACATCCCGCAGCGTCGCGGGCCGGTCGGACATCGACATGGGACTCCTTTGCAGGGAACTGACGCCTCATGAAACCGCGCTCGATGTAACCCGGTTCAGGTGAAGCGAAAACGATTGTCCCCGCCCCCCTGGTCAACCCTACCGCGCCGCAGCTCAGCGAGCTAGAACATCGTCTGGCGCGTCCGACCTGGTTCGACGCGGGTCGCGCTCACGCCCGGCGCAGGCCGCGGCTCGCCGAGATGACGATCACCCAGGACTGCCCCCGGCGGCCCGGGGCCTCGACGGACGGCAGGGTTGTCCGGGTCCAGTGCACGCGATAGCGCGGCACCCGAAGGTCAGGGACGCGGTGGCGCGGCGCGCGCGCGCCCGCTGCCGGACGCCGGGCACTCGCCTGGCGGATCAGATCGTGCTGGTGCTCTGCGGCCAGGTCGCTGACTAGCTGCGGATACATGGCGTTCTCCTTCTCGCTTTGACATACTTAAGATGTATCGCGTCCGTGGCAGTGTCAAGATATATCTCGAAGTTACTCGTCGGTTTCTTCGGTTTCTTCGTCGCTGGCGTCGTCGCCCGCGGCCCCGGATCCGGCTAGGGCGGCCAGGTCGTCGCGCGGGTAGGCGAAGAACGAGAACTGCACGGGCAGCGCCCCGGCGGGCCGTTGCGACGGATCGAATTGACGGTCCTCATAGGGGCGCAAGACGTCGAACAGTCCGTGTGCCACCTGCCTGGTTTCCTCGGGAGTCAGGTACACGATGCTCGTGGAGTGATGCGACGCGTGCTCCCACCCAGCGGGCCAGGAAGCCACCTCGAACGCGCGCCTGATGCGGTCAAGCATCCGGACGTTCCACACGCGCGACAGCTCTTTGGCAGCCACGGCCGCCTGCGGCTCCTGGTCCCTGCTCGTGAGAGAAATGATCCGGTGGGCACTGGTCCAGGGCCGCTCCCTGCCCCGCCCTCCCCCTGCCTCTGCGATGTAGCCGTACTTCGCCAGGGTCCGCAGGTGAAACGCGCAGTTCGCTGGCGACTCCCCCAGCATCTCGCTGGCCTGGGTCGCGGTCAGCGTCTCGTTGACCGTGAACAGCTCGAGCAGCGCCATCCGCACGGGATGCGCGAGGGCGCGCATCGCCTTCGGATCGGTGAGCCGCAGTTCACTGTTCCTGCGATCGCCGGGCTGGGCCGCGGGCTCGGCGGCCGGGGTGGCCGGGGATGGCGCGGGAACAGGCGGCTGTGCGGCCTGGGCGGGGTGCGCCTGCGCCGCGGGGGCGGGCCGCCGCCGCGCGGGCTGCGGTGACCGCTGTGGTCGTGGTTCGGAACTCATGTTTCGAAACACTACGCTCGAAATAGTTCTTTTGACAAGGTCTCTCGGAAGACTTCTTCCGAGAACTTTCCGCGAGGGGATGCAGGGGTGCGGCGGGCTGGTCAGGGGCGTAGGTGAGCACAGGAAGCGGCGGGCTGGTCAGGGGCGCCGATGAGCAACGGCGCCACGGCCTTTCCGGGGGGCGTTCCGTGCGACGATGGAGATATGCGGATCAGTGGCGTGGAATCGACCGACCTGTTCCAGGGCAGCGCGAGCCGCCCGCTGCAAGTGATCCGGGTGACCATTGAGACCGCGAGCGCGACCGAGACCGGCACGCCCGCCACGCTGCGGATCGCGGGACCCGGGGTGGAAACCCCGGCAGCGTTCGGGATAACGGGCACAGAACCGGGCGAGAGCCGCACCTATGAGGTGGCGGTCGTGGCGACGGGCGCCCCTGGCACGGTCCGGCCCGTCACGGTGATCCTGGAGTCCGCAAACGATCGCATCGAGCACGCGGCCCAGCTCACCGTGGCCGAGCCCGGCTGGACGATGTGGATGGTCAGCCACTTCCACTACGACCCGGTGTGGTGGAACACCCAGGGCCAGTTCACCGAGGCGCGGCTGGTGCTGCCAGACGAGGACGGCGAGCTGCCGGACACGCGGACGGCGTTCGAGCTGGTCCGGCTGCATATGGAGAAGGCGCGCCGCGACGCGGACTACAAGTTCGTGCTCGCCGAGATCGACTACCTCAAGCCGCACTTCGACGCCTTCCCCGCCGACCGCGCGGAGCTGCGCAAGCTGATCAGGGACCGCCGGGTGGAACTCGTCGGCGGCACCTACAACGAGCCCAACACGAACCTGACCGGCGCGGAGACGACCATCCGCAACGCGGTGTACGGGATCGGGTTCCAGCGGGGCGTCCTGGGCGCGGAGCCTGCGTCAGCGTGGATGCTCGACGCCTTCGGGTTCGATCCCGGGTTCCCCGGGATCATGGCGGCCGCCGGTCTCACGTCCTCGTCGTGGGCGCGCGGGCCGTTCCACCAGTGGGGGCCCGGCGACAACAACCGGATGCAGTTCCCCGCCGAGTTCGAGTGGCTCTCCCCCGACGGCACCGGACTGCTGACCGCCTACATGGCCAACCACTATGGCGCTGGCTGGGCGCTGCAGACCACCCCGGACCTGGCGGCGGCCGAGCGGGCGGCGTACGAGCAGTTCCGGTCGCTAGCCGTGGTGGCGGCGACGAAGAACGTGATGCTCCCCGTCGGCTCGGACCATGTGATCCCGGCGCGCTGGGTCACAGACGTGCACCGGTCGTGGAACGCCAAGTACGTCTGGCCCCGGTTCGTCACGGCGATACCGCGCGACTTCTTCGACGCGGTGCGCGCGGAGGCCGCCGGGGGCGGGCCGTCGTCCAGCGTGTGGATCACGCCGCAGACGCGCGACATGAACCCGCTCTACACCGGCAAGGACGTCTCCTACGCGGACACCAAGCAGGCGCAGCGGGCGGGCGAGACCGCGGTTACCGAAGGGGAGCGGCTGGCGGCGCTCGCCTGGCTGCGGGGCGCGCCGTACCCGGCCGAGTCGCTGGACAAGGCATGGCGGCAGCTGGCCTACGGCGCGCACCACGACGCGATCACCGGCACCGAGTCCGACCAGGTGTACCTGGACCTGCTGGCCGGCTGGCGCGAGGCGTGGCAGCGCGGCGACGAGGCCCGACGGGACGCAATCGATTTCATCGCGGGAGCGGGCGTGCGCGGGGCGGGCGGGGCGGGCGGGACGGGCCTTTCGGGCGGGCCTGGCGCGGCGCGCGTCGTGACCGTGGTCAACGGGCTGGCCCGCGAGCGCGACGGGATGGCGACGGTCACCGTTCGGCTGGACGAGCCGGGCACCGCCTGGCTCGCGATCCTGGAGTCGCCCGACGGCCCCCGGGTCCCGGCGCTGGCCGAGGGCGTTCGCCGCCACGCAGACGGATCGCTGGCCGAGGTGACCCTGACGTTCCGCGCCACGGGCGTGCCCGCGCTCGGGCACCGGCGCTACGTGCTGCGGCCCGCCGCCGGAGCTCCCGAGTCAGGCGGCTCGGGCTGGACCGACGTGGACGGTACGACGATCGAGAACGGCGCGTTCGCGGTGACCGCGGACCCCTTGCGCGGCGGCACCCTCACGATCACCGACACGGGCACGGGCCGGTCGGTGCTGCGCGGCCCGGGCAACGAGGTCGTGCTGCAGGAGGAGTACGACAAGCACCCGCGCTGGGCCGAGGGCCCGTGGCACCTGTCGCCGAAAGGCCCAGGGACGGGCTCGGCGGGCACCGCCGCCGCCGTTCGCGCGCAGCGCTCCCCCGCCGGGTCGCGGCTGGTCGCGACGTTCACCCTCGGGGACCTGCGGGTCACGCAGGAGACGCTGCTGTGGGACGGCGCGGACCGGGTGGAGTTCCGCACGCACGTGGCCGGGTCGATCGGCAAGGACCGGCTGCTGCGGGTCCGTTTCCCCGCCGACATGCCCGGGGGGCTGCCCGTGTACCAGACGGCGACCGCGGTGATCGGACGGCCGTTCGGCGCGCCGGAGGCGGACACGGCGGAGCACTGGTGGACGCTGGACAACCCGGCGCACCAGTGGTTCGGGGTCGGGTCGGTGGCGCGGGTCGAGCTGACCTCGCGCTCGGGCGAGGCGGCCGCCGCCATCGGTGTGGCCGAGGTCGTCACCCCCGATATCGTCCCGAACGACGACAGGCGGCTCGTCAGGGACCTGCTCGTCGCCCTGGCCGGGGCCGGCGTCACGGCGACGTGCTCACGCGGCGCCGGACCCCGGTACGGCGACGTCGACGTCGACTCCAACCTGCCAGACTTCCGGATAGCGCTCGGCGGACCCGACCACAACGCGTTCACCGCTGAAGTGCTCGCGGCAGCCGACCCCGAGGTGGCCAAGCAGCTCGCCGCGCTGCTCGCGGACCGCGGGTCGGCGCGGCTGTGGGTCCCGGCGACGCGGGCGCGCGCCGACGCGTTCGCGCCGGGCGCGGACCTGCGCGGGCCGCGCGACCTGCCCGTGCTCATCGTCGCGAGCGCGGACGGCGGCGACCTCTCGGACGCGGTCGGTGACCTGCTCGCCGGCCTGCGGAGCGGGACGGTCACCGCGGAGGCGGCGGACGGGGCCGCGTCCGCGACTTCGGACGCGCCCCTGGCGGACGGGGCGGTCGCGCTGTTCAACCGGGGCACGCCGTCGGGCGTCGTCGCCCCGGACGGGACGCTGTGGATGTCGCTGATGCGGGCGTGCTCGAGCTGGCCGAGCGGAGTGTGGATCGACGGCGACCGGCGCACGGTGCCGGACGGCAGCAGCTTCGCATGGCAGCACTGGAGCCACACGTTCACGTACGCGCTCGCCAGCGGCGATGACTGGCGCTCGGCGCGGTTCAACGCCCGCGCCGAGGACTACAACCACGATCTGGTCGCCGTGGCGGGCAGCGGCCCCGCCGGGGAGACCGGGTCCGCCGCGGCGCCTGGACCGGCCTGGTTCACGAGCGAGGCCGCGGTGTCGGTCAGCGCGCCGAACGTCACGCTGAGCGCGCTCAAGCCGGCTGGCAACCCGCTCGCGGCTGGCCGGCCGGGGACGCCGGCTGATGGCGGGATGGTCACCGTGCGACTGCGGGAGACCGACGGCAGGCCCGCCCTGGCCCGCGTCGGGTTCGCCGGCGGCGTCGAGGCGGCCTGGCTCACCGACATCCTGGAAGAATCGCGCGGAGCCCCGCTGCAGGTCGCGGACGGTGCCGCGCTCGTCGGGCTCGGGCCGTTCCAGACGGTGACGCTGCTGGTGCGGCCGGGATCGCCCGGGCAGGCGGGCCGGGCGGGGTCCGCCGGGCCGACGGCGGGGCCCGCGGAGCCGGCGCAGCCGGTCTACACGCGGTACTGGCTGCACGGGAAAGGCCCCGCGCCCGCGGGGAACACGCCGGTCGCGGTGCATTTCGCCCCGACCCGCGCCACGCTGCGCGCGCCCGATGACTCCGCGGGCGACGGACTCGCCCGGATTCGCATGACCGTGGCATGCGGCCCAACGCCTGCCAGCGGCGAAGCGGAGCTCATCGTGCCCGATGGCCTGGTCGCGGAGATCGGCGACGCCCCCGCCGCCTCAGGCAGCCGGCTGCGCTACGACCTGCCCGCCGGCGGGTTCGCGACGTGGGACGTGGCGGTGCGGGCGCTGCCTTCGGCCCCGGCGGGACGGTACTTCGTGGCGGCGCGGATTCGTGACGGCCTGGGCCAGGAACTTGAGGACGCCGCGCTCGTCACGATCGGCGAGCCTGGCGGCCCGGACGCCAGCCTGCCGCCTGAGGAGCTGTTCTTCCGGCTGCAGGCAGACGTCCAGGCCCTCAACGAGGAAGCGGACCTGGCCGCGGTGACGCCGGACCTGCGGCTGGCCCCCGGCCAGCGCGGCGAGCTCACCGTTCGGGTCACCAGCCGCCTGGCGTCGCAGCTGCGCGGCGAGGTGCAGCTTGTCTCACCGTTCGGCAGCTGGGAGGCGACAGGACCGTGGACCCAGGCCGTGCGGGTGGACCCGGGCGGCGAGTCGATGGTCAGCTTCGCGGTCACGGTCCCCGCGACGGCGGCCACCGGCTGGGAGTCGTGGCTGCTTGTCAAGCTGATGTACTTCGGCCGCGTCCGCTACTCCGAGGCGATCCCGCTCATCGTCGCTTCGTCAGCCGAGCCCGGGACAACCGGCTAGCCTGACCGCCCGCCTGCGATCTGCCGCAAGGGCAGCGTGTGCCCCGCGCGCCACACAAGTCCCAACCCCGAACGCCGCAGAAATGATGTGGGATGAAAAGTGCAGCTATAGCTACCTGAACTATCCCATATCTCCGATAGTGGCTCATCGACGCCAGGGGCCGCGGCACGCGCTGTGCGCCTGGTGCGCCTGGTGCGACTGTGGAGCCGCGTGATGCGGGCTGGGCAGTGCCGGCGTGTGGAGAGCCGCCGCGCGGTCCAGGGCGTTGTCATGCATGATTGACAAACATTTATTTTATGTAAAGACTGGTTTTCGCTATGAGAGACGTCGTCTACCTCGACCAGATCGAGCAGGCTGAGGCCCTGCTCAAGCCGCAGCGGATCGAAGTGCTGCGGCGGCTCGCCGAGCCCCGCTCGTGCACCGAGGTGGCGGTCGAGCTCGGCCAGACTCCGCAGCGCGTCTACTACCACGTGAGGCGCCTGCTGGAGGCCAGCCTGGTGCGGCAGGTGGCCGAACGCCGTGTGCGCGGGATCCACGAGGGGATCTACCAGGCGGCGGGCCGGTCCTACTGGCTGTCCCCGCACCTGGTCGGCCGCATCGGGCTTCGCCAGACACGCGACCGGCTCAGCCTGGGCTACCTGCTTGACCTGATGGAGGACGTGCAGGCTGACGTCGCCGCGCTCGACCTCACCCGGCCTGACCTGCCCTCGATCGGCATGTCCGGGGACATCCGGGTACGCCCGGAGCAGCGCGCGGCGTTCCTCGACGAGTTGCAGCGGACGCTGCGGGACCTGTTCACCCGCTACGGCGGTTCCGAGGGGGACGCGTTCCGTCTCGCCGTCGCCTGTTATCCGAAAGGAGATCCCGATGATCGAGCCTGACCTGCGCCTGCGCGCGGTCGTTCCGGCCCCGCCCACGACCGTGTACGAGGCGTTGACCGACCCGGCCGCGCTGCGCGTCTGGCTGGCCGAGTACGCCGACGTGGAGTTGCCTGGCAAGTACGAGTTCTGGGGCCGCTACACGCCGGACGGCGCCGAGCCGCACCAGCGGGTGCTGTACGTGGACGAGCGCACCATCAGGTTCGCCTGGACCGTCGACGGAGTCGAGACCACCTCCGAGTTCCAGCTCGACGAGGACGAGGGCGGCACGCTGGTCACACTGAGCCAGACCGACCTGCCGAGCTTCGAAGCGATACTGGCTGACACGGCCGGTGCCCGCGGCGCGTTGCAGACGTTCTGGTCGTTGGCGATCGCGAACCTGGCGGACTACCTGGCCGGTCGCGCGCTGACCCCGAAGTGCGACTTCACGTCGGCCGACCTGCGCGCCGAAGTGGTGATCGACGCGGCGCCGCAGGCTGTGTTCGACTCGATGACCCAGCCGGAGCAGTTCCGCCGGTGGTTCGGCGCGAACGTCGACATCGAGCCCTATGTGGGTGGCCGCTTCGCGATGGGCGGCTTCGAGCTGGACCCCGGAGGGGTCACGTTCGTCGAGTTCGAGCCGGGTCGCAAGGCGACGTTGCGGTTCGCCGACGGCCTCACCGCTAGCTGGGAGCTCGAGGGGTCGGACGGCAAGACGCGGCTCACCTCGGTTCAAAGCGGCTTCGACCCCACCAACCCGCCGTACCCGGGCTGGGCCGGCTGGCTGGGCGGAGTCGCCGCGTTGCGGCGCTATCACGAGCTGCCCAACTGGCGCTCGATCTGGCGCCAGATCGAGGTCGCTGGCGTGCCCGAGCAGATGTTCAGCACCGATCGATAGGAAATGGGGCGCCCCCGCGGGATGTCCCGGGGGGCGCCCCATGTACCGGGGGCTTACCAGCAGCTCAGGGCTCGGAGGCTTCGTGGACGCGGACACTGTCCCGGTCACGGTCGCCGACGGCCGGGCTACCCGGCGCGGGCGCCGGCGGCCGGCTGCGCAGCAGGGCGATGATGAGCAGCAGGGTCACCACGTCGAAGACGGCCGCGAGTGTGAACGCGGCGGATATGCCGTGGGCGAGCGCGTGCTGGCCCAGCGCCGCCGCGGACAGGCCTGGCGCGGGGTGCGTCAGGACGCCGTGGCGTGCCGTGCCGAACACCGCGACGAGCACCGCGAGGCCGAGCGAGCCGCCCACCTGCTGCATCACGTTGACCATGCTGGAGGCGGCGCCGGAGTCTTCCGGGCGTACGCCCGCGAGAGACGCCGTGGTCAGCGGCACGAACACCGCGCCCATGCCCACGCCGAACAGCAGCATCGGCACGAACACCCCGGTCCAGTAATCGGTGGCGGGCGACACCCGCGACAGCCAGGTGATCGCGGCGATCACCGGCAGCATGCCGAGGATCATGAGCTGCTTGGCGCCGATCCGCGGGATCAGCCGCGGGGCGACGCGGGACACCGCGAACAGGGTGATCGTCAGCGGCAGGAACGCCACCCCTGCACGCAGCGGGCTGAAGCCGAGGATGTCCTGCAGGAACTGGGTCAGGAAGAAGAACATCCCGAACATGCCTGCCACGAGGAGCAGTCGCGCGGCGTACGAGCCGGACCTGCTGACGTCGGCGAACAGCCGCAGCGGCGTGATCGGCTGCGGGGCGCGCACCTCGGTCAGCAGGAAGACGGCGAGCAGCACGACGGCCATGGCGAACGAGGCCAGTGCCACATGGTTGCCCCAGCCATCCGACGCCGCCCTGATGAACCCGTAGACGAGCGTGGCCACGCCGGCCGTGGACGTGAGCGCGCCCGCCAGGTCGAACCGGCCGGGCAGCCGCGGCGTCTCGGCGACGAACAGCGGGGTGACCGCGACGACGAGGATGCCGATGGGGACGTTGACGAACAGCACCCAGCGCCAGGACAGCCACTCGGTGATCAGGCCGCCGAGCACGAGGCCCAGCGAGCTGCCGCCGGTTATCACTCCCGCGTAGATGGCCAGGGCCCGGACGCGCTCGCGTCCTTCAGGGAAGCCGCTGACGACAAGCGCGAGCACGGCGGGCGAGGCGAGCGCGCCGCCGACCCCCTGCACTGCCCGGGCGGTGAGCAGCATCGCTGACGAGGTGGCCAGGCCGCCGGCCAGCGAGGCCAGCGTGAAGATGACGATCCCGGCGAGGAACATGCGGCGGCGGCCGAGGATGTCACCGGCACGCCCGCCAAGCAGCAGCAGCCCGCCGAACGTCAGCGTGTACCCGTTCATCACCCAGGACAGGCTGGTCGCCGAGAAGTGCAGGCCCGCCTGGATGTGCGGCAGCGCGATGTTCACCACCGTCGCGTCGAGGATGATCATCAGCTGCGCGCCGAGCATGATGGCCAGCGCGACGCCAGGGCGTCCGCGTCCGCGCCGCGGAGCGCGGCTCAGCCGCCGGCCGCTGGATGTACGATGAGGAAAGATACGGAGGTCCACTCCGGTTACTATACGGAGGGATCCTCCGTTTTGGCAAACTGGTTTTACTGGTTTTACTGAGAGCCGATGAGTACCGCAGAAGACGTCACGTCCGCCGGCAGCGTTGTCGGGCCGAGCGATGAGGCACCCGCGAAGATGCGTGCCGACGCGCGCCGCAGCCGCGCCATGCTGCTCGATGCGGCCACGGCCGCGTTCGCGGAAAAGGGAGCCGACGCGCCGCTCGACGACATCGCCCGCCGGGCCGGGGTCGGGATCGGCACGCTGTACCGGCACTTCCCCACCCGCATCGACCTGCAGGCGGCGGTCTACCGCAACCAGGTGCAGTCGGTCTGCGACACGGCGGACGAGCTCATCGCCACCGCGACGCCCGAGCAGGCCTTCGCCGGGTGGCTGCGGGCCATGGCCGCGTACCTGGTCACCAAGCGCGGCCTGTCCCATGCGCTGATCGCTACCCTGGGCAGGGACTCCGAGCTGATCTCGGGCTGCTGGATGGCGATGCGCGACACGGCCGGCCGGCTGCTCGCCAACGCGCAGGAGGCCGGAGTCGTGCGCCCCGACATCGGCGCCGAGGACGTGCTGCGGCTGGCGCACGGCATCGTGGTGGCCACCGAGCAGGCCCCAGAGCAGACCGACCGGCTGCTGTCGCTCGCCTTCGAGGGCCTGCGGCCGCGGGCTCTGTTAGCCCGGGGGGACGACCCCCGGAACCCCCGGCTGCGCCAGCAACCTCGGCCTTTCAATCCCTGTGGGTCACGCCTGTTAAAGCCCCGGCGGGCGGTTCTCGTACGGCGTGCTGAGCACGATCGTGGTGCGCGTGGAGACGTTGGCGAGACTGCGGATCTGCTGCAGCAAGTCCTCGAGAGCCGACGGGGAGGCGACCCGGACCTTGAGGATGTAGTTCTCATC
>Ga0335073_10015443_pt1 | contig 10675 bp, 9 predicted proteins | sample Lox_Sample_22_FD_207093 | JGI IMG/M metagenome (GOLD analysis project Ga0335073, IMG submission 207093) | Soil microbial communities from Loxahatchee National Wildlife Refuge, Florida, United States - Lox_Sample_2.2 | ecosystem: Environmental > Terrestrial > Soil > Wetlands | place: USA: Florida...
GCGCTCGCCTGGTCCAGCAGCGCGGGGTGCGCACTGATCGGACCCGGCGGCTCGATCAGCTTTGCAGCAGGCACCGTCGTCGATGTCGGTGACTTCCCCGAATCTGAGGTCGAAGTCTGGTGGCTGAGCGACCTCGGCGATCCTGGACTACATCCGGCAACGACGAGCGATACCGAAACGAGGACGGCACTGACGAGGAGAGAGCGCGACGTCGCCCGTCTGCTACTGCCCGGCTGACCTGTCGGCCTCGCAGGTTCGCGGGTCCTTCCTGGTGCCCCGAACGCTCTACTCAAACTTGGCCCGCCCTGTCTGCGCGGCGTGCGATCCCGGTCTGGTCCCTGGGGACGAAACCTATTGTGGTGCTTTGCGCGTCATTCGGCACGTCCAAGATCGCGCAGCCAATCGGACGGCCACGTTGTGGGCGCGACCTCCACCAGCTGCCCGCCGCAGCTGGGACAGGACCATGGCTCGCTGTTCGCGTTCACGTGATGTACCCGATGCCGGACGACCGCTGTTGCAGCATCTGGGCGGCTTCGCGTGGGGTTATGAGCGTGGCGCCGAGCGAGATGGCCCGGTCACGCTCGCTGATGGTGATGGGATAACGCGCCGCCTCCGGCTTCTGCCTGGGTAGCGCTTGCTTGCCGGGCTTGAACATGATGCGGGTCAGGCCGAGCTTTGCCGCGAAGGCATGCAACTCCTCGTCAGTGTCGGCAGTGAGCAGGAACCAGGGCGCGCTCGGCAGGTGCCGGCGAGCCCGTTCGCCGCCGGTGAGTGCGAATCCTCGGCCCTGGCCCTCCATCTTGTGCACGAAAACCGCCATTGCCGTTGCCCGCTTGCTCAGTTGTCGCCTCGGCCCGATTCGCGGCTGCCGCGCGATGCGGAATCAGCGCGCCAGTGTCAGCGCAGGCCGGGCTCTTCCGGACGCCAGGCACCAGCCGGCGTCGTCGTGGCACACCGGCAGCACCGGACAGGGAACGGGCAGGTGCAGCCGCACTGGCCCGGAATCGCGCGGCACGACAGGGGGGACGACCGCGAGGCGACCGCCGGGATCGCCGGGGAGCCGGCGCGTCTCCGGGGCCGCTGCTGTCCCGCTGGGCGGGGTCGGCGTACCGGAGCGGACGACGGTCTGCCGCTCCGCCCGCCACAGCACCCCGCGGCCGGCCCACTCAAACGCCAGCACCCGCCCGGACAGTGCCACGGTCAGCACCGTGTAGCCGTCACTGGCCGGCAGCGCTGGCAGCATGCTGTTCGAGAGAGCATGAAACCCGCACGTGCAGGACGGGTCGGGAGCGTCGTGGTTGCCGCGGACCTTCCGGCACTGGGCCCGTGCGTCAGCCGGATAACCAGGCCCGCCGGTCACCGGGACGAACAGATCGCCCTGTGGCCGGGCCAGCTTATTGGCCCACACCACCCACGTCCCGCCGGCCGTGATGGTGAGGTGCTCGTCGAGTATGTCGGGCACGCCAGGCCGGGCGTCAGTGCCGGCCACGAAGTCCGCCAGCATGCGACCTCCGGTGCACATGGGCTACCTCTTTTCTTCCAACAGCTAACCCGGCCCTCACCGGGTTCGCCGTCGCGTCGGCTGGTGATCCCGGACGCGACGTACACAATCCTGCCACCGACCAGGAAAGGCACACAGTCGCCCGGATGTCCGTTGCGGCTGGCTACCCGACCTTCCAACTATTGCGAAGCGCCAGGCGATAGACCATACGGCTTTGCCCACGGAATCGCCCACAGCAATCGGCTGACGCGAGCCTAGGAACTTTCTCGAACTGCTGACGTTTTGCCAGGTGAATAGCTGGTACTTAGAGCACGACGACGAGCCCCGTCAGCGTCGTCGACGTCGCCTTCGCCAGCCGGTCCCAGGACGTGCCCCCAACGGCCGCGTCCTCTTTCAGTCTCGCGGCCAGTGCAGTTGAGGGCCGAAGCAGGCATGACTCAGGAGGAGCTGGCCGAGAAGGCAGGCCTGAGCCCGAGGTCAATCAGTGATCTTGAACGCGGCATCAGCCGTACCGCCCGGAAAGACACCGCCGACCTTCTCGCCGATGCACTCGCCATCAGCGGGTCGTTCCGGGCGGCCTTCATTGCGGCCGCTCGCGGGCGCGTCCCGGTCTCCCAAGTCCGCACGAGATCGTACTGTCCGAGACGCTTATGGAGGCGATGACGGCGCTGCTCCGAGCGCTGGCAGAGTACTTGCGGGGATCGGGCTGACCGGGCCTGATCTGGGGGCGGATCTCCGCCACACTACGAACATGACGTTGACGACTCGGCTGCTCACGCCGGAGACCTGGGACGACTTCGCTGCGCTGGTTGAAGCCAACAACGGCGTCTGGGGTGGCTGCTGGTGCATGGGTTTCCACCCGGAGGGCGTCGGTGCTGGCCACACCAGGGAGGGGAACCGGGAGGCGAAGTATCGGCATGTGACGTGCGGAACGGTCCACCAGGTTCTCGTCTACGACGGTGACCGCTGCGTCGGCTGGTGCCAGTTTGGCTCGCCGCCGGAGCTCCCCAACATCAAGAACCGAAGCACCTACGACCGGGGGGCCGACGATCTGCCGGACTGGCGGATCGGCTGCATCTTCACCAATGCGAAGGATCGCGGCAAGGGCGTCGCCGCCGCTGCGGTCGCGGCAGCACTCGGCGAGATCAAGCGGGCCGGCGGCGGCGTCGTCGAGGCGTATCCGGAGCAGACCGAGGAGCGGCCTCCGCAGCGCGGCGCCTATCTGCACACCGGTCCGGAGGAGCTGTACTCGCGATATGGCTTCACGCGGGTACGGAAGATCGCGAAATGGCGGTGGGTCATGCGCGCCAGGATCTGATCCCGGCTCGCGCACTGCTCGCTTGGTTGGCTTCGCCCTAGGGCGTTACGGTTGGCTGGTGGCGGAGGTCTCCGGCCAGTTCGCCGGTCGTGGCGGTGGTGCCGGCCGCGACCATGCAGTGCGGCTGCCACCGAGACGGCTTCCCTTTGTCGGGAGGAGCGCAGACCTCGCGGAGATTGCCGCCAGGCTTCAGCGATACCGGGTAGTGACGCTGACCGGCGTCGGGGGAGTCGGCAAGACCGCGCTGGCTATTGAGACGGCATGGACGGAGGCGTCGGCGGGGCGAGCGGAGCGGGCGTGCTACGTCGATCTGGTGCCGTGCCGAACCGAGGCGCAGGTAATTGCCGCCCTAATTGAGGGGGTCGGGATTCGAGGGGCCGGAGCGATGACTGGCCTTGATGCTGTCGCCGAGGCGGTGTCGGGTTGCCGCTGGCTGCTCGTTCTCGACAACTGTGAACATGTCCTGGAACCGGCCCGGCGTGCCTGCGATCAACTGGCGGGGCGAGTCGTGGATCTGCGGATTCTGGCGACCAGCCGCATCCCGCTCGATGTCGAGCCGGAATGTGTCTGGCGGGTACAGCCAATGGCTCTTCCTGGCGAGGCCGACCATCCCGTTGCCACGGAGGCGGTGCGGTTGTTTTATGCGCGGGCAGCCATGGCGGGCGTGACGCTAGGGGCTGGACCCGGTGAGCTAGAGCTAGCGGGCAGCATTTGCCGTAAGGCGAGCGGGCTTCCGCTCGCGCTGGAGTTAGTCGCTAATCGCCTGCGGGCTGCCTCGCTGGCCGAACTGGCAGCAGAGCTGGGTACCGCGGAATGGCCGGCCAGGGGCGCGGGTTCCGGGCGCCACGACTCACTGGATGCGTGCCTGGCCTGGAGTCACGCGCTGCTGTCGCCCGAGGCCGCGGCGACATTCAGGCGGCTGAGCGTATTTCCGGCGGGGTTCGACCTTGCCGCGGCGAACGAGGTGGCGGGGGCGCCTCCGGTCAGGGCCGGTCAGGTTGGTTCACTCCTTGCGGAGCTGGTGAGCGCGTCACTACTGGAATCGGACACCAGCGCGACTAGGACCCGGTTCCGGTTCCTCGAGCCGGTACGTCAGTACGCCGCGGCGCGCCTCGCTGACGCTGGCGAGCGGGATTCGGCGCGGTGGCGGCATGCCAGTGCGTTCCTGGCGCGGGCTGAGTCGGTTGAGCCGTTGCTGTTCGCGCCGAATGCCGAGAAGCATTGCGATTTGCTCGAGCTCGACCGGCCCGATCATGATGCGGCCCTTGGCTGGCTCTTGTCGTGTGGCGCCGCCGAAGAGGCGCAGCGGCTGGCAGCTGCGCTGTATTTCTTCTGGTATACGCGGGGCTGGTTCGTAACAGGATTGCAGTGGCTGCGCGCGGCGCTGGCAGCGGAGGCAACGGTCGAGCCACTCGTTCGGCTGCGTGCCGAGGTCGGCCTCGCACAGTTGGCGTTCATCGCCGGTGACTACCTCGCCTCGTTTACGGCCATCGAGTCGGCAATGCCGGTGGCCCGGTTGCTTGGCGACGACGTGGTGCTGGCTCGATGCCTGGTGACCGCCGGTTACGTCTGGTGGTTCATGGACCCGGAGCGCTCCGCCGCGCTTTTCGAGGAAGGCCTCGCGGCTGCCCAGCGCAGCGGTGATGGCTGGGCCCAAAGTGCCGGGCTCGCCGGGCTCGGCTGGGCTCGCTACTTCGCCGCACATTTCGACGCGGCCATCGGCCCGTTGCAGGACGCCGTCCAGCTGACCGCCCGCTCCGGACGGCGGCAGCAGTTTGCGATGGCGCTGCTCGGCCTCGCTGCGGTCGAGCTCTGGCGTGGAAGCCTCGCCGCGGCGCAGGCATCTGCGTTGGAGGCATTGGCCGCGTCGCGGGCGATCGGCGACGCCAGCTGGACCGGCGCGGCGCTAGCGATCGTGGCCGAGATTGAACGCACCCGCGGCCAGTTGGGACCGGCCGGCGACCATGCCGCCGAGGCCATCGAAGTCGCCGGGCGGGCCAATTCGGCCATCAACGTGATGCTCGCGACCGGTCACCTGGGCCGCATTCTGCTGGCCGGTGGCGAACCTGGCGCTGCCCATCACCTCGATCAGGCCGTGCAACTGGCCCGAGCCTTCGCTGTGCGGCCGCTGCTTGCGTGGTGGCTCGACTCACTGGGCGAGCTTGCTGAACTGGAAGGCCGCCTCGATGACGCGCGCAGCTGGTACAAGCAGGCCGCCGATCATGCGGCCGAGTCCGGTCTTGCGGCGGATGCCGCCCGTGCCCGCCATCACCTGGGACGGCTGGCATGGGTGCGCGGCGACGGGGGATCGGCGGTTAACGGTTGCCACGAGGCGCTGGCTGTGCAACTCCAAGCCGGCGATCTTCTGGGGCTGGTCGAAACGCTGGAGACCCTCGGTGGGCTGCTGATCGACGAAGGACGTGCCCAGCGTGGCCTCCCGCTGCTGGCTGCCGCAGCCACCACCAGGGACAGGCTGGGCTTTCCGCTCCGGCCGATGGAGGCCGACCGGGTTGCTGGTTGGGTCGCGACCGGCCGCGAGCAGCTCGGCGAGCAGGCACAGCCTGCGTGGGAACGAGGTGCCGGGCTCAGCATCGAAGAGGCCGCTGTGATGGCCCGCCGGGGGCGGGGGCCTCGCCGGCGGCCTGCGTTCGGGTGGTCAAGTCTCACCCCCGCGGAGCGTAAAGTTGCCGATCTCGTCGCCCGCGGACTCACCAATCCCGAGATTGCCGCTCGCCTCGGGGTAAGCGCGGGCACCATCAAGGATCAAGTGTCGAGCGCCCTACGCAAGCTCGGCCTACACTCGCGGGCTGAACTGGCCGCCGCCATCTCCATCCGCCCAGGGATTTGACCCCCCATCCGGCCGATGTTCTCTCGGCCGGATGGCCAGATGCTGGCTGCATGCCGAACGCAATCGTCAACGGAATCTCCATCGACTACTCAACGGCCGGGGACGGCCCGCCCGTCCTGCTCATCTGCGGCACGGGACAGCCCGCCGACCTGTGGTTCGCGCAGGTAGCCGACCTGACCGCAGCCGGGCATACCGTCGTCACATTCGACAACAGGGGCTGCGGGCGGTCCGAGGCGCCGCCAGCTCCGTACTCCGTGACTGGGATGGCAACCGACACAGCAGCCCTGATCGACGAGCTCGGCCTTGGGCCATGTGATGTCGTCGGCTATTCACTGGGCGGCTACATCGCGGAGGAACTCGCCGTCACCCGCTCTGACTTGATCCGGCGGCTAGTACTCCTGGCCGGGTCAGGCCCTGCGCCGGCCTACGCGGTGGCACGTTGCCGCGCTGCTGTCGACCTAGCCCGTGCCTGTGACCCGCTGCCGCCTAGCTTTGACGTCGCCGAGCTGCTGCTCTCGCTGCATCCGATGACGCAGCTCCAAAACGACGACGACGCCATCAAGATCACCATCAGTCTCATCGAGGCAGCCGAACAGTGGACCAACCCTGGGCGGCTCGGCCAGTACCAGGCCGATCTAGCCTGGCTCGAGGACAGCAGCCACTTGGACAGGCTCGGTCTCATCAAGTCCCCTTGCCTGGCCATGGCATTCGAGCATGACTGCTGGTTTCCTCCACGCGCCGTGCGCGAGGCAGCACAGCGCATACCAAACTGCCAGTACTCCGAGCTACCCGGCCTTGGCCATGGTGCCCCACTGCTGGCCGCCGACCAAGTCAACCCCATCCTGGCCACGTTCCTTGACTGAGCGGGCCGGATGCGCCCCCCGCGGGCGGCAACGGGGCTCGTGTCAGCCGGGCCGGCTCCCTACCTGTCGTCTTTGCTATGGCCGTCGTCGAAGACGAGCAGGAGCTTTGCCGACTACCGCACGATCGCGGACATGGCAGGCTAACCGCCATGGATCAGGTGATCGCCTGGGCAGGCTTTCTCGGCGCTTGGCTGCTCGTGGCCGGGCCGCTCTATCAAGGTGCGATCGAGCTCGGTGAGGAAGATGTCGACCGCGACGCCATCGAGGCCTCCAAAGCGAAGGTCGCGCGCCCGGACTTGCCCTCTCCCTGGTGGTGGCTGATACCGCCGGTGATGTACGTGCTGTGGCGCCGCCGCAGCAGGGCTTACCGCCAGGCAGTCCTGGCTCAGCTGAACTCGTCGCAACGGGAGCAGTTCACCAGTTTCATCAATAAAGCAAACGGATGGTTCACTGTTGCCGCCGGTGCGTCGCTGCTGGCTGCCGAGCAGAGCTGGCATCTCAGTGAGGGATATCGCTGGCCGGTCTGGCTGTTCTGGGTCCTGATCGCCGTGATGCTCGGCGCCGCCGTCCTCAATACCGCACTGCGCATGAGCCGTGCTGCCCAGGCGCCGGGTTCTGGACCGGCCTAGCTCTTTCGATTCACGGCTCATCCGTGACAAAGAGCTTGGCGAGGGGTTTGCCGCGCAGGTATTTCCGGATGCGGCGGTCCGGGGTGCTAGCGTCGGCGCGAGACGGCGCTCGGCGATGCCGTCGGAGGATCGAGCCCTGATGGACGTCATCGCTATCGGTGACAATATGAGCGACTGCTATCTGACGATCGGGCAGGTATTCCCTGGGGGGAGCGCGGTCAATGTCGCGGTGGCCGTGGCCCGGTCGGGGGGCGGCAGCGGCTACGTCGGGGTGGTCGGCGATGACGCCGGGGGCCGTCTGCTGGTGGATTCGCTGTCCACGGAGCGGGTGGACACCCGGCGGATCAGCGTGGTGTCCGGACCCACCGCCTGGTGCCAGATCACGCATGCCGGCGGGGAATGGCTGATCGGACCGCGGCAGCGCGGAGTCGCGGTGTTCCGGCCCGACGACGACGACCTCGCGTTCGCTGGCACGGCCAGCATCATTCACTCCACGTATTGCAGCGGCCTGGAAGACGCGCTGCCTGAGCTGGCTCGCCGCGGCCGGGTGTCGTTCGATTTCAGCCACCACGTGGACGATGGATATGCCGACGACTTGCTGCCGTTTGTGCACGTGGCGGAGTTCTCCGCGGCTGGGCTCGACGACCGGGACTGCGCGGAGCTGGCGCGCTGGGCAGCGGCCCGCGGGCCCGCATATGTGCTCGTGACCAGGGGCAGCAAGGGCGCGATGCTCTTCGATGGCACGGCCACTGTCAGCGTGAGCGCCGTGCCCTGCAGTGTGGTCGACACGCTCGGAGCGGGTGACTCGTTCATCGGTCGCGCGCTGCACGGCCTGATCCAGGGCGAGCCGGCTCAGGTGCTGCTGGAGGCAGGCGCCCGCGCGGCTGCACGGACCTGCTCGACCTGGGGGGCTTACGGGCACGGGGTGCACGTGTCCACCTTTAGTGACTGGGGTGTGGGTAGTCTGCGGCTATGACAGATCGCGCGCCCTTCGGCCGTACCGGGCATGAAAGCAGCCGTGTCATCTTCGGCGCGGCGGCGCTGGGGTCCATGAGCCAGGAGCGCGCCGACCAGATCCTTGCGACACTGCTGGAATTCGGTGTCAACCACATCGACACGGCGGCGTCCTATGGCGACGCAGAGCTTCGGATCGCGCCGTGGATGGCAGAGCACAGGGGACAGTTCTTCCTCGCCACCAAGACCGGAGAGCGCTCGGGCGATGGCGCGCGAGCCAGCCTGGAACGCTCGCTGACCCGCCTCGGCGTCGACTCCGTCGACCTGATACAGCTCCACAACCTCGTCGAGCCGGACGAGTGGGAGGTGGCCCACGCCCCGGGTGGCGCGGTCGAGGCATTGTCCCGGGCCAGGGACGAGGGCCTGGTCAGGTTCATCGGCGTGACCGGGCACGGTCTGCGAATCGCGGGCATGCACCTGCGGAGCCTGGAACGGTTCGACTTCAGCTCAGTGCTCCTGCCGTACAACTACACGGTGATGTCCGACGGCCAGTACCGGGCTGACGTGGAAGCGCTGCTGGGGGTGTGCGAGCAGCGCGGCGTGGCGGTGCAGACGATCAAGTCGGTTGCGCGCCGGCGCTGGCGGGAGGGAGCCGGGCCGCACTTCAGCTGGTACGAGCCGCTAGCCGACGGCGATGCGCTGGTTCGGGCAGTGCGCTACGTCCTAGGCCGCCCTGGCTTGTTCCTCAACTCATCGAGTGACGCCCGCCTCCTGAGGCCAACCCTGGATGCAGCCAGCGCCGGGGGGCCGGTACCGACAGACGAGGAGATGACCGCCGACGTCGAGCGACACGAGATCGAGCCGCTGTTCGACGGCGCGGAACTAGAGCGGATCTAGGGCCTGGGGGTTCATGGTGTCAGACACCACCTGTCACATGTCGATCTCACTGGACGGCTTCGTCGCCGGGCCGGATCAGAACCGAGAGAACCCCCTGGGGAAGCGGGGGCAAGAGCTACACGGTTGGCACATCGGCGACCCGCGCGCCAACGACGCTGACAAGATCGCGAGAGATTGGCTCATGCGCCCCCGGGGCGCCTATGTGATGGGGCGGAATATGTTCGGCCCCATCCGCGGGGACTGGGACGAGGACTGGTCTGGCTGGTGGGGCCCCGAACCGCCATATCACGCGCCGGTTTTCGTGCTGACCCATCACCGCCATGATTCGATCCGGATGGACGGAGGGACGACGTTCCACTTCGTCACCGAGGGATTCGAGGCGGCCTACTCCGCTGCCTGTGAGGCCGCGGGGAGCAGCGGGGTGGATATCGCCGGTGGGGCCTCGACCGTCCGGCAGGCGTTGACCGCCGGCGTGATCGACGAGCTCATCCTCGACATCGCGCCCGTCCTGCTCGGTTCGGGCGAGCGCATCTTCGACGGAGTCGAGTCCTTCGGCTTCGAGCCCGTCCAGGTGCTCCACTCACCGCTGACGACCCACATCCGCTACCGCCGCGCCAGCTGACTCGCGACCTCCCCGTCAGCGCGTCCTGGGCTTACGTCCACCATGGGATGTGGGTGCCCGCCCATGGCACATCGCCTCGGCCTGGGCGATGATTGTGATCAGGGTGGACACGACTCTGCACCTGACTTATGCGCCGCCCGGGAGCGGTGTGAAGCTAGAGCTGGCGGCCCACGGTGCCCATGCCTAAAGTCTCGTGAGAGGGGAAATAGCACGTGGAGAATACGAACGAGAATACGAACGAGTTCTGGGCGAACGCTAGCGTGGTTGCTGTTTCTCCGGTGGCTTTTGCCGTTGGATTCGCTAAAGGTGCCTATGACGCCTCGACTGATAGAGGGGCTTTCAGCGAAGGATTCAATGCGGCAGCAGGTCCTATTCTGAGGGGAGCCAAGAAATTCGGCGCCGAGCATGGCACGACTATCACGAAGGGAGTGATTACTGGCGCTGCTGGCACGCTCGGCGCCCGCCTCGTGCGCGTGGTTTTCAAATAGCAATAGTCTCAAAGGTCGTGGTGATCAACACCTCTGGAGCCGGACCGGTGAGTCAGCCTCTTGGGAGGCGAGCGAAACCTGGTGCGACGTAGGCATGGCTTCAGTAGTGCGTCCGGCTCGGCTCATCGGGCCAGCTCACGCAGGCGGCGAGCGGCCGCCTCGGGGATGACATCGCTGGCAAATGCAGCCATGCCGGATTCCGACCCGGCAAGGTACTTCAGCTTGTCGCTCGTGCGCCGTACGGTGAACAGCTCCAGGTGGAGCGCGAAATGCCGTCGGCCGCGCCGGACCGGCGCCTGATGCCAGGCGGCTATGTAAGGCGCAGGCTCGGGGAACAGTCGGCTGAAGCGTCCGAGCAGGTCAAGCTGCACGTCAGCGAGTTCGTGACGCTCGTCAGGGCTCAGGCTCGCCAGGTCCGGCACCCGCCGGTTCGGATAGCAGTGGATCTCGTATGGCCAGTGGGCGGCGTGCGGGACGAAGGCGGTCCAGTGCTGCGCGGCGAGTACTAGCCGCGAGCCGTCTGCGCGCTCAGCGGCGAGCACATCGTCAAAGAGA
>Ga0335073_10015444_pt1 | contig 10675 bp, 5 predicted proteins | sample Lox_Sample_22_FD_207093 | JGI IMG/M metagenome (GOLD analysis project Ga0335073, IMG submission 207093) | Soil microbial communities from Loxahatchee National Wildlife Refuge, Florida, United States - Lox_Sample_2.2 | ecosystem: Environmental > Terrestrial > Soil > Wetlands | place: USA: Florida...
AGTTCTCGAGGAAGTAGAAGGCGCTGCCGTGGAAGTGGTTGGTGCCGCTCTTGGTGACCATCAGGACGTCGCCGCCGTTGACGTTGCCGTACTCGGCCGGTGCGTCGGCCGAGATGACCTGCACCTGTTCCAGGGCGTCGGGGCTGGGGTTGTAGCCGATGACGTTGTTGATGGTCTCGTTGATCTCGATTCCGTCGAGATAGTAGTTATTGGTCTGGTTGCGGTTGCCGTTGATCGAGGTCTGGTCAGACTGGTTGGTATCGCGCTCGGTGGCGTTGGTGTTGCTCAACCCCGAAACCATGCCGCTGGGCTGTGTGGCTACCGAGCCGGGCAGATAGAGGGTGAGGCTGGAGAAGTTGCGCCCGTTGAGCGAGATGTTGGCAATGGTGTTGGAGTCGATGGTGGTGGCAATGGTGTTGTTCTCGGTGTTGAGCAGAGGTGTGTAGTTCGACTGGACCTGGACGCTGGTGGTAGCCGAGCTGACCTTCAGCATGGCGTTCATCTGGGCGGTCTGGTCGATTTCAAGAGAGAAGGGGCCGACGACCTCGGCGGCAAAGCCGCTGGCGGTGATGGTGACGGTGTATTGACCGATGGGAAGAAAGCGGAGGTTGTAGATGCCTTCGGCGTTGGTGGTGGTATCGAAGACAAAGCCGTTGGCCGCGTTTTTGGCCTCGACCTTGGCGTTGGGCACGACGGCGCCGCTGGCGTCGGTGACTGTACCGGCGATGTTGCCGGTGATGGTCTGCGCCTGTGGAGCAGGCGGACAAAGCAACAACAGGACGGGCAGCAAAAGCCCGCCTGCGGCGATCAAGGCCTTTCGTAGATTGCGCATGGTTACTCCTTAATGATGGTTATGAGTGAATCGGTTTATTACCGGCGGGCACGTATTGTTCTTTGATGTGCCGGAAGGATGATTGTTTCGGATAGAAAAGCTCACGTTTGGGAAAAAGGGCATATCGCCTTTCTGCAGCGAAAGAGCGATGAGCCAAGGCTGGGAGCGCCCAAGTTTTACAAATGCAGCCGACCGAAACCAGACGATCAGAAGAGGAAACGTAACCCCTCGCCACGTAGTCATGGGGAGGGAGATCTCTTATATGTTTGACGATTATTATACGAAAAATTGATCAGAATGCTGATTTTTTTATGGTGGTTGTGTGAATTGCGTTCAAGTGGAGGGCCAAAGTAAGCGAATCGGAGGGGTGACGGCGGCAGGGGCTCGCTCGTTAAGGTGGTGATAAAGCATAACGTTATCTTCCAGCGGGGTTGCGCGAGCTGGAGGCGGTGCGCGGGGGAAGCTGGGGCAGGAGGCGGGTGGATTTGGTGGATTTCCACAAGCGTGCGCGGAGGCCGGCCGGGAGGTGCGCGGCGTGGGGATGGATGGCCGCGCACGCTGCTTTTGGACACGTGGCGGCTACCAGAGGAGCTTGAGGGCGAACTGGACCTGGCGTGAGGTGGTGGAGGTGCTGGTGATGACGCCGGCGGTGGGCGAGACGCCGGAGGGGGTGAAGACGACCAGGTTGGGGGTGTTGAAGTTGGCGCGGTCGAGGAGGTTGAAGAGCTCGGCGCGGAACTGGAGGTTCATGCGCTCGTGGATGGCGGTGTTCTTGAGCGCTGAGAAGTCCCAGGTGGCGAGGCCGGGGCCGGTGTAGGCGTCGCGAGCGACGTTGCCGTAGAAGCCGCTGCCGCTGGGCGGGGCGAGGAAGGCGGAGGGGTTGAACCACTGGGTGGGCGTGCCCACGATGACCTTGCCGGTGAAGGAGGGATTGACGAAGGGGCGGACGGGGTTCTTGCTGTCGCCGTTGTTGGAGGGGTTGTAACTGAGCTGCGGAGTGAAGGGAAAGCCGGACTGGAGGGTGACGATGGAGTCGGCGGTCCAGCCGCCGGCGAGGGCGTCGACGAGGCCGGTTGAGTTGTTGAGGTAGTGCTGGTGGGCGCCGAAGGGGAGCTGCCAGCTACCGTCGATGACGGCGACGTTGCGGACGTCGTAGGTGGCGGGGCCCCAGTCGGAGCGGATGTGGAAGGGATTGGAGACGAGGCCGGGGGCGTTGCCGGAGGCGGTAGCGTTGAGGGAGTCGCCGTCGTCGAGAGACTTGGACCAGGTGTAGACGCCGCGCAGCAGAAAGCCGGCGGCCATGCGGTGGCTGAAGTCGGCCTGGAGGGCGTTGTAGGAGCTCGTGCCAACGCTGAACCAGGACCAGGCGGCGCCGAGGGCGGGGTTGTTGAGGGGCGTGCCGGAAGGGATGTAATACGTGCCGGCGGGGATGGGCGAGCCGGCGAGCGGAGCAGGGAAGCTGCTGGGATAAACAGCCGGGCAAGGCGAGACAGGGCAGACGGTGGGCGTGGGCTCATTGTCGTCGAGCGAGACGATCTCGTGATAGCCGTGGGAGCCGACGTAACCGAGGGTGAAGGCGGTGTTGGGCGTGAGCTGCTGCTCGACGCGGAGGGACCAGGAGATCAGAGTGGGCGTGTTGAGGTCGGGCTGGACGCCGGCGGGGGCGACTTTGGCGTTGGAGGGAACGGTCGCGGTGGGCAGCGGCAGGCTGGAGACGGGCAGGCTGGCGATGCTGTAGGAGGGGTTGTAGGGGGCGTTCTGGTCCATGCGGTAGCCGAGAGCGTCCTGCATGTCGTTGTACATGCCGAAGCCGGCGCGGATGACGGTGCCGGAGCTGAAGGGGCTCCAGGCGAGGCCGATGCGGGGCTGGGGGAGGAACTTGGCGTCGTTGACGGTGAAGGCGGAGCCGCCGATGTGGGGTTGGGTCTGGAGGACGCCGTTGGAGGTGACGAAGGTGGCGGCGCGGCCGTGGGCCTCGTTCCAGCCGTTGGTGAAGCCGTCGCGGAAGCCGAGGGTAGCGGTGAGCCGGGGGGTGAGACGGAGGGTGTCTTCGGCGTACCAGGCGCCCATCCATGAGCGCCAGTTCATCTCGGTGGGTGCGGGATCGTAGAGGAAGGTGCCGACGGTGCCGGAGAGGAACTGCTGGAGGCCGGTGAAGGTGGCCTGGCCGAACTGGGTGAGAGCGAGGTCTTCGTTGGACTGGAGGTTCTGGAACCAGATGCCGGCGGTGAAGTCGTTGCGACCGTGGGTAAGGGTGAGGGCGTCCTCGTAGGTGTAGAGGTTGCGGTCGATGTGGAGGTTGCTGCCGGTGTTGCTGCCGGCCTGGCTGACCTGGGCGGCGGGGTTGGCTGCGGCGCTGCCTCCGACGACTACCGTGCCGATGGGATGAGCGCCGACGAATCCGGGGAGCGAGGCGGCGGGGGTGTTGGGGGTGGGCTCGCCGGTGTAGTAGTAGGCGGCGCGGGAGTAGCCGACGCGGGCGGTGTTGAGGAGCGTGGGCGAGAAGATGTGGGTCTCGTCGAGGCTGAGGACCTGCTCGCGGAGGTTCTCGAGGTCGGTGCTGTAGAGGTTGCTGCTGGTGGGGGTGACGTCGGCGCTGTCGTCGATGGTGTAGACGCCGGTGAGGGTGTCGGACTGGGAAAAGACGCGGTCGAGGCGCGTGGTGCCGAAGTCGTCGCGGATGATCTGAAGGGGGGTGTTGAAGGCCTGGGCGATGCCGCCGTAGTCGGGGGCGCCGGCGCTCTGGGCGGGCCAGAGATCATTGATGAGAGGGACGACGCTGGGGGCTACGCCGACGTAGACGAGACCTGAGGATGGGCAGGGATTGGGCGCGGGAGTGACGAGCTTGCAGGGCAGGTAGCCGGCACGGGCGTTGGTGTCGGGGACGAGGTCGACGCCGGTCTGGTGAAGATGCTGGCGGAAGCCTTCGTAGTTGCCGAAGAGGAAGGTGCGGTCGCGCTGGAGCGGGCCGCCGAGGGCGGCGCCGAACTGGTTGCGCTGAAAGCCGGGCGCGGAGCCTTTGTCGTAGTAGTTGGGCGCGTCGAAGTCGTTGTTGCGGAGGAACTCGTAGACGGAGCCGTGGAGGGCGTTGGTGCCGCCCTGGGTGACGATGAGGACCTGGGCTCCGGGACGCTTGCCGTACTGGGCGCTGTAGGTGTCGCGCAGGACGTTGAACTGGCTGACGGCGTCGACGCCGAGGAGCTCCTGGCTGGTGCCGCCGGGCTGCATGTTGTTTTCGGCGGCGCCGGTGAACTCGATGCCGTTGAGGAGGAAGAGATTCTGCTGGGGGCGGTTGCCGGAGACGGCGAAGTTGTTGCCGACGGTGGAGTTGGAGACGCCGATGCCGCCGCTTTTCTGGGAGGTGTAGTTGACGATGCCGGGGTTGAGGGTGAGGAGCTGGTCAAAGGAGCGGCCGTTGAGGGGCAGGTCGCGGAGCTGGCGCTGGTAGACGAGGCCCGAGACGTCGGCGGTGGTGAGGGAGACCTGAGCGGCGTCGGCGTTGACGGTGACCTGCTGGCGGACCTGGCCAAGGGTGAGGGCGATGTTGGCGGAGGCGTCCTGGCCGACGGCGAGGTGAATGCCTTGGCGGACGGCTTCGGCGAATCCCTGCTTGCGGACGGAGATCTCGAATTCACCGACGGGGAGAGAGAAGACCTGGTACCAGCCGGTGTTGTCTGTAACGGTACCGCGGAGGGCGCCGGTGTTGACGTCGCGGACGGTGACGGTGGCTCCGGAGACGGCGGCGCCGGATGGGTCGGTGACCGTGCCGGAGAGGACGGCGGATTGGGCCGCGGCGGCGGGCGCGAAGAGCGACAGGGCGGCGGATGTGGCGAAGGCGAGAAAGAGCGAAGGAACAAAACTTGCCGTAGAGAACCGGCGGGCGGGAGAGTGCATCGGATGCCCCCAACGAATAGACCGGCGTACGTCTTTGGTTGAGAGGGTAAGCCGGTGAAAGATTTGCGTATTTCTACGATAAAAACGTATCAAAACGTTATGAATCATGTCAATACGATATAAATTCGACCGTGGGGAGCGATTGGGAAGGAGTGAGGTGGGTGAGGGAAGTGGTTCACACCGCGGGAGTTTGATTTGCAGGCGTGCGGGCAACGATGATGGAGGGGTCGCATAGCTCGATGAGATCTTGAGCCAGAAAACACGAGACAACCGTAGATGACGAAGACATCTGAGACGATGACACGGCGCGGTGTGCTGAAACTGATGGCGCTGGCGGGCCCGGCGTTCTGGGGGGCGGGCTCGCCAGCCGCGGGGCAAGCGCCGGGCGATGCGGCGGGGAAGAAGGCCAGCGGGGAGGGCGGGCGGCCGCGGCTGTTTTACAACGCGGCGTCGCTGGAGCGGTTGAAGAAGATGCTGGCGGCCCATGCGGAGGCGGATGCGGCGCTGAAGAAGCGGGGCGAGGAGCTGCTGGCGGCGGATTTCTATCCCGAAAGCGTGGCCGAGGAGGGCGGAGGCCAGCAGGCAAACTACATTACGCCGGCTACGCAGATGGCGGAGATGGGGTTGACGCTGGGGCTGCTGTTTCGGCTGACCGGCGAGGCGCGCTATGCGGAGAAGGTGCGCGACGCGATGCTCTATTACGGACAATATGAGCGGTGGGCGGGGCCGGAGCTGATCGAGCGGCGGCCGCCATGGCACTCGGAGCTGGACACGACGACGTTCAGCTTCGGGTATGCGTGCGGATACGACGCGCTGCACGGATGGCTGAAGCGGGAGGAGCGGTACAGGATTGTGGAGGCGATGGTGCGGCTGGGGGTGACGCCGACGCTGGAGGACTGGATTCTGCCGGGGGAGCGGATTCACGCGCTGGACTCGATGGGACACAACTGGTGGGGGGTGTGCGTTGCGGGAGCGGGGCTGTGCGCGCTGACGCTGGTGGGGGACGACGAGCGGGCGCAGGGTTGGATCGATGCGGTGGACGCGGGGTTTTCGCAGTGGTTCGGCTACGAGGGGAACGTGCTGCAGAATCGCGCGCCGACGTTCGAACCGTCGGGGCCTTCGTACGAGGGCGTGAACTATACGAACTACGGCGTCAATGAGTACCTGCGGTACCGGCTGGCGTGGATGAACACGTTTCCGGAGCGGCAGCCGGAGGAGATAGGGCCGCTGGATGGGCTGGCAGGGTTCTTTCTGCAGACGCTGTATCCGGCGGCGGGCGGGTTCTACTCAGTGAACTTCAACGATGCGCCGCAGCGCATGGACGCGACGGAGACGATTCTGATGCTGGCGGCGTGCGGGCTGGGGACTGCGGACGGGGCGCGCTATCTGAAGCTGGTGGGAACGCATCCGGAGGGCACGCTGCTGGATTTGCTGCGGCGGGGGACTACGCTCGAAGCCAGCGGGGATGCGGCGCTGACGACGATCTATCCCGAGATGGGGTGGGCGATGCTGCGGGATTCGTGGAAGCCGGATGCGACGCTGGTGGCGATGAAGTCGGGGTACACGTGGAACCATGCCCACGCGGACGCGGGGACGTTCGAGATATTTCACAAGGGCGCGCCGCTGGTGATCGACTCGGGGACGTGCAGCTATGGGCGGCCGGAGTACACGAGCTACTACCGGAGGAGCCGGGCGCACAACGTGATTCTGTTTAACGGGGAGGGGCAGCTCGAGGAGGATCTGGAGTACGGGTGCAAGTTCCCGGGGCGGATGCACTCGCTGGTGGACGGGCAGGGGCTGAAGTATGTGTACGGGGACGCGACGGGGCCGATGGCGCGGTGGTTCACGCGGAACTACCGGCATTGGCTGTGGAGCGGGGAGACGATCCTGATCTTCGACGACGTTAAAGCGCATGAGGCGGGGAAGATGGATTGGCTGCTGCACTTCGGAGGCGGGTACACGGCCAATGCGGACGGGAGCGTGACGCTGAAGAACGGAGCGGCAGAGGCGCGGGTGGAGTTTCTGTATCCGGGGGTGAGTCTGCGCGAGGAGACGGGACTGGCGGATCACGATCCGGATAGGAAGGTGAAGTACCTGGCGTTTTCGCCGGCGGCGGCGGCGCGGGTGCAGCAGTTTCTGGTGGCGATCAGCTTGAATCCGGAGGCGGCGCCGAAGTATGAGCTGCTGCAAGGCCAGGACTACATCGGGGTGCGGACGACGACGGCCGCGAGCGTGGAGGAAACCTATCTGAATGTGCGGGCGATCGAGGGGTCGATTGCGCTGAGCAGCATGATCACGCCGGGGGAGTGGGTGACGGACGCGTACCTGATGAACGTGAAGCGGCCGGCGGCGGGGGCGGCGCCGGTGCGGTACTTTGTGAGCGACGGGAGTTATCTGCGGAGCGGGGGAAAGAGTTTGATCGAGTCGCTTTCGAAGCTGACGGCTTGCTGGTCGGGCGGGGAGAAGGTGGGGTAGGCGATGGCGCACGCAGTTTTTGCGGAGACCGATGTGCCGGGGCGTTCGATCCATCCCACCCTTTTCGCAAAGAGCGCGAAAAGGATGGGGCACCCATGTCTCGATAGCGCCGTAAGTTAGTTCAAATGAGCGAACCAAAAATTACGTTCAGATTTTTTTGGCAACTCTGTGCCTCACGGAAAGTGAACTCCGAAGAAGACACCAACCGGTAACGCGGCTCGATGAGTGCCTCGGGCTATCGACAATCGAGATCGGAATCGTTCAAAAGAAGCCGACTCGCCGTTACCGATCCGTGCTTTGCGGTTATTCGTGCTATCCCAGGTCTCAAAATCGAGACCTGGGGCACCCAAATCCATTGGTTAGGATGGGCCCACGAAACCCGGGCCACCCGCCAATTCTCAGTTCATCAGCTAAAATTTACGAACTGAAATTCATGAACTATTCGGAAGCGTAAATAAATTCTTTCTATCCGATCATAGTATTTATAATGAATGAGTTACGTGAAATTTTGCTCTATGCACCTTGAACTGTCTCTAGATGCAGCGGCTCCGCGTTGCGACAATTAGCACAGTCCGAAGAAGCCGTAAAGGCCTTGGAGGTGGAGCGATGCAGGAGATTGTCGAAATCGCAAAAACAATCGGCACAATGTCGTTCCCGGCGCTTGCCGCGCTTGTCGTTTTAGCCGGGTTTGCGTTGGCGGCCTACGCAATCCATGCTGTGGTTGCAGCAGCGAAAGGGGGTCGAAAATGGCGCTGATGACGTGGGTACGCCTGCCCTCTGCTTGGATCAACAATCATGGTCTGAAAGAACTTCAATGGAAGGGGGACGGCATTGGATCTGATAACACAGCCGCGTTGATGGCACTGACTGCACTCGCTCATAATGCAGATGAACAAAGCGGGATTGCCAAACTCACATACGGTGATCTTCACTCGATAACACGTCTAAGTCGTGCAAAACTTGCGAATGGCTTAGACGTGCTGGAACGTATTCATGTTGTCGAGCGGACGCCGGAAGGGCGCAGTACTTACAGGCTGTCCGGTTTCAATCCGAATGAAGGATGGGCCAAATTTCCCGCCCAAAGCATGTACGCCTCTGACAGAATTGCCGCCTTCGATGAATTTCGACTGCGAAAAGCGTGTGAGCTGAATGCACTGAAACTTTTTTTCTTGTTCGTGGCACGGCGAGGGCGGGATACAAACATGGCCAATATCAGTTATGGAAAGATCGTAGAGTATACGGGAATTGAACGCGCGAGAATCAAGCCTGCAATGAGCCTTCTTGCGGCGCTGTCATTGGTCTACATTGAACACCTGCCCAGTAACACATATGCAAGTGGAATTGCCAACGCTTATAGAATCGTTGGTATAGATTCTTATAACCACATGGGAACCAGGGGACGCGGTATGACGGCCGATGATTTTGACAACTCTCGAATACCTTTCTGATTCCTCTTGGACCATTGTTCAAAAGAGTATTGGGTCTAAGCACCTCAGCCTTTGGGTCAGAAAAATACTTAGAATGTCTCGACGAGCGATTTCATGGCAAAGCGCTCATCGAGAATGGGTTCCGCGTCGAAAGCGGTATAGGTATCGATAAATGCGCTTATCGTCAGTTGCTACCCAATCGCCAATGCACTCAAGGATCTGTTCTGGGCAATGCTGCCTCGCGCTTCTTCCACGCCACGTTTGCGCGGCAGCCGCCGAGGGTTTTGTGGCAATTTGAGGCAGAGCCTCCGCATGGTACGCATTCTGCGACTTCTGCGCTATTTCAGAATCAATAGCTCACGTTTTTTCAATCGGCCAATTTGTGGGGCACCCAATCTTGTGGAGTGTGGAGATTGACGCGCCGGGGCTTTGGATTCAGTCCCAGTGCCTGAGCCTGGGCCAGATTTGCTGGAGGTTCCATTTGAGGCCCTGGCAGTAATAGATCGGCTTCCATTCGTTGAGGCGCGAAAGCGGGTACGCGGCGTTGCCGATGACCTTGTAACTGGCGCAGTCGCGCTGCATATTTTGGACATCGCTCTCGCCGAGCACGATGATGCTTTGGCCGGTGTAGCCGCGCGGGCCCCAGATCCAGTAACTCTGATGGCCGCCGATGGCGGGGGGCAGGCCGTATTGCGGGCCGAAGAAGTCGACGGCGGCGGCTTCACCATAGTTGTTGCCGAAGATGGCGGTTTGGCGCTGGACATCGGGCGGGAGGGTGCGGTAGAAGGCGGCGACCTGGGCGACCATCTGCGGCCAGCCGAACATGTCGGCGTAGATTTGCGGCAGGACAGCCGGCTGGTTGTGCTCGAAGCGCTGTGGCTGCAGGCCCATGGTGTGCTCGTAGGCGAGGAAGCGCGGGACGCTGAGGACCGGCAGGGCCATGGGGAGATAGATGGCGCTGAGAGCGGCGATGACCACGGCCAGCGCGGGTTTGGCCCAGAGCCAGAGCTTCTTTTGCGTGGCGCGCTCGACCCAGACGGCGCCGGCGGCGAAGAGCATGGGGTAGACGGCGGTGAGGTAGTACATCTTGCCGTGGAGGGCCATCATGACGGCGAGGAAGACGAGGTAGGCCCAACCGAGCGCGCGAAATTGGCGGCCCTGCCTGGAAAAGAAGAAGATCATCGCGAAGAGGACGAGGATGACGGCGGCGTAGCCGAGCATCTGGGCCTGGGCTTTGAGGAAAGGCAGCGGAGGAAGGGCGATGTCGCGGCCTTCCTCGCGGATGTTGTGCATCAGTACGAGGAAAGGGAAGTGATGGGACCACTGCCAGAGGAAGTTGGGCAGGGCGATGAGAGCGCCGAGGGCGCAGCCGATCCAGATCCAGGGGCGGCGGAGGGAGCTGCGCAGGGGCGAGAGCGCGAGGCCGATGAGGAGGCCAGCGAGCCAGAAGATGATGCCGTACTTGTTGAGGATGGTGATGCCGGCGAGGATGCCGGCGGGGATCCAGAGGCGCTGGTTGCCGGTTTTGGCGATGCGGACGACGAGGAGGGCGAACGCGGTCCAGAGCGGGGGATCGAAGGCGTTCATGGTGAAGAGCTGGGAGAAGGTGAGCAGGATGGGCGCCATGAGGGCGGCGAGCGCGGCGAGGAAGACGGCCCAGCGATGGCCGCCGAGCTCGTGTGCGAGCAGGGCGGCGAGCACGATGGTGGCGGCGCCGGCGAGCGCGGGGAGCAGATGGAGGGCCCAGAGCGATGTACCGATAGTGTGCTCGAGAATCCAGGCGATCCAGACGATAAGCGGCGGCTGATCGACGTAGCCCCAGGCGGGGTGGTGGGCACAGGCGAGGTAGTAGAGCTCGTCGCGGAAGTAGCCGTAGTGCGGGGCGGCGAAGAAGTAGAGGACGATGCGGACGAGGGCCAGAGCGGCAACGATGGCCGCGGCCGAGAGCAGGATGGGGCGATGAGTCGCGGAATATGCGGAGGCGGGCTGGGAGTCCGTCATGGGGATGGGTACGGATGGGGCGGGGGAATGTTCCCGTGGGTCCGGC
>Ga0335073_10015446_pt1 | contig 10674 bp, 10 predicted proteins | sample Lox_Sample_22_FD_207093 | JGI IMG/M metagenome (GOLD analysis project Ga0335073, IMG submission 207093) | Soil microbial communities from Loxahatchee National Wildlife Refuge, Florida, United States - Lox_Sample_2.2 | ecosystem: Environmental > Terrestrial > Soil > Wetlands | place: USA...
GGTGCCGGGCTGGGTGCGCCGATGGTGCTCTGGGGCTTTCTCGGCTGGTTCGGCACCGTGGGCGACTCCGGCGGAGGGATGCCCGGCTTCTACTCGGGTGCGGGCGCCGCGGGCATCGGGCTGGTGCTGGCGGCCTCGTCCCTGACGCTGACCCTGATGCTCTCAGGCCGGGCGCACGATCGCGGCAGCCCGCCGGCCGCGGTGTTCCTGGCCGGTGCGGCGGTGATCGTCATCCTCGGTGGCATGGTCGCCAAGCCGGACAGCGCCACCATCCAGGCAGGCTCGGTCGCCGGCCTGCTCACGGCGCTCAGCCAGGGTGCGGTGCTCGTCCGCGGGTGGCTGCAGGGCAGCCAGAAGTCGGTGAAGGCCGCCAACGTCCGGGCGCTGAACGCACAGCAGGTCGCGGCCGATCAGGCGGCCGCGGCGGGCTTCGGCGGCCCGCCCGGGAGCCACCTCGGGCCCGGGCCGGTCGGCTACCCTCCCGGCGGACAGGGTTGGCTGCCAGCCGCACCGGGACCCGGCTACCAACCTCCCGCCCCGCGCTACCCGCAGTTTCCCCCCGGTGCGTACCCGGCCGGGCGGCCCCCCACCTATCCCGCCGCCCCGGCCGGCTACCAGGGCGGTGGGCCCGGGCCGGCCGGCTATCCGGGTGCCCCGCCCGGTTACCCGGCCGGTGGATACCCCGGCCATCGGGCTGCCGGCCCGGCTGGCTACCAGGGCGGCTTCCCGGGTGGCGGCTATCAGGGTGCGGTTCCTGGTGGCCACGGTCAGCCGGAGTATCCGGACGGTCCGGCGCGGCATGCGGCGACCCGGCGGTACGACGCCCCTCCCGGCCATCGCGACCAGGAACGTCCGCCGGGACCGCCACCGACCTGACCCGGCACAGGCCGGCCCGCGGCGAGGGCGGCTGCAGCGGCCGAGGATCCCGGCCCGGATCGGACCGCCCCGGCGCGCCTGGCCAGAGATGTCCCGGGGCTTTGCAAGCCTGGGACGATGACCTCCGACGACGACCTGCCAGCCGGCTGGCTGACTCAGTTCCGCCGTGGGGTCTTCTCGGGCGCCGGCCTGTTGCTGCTCGCCGTCTCGGCCTGCGTCGTCCCGGCGTTCCTGGTCTGGCTGGTGCCCGGCGCCGACTCGAGCCCGGCCAGCACGACGGTCAAGGCAGGTGCACTGCTGGCGTTGTCGGCGGCACACGGCGGCGTGCTGCTGGACGGCGAGCGGGTCACGTTGGTGCCGCTGCTCGTGACCGCCCTGCTCGCCTGGCTGGTCTCCGGGCAGGCTCGCCGCTCGGCGTCCTGGTCGTCGGTGGTCGGGCTCACCGCCGGCTACGGCATCGCGTCCGGACTGCTTGCCGGCTGGGCCACCCTCGGAGCCACCCGCGCCCCGGCCGTGCCCAGCGCGCTGGCCGGCCTGGCCTTCGTCGTGCTGGTCGGTGGCCTGGCCCGGGCCGGTGACCAGGCATGGGACCGCCTGCCCGCCCGGTATCGCCGGATCGCCCGCGCCGCCGGTGCCGCCTGCTGCGGGTACGTCGGCGCCGGTTCGCTGCTGGTCGCGGGCTCGCTGGCCTGGCATGTCGGCGCGGTCACGGCGGTCCAGCACCACGTGGCTCCCGGAGTGGCCGGGCTGCCGGTCGCCCTGCTCGGGATTGCTGCCGCACCGAATGCGGCACTGGCTGGCGTCGGATACCTCGCCGGGCCCGGCTTCCACCTCGGCACGCACACCCACATCTCCATGCTGGCCGCCAGCCACGGCCGGTTGCCGAGCTTCCCGCTGCTCGCCGCCGTGCCGGCCGGCGGCCCGATCACCTGGCTCGGGATGCTGCTGGCCGCCGTGACCGCCGCCGCCGTCGGCTGGGTCACGGTCCGGCTGCTGCGGTCGGCCGCGGCCTGGCCACAGCGGCTGCTCGACCTCACCGCCGCCGCGGCTCTCGCGGCCGGCGCGCTGGCGGTGCTCACCGCGGTCGCCGGTGGCGGCATCGGCGACGGTGCGCTCGGTACCGTCGGTGCGTCGTGGTGGCAGGTCGGGGCGTGCGGTTTCCTGCTCGTGCTGCTGGCCTCGTCCGGCTGGCTGGCGGTGGAGCTGGCGCGCCCGTCGGCCGTGACCGGGAACGCCGCGCGCCGTAGCGCGAATCGAGCGGTGCTGCGAGTGGTCCCCGGCCTGGCCAAGGCGGACCTCACCGAGCAGCCCCCGACCTCCGCGCGGTCCGGCGGAAGCGCCACACCGAGCACGCAAGCCACGCCGAGTAACACGCCGAGTAAGCAGGCCACGACGAGCACCCAGGCCACGCCGTCACGAGCTGGCGACGAGCAGCGGTCGCGGACCCGCAACGCCGGCTGAGCGGACCCGCAACGCCGGCTGGACGGCCGGCCGTCCCGCAGGCCCGCGACGGGCGGCCGGGCTGGCACACACGCGCAAATCGGTCGCTGCCAGCCACCCCGCCGGGTTCAGTAGGGTGGTCGCCGTGACCGCCCGGCTCGTCGTCCTCGCCTCCGGTTCGGGCAGCACCCTGCAAGCCGTGCTCGACGCCGTCGCCGAACCGGGCTTCCCCGCCGGCGTGGTCGCGGCGGGCACCGACCGTCCCGGCTGCCCGGCCATGCGGCGGGCGGCGGTGGCCGGCATCGAGACGTTCGCGGTCGCACTGTCCGACCACCGCACCCGAGCCGACTGGGACGCCGCCCTCGCCGAGCAGCTCGCCCGGCACCGTCCGGACCTGGTCGTGCTGGCGGGCTTCATGCGGGTGCTCGGGGCCGGCACCGTGGAGCGCTTTCCGATGGTCAATACGCACCCGTCGCTGCTGCCGTCGTTCCCCGGCGCGCACGCCATCGCGGACGCGCTCAAGCACGGGGTGAAGATCTCCGGCGTCACGGTGCACCGGGTCGACGCCGGCCTGGACTCCGGCCCGATCCTGGCGCAGGCCGCGGTAGAGGTGCGTCCGGACGACACCGAGGACAGCCTGCGCGAGCGGATCCAGGCCGTCGAGAAGCCGCTCTACGTCGAGACGATCCGCCAGCTCTGCAGCTCGACCTGACCCCGTTGTCCCCGTTCAGGAGGAAGCCGAGAAGATGACCCAGATTCCCGTCCGGCGCGCGCTGATCAGTGTCTACGACAAGACGGGGCTGCTGGAGCTCGCCCGGGGCCTGCACGAGGCGGGGGTCGAGATCGTCTCCACCGGCAGCACGGCGAGCGGCATCGCCGGGGCGGGCATCCCGGTGACGGCGGTGGCCGACGTGACCGGCTTCCCGGAGATCCTCGGCGGCCGGGTCAAGACGCTGCACCCGCACGTGCACGCCGGCCTGCTGGCCGACCAGGGCAATCCGGAACACCTCGCCACCGTCGGGGACCTGGGCATCGAGACGTTCCAGCTGGTGGTGGTCAACCTCTACCCGTTCCGGGAGACGGTGGCCTCGGGCGCGTCCCCGGCCGAGATCATCGAGCAGATCGACATCGGCGGTCCGGCCATGGTGCGATCGGCGGCGAAGAACCACGGTTCGGTGGCGATCGTGGTGGATCCGGCGAGTTACCCGGAGGTCCTCACCGCGGTCGCCGGCGGCGGGTTCGACCTGCCCGCCCGCCAGCAGCTCGCCGGCCGGGCCTACGCGCACACCGCCGCCTACGACGCGGCGGTGGCGAACTGGTTCGGCGCGCAGGCCACACTCACCGAGGCCGCCGAGCCCGGCTCGCCGTTCCCGCCGTACGTGGGGATGGCGCTGGAACGGGCCGCGGTGCTGCGCTACGGCGAGAACCCGCACCAGCGGGGGGCGCTGTACGTCCAGCAGGGCGCCGAGCCCGGCATCGCCCAGGCCGACCAGCTGCACGGCAAGGAGATGAGCTTCAACAACTACGTCGACGGCGACGCCGCCTACCGCGCCGCCTACGACTTCACCGAGCCGTGCGTGGCGATCATCAAGCACGCCAACCCGTGCGGCATCGCGGTCGGCGCCGACATCGCGGAGGCGCACCGCAAGGCGCACGCCTGCGACCCGGTCTCGGCGTTCGGCGGGGTGATCGCGTGCAACCGGCCGGTGAACCTGGAACTGGCCGAGCAGATCAGGGAGATCTTCACCGAGGTGGTGCTCGCGCCGGCCTTCGACGGGGCTGCGGTGGAGCTGCTGTCCGGCAGCAAGAACCTGCGCCTGCTGGTGGTGCCGGGCCCCCGGGCGCTCGGCATCGAGCTGCGGCCGATCTCCGGCGGGCTGCTGCTGCAGGACGCCGACAACGTCCGGGCCGGCGGTGACGACCCGGCGAACTGGACCCTCGCCTGCGGTGAGCCGCTGCCCGCGGCCCAGCTCGCGGAGCTGGCCTTCGCCTGGCGGGCGGTGCGGGCGGTGAAGTCGAATGCCATCCTGCTGGCGAAGGATTCGGCATCGGTCGGGGTGGGCATGGGACAGGTCAACCGGGTCGACTCGGCGAAGCTGGCGGTGGCCCGGGCCGGCGACCGGGCGGCCGGTTCGTTCGCGGCCTCGGACGCGTTCTTCCCGTTCCCGGACGGGCTGGAGGTGCTGCTCGACGCCGGCGTGCGCGCGGTGGCCCAGCCGGGCGGTTCGATGCGCGACGCCCAGGTGATCGAGGCGGCGCGGGCGCGTGGCGTCACCATGTACCTCACCGGCACCCGGCACTTCGCGCACTGATCGTGGCCACCCGCAGCCCGGCCGAGCCGCCGCCCTGGTTCACCGAATTACTCGACGGCGACGAGGAAATCTCGGACGAGGACTTCGTCGGCACCGACCTGTGGGGGCTGACGCTGACCCGGCGGCAGTTCACCCGGTGCCGGTTCGACGAGGCCTCGCTGGAGGGGTGGCGCACCGAGGCGTGCACCTTCACCGACTGCTCCTTCGACCGGGCCGAGCTGCTGGCCTCCTCCCACCTGCACACCGCGTTCGTCGCGTGCTCGTTCAACCGCACCCGGCTGGCCGACAGCGCCTTCACCGAGTGCAAGTTCACCGGCTCGACGTTCGCCGACGCCCCGCTGCGCTCGGTCACCTTCGCCGGCGGCGACTTCACCGCGACCTCGCTGGGCGGCGCGGACCTGCGCGGGGTGGACCTGTCGAACTGCAAGCTGGTGGACGCGAACGTGGTCGGCGCCAAGCTCGATCGGTGCGTGTTCACCGGGGCGAACCTCACCGGGCTGCGCTGGACCGGCGCCTCGCTGAAGGACGCCGACCTGCGCGGCGCCATCATCGAGGGCCTCGACCCGCGGGTGGCCGACCTGGCCGGCGCCCGGGTCGAGGTCGGCCAGGCGATCGAGTTCGCCCGGTTCCTGGGCCTGGTCATCCGATGACGGCGACGAGCAGTGGGAGAATGACGCGGTGACGGCAACCATCCTCGACGGCAAGGCAACCCTGGCCACCATCAAGGCCGAGCTGAAGCAGCGGATCGCGGCGCTGGCCGAGCGGGGCGTGGTGCCCGGCCTCGGCACCGTCCTGGTCGGCGACGACCCGGCCAGCGCCTGGTACGTGGCGGCCAAGCACCGGGACTGCGCGGAGATCGGCATCGCCAGCCTCCAGCGTGAACTGCCCGCCGGCACCAGCCAGATCGCCGTCGAGGAGGTGATCGACGGGCTGAACGCCGACCCGGCCTGCACCGGCTTCCTGGTGCAGCAGCCGACCGGGCTGGACGAGTACGCCATCCTCAGCCGGGTCGACCCGGCCAAGGACGTGGACGGCCTGCACCCGATCAACCTGGGCTCGCTGGTGCTCGGCCGGGAGGCGCCGCTGCCGTGCACCCCGCTGGGCGTGATCGAGCTGCTGCGCCGGCACGGCGTGCCGATCGCCGGGGCGCACGCGGTGGTGGTCGGCCGCGGGCTGACCGTCGGTCGGCCGCTCGGGCTGCTGCTCACCCGGCGCAGCGAGAACGCCACCGTCACCCTGTGCCACACCGGCACCCGGGACCTGGCCGCCGAGGTGCGCCGGGCCGACATCGTGGTGGCGGCGGCGGGGGTGCCCGGCCTGATCACCGCCGACATGGTCAAGCCCGGCGCGGCGGTGCTCGACGTCGGGGTCAGCCGGGTGGACGGCAAGATCGCCGGCGACGTCGCCCCCGACGTCGCCGAGGTGGCCGGCCACCTCGCGCCGAACCCGGGCGGTGTCGGGCCGATGACCCGGGCGATGCTGCTCTCCAACGTGGTCGCGGCGGCCGAACGCCAGGCGGCGCGGCGGTGAGCTGGCTGCACAGCCACGACCTGCGCGAGGGGCCGTTCGTGCTGGTGCTGCTGATCGAACTGGTCGGCGTCACCTCGGTGGCCATCGCCCCGCAGCACTGGCTGCGCTCGGTCGGGGTGCTCGCCGCCGGCATGCTGGTCGGCGGCCTGCTGCGGCTGGTGCTCTCCGACGAGCAGGCCGGCATGCTGCGGGTGCGCCGGCGCAGCTTCGACGTGGCCTGCTACTGGCTGCTCGGCGTGTTCGCCATCGTAGTCGCGCTCGGCCTGCCGCAGCGCTGACCCGCGACCGCCGTACGCGATCTTCAGACGAATCGAGCGCCAGGGCGAGCAGCCTGTCTGAAGATCACCGAACGCGACGCGGACGGCGCCGGCGTGAGGCCGCTCTCTCGCGCCGCCGGGCCACCCGAAGCCACCCATGCCGGGCGGTAATCTCAGCCGCATGACGACTACTCCCGTGAATGTCACCGTGACCGGTGCGGCCGGACAGATCGGCTACAGCCTGCTGTTCCGCATCGCCGCCGGCCACCTGCTCGGCCCGGACACCCCGGTCCGGCTGCGGCTGCTCGAGATCACCCCGGCGCTGAAGGCGGCCGAGGGCACCGCGATGGAGCTCAACGACTGCGCCTTCGGCCTGCTGTCCGGCATCGACATCACCGACGACGCCACCAAGGCCTTCGACGGCGTGAACGTCGCGCTGCTGGTCGGCGCCCGGCCGCGCACCGCGGGCATGGAGCGCGGTGACCTGCTCTCGGCCAACGGTGGCATCTTCAAGCCCCAGGGCGAGGCCATCAACGCCGGCGCCGCCGACGACGTGCGGGTGCTGGTGGTCGGCAACCCGGCCAACACCAACGCGCTGATCGCCCAGTCGCACGCGCCGGACGTGCCGGTCGACCGGTTCACCGCGATGATGCGGCTCGACCACAACCGGGCGATCAGCCAGCTGGCCGCCAAGACCGGCAAGCCGGTCTCCGAGATCCGCCGGATGACGATCTGGGGCAACCACTCGGCCACCCAGTTCCCGGACCTGCTGCACGCCGAGGTGGCGGGGCAGAACGCGGCCGGGCTGGTGAACGACCAGGCCTGGTACGAGAACGACTTCATCCCGACCGTGGCCAAGCGCGGTGCCGCGATCATCGAGGCCCGGGGCGCGTCCTCGGCCGCCTCGGCCGCCTCGGCCGCGCTGAACCACGTCCACGACTGGGTGAACGGCACCGCCGACGGCGACTGGACCTCGGTGGGCATGGTCTCCGACGGCTCGTACGGCATCCCGGAGGGCCTGATCGCCGGCTTCCCGGCCCGCTCGGTGAACGGGAAGTGGGAGATCGTCCAGGGCCTGGACATCGACGAGTTCTCCCGCGCCCGGATCGACGCCTCGGTGGCCGAGCTGATCGGTGAGCGCGACGCGGTCCGCGAGCTGGGCCTGATCTAGCAGCCGCAGCACTGCGCACGGCCGCCGGGACACTCCGTCCCGGCGGCCGTGTCGTTTCGCGGGATTTCGTCCGGTCCCGTCGCCGCCGGGCACCAAGATCCCGTGAAAATCACGCCAATCTCACCATTCGCGTGTGAGCCTTGGGCCGAACTGCTGTGCAGAGCCGGCTCGACGTCGAGTTGGGAGGGGGATCTGCCGGTTCGCATCTGGACGCCCGTTCGAGGCGCTGCACCTGATCCCGTCGGCGGACGCGATGGGCGTGAACGGCGGCCAGGGCACCAACGTGCACTCGATCGCCCTGCAGGTGCCGTTCTCCGATGTCGCCCGGCACGGCCGGACGCCGCACGACGTGCTCGACCCGGGCTCGGCGATCGGGGCCTGGGCGAGCGCGAGCCGGCGCACGTCCCGGCTGTACGAGGACTCCGGCGAGCGGCGGGAGTGCGACGCGGCCGGTTTCCCGAACGGGCGCCGGCTGATCGCCGACGTGGTGGCGATCGAATTGCGGGCGATCGTGGGGGTCAGCATCCCGCTGGTCGACCCGTCCTACACCCCCGACGCCGCCGTGGCGGTGCTGACCGATGGCACCAGCAACACCAACTCGCCGTACCTGTCGGCGTTCCCGTACCTGGGCACGCCGGCCGGCGGGTACCAGACCCAGCCGCCGGTACCGGCGAGCTGAGCGATGGCAGGGCCGGCCCGGGTGCCATCCCGGCCCTGCCGGAACCGGAAGGTGATCGTGGTGGAGGACAACAGCCATGCCGGCCAGGGCTCGGTGCTGCTCGACATCGGCGGCGAGATCGGTGCGCTGGTGGTGACGATGCCCGCCGCGCTGGCCGGGCATGAGGTCGAGGCGCGCCCGGTGCCCGGGCCCGGACCGCTCCGGCACGTCGCGGTGCTCGGCCGGCCGGTGACGGGAGGCGTCCGGCATTCGGCGGTCTTCGGTGAGCTGGCCGAGGGTGAGTACGAGCTGTACCTGCGGCCGGACGGGCCGGTGCGGCTGACGGTGCGGGTGTGCGGCGGCCGGGTGGTGGAGGCCGCCTGGCCCGGCTGATCGGGCGACCGGCGCGCCCGGACCGCTGTGACAGAATGCTCCGGTGGTCGGGGCCGTACGCAGGAACGCACTGGCGCGACCGGCCGAGAGCCCGGGCGCCCCCGGCATCGCGGGCTTCGGCGCCGACCTGCTGGTGCTGGTGGCCGTGGCGATCTCCGCGGCGTGCAGCTACTCCACGACCGGCCGGTTCTTCAACCAGATCGCCATCGCGCTCGGCGCCCTCACGCTGGTGGCCGGCCTGCGGCAAGGCTGGCAGGTTCCGGTCCGGCGCGCGACGCTGCTGGTGTCGGTCGTGATCTCGGTGGCCGTGCAGCTCTACAAGCCGCCGATCGGCAACGTCGACCGGGCGCTGCTGTTCCCCGGCGTGCTGGCGCTCACCGCGGCCGCGACCGTCGGGCTGGGAGTCGTCGTGCTCGGCGGCCGCCGGCGCTGGACGGTGCCCGCCCTGTGGACCGTCCTCGGCGCCCTGGCCGTCGCCGAGTTCGCCATCGTGGCCTGCTCCGGCCGGCCGGCGATCGACGTCTGGCAGATCTTCCAGCAGGCCTCGGCCGGGCTGTTCCACGGCGTCAACGCGTACGCGACCTCCTACACCGGCATCCCGGCCGGCCAGACCGCCGACTGCTTCAACTACCTGCCCGCCACCCTGCTGTCGAGCTGGCCGGGCTGGGCGGCGCTGCACGACGTGCGGTACTCCGAGGTGGCGGTGCTGCTGCTCGGCTGGGGGGTGCTGGCCGGCACGCTCACCCGCCGGGCGCCGGATGCCGAGCACCGGCTCCGCGCGCTCACCCTGGTGGCCCTGGCGGTGTCGCTCGTCGGCACGCTGCGGGTCGGCCAGCAGGCCTGGAACGAGAGCCTGCTGCTCGGCTTCCTGCTGCTCGGCACCTCCGCGCTGGCCACCGGCCGGACGCTCTGGGCGGTGCTGCTCGTCGGGCTGGCGCTGGCGACCAAGCAGCACATCGCGCTGCTGCTGCCGGTGCTCGCCTGCTGGCCGCGGTTCGGCTGGCGGCGCGCGGCGGGCTCGGCCGGGGTGGCGGCGGCGATCAGCGCACCGTGGCTGATCTGGAACTTCGCCCGGTTCAAGGGCTGCACGGTCGACTTCTTCGTGCACGGGGTGGCCCGGTTCGACTCGATCTCGCTGTGGCACTTCGTGCCGTCGCCGATCGCCGCCGGCGTCACGGTGCTCGCGGTGCTGGCCGGCTACCTGCTGGTGTACCGGTGGGTGCCGCGCACCACCGGCGGGCTGCTGATCGGTTCTGCGGTCGTGCTCTACGCCTTCGACCTGTTCAACAAGCAGTCCTTCGAGAACCAGTGGTGGTTCGTCTGCCAGCTGCTGCTCTGCGGGCTGGCGTTCGCGGCGGCCGGCGGCACCGAACCCGACCACGTGACCTCGGCGGAGGCGGCGGCCCTCCGGTGATCTTCAGACGATGCACCCGCCATGGCGTGCGGAACGTCTGAAGATCACCGAATGCGGGACGCCGGCGACAGCCGCCCGCACCGACACGCTGGCCCGGCGTCAGTCCAGGCGCACGGGCATCAGCATCGACAGGGCACCGTCCCGGTCCGGGTCGCGGAAGGTCAGCGGGCCGGTCGGGCCGTCCAGCTGCAGCATGAGCTGGTCGCCGGCGTCCAGGGCCTGCAGCAGGAACTCGCGGTTCACCCCGACGTCGCCGTCGGCGGCCACCCGGACGCCGTCCGGCGCGATCGCGAGCACCACCAGCGGGTAGCTGGCGCCGTCGTTCTCGCGGGTGCGGGTCGCCACCGGCGCGCTCGCCAGTGCCGTGCGGAGCGCGGGCACGTCCACCGGCACCTCCACCCCGGCGGCTCGCGCGGTCAGGCGCCGGTAGTCGGGGAAGTCGAGGGCCAGCTCGATGCCGGCGATCTCCTTGCCGGCACAGCCGAAACGCAGGTCACCGGCCGCCCGGGTGATCGTGACCGCACCGTCCTGGCCGGCGAGTCCCGCGATCAGCCGGTCCACCAGCTCGACCGGCAGCAGCAGCTCGGCGGGCTCGTCCGCCTCGGCGTCCAGCTCGACGAGTG
>Ga0335073_10015447_pt1 | contig 10674 bp, 7 predicted proteins | sample Lox_Sample_22_FD_207093 | JGI IMG/M metagenome (GOLD analysis project Ga0335073, IMG submission 207093) | Soil microbial communities from Loxahatchee National Wildlife Refuge, Florida, United States - Lox_Sample_2.2 | ecosystem: Environmental > Terrestrial > Soil > Wetlands | place: USA: Florida...
GAGGGCCGTGAACAAAGCGATCCTCAGTGCGAGCAAACCCAGCAGAGTGTCGGGTATGTATTCGTGGCTGAAATATCCCCCACCCATTGCTAGCATGATCATCAAGAGCGAAATATTACTGGCCGCAAACCCACACATTGCGATCCAACTGCGCCATCTCGACGGCGAATCATCCGCGTTCCTCCGCACCCATCGGATCCAAGCCCGCGCGGCTAGGTAGCCGATGGTGAGCCAGAATGCAACAAAGGTCGATAGCGAAAGCAGATACATCGCGTGCTCGGAACCCCTTTCAATCGCATTTGAAGAGCACGACTTATAACTACGAAACAGACTCCACTCTCGGTTCCGGATCGAGAAAGAGATTTATTTCGTCTTCAGCAGCGGCCAACCCTTCCGGTATCGTTCCACGATTGTATTCGGCCATGCGGTTTTTCCACTTCAGAAAATCTGTGATGCTTTGCGGCTCGATGCGCACCTCGACCCGGCGCAAGCTAGCCAGCAGCAGGTTCATCTCATAGCGGAAGCCCATTGCACTGCGGAGATTCTTGGCCGAAGCATGCGACATCTCGACGCGGCCTCGACTCAGTTCCAGCAATCCCCAGCCCGTAGGTAATTCCTCCACGTTCACCAAGCCGGGCGGGGTGAGGTAGAAACGCTCGCTGCCTACGCCTTTTTCCGGTTTTTGACGAAACGGCTTGGCTCGATCAGCGATAAAATCTGCGCGCGTGACTTTGCACTCGACCAGCACGGAATGACAGGCTTGCTTCCATCCGATGGCGTCGGGCATTTCGCCACTGACGCACGCCTGCTCGGAAAGCACGACGCCGCACCGATACCAGCGCAGCCAGCGGACCGCCTTCTCGACGAGTTGAGCGTGAGTCATATGACTCTCACTTGTATCTCAACGGCTAAAGTGGATGGGAGTAACTGATCGGCTTCTGGAGTGGCACGGGTTCTTTGCGCAAAGAAATGCGCGTCTCAGCGTGGATCGAGCGAAGCTGGGCCTTCGCCGGCTTTACCACAATCGGCCTTTTTAAGATCGTCTCCAGCAAATATCTCTCCGCTGCGATGCGCTGGGCCGTGGAACTGCGCGGGAGGTATCCCTCGGCCGCGATGACGACAGCTTCATTCTTCGCTAACCGCAAAGGATGTCGGCGCAACCCATTGGTCCGATTCTTCGGCCAGTTCGTCCGCAATTGAGTCGGCGACAGTTCGATCTTTACTCGCTTTATGCGGCCATCGTGCTCGGCGTCGAATGCGTTAGCCAAACGAAGGATGGCGGCGAGGCGAATGATCGTCTTCTGCTCATCCGGGAGAAAATTGCGGAGAGCTTTGTGGCTGCGGACCGGTAAGGCGCCGCAGTGAAAGCGCGCAATCACCGATGCCCGTTGCATCGTCTCAGGATGCCAGCCAAGAGGAGCCGGGTGGGACTGGATAAGAGCCTGCGATTCCTTGTGGTGTCCTTTGCTGCCCCGAGCCTTGCCGACATCGTGCAGCAAAGCTGCCAAGTATAAGTCGGAACGCGCGTCTGAGCCGTGGATCTCCGATCCCGAGCCATTTTTTCCCCACAATCCTATGGACTGGAGCCCGTCGTAAAGCTCCAGCGCGAATCGCGCGACACGCTCGGAATGGGCAAAGTCTGGGTCGAGGACCTTGGCCCACAGTTTTATTCGGTCGGTAGCGATCTGCTGGACGCGCTGGCCCTGAGGCAGCCCGGACCGCCAAATGTTCCAGAGAGAGTTCGGGCCGACCATCTTTGCTCGATATTCATCGATCCGCTTCGTGCGTTCTTCCTTGATGCGCTGATGCCAAGCCTGGCGCGATTCTGGGTCATGAAAAATGTGGCTCGAGGTTGCTGTCGTCCAGAGTACGTCGAGGTCGTGGACGTCTCCCAGCAGGTCTTGCATGTGCTTGAGGTCGTTGCTCCAAAGCTTGTGTTCGGCGGGCAGAAAGTTCTCGACGATATAGCGGAAGCGTTTAATGCCGATCCGTAACGTGTGCAGCGCCACCTGCGAGCGATTGCGCATGGCGCTGGTGTGCAGCTCGCGGGCGGTGGTCCAGCGCTCAAGAGCAAGATGCTTGAAAACCGCGCTGCCTGGACGGATGCGCGCGGCGCGGATAGGCAGACTCTTCGCCCACTGCCGCCATTGCTTACGGTCAAATTGTTCGAGAGCCGCGCGGGCGGCGTGTTTCTGAATGCTTTCACGCTGCTTCAAGATTGCGAGCAACGCGTCGGCGGGAACTGGGGCAGGTTCCTGCGTCGCATCGGAGAGAGAGGGTACGAGTCCTGGCTGAACTTGATGCGACTCCGTATTCGCAGGCAACAGTGCCCGCGCCACACTTGGATCCGGGACCGTTGGGGCGAGTTTCTCGATCCACTCCATCATGATCTGCGTGTCGCGCAGCTCACCCAGGCTTTGGAAAACTCTCTTGCCTGCCTTCTTCATATTTTTCCATGCAGGATCGGGGTCGAGTGCCATCATGCCGTCAGCCATGGAGCGGCATCGGCGCAGTGCGACGCGGAGGTCGTGCACTGGGTCGGGATGGAATCCCGCGGTCGCGCGGTCGTACTCTTCGAGCACCCGCAGCATCCAGTAGCGCAAGCCTGTGGTCTTGGGTTGGGGCCTCACCGTATGTGTGTATCTTAGCTCACGAAAGGGGTGACCCATACGAAAGTCAGAGTCCCGACCCTGCGAAAACCGCCCTTCGGCTACGCTCAGGGCAGGCCCCGGGTGGGGGCACCCTCGACTTCAGAGGTCAACGCGCGATGTTGTGGAGTTCGCGGAAGCGGGTGGCGGCTTCAGTTCCCATGTAGCGATCTAGAACGGACGCGTCTGTTTGACGGAGATCGACCACGACCAATCCATCGAGGACATCGGAAAACTTGCGGTCGACGTTGAAGGCCAAGAGTTTGCCACCGAGCTTGTCGTATTGGCGGAGGAGGATCGGCAAACCTTTGCCGTCGGATTCGAGATCTTTGATGGGATGGGAGAGTTGATCGAGATCGCGAATCGCCTTCCACATGCCGCGGCATTCCCAGTGGTGAAGAAGTCCCGGACGGAACGGCTGGCGTGGTTCGACAAGACCGGCGAGTTCATCATTTTGCGTGCGGGATTTGGAAAAACTATAGATCATCTCGCGTGAGGCTTTGCAGTACTCATTGCTGATGCTCACGGCTCCGAACAGCACGGCGATCTCGGGGTGCATCGCAATCAGGCGGGCAATTCCTTTCCAGAGCAGCATCAACGGAGCGTACTGGCGCTGATATTCGAGGCGCACGAAGGAACGGCCGAGTTCCAGAGCCGGCCCGAGCTTCTCAAAAATCTGCTCGTTGTAACGGAACAGTGTACTGGTGTAGAGGCCGCCGATCCCGTAGCTGGCGAGAATCTCGGCGGTGTTGCCGGCGCGGTAGGCTCCCACAACTTCGCGTTTCAATTTGTTCCAGAGCAAGACGTGCCAGTAATAGTGGTCGAAGCGGTCGAGATCGAGGCGCTTGCCGCTTCCTTCCCCAACTTGACGGAATGTGACTTCTCGAAGGCGTCCGATTTCCTGCACAAGACTGGGCGTTTCGCGAGAGCTACCGAGATACACCGCCAACTCGCCGTTTTCAACAAGGCAACGATTCGAGGGAAGTGAGATGACTTCTTGCTCTAAGAGTTCCGGCGCCATCGGCGCCGCGATTTCTTCTTGCGTCCGGAAAACTAAGCGCGAACGCAGAGCCACAGGCCAGGCCGTCTGAGTCTTCTTGCGGCGGGCGAGCAGGTAGGTTCGCCAGCGCAGGTACTCGATGGCATCGCGATCGCTCTGAATTTCCGCAATGGAATCGTGCGGAATCTGGCTGCCGATGCGGACCTGGATGGTTTTTCCTTCTTGTTCGAGCAATTGCTGCAACAGAAAAGCCGTCCGTAAGCTGGGATGGACGAGACCAAGGAGTTGAAACCCCACGCCACTGTGGCCGCACAAATACACGGGCAAAGCGGAAGCTCCTGTGCAGCGGAGAAGGCGGACAGCAGTGTCGTTCCATTCGGAATCGGCGATCTGCGGCACCGGCATTTGAAAATGAGAAACCTCTCCGGCGGGAAACACTGCCAGCATGCCGCCGCTTGCGAGCCAGGAAATGGCTTCGCGCACCGCGCGGCGATTGCACTCGATGGAGCGGTCGGATTGGAATGGATCCACGAAGATGCAATGTGCGGCAAACTCGGGAACGTCGGAAAGAAGAAAGTTGGTCAGAATTCTTACATCAGGGCGGACGCGCTTCAGCAGCACGGTCAGTATTGCGCCATCCAGCACGCCGTAGGGATGATTGGCGACCACAACCGTTGGCCCACTAGCGGGGATTCGCGCCTCGTCTGCGGGATCTACGCGCAGGCGAATCCGCATCGCAGAGAGTAGGTTTTCGAGTGTGAATCCCTCGGGAGATTCCTGGACCCGGCGATAGAGATCTCGAAACTTGCCCAGGGGGGTGAACTTCGCCGCCAGCCGTTGGCGGGAAAATCCAGGCAGGCCCGTCACGCGCGACAACACCGGCTCGCGCGTTTCCTCCGCATGCGACCCGAGTATCGGCATTCTTTCTGTTGTGTAGTCTAGTCCCTTTGCAGGCGTGTGAAGCAGAAGTTAAAAGCTGATGAAAACAGGATCGAAGGTAACCAGAGAGTAATAGCCTCCGGAGAGTCTACGCATCCAGGCGAAAGCGGGTTTCGGAGAGCCTGTAGAGACGCCGCCATACGAGACGATTAATGGTTACAACTGTGGCGGCCATAATCATGGTGGCAGCGAGCAGCAGATCGAAATTGCCGGCGTCAGTGGCTTGCGAGATGGTCGCACCGAGGCCGGTCGTCGTGTAAATGTGGCCTTTGAAGTGGAAGTATTCGGCGATGATGCTTGCATTCCATGCACCGCCGGAGGCGGTGATCAGGCCGGTAACGAGATAGGGGAAAATTCCCGGCAGGATCAGCTTGCGCCAGCGCTGCCATCGTTTGAGGCGAAAGACCGAGCACGCCTCCTTCAGGTCCGTTGGAATGGCCATCGCTCCAGCAATCACGTTGAACAGGATGTACCACTGCGTGCCAAGGAGCAGCAGGACAATGGAGCCGGCGCCGAGTCCGCCGCCGATGCGAATGAGGACAAGCAGCACGACTGGGAATAGAGCCGTCGCCGGAACCGAGGCTGCGATCTGCGCCAGTGGCTGCGCGATCCGCGCCAGGCGCGGATTGAAACCGATGGCGACTCCTGCCGGGATGGTCCAGAGCGCGCCAATCAGCAACGCGACATTCACGCGGACAAATGTTGCGAGTAGGCCGATACCGACCTCGTGCATCTCGGATCTTTGAATGCCGGTAAGGATGATCGCAACGCGGATGATGCCGTATCCCACGCCAGCGAGCACTGCCAAACCGAATAAGCGCACCAACCAAATTTTCCACGGGGCCGGTCGGACGGGTTCGTCCGTGTGCTGTGAATGCGAGAAATGCTGCATCAGGCGCTCGCTCAGTGGCGTGACGGTTCTCTTGCGAAGGCTTGCCAGTCCGTGGGAACGACGAATCAGGTTCAGCACCCAGGAGTGCGGAGCATCGGTGCTCTCAACCTGCTCGACTTTGAACTTCTCGGCCCATGCAATGACTGGGCGCCACACGAATTGATCGAGCAGAACGATCACCGCAATCATGGTGGCAATGCCCCAAAGAATCGAACGAGTATCTCCCGCGTCGGCTGCGGTTTGCAGATACGATCCCAGGCCGGGCAGGCGGAAGTCGCGCGAGCCAAGCACGAACATTTCGCAGGCCATCAGGAAAAACCATCCGCCAGCGACAGACATCATCGAGTTCCAAACCAAGCCGATCACCGAGAACGGCAACTCCATCTGGGTGAAGCGCTGCCACCAGCTGAATCTGTAGACTTTCGCTGCTTCGCGCATTTCGTTCGGAATGCTTTTCAGCGATGCATAGAAGCTGAACGCCATGTTCCAGACCTGCCCGGTAAAGATCAGCAGAATCGCGCCCGCTTCGACGCCCAGCTGTCTGCCGGGAAACAGCGCAACCATGGCGAGCATGACTCCAGGAAGAAAGCTCAGGACGGGAATTGATTGCAGCACATCAAGCAGCGGAATCATGAATCGCTCGGCGCGCACATTGTAGGCAGCGATGTAGCCGTAAACGAGAGTGAAAGCGAGGCTCAGCGCGTAGGCGATCGTCATGCGGAGCAGCGAATATCCGGCGTAGGTGGGCAACATCCACGGATTTCGCGAAATCTCGACTTCCGGCGTAAACGGTCCCAGCCATGTACGGCCGACGAGAATCACTCCATAGAAAAAAGCGAGGCCGGCCGCAAACATCAGCAGATCAGGAAGAAATGTGATCTCGATCGCGGGGATCTGCGCCCAAAGGCGGTAGGCTGAGAATCCGCGCACGCCGAGTGATTTTTTGGTATGGGTCATGCGAGGGCTTCTCAAGATTTTTGAGCAGGAGCAGGATCGTGTTTTTCGCCGGTAGAGGGTTCCGCCGGAACCGGAGGCTCAGTCTGGACCAGGCGTCCGGTCTCGCGATCGTAATCGAAAATTTCGGCATACCGTCCCCAGTTCATCGCGGTCTCGAACTGGCGCTGAACTTCATCTTCGGCGAAATGCTCGTCGAGAATATCGTGGAAGAATTCGTCGGCGATGGAGTGATCAGACTTGCGCTTTAGAATGCTGTCGATCTGCTTCAGGATCGTCACGTGATCAAGCGCGGCTTGGCGAAACAGAATTTTTCGCTGCTGAATGTCGGCTTCCGCGAAAACCGACCCCTGCGGCGTGATCTGCACGTCGCCTTCCTTCAGCCAGGCGAAACCGAGCAATACGCAGGCTTCGAGGATCGGCAGGAGATCTTCCACGTCCATCACCAGTTCCTCGGACAGGCGAAAGAGATCTTCACGGCCGCCGCGATCGTGGAGAAGTTCCAGCAATCCGGCGATGCCCCCGACGCGGGCGTGGGGCAACATCTGATATCGCGCGGTGCGTACCGGGGCTTCCTGTTTTTTTATGGCTTCTTTAATTCCACCCGGCGGCACAATGATTTCGGCGGTGGTTTCCGCCTCGGGCAGCACGTGCTCGACGTCGGGCTCGGTCATGACCTTGTAGATATAGTCCACCAGTTCTAAAAAGCGCAAAGACTTGCGATCGCGTGGGTGGCTGGGGCGGATGTTGAAGTCGCATCGAACTCGGGCCGGATTGCGGCCAAGAACCATGACTCGATCGGCTAGCATCACCGCCTCTTCGATGTTGTGGGTGACAATAAAAATTGCGCTGGTCGGCATTTTCTTGTTGAGCCAGAGTTCCAGCAGTTCGCCACGAAGATTTTCGGCGGTGAGAACATCGAGCGCCGAGAAAGGCTCGTCCATGAAGAGGACTTCAGGTTCGACCACGAGAGCGCGGGCAAAGCCGACACGCTGCTTCATCCCGCCCGAGAGTTCCTTGGGATACGCAGTTTCGAAACCATCCAGGCCGACGATGTCGAGCATGCGCAGCGCACGCTTGCGTCGCTCAACGGCTGCGACTCCGCGGGCTTCGAGCGGCGCTTCGACATTTTCCAGAACGGTGAGCCACGGAAACAGGGCAAAGCTCTGGAACACGATGGCAACGTTCGGCACTTGGCCGGCAAGCGGCTTCCCATGCCAAAGCAACGTACCTGCTGAGGGTTGGGAAAGCCCTGTAAGCATGCGCAGGAGCGTCGATTTCCCGCATCCGGAAGGGCCGAGCAGAGTAACAATCTTCCCGGGCTCGATCGCGAGATTGGTCGTGCCGACCACCTGAATCCGCGTGCCGTCCGGCTGCGGATAGGACTTCTCGAGTCCGACAGCTTCGATGATGGCATCGCCCATCATTCTTCTATACACGATCTGCGCAGAAGCGCAAAGTATTGAGGCTGTAATGCAGTGTTTATATGAGGACGGAGTCAGCAATCAGAGACTCAGTATGTACAAGACATCCTCACGGAAGGTGGAAAGTCACGAACCGGAATCAAGTCATTTTAGCTTGGCAGCCTCTTCCTGTTGACGAACCGCCAGTTCGTCTCGCGCTTTGTCAGCAAGTTGTCGGCACGCTCCCCGATCGACAAGTGGATCGGGCTTCGCTCCACGCTGGTGCGCTTCCACCCGATCCCAAAAGTCTGACGCCTCTGGATGCGGAGTGATGAGAATGTCGCAGGGCACGGTCTCAAGAAACGTAAAACTCTTCTCGAATCCATGTATGAGCCCAGCATGTTTCGTGAAGTGGAAGCCGGGAGTCGAAATCGGCGTCAGGCTATCGGCGTACACCATCTCGTAACAAACGTCTGCTTCGCAGGATCGCCATGTCCAGCTGGTGCCGCCCGGAGTGTGTCCGGGAGTGATGTGCGCGGTGAGCAAAATCGGGCCGAACTTGAGCGTCTCGCCGTCGAGCAAGTCCGTGACATTCTTGACCCGTGCAATGGGCGCAATCACGCCATACTGCGGATCGTCGCGTGGCGCAGCGCCTGTTCTCATCACAGCGGCGCTCCACCGGCTGGCATACACGCGTGCGCCACTAAGACGCTGCAACTCGGCAATTCCGCCGGCATGATCGAAGTGGACATGAGAGTTGACGATGATCTTGACGTCTCCGATGCGAAAACCAAGGGAACGAACATTCGCCGCAATCTGTCCGGCCGATTCGGGCAAATCGCCGTCAATGAGGACACTTCCAGCATCAGAAGTAATCAAGATCGAACTCAGGTTGTGCGTCCCGACGTAATATGTGTTTCCGAAAATCTGGAATGGCTTCTGAGGACGATTCCACTCGGCGCAGGACGAGCACCTTGTTGTGGCCTGTCCCCAGCCAACACCGCAGAGCAGGATAAGGCAGGGTAGGAAATTGCACCCAATCTCGCGGAGCGTCACGGATGAGAGTGCGCTTCTTGCGTGCGCGCCCAGTCTGCCGCCGCTTCCAGCCGACGCGAAATCGAAGGATGAGAATGAAACAGCCATTCGATCCATTTGGAAGGTGTGCGCTCGGCGAGATTTTGATCGGCCAGCTTGTTCATCGAGGAAATAAACGGTTTGACACTCGCGATCGACTCGAATGCATATCGATCCGCCTGCCGCTCATTGAATCGCGAGTAGGCATTGAGAGCGGGCATGAGCAGGAACGACAGAACGGTCGCAACAAGCGCCAGCAGCGGCAAATCAGCGAAATCGGAGATCTGCACAAAATCGAACAGGTGGCGGTCGATGGCATAATGCAGCGCCCAGTTGGCCGCCCAGAACCCGAAGAGCGTGATTGCCGCCTGCACAAAAATGCTCTTCAGAATGTGCCGATGAACATGATGCCCGAGTTCGTGAGCCAGCACGGCCTCGATTTCGTCATCCGTGTAATTATCGAGCAAAGTGTCGGCGAGAATAATGCGGCGTGTTACTCCCAGCCCAGTTAGAGCGGCATTGGCCTTCTTGGTCTTTTCCGAAAGCTTCCAGCGATACACGCCGCGCACGCGCGTTCCCGCCCGCTCGCTCAGCACAACCAGGCGCCGCCTGAGTTCCTCATTTTCGAGCGGTTCAAACTTATAAAAGATAGGAAACAGCACCACGGGCGCTAACTGTGCGAGTACGATAAACAGCACCATAAATAGCGCCCAGGCCAGCAACCACCAGTTCTGTGGCCATTGCCGAATCGTGAAATACAGAAGTTCGACAACGATTGTGCCCATCAACAGGCCGACCAGAAATCCTTTGACTTCGTCCCAAAACCACGACCGCAGTCTTTGCGTCGAAAGCTTGTAGCGGCGCTCCAGCCGAAACCCATAAATGTCGAATCCGGTTCCGAGGGCCTTGCTGATCAGCATGAGCAGCAGCATATATATGAACACGGCCGCTGAATAATTTTGAAGACCCATCCGCCAGGCAATGTCGCGCAACGAACCGGACCATCCGGTTACCAACAGAACAACCAGAAACGCGAATCCAACCAGAAAATCGGAAATGCCCAGCCACCGCCGGATGCGGTTATAACGTCGCGTCTCAGGCGAGTCGGTCGAAGCACGACTTGAATCGACAAAATTTGAGCCGTTAGACATCAGTTGTGAAAAAAGGTCGCGTTAGAAGTATCGCACTGTTCCACCGAATCGCACATTCGGGAGGCTCACGGAAAGCACCCCTATGCCGCATCACGGACAAAAGATTCCCCCGTGGCAAGCAGGTCCCGAACCAGTTCCGGTGACGCCGCTTCCGTGTACAGACGCAGCAGCGGTTCCGTTCCCGAAGCACGAAAGAGCACCCAAGCCTCCGCGCCATTGCCGTTCGTAGGCGCATTAAGAAAGAATTTAACTCCGTCGAGGTGCTCCTTCTTCAGCACACGATATTTTCCGAGGGCTTGCGTATTCTCAGAACGCGCACGCTGGATGGCATTCTGCTTCACATCTTCCGCAATATGTAGATCGCTGCGGCCATAGTAATGCGAGCCGAAATCGCGCTGCAGATCCGCGACGAGTTGCCCTAGCGTCTTGCCTTCTTCCGCCATCACGTTCGCGAGGAGCAAGGAATTGAGAATGCCATCGCGCTCGGGAAGAAATCGCGAATAGCCGATTCCGCCCGATTCCTCACCACCCATGAGAATTTCGCGTTCCATCATCAAATCGGCCACGTACTTGAATCCGATCGAGGTCTCATGCAGCTTGCGCCCATGTTTTG
>Ga0335073_10015448_pt1 | contig 10674 bp, 14 predicted proteins | sample Lox_Sample_22_FD_207093 | JGI IMG/M metagenome (GOLD analysis project Ga0335073, IMG submission 207093) | Soil microbial communities from Loxahatchee National Wildlife Refuge, Florida, United States - Lox_Sample_2.2 | ecosystem: Environmental > Terrestrial > Soil > Wetlands | place: USA...
CGAGCGAATATCTTTTAACCCCAAAAACCATCTCCCTATTGCTCGTTCCTGAATCAAAGAGATAGACAGCCCATCATCAAGCACATGACCGGCAGCGTGGAAATGTGCCAGGTCGAAAATGAAAGGGTCACTATGAAAATCGTAGTCATCGGCGGCAGTGGACTTATCGGATCAAGACTCGTGCCCAGGTTGCGTCAGGCGGGGCACGAAGTAGTAGCTGCGTCTCCCAATTCTGGTGTCAATTCTGTTACGGGCGAGGGATTGGCGCGAGCGATGAAGGGTGCGTCGGTGGTTGTTGACGTCTCAAACGCTCCGTCGTGGGAAGACTCAGCAGTGATGCAGTTCTTCGAGACCTCGACGCGTAACCTCCTCTCCCAAGAAGCAGCCGCAGGCGTAAAACATCACGTCGCGTTGTCTGTCGTAGGCTCTGAGCGGATGTTCGAAAGCGGTTACTTCCGAGGCAAAATCGCTCAGGAGAATTTGATTAAATCCTTCTCTATCCCCTATTCCATTGTTCGCGCGACGCAGTTCTTCGAGTTCGTCAAGGCCATCGCCGACTGTTCCACCGAAGGCAACACGGTGCGCCTCCCACATGTTCTTTTCCAGCCCATGGCGGCCGACGATGTCGCGAGTGCGCTAAGTCAAGTGGCGCAGAGTCAGCCGATCAACGGCACGGTCGAAATTGGCGGGCCGGAACGATCCTATCTCGATGAAATCGTCCGCAAAGGCTTGGCCGCAAGCAAAGATCCGCGCGAGGTCGTGGCCGACCCACTCGCCCGCTATTACGGAATCGAGATGAAGGAGCGAACCCTCGTTCCCGAAGACGGGGCGAAGGTCGGGAAGATCCGCTTCGCGGACTGGCTCGCTCAGCCCGGAGCCAAAGCGGTTGCGTCGGGCCACTAGGAGCCTCGACAACGGGGCTGCGAGAGCGTCCCTATTCATCTTGGTGATGACTATGGCCATGCAACAAAAGCTGATTGCCCTGCAACCCGACGCTGCCGACGCGCGCCTTGCCACTGCATTGGAGGCGTTGGATCACGCACGAAAAGCGGTCGGGGAGATTCAACGTTCACTGCTGCCGGCATCGCTGCCGGAAATTCCCGGCTTTGAAATGTCACCGTACTATCGGGCGAGCCAACATGCCAGCGGCGACTACTACGATGTGGTGCCGCTGATCGACAATCAGTGGGGATTCGTCATGGCGGATGTGTCTGGGCATGGAATTCCCGCGGCGGTCATCATGACCGTGATGCGAACCCTCATACACGCAGAGCTGCCCAGCAATCGAGACAAATCGACAGGCAAGTTTCTGGAACACGTCAACAGCGTCATGTCGGAAACCTACCTGCGGGACGACCGATTCGTGACGGTTTGGGCGGCGGTGCTTAACCCAGTCTCTCGACGACTGACTTACGCGTCTGCCGGCCACAATCCGCCGCGTCTCCTCCGCGGTGGTAGCGTCTTCGCACTCGACGCGGCTGGCGGATTTCCTTTGGGAATTGATCCGGCGGCAACCTACGAGGATGTGGGCATCACCCTCGAAACGGGGGATCTGTTGGTGATCTACACCGACGGAATCACAGAAGCGATGCGGTCGGGCAGCGATGATGATTTAGAGTTGTTCGGCACGGAACGGCTCGATCAAGTGTTAGGCGAATCCAGCTACGAGCGAACTTGCGATTGCACGGAACGTGTAAGAACGGCAATTGCGAAGTTCACAGGCGACGCGGCTCCCACGGATGATCAGACAATGCTAGTCCTGCGAGCAAGTCAGTGAGGGAGGGTGATCGGAGAAATCGGCGTCAAGCAGACCACGAGCCTGAAAAAAACTGCGAGTGTGCTTGATGCGCTCCGGGAGCGGATGTTAGTCGGTAGCGTGGAAGTAGTTGCCAGTCGCCGACTTAGCTCCTAAGTACGAACATAGCGGCAGCTGGGCGTGTCGATACTCTGCGCTTACCGCAATGAGCGCGATCTCCCACTGCCGGCTTGGCTTGCTGAGCGGGTGAAGCGACTGGCCGAAGGCGATGGCTTTTGCTTCCATTCGAGGTCGGGCACGCCGGTAAGTCAGAAGAATATTTTGCGGCTCTACATTCACCCGGCATGCGCGGAGGCTGGTTTTCGCATCGGTGGCTGGCGTGACTTCCGGCACACGCTAACGACATGGGCGCTGAAGAAGCATCCCGCCAAAGTCGTTTCCGGGACGTTGGGGCATGCGAGCATCAAGACGACGCTCGATGTGTACGCTCATGTTCTACAGGAGGATTTTGCCAAGCCTCTAGCAGATATGGCTGAGAAGTTGGTCCCCGATGGTCCCCAAAACAACGGGATCCACATTGCGGCCTAGCCTAACTCACTCTACTGAAAGGAGATGGAGCCGAGGGTGGGAGTTGAACCCACGACCTGTCGATTACGAATCGACTGCTCTACCACTGAGCTACCTCGGCGGGTCTAAAAAACGATAGCATTCGCTCGGCATTTCTGCAATGAAGCTGCTGCGATGTGTTCTCATCGCGGACCCGCCAGCAGGAACTCTTTGGGCGAACCTGAGTCGCACGCAGGCGTATCAAAGCGGGCCGCGACGTTTCATCCTCCCCATCCGCTCGGCGAGACCGATCAACGCGAGAAGGGGTACATGGCCCAGCCAATCCCCACGCCGATCAACAAGAAAAGAATCAGCGACCACACAATATACTTCAACCTTTCGCTGACCCCACGCCGGCTCAGAAATCCGAAGGCGATCGAGATCGCCAGCGCAAACAGTGTCATTGCCTGGAAATGGTTCAAATGAAGTCCCATGAGCCGTTCACGCTTTGCGGCCGCGCGCCGCCTCGTAAGCGTGCAGCGCCGCCAGCAGATTCAATACGCCCGCGGCTGCCAGAAACCGCGTGCCGTAGTCCCCTGGAGCGTGGGCGACATCAGAGCCGAGCGGTTCCAACACGCGCGCAGCAAAATAAAACGAACCGGTGCCCAGATCCGCGATATACCCCAGCATTCCAAAGGCATCGCCGGCGTCCGAACCAAATATGTTCCCGCGCAGTCCCACGCCGATCAGCACCAAGAGTCCGACCGTTAAGAAACAGGCCACTGCACGACCCCACATCTTCAGAATCGCGTGGCCCAACCCGGGAATCAGCCATCCGGCAGCGCCGATAGCGATAGCCACTCCCTCGCTTCTGGGCCGGTACGCGGTTGAGGGAGTGACGGTCTCAGGAGTTGTGTTGGCTTCGCTAGTCATCGCTGAATCGTGCGCCCGCTAGGCAAGAAGAGCGAGAATTTCCTTCTGCACTGCCCCGGTGACGCGGGCTTCGTGCTCTCCGATATAAACGTTCACTTCGCTGCGAATGCCAAACTCCGGGAGATAAATGCCGGGTTCGATGGAGTTACAAGTCTTTGCGATCAGATGGCGCTCGTCGTGCGTTTCCAACCCATCCATGTTGACGCCATTGCCGTGAACGGACTGCCCGATGCTATGCCCCGTGCGGTGAAAGAAATATTTGCCATAACCGGCCTTTTCAATCACGGTACGGGCAGCTTTGTCGACTTGCCATCCCTGGAGCGGCTTATGCTTCGCGACGCTGGATTGGATAAGCTCGATCGCCTTGTCCCGCGCGTCCCGGACCACGCGGAAGACTTTGGCCATCTTGTCGGGAACCTGGGCGCCAAGATAGCCCACCCAGGTGATGTCGTAATAAACGCTGTTCTTAGCTTTAGTTTTGCCCCAAACATCGAGAAGCAGCAGGTCACCTTCGCGAATCGGTGACGCCGTTGCCGGCGCGGGACCATAATGAGGATCGCTGGCGTGGGGTCCGACCGCGACGTCGGGTCCGTCATTGGCGGTTATGCCCGCAGCCTCAAACTGTTGCACGAACCATTGTTTGAGGTCGTACTCGGTGAAAACCTTTTTCTCGCGTACGTTTTTCGCTGCCAGCGCAAAGGCTTCGCGAACCAGCCGATCGATAACCGCGCCCACAGCCAAATGCGATTCGAGCTGTTCGGGGCTCCAGCACGCCTCGTATTTTTGGACTAAATCCGCCGAAGTCAAAACCTTTGCGCCGGCGCTGCGCACGAGTTCGACCGTGCCCGCATCCACCATGGCCACGTAAGGAATGGCATTCTTCGGGGAATATTGCATGGCGACTCTCTTGGCACTTCCCAGAAGCTTACGAAGATTCTTTCGCAATTCGTCTTGCTCAGAATAGAAGAGGGTTTGACCGGGCAGTGCGGCGAGAGATTCCGTCTCAATCTTATGAACCAGCTTGCGCGGCGTGCCTTTCGCCGGCACAAAGTAATACCAACGACGCGTGCGCATCCCGGGCGGGAGCTGCAGGATGTTCTGCGCAATCGGATCGCGGCCGCGAAAATCGTAGAAGAGCCATCCGTCGAGCTTCGCTGCTTTTAGGTCGGTCTGAATTGCGTTGATGTCGGCGCTCATCTTGAAAACCCGTCTCAGCTTTGATCGATCGGGAAACCCGTCGCGCTACGCCTCATGCTCCAGCAGAGCGAGCACCTCCACCCTGGTTACCCCATGGATCTCGATTCTCTTATTGCGGCTGCGCTCGCCGGAAAGAATTCTAACAGCCGCCTTCGGCCTTTTCAAAAGCGTCGCGAGCAACTCCACCAAAGCTTGGTTCGCCCGGCTCTCCAAAGCGGGTGCTTGTAGACGAATCTTTAGCGCGCCTTGCATCGCACCGGCGACTTCGTCTTTGGCGGCGCGTGGCTGGACCCGCACAAAAAACTGCACCTTGCCCGGGCTTTCGGTGATTTCGATGGTGTTTGTCACTTTATCGCTTCGCGAGTGCCAAAAATGGCGGTCCCTATCCGCACTTCGGTGGCGCCCTCTTCGATGGCGACTTCGAAGTCGTGCGACATGCCCATAGAAAGAACGGGAAGTTCACAGCGAAGACGTTTCGCGAGCTCGTCACGCAAGGTCCGCAAACGCAGAAAGTACGGGCGCGCTTTCTCTGCGTTTTCGAAAAAAGGTGGAATGCACATCAGGCCCGCCAGATGTGTCCCTGACAAATTACATATGTCTTTGGCGAGCACCGGAAGCTCGGCGGGCGAGATGCCGCTTTTCGACTGCTCGTCACCGATATGGACCTCAATCAGTATGCGCAGCTCGGCCGTGCGATTGGACTCAACGTGGAAGCGAGCCAGCCGCTGCGCCAGCGGAAAGTCATCCACGGAATCAACACTTTGAAAGAGCTTGGCAGCTCGCGCCGCCTTGTTGCTCTGCAGATGACCAATGAGATGAAAAACAGCGTTTAAGTCGCCTACCAAGCTTTGTTTTCCTTCCCACTCCTGCACCCGGTTCTCTCCAAAATGCCGCAGGCCCGCGTCATACGCGGCGCGAATGGCCTCGCCCGGATGTGTTTTGGAAACGCCGATGAGTGTAATCTCTTCAGGACGCCGACCTGCGCGACGAGCCGCAGCCGTGACGCGTTCCTGAATTCGCGCCACGTTTTGCGAGATGAGCTCAAAAGCCATAGCCAACACAGATGCTAACACGCTGTCGTTTGCAGCCCCGCCTGCCCACCGGTTAGACTGGCGTCCACAATGGCTCTCCTCGGAAAACTAATCGCGGTCGAAGGAATAGACGGTAGCGGCAAGCGCACGCAGGTCAACCTCCTCGGCAAAGCCCTCGCGTCCGCAGGCCACTCGGTTTTCACCACGGGCTTTCCGCAATATGGGTCATGGTTCGGCAAAATGGTTGGCCAGTTTCTGAATGGCGACTTCGGATCGCTGGAGGCCGTGGATCCTCATTTCACCGCTCTGCTTTACGCTGGCGATCGTTTCGAGGCCAAAGAGCAAATCGAAAATGCTCTTGCGGCCGGCAAAATTGTGCTGGCTGACCGCTACATCGCCTCTAACTTAGCGCATCAAACGGCGCGCGCTCGCCCGAGCGAACGAACCGCATTCATTCACTGGATCGAGCATCTGGAGTACGGGATTTACGGCCTGCCCCGCGAAACGCTGGTTCTTTACCTCCGCGTTCCGCCGCGCTCCGCGCAAGAGCTGGTGGACCGCAAGTCCGCACGTTCCTACACCAAGGAGAAGAAAGACTTGCAGGAAGCTAGTTTGAAGCATCTGGCGGCGGCCTCCGCGATGTACGACCAGCTCTGCAGCCGTACCAACTGGACCACGGTGCAATGTTTCGACGAGAACCGGGCAGCTATGCGTTCACCCAAGAGCATCGCCAGCGAGATTCTCAACGCCGTGCAAACGGTGCTGAACAGTTCCAGCGCGACCGCGTTGGCAGCGAAAGACGGTCACTAGCCGATGGCACTCTCGGAATTTCTCGGCAACGAACGAATTGTCGCCGCACTACGCGGCGCGCTGCGCGGCGAACGCGTACCGCATGCGTTACTTTTCAGTGGTCCGCGCGGAGTAGGAAAGTTCACGCTCGCGCGCATGTTCGCGCAGGCGGCCAACTGTGAACGGCTGAAGGACGACTTTTGCGGCGAATGCGCCACTTGCCTGCGCATCGCGTTGCTTGGCGACCCGGAAAAATTGGTCGAGCAGGGGCTTGCGGAGCGCGGGGAAAACGCGGACGCCGCCACCGTCGATCGGGTCCCGCTCATTCTCCAGCCCCATCCGGATGTATGGGCACTGGTGCCGGACCCCGTTCGTCTGAAGAATCCCGTGGCCCGGCCCATGTTGCGCATCGGCCAGCTTCGCGCCGTGCAACGCGCCGCCTACTTTCAACCCATGGGCCGGCGCCGCGTGTTTATTCTCGATGGCGCTGAAACCATGCGCTGGGATGTCGCCAACGTCTTTTTGAAGATTTTGGAAGAGCCGCCGGGGAACGCGACCCTCGTCCTTACTGCGCCCTCACCTTACTCATTGCTGCCAACGATCGTTTCGCGTTGCTTGCAATTTCATTTCGCGCCGCTCTCAATATCGGAAGTGGAAGGGATTCTCCGCACGAAATCGGATCGCCAGCCAGCGGATCTCCAACTCGCGGCACAACTGTCCGAGGGCAGTCCCGGTTTGGCGCTGCAACTCAACACAGGAGCAGTGACACAACGCCGCCGCGATGCTCTGCGTATTCTCGAGCGTGCCGCAAAAGGCCAGGGCTTTGCGCAGCTTTTCGCGGACACCGCGGCGCTCGCCAAAGATCGCGAGTCATCTTTCGAGGATCAAATTTCGGTCTTCTACGGACTGCTTTCGGACCTGCTCGAACTCACGTCTGGTGTGCGTCGGCCGAGTCTGCGGAACATTCCGTTGACGAAAGATTTAGAAACTCTCGCCAAAAGTCTGAGTTCCGAGTGGGTGATGCGGGCCATTGCCGGCTTCGACGAGCTCTATGCCGGCGCGCGCCGCAATCTGAATCGACAGCTAGGCCTGGATGCGATCGCCGCTTCGCTCGGAGTCGACACCCACGCCTAGCTTGGAATACGCAACTGTCCAGCCGGTTCCTTTACAAAAACTCAGTTTTTTCCGGTCAACTGTAACCTGGAGTCGGAAATTCGCATCTCACGAATAGAACAACCCACCATTACCCGCAAGGAGAAGTCATGGTTAATCGTAGAATGTTTCGCCCGGCTTTCCCGGACGTGAAGGAGCAGGCTCCCCAACGCCCCCCCCATAATGGCCCTGCCCCGAGCAAAAAGCCGGCTCCGCCTGAAATCACGCACGCGGAAAATTTCTACTGGGTCAAGCAAATGCAGAGCCGCACGCCGATGGTGGTGGTTCTCGAAAATGGCGAGGAGCTGCACGGAACCGTGGAATGGTACGACCGCGATTGCATCAAGCTGACCCGCCAAGGCAGCCCAAACCTGCTCATTTTCAAGCGAGTCATCAAATACGTCCACAAGGACGGCGAAGAAAACGCCTCCGGCGGCGACGAGTAGGGCTCGGACCCTCAAGCCCTTTCGACCTGATCCGGTTTACCGCGACCCAAGCCGCCCTTCGAGTTCTCCGAGGACTTCCTGCGTTGTTACTTGCCTCGCGCCGTTTTCTTCTCGAGCGAATGTCCTCGCGCCGCCCCAAACGTCATCAGTGCCTTTGCCGCCAGCGATCCGCGCTCATTGAAAATCTCGCACTCGACAACCACGAAGTTTCGGCCCGCCCGCAAGACCTGTGCCTCGGCCTTGATCCGCCCGTCATGCACCGGCTCTAGATAGTTGATTTTTAATTCCACGGTCGCGATTTGCGTACCTCTGGTCACTGCCGTGTAAGCAGCGATAGCGGCGACGGTATCCGCCAGGGTGGCCAGCACGCCGCCGTGAACCACGCCGTGCATCTGTTTGTGGCGCGGTTTCACGCGCATGGTGAATACCACGCGGCCCGGCTCCAGGCTTTCCAGCGCCAGGCCGAGAATCGCAGTGGCTCCGCTCTCGTTCGATCGCTTGCGTAGTGCCGCTTCGTACTTTTTCAGGTCTTCGATGGAGTGCACGCGGTCTCCTGGGGTGCTCAATATGCCGAAAGCCCACCGTCCAAAGGAATCGCCGCGCCGGTCACCCAGCTCGACTCATCCGACGCTAGAAACACCGCCATTTCGGCCACATCTTCTGGACGACCCATCCGCCCCAGCGGAATTCCCGCGATTCTGCCCTTTCTCGCAGCTTCTCCGGCTTCCGACGCGGCGAAGAGCCCGGCCACAAGTTCGGTTTCCACAATGGACGGGCAAATGCAGTTCACCCGCACCTTCTCATGGGCATGGTCCAAGGCCATCGCTTTGGTCAGCAGGGTCAGACCACCTTTTGAAGCGCAGTACGCTCCCCGATCTTTCATCCCGATCAGTCCCAGCACCGACCCGATATTCACGATCGCGCCGCCGTCGGCTTTACGAAATTCTCCCAATACCGCGCGACTCATCAAAAATGGGCCTTTGAGATTAATCGCCATCAGCCGGTCCCACTCTGCCTCGGTCATGGCCTCCACGGTGGAAACATGCAACACGCCGGCACTGTTAACCAGTACGTTGAGCGAGCCGAAGGCGGAGGCGGCCTCGGCGATGGCGTTCTCGGCGTCTTTGGCGTTCGAAACGTCACATTTCAGAGCCAGCCGCTGCCCTCCATGAGGCTCGATCTCGCGCAAGGTTTCCCGCAATTTGTCTTCGCGGCGGCCAGCGACGGCCACTTTGGCGCCTTCCCGAGCAAAAGCAGCGGCGATGGCGCGGCCAATCCCGGTGCCCCCGCCGGTTATTAAGGCAGACTTTCCGGCCAGCCGCCCTTTCGGCAACAGCTTCCTCGCCTCCATTGGCTCTCCCCAGGCACTGCAGCCCGTGTCACGTTCTCGCGACCTGATGCGTCTAACGGAGTATTCTACCGTGACCAGCACCTATGTCCGTGGCGCGGTCCTGGGCATTCCCGTTTGCCGCTAGAATGCTGCACGAACTGAGCGCAAGAAACAACCGAGGTGGACGGAGCCCTCGCTCATGAAAATCGGCATCACCTGCTATCCCACCTACGGCGGCTCCGGCGTCGTCGCCACGGAACTCGGCCAGGAGCTAGCCGCTCGCGGGCACGATATTCACTTCATCTCCTACGCCCCGCCCATCCGCATGAATCTGAACGATCCTCACATCCACTTCCACGAAGTCGAGGTGGCTTCGTATCCGCTGTTTGACCACCCGCCTTACACCCTTGCCTTGGCTACGAAAATGATGGAAGTATTCGAATCGGAAGGCCTGGACATTCTCCACGTCCACTACGCCATTCCGCATTCTGTCAGCGCCTTGCTCGCGCGTTCAATGGCGGCACCGCGCCGCTTGCCTTTCATCACCACTTTGCACGGCACCGACATCACGCTGGTCGGCAGCAATCGCAGCTATCTGCCGATCACCAAGTTTTCCATCGAGCAATCTGACGGCGTGACCGCTATCTCCAACTATCTCCTGGCACAGACTCTCAAAGAGTTCGACATCAAGCGCCCCATCGAAGTGATTCCCAATTTCGTGAACTGCGACCTCTACACGCGCAGCGCGCAGCCGACGTTGCGCAATCTCTGGGCCCCCGACGGCGAACCCATCCTCATGCATCTTTCGAATTTCCGTCCGGTGAAACGCCTGACGGATGCAGTTGAAATCTTCGCGCTCGTCCGTGCCAAAATGCCGGCCAAGCTGGTCCTCATCGGCGACGGGCCCGACCGCGGCGCCGCCGAATATCTCGTGCGTAAGAAACGCCTGCAAAAGGATGTGCACTTCCTCGGCAAGCAAAATGCGGTCTATGAGAAGCTTTCTGTTGCGGATTTATTTCTGATGCCTTCGCAGCTTGAATCTTTCGGACTCGCAGCGCTCGAGGCCATGGCCTGCGAAGTCCCCGTTATCGCCACCAATGTCGGCGGTGTTCCGGAAGTGGTGGAACACGGCGTCGACGGCTATCTGGTGGAACCCGGCGACGTGAAATCCGCCGCCAGCTTTGCTCTGCAAATTCTTTCCCGCGCTGATCGCGGCCGCGAAATGGGCCAGCGCGCCCGCGTCAACGCTAAGAAAAAATTCTGCGCCAACGACGTCATCCCCGCCTACGAAGCCTACTACCAGCGCGTCCTCGACCAATCCTCCAACTCCAAGCCCGCCTCCAACGCGGCCACACACTAAAAGCAATCACTCCGAGTCGGCAAAGCCTCGGAAGGCGATCTTCTCTCTGCAGCACGAGTCAGCGGGCTTTCTTTTCGGACTTTTGCTTCCCTCTCGACCGCACATAGTGAAACCGCACCAAATAAATATTCTCG
>Ga0335073_10015449_pt1 | contig 10674 bp, 12 predicted proteins | sample Lox_Sample_22_FD_207093 | JGI IMG/M metagenome (GOLD analysis project Ga0335073, IMG submission 207093) | Soil microbial communities from Loxahatchee National Wildlife Refuge, Florida, United States - Lox_Sample_2.2 | ecosystem: Environmental > Terrestrial > Soil > Wetlands | place: USA...
TGTACGCGAAACCGCGCGAGCTTTGCAGCTGGGTATACATGTCCGCGATCTTCGCCTGCATGATGCCGAATGTGCCAATCGGCGCATTGAACTGTTTGCGTTCGCGCGCATAGGGCAAGGCGATATCCAGGGCGGCCTGCATCAGGCCGATCGGGCCGCCGGATAGCACCAGGCGCTCGGTGTCCAGGCCGCTCATCAGCACGCGCACCCCTTCGTTCACTTCGCCCACGATGTTCTCTGCCGGAATTTCGCAGTTGTCGAACACCAGCTCGCAAGTGTTGGAGCCGCGCATGCCGAGCTTGTCCAGCTTCTGCGCCGTGCTGAAGCCCTTCATGCCCTTTTCGACGATGAAAGCCGTCATGCAGCGGCTACCGGCAGTGCGCGGCGCAGTGCGCATGTACACCAGCAGCACGTCCGCATCGGGACCGTTGGTGATCCACATCTTCGAGCCGTTGGCGACCCACACGTTGCCTTGCTGCTCGGCGCGGCACGTCATCGAACCGACCACGTCCGAGCCCGCGCCCGGTTCGCTCATCGCCAGCGCGCCCACATATTCGCCGGAACACAGCTTGGGAATGTACTTGCGGCGCTGCGCTTCGTTGCCGTTATGGAAGATGTTCTGCACGCACAAATTGGAATGTGCACCGTAGGAAAGGCCGATCGAGCCGGATGCGCGCGAGATTTCTTCCATCGCTACCAAGTGCGCGAGAAACCCCATGCCGCTGCCGCCGTATTCCTCCGGCACGGTAATACCGAGCAATCCCATGTCGCCGAGTTTGCGCCACAGATCGTGCGGGAACAGGTTTTCGTGATCACTGCGATCGGCGCGCGGCGCAATCTCCTTGTCCGCGAAGGCGGATACGCTTTCGCGCAGCAGATCGATCTCTTCACCGAGCGGGAATGGGCGCATGCGAAACTCCTGGGGAGGGACGTCAGGCCGGGAATTGTAGCGCAGGGGGTATTTCAGGCCCTGATGCGGCGCAACGTAAGGCTTGATGACGGCCGACATGCGTTCCTTCGACGTGCAAGGCCGTCGTTCCCGCGAGAGCGGCAGCCCACGGTGCGCTGAGGTATCGCGTCAACATGGATTTTCCGCCTTCGCGGGAAGGGCAGCCACGGAGAAGAAGGTGCATACGCGCAGCAGTGAAGACAACGTCCGTGACAAGAAGGTGACGATTATCACCCCTTACGGCTGCACCTTCGCCAGCTTGCCCTTCATGATCACGCCGGACATCAGAAATCCGACATGGCATTCGTACTTTTCCGGATCGCCGTATTCCGCGTCATAGTCACTGACGATGTCCACCACGGCGTTGGCGCCGGCTTCCTTGGCCTGGTCCTGCAACGCGATCAGGGCCGACTGCAGCGCCCAATCGCAGGTGGCTTGATCTCTCTTGCCGAATGCATTGGTCTTGCGGTTGACGCTCACATCGGGTTTCACCACCGTTACCTGGCCCTGCGGATCAATGCCGTGCAGATAAAACTTCACCGAGCCGTCCAGCTTGCCGGACTGCGTGGCCGCGGCCAGCGCGTTCGCAAACGGGTAATGCACAATCTTGTCCTTGGCCGATGCCAGGCCCGGCCCCATCAACAACAACGTAACCAGCATGCACGTCTTTGCTTTCATAGCCCCTTCCCCTTGGATCAACGATGTATGCGCTTGACGTCCCACCTCTGCATGTTGCTCAACACAAGCCGCCGTTTACCGCGAGCACCTGGCGCGTGATATAGGCAGCCTCGGCGCTCATCAGAAACCGCACCGCCGCGGCCACTTCATCGGCGCTGCCCGCGCGCTGCATCGGGATCATCTTGAGAATCTCTTCCAGCGGCGCCTGGTCGCCGCTGGTCATGTCCGTATCGATCAGGCCCGGCGCCACACAGTTGACGGTGATCTTGCGCTTGGCCAGTTCCACCGCCAGTGCCTTGGCAGCGCCGATCACGCCGGCCTTGGACGCGCTGTAATTGACCTGGCCGCGGTTGCCGATCAGGCCGGACACGGAAGTGATGCATACGATGCGCCCCGCCTGTCGGCGGCGGATCATCGGCATGATCACCGGATGCAGCACGTTGTAGAAACCGTCCAGGTTGGTGCGCAGCACCTGGTCCCAGTCCTCGTCGCTAAGCGCGGGAAAGGCACCGTCGCGCGTCAGCCCCGCATTGCAGACCACACCGTAATACGCGCCATGGGTTTCGATATCCGCTTGCAGCGCAGTCGCACAGGCGGCGCGATCGGCGACGTCGAATTGCAGCGTGCGTACCGCACACCCCAGCGCCCGGACCTCGGCCGCGACCCGGTCGGCCTCGTGCCGGCGGCTGCGGCAATGCAAAGCGATGTCGTAACCGGCCTGCGCCAGATGCAGCGCAATGGCGCGACCGATGCCGCGGCTCGAACCGGTAACCAGAACAGTTTCAGCCATGCGGCCTCTCCTCGGACAAATGCTTGAAAAAGGCCTCTGCATCGGGCGGACTGAAGACATTCAGGCGTGCTTCGGCACGGATATCCGGGCTCCCGATGCGGCAATGGAAGACGCCCATGCCTTGCTCGTCGTGGAACGCGCGTTCTGCTTCGATGCGCAGGCAGGCGCCAGCAGGAAAACGGTCCACGTTGCAGCTGTAGTGCCGTGTGCCGAGCAGAAAGCCCAGTTGCACCGGCCGCTGGGCGGCGCGCGCGCAGCAGCCGGCCCAGGCGGCGATGGCCTGTGCCATCAACTCCACGCCCATCCACGCCGGCATGCTGCCGTCGCTATCCACAAACAGCGCGTCGGGTCCGATAGTGCGCGTGCAAACAATGCGCTCGGCTTCAACGTGTTCGATGGCGTCGAGCAGGATCATGGCGCCCGCATGCGGCACTACCTCGGCGATCGGCCACGGCGTCATGCCGGATCTCCCAGGATCAGCGCAGCATTGTTGCCGCCGAAGGCAAACGAATTGCTCATCAGATGACGCGGCGTGCCCGGCGGCAAACGGCTGCCGACGCGGGTGAAGTTCAGCGCCGGCAGCGCCGGATCGGCCACGCCGTCCCATATATGCGGCGGCAGGCGGCGCTCGGCATGCCCGTCGCTCAGGCTCAACCAGCAAAAGGCCGCTTCCAGCGCGCCGGCCGCAGCAAGCGTGTGGCCGCTCAGCGACTTGGTCGACGAACAGGGTACGGAGCTGCCGAAGATGGCTGCTACCGCGGCGCTTTCCATGCTGTCGTTATGCTCGGTCGCCGTACCGTGCAGGTTGATGTAATCGATCTGCGTCGCGTCCAGGCCCGCATGGCGCAAGGCCGCGTGCATCGCCTGGCGTGCCCCCGCACCCTGCGGATCGGGCGAGGACATGTGGTACGCATCGGAACTCGCGCCGCCGCCAAACAGCTGCACCGGTCCGGCTTCCCGCGTCATGAGGAACAGCGCCGCCGCCTCGCCGATATTGATGCCGCGGCGATGCCGGGAAAATGGATCGCAGCGTTGCAGGTCCACCGCTTCCAGCGCATGAAAACCGTTGATCGCCAACCGGCATAGCGTATCCACGCCGCCACATAGCACCGCGTCGCACACACCCAGGCGCAGCAGGCGCTGCGCGCTGAGCAACGCCCGCGCACCGGAGGTGCAGGCGGTGGAAATGCCATAGCACGGGCCGGAAAGCGCCAGCCATTCGGCCAGGCATTCGGCCGGTGCGCCCAGTTCCTGGTGTGCATAGTGGTAATCGGCGGGCCACACGCCATCGCGCCGGTAGGCGCCAACGCCGTGCGTCGCCTCCTCAATGCCGGTGGTACTGGTACCGAGCACGACACCGATGCGTGCATGCCCGTAGCGCGCAATCGCGGCACGGATATCCGCTTCGATCTCCATGGCTGCCGCAAGCAGCAGGCGGTTATTGCGGTTGTCGCGCTGGCGCAGCGCCCCAGGCATCGGCGGCAGGCCGCCACGGATGGCGCCCAGGGGCGGCCGGTGATTCGGAATCCAGCCCGCTTCGTTGCGAAGGCCGCCGTCGTCGCCGGCGAACAGCGCTTCGGCCACGGCTGCTTTGCCGCGGCCGAGGTTGCAGATGACGCCGAGTGCGTTGAGATACGTATTCATAGGCGTGTTTGATGCGCCGCGCCGGCTTGCTGCCTGCGCCGGCGGGACGGTGCGACGCAGGGTGAGGCGAACGCTAAGCTTTTCATGGCGCAGGTTTCCTCGCCGCCGCGTTTACAAGCGTTTCTTCGCGTTGCCCCGGTGGCGGCGGCGCGCGCAAACCCCAGCGCTCCAGCAAACCGAAATCCTTGGCGCGGCTCCACCACAGGTACGGGAATGAAACGTTGTGCGCGTCGAACACAAAGCCCTGCGCGCGCAGCATCGCCAGATACTCCTGGGCGCTTTTCTGCATCTCCATCGGGTGCCGGAAAAACCAGCGGATGACCCATGTATCGATGTACGCCTTGGTCGATTCGGCAAACAGCAGCCATCCACCTGGTTTCAGCACGCGCCAGAATTCCGCGAGCGCGCGCTCCTGTTCGACAAGGTGATGGAAGGTCTGGTGACAGAACACGATGTCGGCGCTGCCGTCCGGTAGCGGGATGCAGGCGCAGTCGGCGGCATGCAATTCCACGTCGATGCCTTCACGCTCGCCCTCGGCCTGGGCGAGCGACAGGCTGTGCGGGTCAGCGTCGAGGCCGAGCAGGCGCACGGGCTGAAACGCCTCGCGCAGCAGGCGAAACGACTTGCCCTGGCCGCAGCCGGCATCGAGCAGCGTGCCACCTTGCGGCGGCGGTTCGCCGACCAGCCGCTTCAGATCGTTGATCGCCACGCGCAGCACATGATGCTGCCAGGTACGGCTGCGCAGGAAATGGAACCCGATGCGGGTTTCCTCGACATAGGTAGGGCTGGCGTAGGTCATGACGCAACGGGGGAAGAAGAGGGCGATACGTTGCGAAGCCGTTGTTCGACGGCATCGATAAAGACCTTCGGCGATTCAAGCTGCATCTCGCCGCTGGCGATGTGCACCGCCACCTGCACCGTGCTGGCGCGGGTGATGCGCTGGCCGCTGGCGGCATCGCGGAGCAGGTAATGGATCAGCAGGCGGTTCTGCCATTCGACCAGGTCGGCACGCACGCTGAGCCGCTGGCCGAAGCGCGCGGCCTGCACGTAACGCAGTTGCAGGTCGATCACCGGCCAGGCGTAGCCCGATGCCTTCATCTGTACGTAGTTGTGGTCGATTTCATCGAGCAGGGCGCAGCGCGCCACTTCAAGGTACTTCACGTAATGCCCGTGCCAGACCACGTCCATCGAATCGACGTCGTAGAACGGCACCAGGATCTCCACCTCAGTGTGCAAGACGCCGCTAGTGCGCATCGGCGCTCTCCTGGTTGATGGGCAGCTCGACCGGCTGCCAATAAGCGTAGAAATTGAACCATTGCCGGGGGGCGATCAAGCACTGCGTGGCCAAGTGCGCCGCATACCGCTGTACCCAGCCGCGAATGGCACTTTCGCGGTCGCCGCGCGCCCACTGCGCCCGCTCAAGGAAGGCATCGAGGTAGATGCGGTAGCGACCGTCCACCTTCAGGCAGCACAGCAGGTTCACCGGGCAGCGCAGCAGCCCGGCCATCAACCACGGTCCCTGCGGAAAGGCTGCTGCATGGCCGAGAAAATCCACCGTCACGCGCCGCCCATCGCGCAGCGGCACGCGATCGCCAGCGATTGCCAGCCATTCGCCGCATTCCAGGCGTTGCGACAGGTCCATCATCAGCGCCGTATCCAATTCACTGACCTGGATCAGGCGCATGCTGCGGTCGCCTGCTTCGCCGAGCAGGCGGTTGAACTGAGCGACATGGTGGTTATGCACCAGCACGTTGAGCGGCACCTGCTCGCTCAGTTCGGCCATGGCGCGGCATACATCGGGATTGCCCAGATGCGTCACCACCAGCATTTCGCCGCGGCCGCCCTGGCGGCTGCGCAACAGCCGCGCACGCACGCCGGAGGGATCGACCAGTTGCACTTGCTCGAAGCGCAGGCGGCCGCGCCACACATCAAGGCGGTCGAGCAGGTTGTCGGCAAAGGCCATGAACTGGCCGAACACGCTGCCCAGCGTCGGGCGCAAGGCGGCGTTGCCGCTCCACGCCGCCAGATACGCCTGGTATTGCCGGATATTGCGCCGCGCGCCCCGCGCAGAGGCAAAGAAATACAGCACGATCAGGTACAGCAGCGGCGCAAGCAGGCGGCGCCCGAACACGCGCACGCAGAACGCCGTCAGGCGCATCAGGAAAAAACTGCCGCGCTCCCTGTGCGCGGACCAGTGACGTTCCTGTGCCAGCGGTTCGCTCATGCTTCGGTCTGCCAGGCGAGCCGGCCGGACGAACACGCTAGTTCGTCCCGCCGATAGGCGAAGTGCAATGTATGGCGCGCCGTATCGTGGCGCAGCGTCAGCTCTACGCGATCGCCCGGGCGCAGCAGCCGCTGGAACTTGAGCGCTTCCACTTGGCGGCAGTGCGTCGGCGTGCCGAAGCGCTGCGCGGAAAAGGCCAGCGCCCAGGCAATCTGCACCGCGCCGGGCAGCACCGGCGCATGGGGAAAATGGCCGGGGAAATAAATCAGTTCCGGCGGCACGTACAGCGCCAGCGTCCATACGCCTTCGTGCTGGCGTTCGCCCAGAAGCACCGGATCGCGCGTCGCCATCGCGTTCACGCGGCATCCCGCAATCGCTTGCGCGCGCAACAGCCACTCGCCGACGAACAGCGTACCCATGATGAAATACACCAGCAGCCCGTTGTACAGCGTCCACCAGGCCAGCGGGGCCCACAACGTCAGCGCGGCCGACACCACGCCGTTGAACACAAAAAATCCCACCCATACCCAGGTGACCTTGCGCGTGTAGGGAATGGCCGCGGCCGGCAGATCCGGCTCGCGCACGCGCGCGATACGTTCCACGAGCGGCGGCCCGAATTTCAGGCTCAAGCCGAACGCGCACAGCAGCAATGCGCTGATCAGCGTGGGGTACCAACGCAGCAGCGCGGCCTCGCCGCTAAACGCCAGCAGCGCGCAGTACACCAGGGCCGCCGCCAGCATCCAGCGGCCGCCCGGCTCCTTCAGCAGGCTGGGCGCGCGAATCAGCCAGATCGCGCCCAGCACCAGCGCGAACATCGGCGGCGGTACGCGGTCCATGCCGAAATACACCACGAAGGGGTAGAGCACCCCGGTGAGGGGAAGAAGAATGGATGTCAGTTTGCGCATGCGTCCTGCTGTGCCTGCACAAACGCGGCGAGGGTGGCGACGGTGGCGAAATGTTGGCGCGCATCCTTCGAATCGGAAGCGATGCGGATGTCGTAGTGCTTCTGCAGCGCCAGCGCCAGTTCCAGCGCGTCCACCGAATCGAGGCCCAGCCCCTCGCCGAAGAGCGGCAGCTCCGGCGGAATGTCCTCGACGGTGACATCCTCCAGGTTGAGGGTATCGATGATCAGTTGCGCAATGTCCTGCTGCAGTGCATTCATGGCGAAAGCTCCTTCATGAAAAGCTGGTGCAAATATTCGTTCAGGCGGCGCGAGGCGATCGGCAGCGGCGCGTCGGCGTTGAATGTTTCCGGCGCGATGTCCTTGCCCACGCGCAGGCTGACGCGCACGCGCCGTTCCGGTATGCGGTGCCAGGGTTCGGCCTTGGTGAGCGTGGTCGGCTCAACCGTAATGAACACCGGCGTGATCACGCGCGCGCCGCGCAAGGCCATGGCGGCCGCGCCGCGATGGAACACCGGCGGCCGGTCAGGCGTGGTGCGCGTGCCTTCCGGAAAGACGATCAGTGTCTGTCCTTCGCGCAGGGCATCGGCCGCCTGCCCGAGCATTTCCGGGCTGCCGTTGTTGCTGATGTATTGGGCGCGGCATACCGGTCCGCGCGTGAACGGGTTGCGCGACAGGCTTTGCTTGACGATGCAATTGGCATCGCGGATATGCGCAATGAGGAACACTACATCGATCAGCGACGGATGATTGGCGATGATCATCTGCCCTGGCCGGCCCAGCCGCTCGGAACCTTCGAAGCTGTATTCAAGCACCGCGCTGCGAGACATGAACTGCACGTGCAGGTAGAACGCCTTGCTGATCGCCATGCGGGCGCGCCGCCGGCGCGTTACGGCGTCGCCCGGCAGCTGGCCGAGCAGCGGCAGCACGATCAGCCGCAATACCAGTCCGCCCAGGCCGAACAGCAAAAAGCTGATGCCGGTGGCCACCAGCCGCCACAGGTAGTTGCTCGCGCCGGAACGCCTTACGGGATTCGCTGCCAGATCCATCGACGTGCCTTCCCTCTGTGTTCCAGCGTATCGGCTCCGATATGCAGTGCACGCACGAAATCCAGGGCATGCGGCCATGCGGCAGCGGCAGCGAGCGGCCGATTGGCAGCCAGGCGCAAACGCCAGTGTGCACCGCTTGCCTCGCTTCCCCCTACCCGCAGTGCGACAGCATACGAAAACGGCACATCCTCGATCCAGCGGTCATAGGCGGCTGGAGGTCGTTCTTCGGCGATAACCACGAGCACGGTGGACGCGCCTTCACCCAGCAGGGTCGCCGCTTCCAGCATGGCGTGCTCGAAGGTGTCGGCCTCGCCGGCAATCGCCACGGACTCGCCATGCTGGCCGCGCAGGATCGACCATTGCCCGGCAATGGCGTTGTGCACCGACAAACCGAATTGTGTCGGCGAAAGCGCTTGCCCGTCAGCCACCTCGCTGAGCAGCGCGAAGGTGCGCGGCGTTTCGCCGTGGCGCGAGGCGAACACGAACGGCAACTGTTCGTGTTCTGCGCACAGCGGCCACGCGACATGCATGGTCATACGCGCCAGCCGGCTGAGGCGACGGCGCTGCATGGCCGGCAGGAAATCGCAGCTGGGTTGCATACCGCCATCGGGCACGACGACGGGCTGTTGCGCCCATGACTGCCAGGATTCACGGGTGTCGAGGCCGGGCGCCCAGGCCTGGAACTGCTCGATGCAGAAGTCCATCACGATGCCCCCCGGCGCACGCGCGTCCCATCCTCATTCCGGCGCAGGCCGGAATCCGGTCCAAGTACGTCCATCAAGGCAGCGCCTTGAAGATCAGTGAGGTATTGATGCCGCCGAATGCAAAGTTATTGTTCATCACATATTCCGCACCCATCGCGCGACCACTGCCCATGATGTAATCGAGCTCTGCGCAAGCCGCATCCGGTTCGCTGAGATTGATCGTGGGCGCAAACCAGCCGTCGCGCATCATCTGCACGGCCCACCACGATTCCAGTGCGCCGCAGGCGCCCAGCGTGTGGCCGACATAGCTCTTCATGGAGCTGACCGGTACGCGTTTGCCCAATACCTGTTCGGTGGCATGGCTTTCCGCCACGTCGCCGCGATCGGTAGCGGTGCCGTGCGCGCTGACGTAGCCGATCGCACCCGGCGCCAGCTGGGCGTCTTGCAGGGCCAGCTGCATGGCAGTGGCCATGGTTTCGCTGGTGGGCTGGGTAATGTGGTTGCCGTCGGAGTTGCAGCCGAAGCCTACGACTTCCGCATAGATGCGGGCACCGCGCGCGCAAGCGTGTTCGTATTCCTCCAGCACCAAGGTGGCGGCGCCTTCGCCGACGACCAGGCCATCGCGCGCGCGATCGAAGGGGCGCGGCGTCAGGCACGCTTCGTCATTACGCGTGCTGGTCGCAAACAGCGTATCGAATACCGCCACGCCGGGGCCGGAGAGTTCCTCGGCGCCGCCGCACAGCATCAGCTGCTGCCGCCCTTGCTGGATGGTTTCGTAGCCGTAGCCGATCGCCTGGCTGCCCGACGTGCAGGCACTGGAGGTGGGCAGGATGCGGCCTTTCAGGCCAAAAAACACGCCGACATTCACGGCCGTGGTGTGCGCCATCATCTGCACGTAGCTGGTGGCGGTGACTCCTTGCATCGAACCGGTTTCCAGCATGCGGCCCATCACGCGCACCGGTTCCACGCTGCCGCCGGAAGAGCCATACGCCACGCCCATGCGTCCGTCGGTGATGCGGCTGTCGCCGAGCAAGCCAGCGTCGCGCAATGCGCGCTCGCTTGCCGCCACCGCCAATTGAGCCACGCGGCCCATCGAGCGCAGGTGCTTGCGCGGCCAATCGGGAATCCGGAAGTCGTCCACCGGACAGCCCAGCCGGCTGTTCAAGGATTCGAAGAAGTCCCACTCCGGCATGCGGCGCACCGCATTGCGGCCTTCGCGCAGGCGTGGCTCGATCTCGGACCAGTCGTGTCCCAGCGGCGTGACGCCGCCCATGCCGGTGATGACGACGCGCTTCATCGGCGAATGCTCCGTGCAAAAAAAGGTTTCATGGCGAAGGGCGCCTGGCGGACACGCTGGCCGGTACCAGCAAGACGGTAAAACCGATGCCCAGCAAGAGGGTAAGACCGAAATCGCGCAATGCCGGCATCGAACTCCATGCCAGCAGACCGAAGGAAAGTAGCGCGGTGACCGCCGACAGCAGCACGCTGGCATACATGGCGCCGGGGCGATGCGCCACCTGCGGCTCGCCTTCGCGCAGGAACACCGCGTAGTTGGCGCCTACGCCCAGCACCAGCATCAAGGCCATCCAATGGAACAGCGTAAGTGGGTGGTGCAGCAGTCCGAGCACCGCCAGCGTCATGCCGATGCCCAGCACTGGCGGCGCCAACACGCGCGGCGTGGCCCGCCAGCCGTAGCGCCAGCCGAATACCGGCACGATCAGCAAAACCGCGGCGA
>Ga0335073_10015450_pt1 | contig 10674 bp, 10 predicted proteins | sample Lox_Sample_22_FD_207093 | JGI IMG/M metagenome (GOLD analysis project Ga0335073, IMG submission 207093) | Soil microbial communities from Loxahatchee National Wildlife Refuge, Florida, United States - Lox_Sample_2.2 | ecosystem: Environmental > Terrestrial > Soil > Wetlands | place: USA...
GCGTACAAGTCTCGGGCGGAATTGAGCGTCACGTCCCAGCCGTGGGAGGTCAGGTAGTCGAGGACGACATTGCGCTCCCCGCCGTAGAACAGGTCGGCCGCGTTGAGGTCGAGACCGAAGCGCTGCCACCGCTCGTTGATGCGCTGCAGGCGTTCCTCGGAAAGCAGGTTCGGGTCCGGGACGTGTTCGGTGGACAGCCGGCTGCCGGGCGCGCTGAGTGCGGTGATGTTGTCGAAGAGCCGGTCCTGGGCCTCGGGTGGTAGGTAGGGCAGCAGGCCCTCGGCGCTCCATGCGGTCGGTTGCGTGACGTCAAAGCCGCCCTCGCGCAGCGCCGCGGGCCAGTCGTCGCGCAGGTCGATGCTGATCGTGCGCCGCTCGACGGTGGGGGCGGCGCCGAGGTCGGCCAGCGTATTCGTCTTGAACGCAATCACTTCCGGTTGGTCGATCTCGTAGACCACCGTGCCCGCCGGCCATCGCAGCCGGTATGCCCGGGTGTCCAGACCGGAGGCCAGGATCACCGCCTGCCGCACACCGGCTTCGGTGGCACCGGTGAAGAAGTTGTCGAAGAACCTGGTGCGAACCGTCATCTGCTCGGTCCTGGTTTTGCGGTTGAACACCGGGTCGTCTTCGAAGTCGAGCTCGCCGTCGATGATGCGGATGAACGGCGTCAACCCGACGGCGCGGACCAGCGGATCGGCCAGCGGGTCGTCGAGTAGCGCATTGGGTCCCTGCGAGGCCAGGGCGCGGGATGCGGCCACCATGGTGGCCGTCGCTCCCACGCTGGACCCGGGCCCCCAGCTGTCTCCGTCAGTGCGTCCCGTAGCGGCAGTCATATCGATACTCCTGTCAGGCCTTCTCGGTGAGTGTGCCACGGGTGTAAAGCATCTCGCCCATGCCGCCGGTCTCCTCATCAATGGGCGGAAGCCCGTTGGCCGCAAACAGATCGGCGACGCTGTCGCTGGTCAGCCGCCAACCACGCTCGGCTAGGTAAGCCGCCGCTTCGTTGCGGTCGCCGAGGTACACCAGGCCGGTCATGTCGAGATCGAACCCGTGCTCACGCCAGCGCTCGGTGACGGTCCGCATGCGTTCCTTCATCTTTTCCTCGTCGCCGGGCTGCAGGTTGCCCGAGCTTTCGGTGGCAATCCGGCTGCCCGGCGCGCTGAGTTCGGTGATGGTCTCCAGCAGCCGGTCCTGCGCCTCCGGCGGCAGGTAGCCGAGCAGACCCTCGGCGCTCCACGCGGCAGGCTGAGCCGGGTCAAATCCGGCGGCACGCAGTGCGGCCGGCCAGTCGTCACGCAGATCGACGGCCACCGTCCGGCGGTAGGCCGTGGGCGTGGCTCCCAGCTCGGCCATGGTGCGGGACTTGAAGTCGATGACCTGCGGCTGGTCGATCTCGTAGACCACGGTGCCGGCAGGCCAGGCCAGTCGGTAGGCGCGAGCATCCAGCCCGGACGCCAGGATGACAACCTGCTTGATGCCCGCCTTGGTCGCGTCGGTGAAGAATTCGTCGAAGAATTTGGTGCGGACCGCCATGTTGTCCGCCATCCGGGACATGGCCCCGGCCGATCCGGTAGCCCCGTCGTGAACGTCGTTCAATTCGGCCGGATCCAGCTCACCGCTGGCCAACCGGCTGAGCAGGTCCACACCGACCGCGCGTACCAGCGGCTCGGCGAACGGGTCGTTGATCAGCGGTTTGTCGGTGCGGGTGGCCATCGCGCGGGCCGCCGCGACCATGGTCGCGGTAACGCCGACGCTGGAAGCCAGGTCCCAGGTGTCCCCCTCGTAGCGTGAGGTGGTCGAAGTCATGTGATCCCCCTATCAATGCTGATTACTTAGACAGTATAACGAGCTTTCGATCCAAAGAGTTCCCACAGCGCCATGGGGCAGTGCAATCTAGAGCGATGGCGTACGCGGCGGCCGGGAAACGAATGCTCATCACCGGCGCTTCGTCCGGGCTGGGCGCGGCCCTGGCCAGGCAGTTGGCCGCCCAGGGAGCGGTGGTGGGGCTGATCGCGCGCCGACGCGATCGCCTGGAAGAGGTGCTGGCCGAGTGCCGGCGAACCTCGCCGGCGTCGGCGATGTGGGCCGCCGATCTGGGCGACACCGCGGCCGTCGGCGAATTGGCGCGGCAAGCCTGGGACGGGCTCGGCGGCATCGACGTGCTGATCAACAACGCCGCGGTCCCCAAGCGTCGGGTCGTCACCGAGTTGCAGCCCGACGAGGTCGAGGACGTCATGCGGGTCAACTTCTTCGCCCCGATGCGGCTCACGCTGGCATTGCTGCCCCGGATGCTCGAACGCGGCTGGGGCATGATCGTCAATGTGTCCAGCGTCGGCGGTCGACTCGGAATTATCCATGAAACCGCTTACTGTGCAAGCAAGTTCGCACTGTGCGGCTGGAGCGAAGCGATGGCAGTCGACCTGCACGGCACCGGGGTCACGGTGAAGCTGATCGAACCCGGTCCCGTCGACACCGAGATCTGGGATCAACCCGGCAGCGAGGAGCCGCTCTATCAGGGACCCAAGGTGGCGGCCGAGGAAGTGGCCGATGGCGTCATCACGGCCCTGGGCACCGACCGTTTCGAGCACTATGTCCCCGACATGAAGGCGGTGGTTGACGTGAAGAATGCCGATATCGACACGTTCATTGCGGGTGTCGCCGGGATGGCACCCCGGTGAGGGCGCTGGTCTACGGCGTGCCGCCGGAGCCATTTGATGTTCCCGACAACGCGAACCTGCTGACCGAGAATCTCTCGCGGACCCCGACGGCACTGCGCGAGGTGCCCGATCCGCCACTGCTGCATCAGGATTGGGTGATCACCCGGCCGCGGCTGACCGGCATCTGCGGGTCGGACTCCAAACAGATCCTGATGGACTTCGGCGAGGACGACGTCGACAACGCGATGGCCGCGTTCTGCTCGTTCCCGCAAGTGATGGGCCACGAGGTGGTCGCCGACGTGGTCGAGGTGGGGCCGAAGGCGCGGGGAGTGGAGGTCGGGCAGCGGGTGGTGCTCAACCCATGGCTGTCGTGCGGTCCGCGCGGCATCGATCCGATCTGCCCGGCGTGTGAAAACGGCGACTACACCTTGTGCTGGAGCTTCGCCGACGGCGACATCAAGCCCGGCATCCACACCGGGGTCTCCGCCGACGCGACCGGCGGATACGCCGAGTTGATGCCGGCCCACGACAGCATGCTGTTCGGCGTCCCCGACTCGATTCCCGACGAGCTGGCCGTGTTCGCCGACCCGTTCTCGGTGTCCCTGCACGCGATTACCCGCCACCCGCCGCCCCCCTCGGGACGAGTCCTGGTGTACGGCGCGGGCTCGCTCGGGTTGTGCGCGGTCGCGATCCTGCGCGCGCTGTATCCGCAAGTGGAGGTCGCCGTCGTGGCACGCTTCGACGCCCAGGCCAAGTTGGCCGAGCAGTTCGGGGCCGTCAAAGTGTTCGCGCACGAGCCGCGGCTGGCCATCATCGAGGACATCGTCGCCTGGGGCGGCGGGCGGCTGCGGATGCCGCTGCAGGGGCTGCCGATGGCCTACCCCGGGCCGATCGACGTCGTCTACGACACCATCGGCAAGCCGGAGACCTTCGAAGTCGGCGTCCGGGTCATGGCCGCGCGCGGAACGCTGGTGAAGGCCGGCGTCCACGCGCCCGGCCGGTGGGAGTGGAGCCCCTTGTATTTCAAGGAGATCAGCTGGGTTGGCTCCAACGCGTTCGGATTCGAAGAGGTCGAGGGGAAGCGTCAGCACGCCATCGCCCACTATCTCGAGCTCGTCAAGGACGGCCGGGTTGACTTGCGGCCGATGCTGACTCACACGTTCCGTCTGGATGAGTGGCGCGATGCTTTCCTCGCGATCGCCAACCAGGCCGACAGCGGCGCGATCAAGGTCGCGTTGGATCAGCGTTAGGCAGGGCGGGTGGCGCGGTAGTAGGTGAGCCGTCCCACGCCGCGGTTCCGGTGTGTGGTGACCTGGGTGCATTCGAATCCCGCCGCGCTCAGCAGCCGGGGGATCGCGTCGCCGAGGTTGCCGCCGGTGTGCGAGCGGTTCAGGACGAACCGCGCCGACAGGCCGTCGTCGGCGGTCATGTCGCCGCCCATGTCGACCAGGTGCAGCCGGCCACCGGGGCGCAGGACACGAAAAACCTCAGCCGCGGCAGCGTTTTTCGTGTCGTCGTCGAGATGGTGCAGCATCATCGACGAGAGCACCCGGTCGAATTCGCCGTCGGAGTAGGGGAGCCGTTGCGCGTAGCCGCGTTCGAAGCGAATCCCGTTCAACCGGACCGCCTTTCGCTGTGCGCGCTTGAGCGCCAACGGGTCGGGATCGGATCCGGTCACGTCGATGGATGGATGGGTCTTCTTGGCGCGGATGCTGAGATTGCCGGTCCCGCAGCCGATTTCCAGGACGCGATGACTCTCGGCGAGTTCGGCCTGACCGATGAGCCTCTGATGCACGCGGTTGAAGCCGAAAAGCCGGGTTAGCAGGTCGTAGCCGGGAAGAAAGGCATCGTGGCCGGCGGCGGGCATGTAGTCATGTGAATGATGTTTGAGCATAGAATCCATACTGCGGCCCTATTTAGCAGGATAATTGGGCGATACTTGCCAAAAGTTGAACAATATTTAGCGAGATGACGATGACGCAGCCGACCCGGGCGATCAGCCATCGCGGCGGTGTGCCGGTCTACCAGTACCGCACCGATCCCGACATACCCCCGGTCTCGCTGCACCGGCACGAGCACCGTGGCGATCCCAATCTGGGTCGTCACATTCATGATTTTCCGGCGCTGTGGTACGTCCCCGCCGAAGGCGTGGTGTATGTGGCGGCCCCCGGCGAGGTGTTGGAGCCACCGCGACCGGACTCCGGGGTCGGCGTGTTCTTCGACCCCACCGCGCTCGGTGAGGATGCGCGATCCCCGTGGCCGGCGTGGCGCGCGCACCCGCTACTGTTCCCGTTCCTGCACGGACGTGCGGGCGGAGTGCTGGGCCTGGAGGTCCCGGTGGATCGACAGCCGCTGTGGGACAACACGATCAGGGCGATCGAGACTGAATTGGCCGCGAGGGAGGAAGGCTACCGACAGGCGGCCCTTGCGCACCTGACGCTCCTACTGATTGAACTCGCCCGCCTGGCCCGCGACGTGGTGTCCGATCTGCGGCGCAGCGGTGAGCCGCTGCTGGCCGACGTGTTCGCGGTGATCGACGAACGGCACGGTGAGCCCCTTTCGCTGCGCGATGTGGCGCGCGAAGTGGGCATGACGCCGGGACACCTGACCACCGTCGTGCGCCGCCGCACCGGACGCACCGTGCAGGAGTGGATCATCGAACGCCGCATGGCCGAGGCCCGCAGCTTGCTCGCCGACACGGATCTTCCGGTAGCCGAGGTGGCCAGGCGGGTGGGCGTGGTCGATCCGGGATATTTCAGCAGGCTCTTCAGTCGGGCGCACGGAGCCTCGCCCCGGCAGTGGCGAACTAGTGCAGGGCGCCCGGGGATCCGATGATAGGCAAGTCAATTGGGGTGATGACGCCCGGTTCCGCGTCACACAGGAACGGTATGGCATTGACCGCGGCAATGGCGGTGCTGTCCATCAACACGGTCATGACGTCCTCTCCGGGCTTGCCGAATCGGATCACCGCGTCGACATATGGCGTGCCTTCGATCACCACGCTGAAACCCTTGGGGTCGGTCCATTGCGGGTCGAGCGCGTCGTCGCTCATCGTCCAGCAGATGGCCAGCTCGATGACGGGGCGCCCATTTCGCAGACCGCGATAGGTGCGGCGCTGTCCCCCCGCCGTGCCGGCGGCGTACTGGACCCAGCCCAGATCCAGATCCCGCGTCAGCACCGCGGGCTCGACGAACGCCTCCTTGGAGTCGAGCTCGGTGCCCAGCATGGTGGCGATCATGTCCAGGGTTTCGAAATAGCCGAGGCCGTAACGTTGCTGCGCCGGGTCGAGGTGCGTGATCCGCTTACGGGGTGGCTTTCCGAACCCGAGAACCTTCCACACGTCCTGCACGGGATAGGTTGTGCAGTCCAATGTTTCGACGAGCTTGACGCTGTGCACCCGCCGGCACGCGCCGGTCAGAAAGCCCGCGACGACGTTGGCGAATCCCGGCTCGAAGCCGGTGCCCAGAAACGTCGCGCCGCCCGCCCTTGCCGCCTCCTCGAGCAGCGGAAGCTCGACCGGGTGATGGGTGCCGGTGACGAAATCTCCGGTGGTGACCACGTTGATGCCGGCGCGCAGCAGCCGGAACACGAGCTCGTAGTCGATGGCGCGGGGCATGTAGTTCACGCAATCGGGGCGCAGCCCGATCAGCGCGTCGACATCGTCGGTCGCGGTGATGCCGACCGCGGATTGGCCCGCGAGCACGCCCACATCGCGGCCCACCTTGTCGGAACCGAAGGCATGCACGCCCACCACGTCGAAGTCGTCACGATCGAGCAGCGCACCCAGCGCCCGCGTGCCGATGTTTCCGGTCGACCACTGCACAACTCGGTAACGTTCAGAGGCGTTCAAGGTCCAGCCAATCGTCGACGTCGAATTCGTGCCCGGTGGCGCAGATTGTCGCGCCACCGTGGCCTGGATAGTGGGCGGGTATCACGGCGGCCCTTGCCTGCGCGGCCTCGGTGAATATCCGGCGCCGAGTGGCGGCGGCGGCCTTGGCATCCATGTCGAAGGCGCAGGCGTCGTCCGGGCGCCGCAGTTGCACGGGGCTGTGGGTGAGATCGCCGACGAACACCGCAGGCTGCCCCGCGTCGAGCCACAGCACCGACGAGCCCGGTGTGTGCCCGGCGGCGGGCCGCAGTCGCAGCGATGGACTGATCTGGCGGTCGTCCGACCATTGGACCAGCTGGCCCGCGGCGGCGATGGGTAAGACGCTGTCGGCGAAGACCAGCTGGTTGCCGCGCTGCTGGGCGGCTTCCTCGTCGTTGTTTGGGGCTTGCGTTGCCGCCGGCCCATCGGGTGCGAAGTGCTGGAAATCGGCTGCGGGGGCGAAGTATCGCGCGTTGGGAAACGTCGGTACCCAGGTGTCCTGGGAGTCACTGTCGAGCATGGTGTTCCAGCCGACGTGATCGGAGTGGATGTGGGTATTGATCACCACGTCCACCGCGTGGCGGTCGACTCCCGCCGACGCCAGCGCGGTCAGAAACCCGGTGTTCAGGTGATCCAGGGGCGGCATGTGGGGGCGCTGGCGGTCGTTGCCGACCCCGGTGTCGACTACCACGGTCAGGCCGTCAACCTCGATGACCCAGCTCTGCACCGCGATGTGCCACTTATCGGCGGCGGGTTCAAAGAAATCCGGCACCAGCAGGTCGGCATTGTCCTGCCATGCGGACGGCGGGGTGTGCGGGAAAGACCGGGTGCTCAAGTCGAATTGGAATTCGACGACCCGCGTCACGCTGGCGCGACCAAGCTGGACCCGGTGCATCAAGTGTTGGCGCGCAGGTAGCTGTAGACGCCGGCGAAGTTGCGGTTCACCTCTTCGGGTATGGCCACCGGGCCGCCGAGAGCCCGTGCGCCCCAGACGATCTGGGCGGTGCGTTCGACCAGCGCGGTGATGTGCATGACCTTGTCGGGGCGGGGCCCGACGGCCACCAGGCCGTGGTTGGCGATCAGGGCGGCGCCGCGGCCCTCCAAGGCCTTGACGGCGTTGACCCCGACGTCGGGTGTGCCGGATGCCGCGTAATCGGCGCACAACACGTCCCCGCCGATGTAGACCGCGAACTCGTCGATGCACGCGGGAATCGGCTGGTGCGCGATGGCGAACATCGTCGCCCACACCGGGTGGCTGTGGATCACGCTGCCGATGTCGTCGAACGCCTCGTAGCAAGCGAGGTGCAGCTTGGCCTCCGTCGACGGCATGCGACCGTCCTTGGCTTGCAGCACACCGCCGTCCGGGTCGACCAGCACAAGGTCGTCGAGCGCCATGTCGGCGTAGTCGACGGACGACGGCGTGACGACGATGTTGCCGTCGGAGCGCCGTGCCGAGATGTTGCCGGCCGTGCCTTCGACCAGGCCGCGGCGCAGCATGTCCTTGGCCGCCGCCAGCACCGCGTCCTCGGCGTTGTCAACGAACTTCATGGCCCTAGCACCTCCGGGTTGACGATATAAGCGGGTTTCTTGCCGCTCAGCAGCGCTTCCAGATCGTCGGCAACCATCTGTGCCTGCCGAGCCTCAGTGTTCCATGTGGCCCCGCCGATGTGAGGCGTTAAGACGACGTTGGCCATGCCCACCAACGGGTGGTCCGCCGGCAGCCATTCGCCGACGAAATGGTCCAGGCCGGCGGCGGCCAGCTTGCCGCTGCGCAGCGCCTCGACGAGCGCGTCGGTGTCGTGCAGCTGGGCCCGCGCCGTGTTGACGAAGACGGCGCCGTCGCGCATGGCCGCGAACTGCCCGGCGCCGATCATCCCCATGGTGTCGTCGGTGACCGGGGCGTGCAGCGAGACGATGTCGGCCTCGGCGAGCAGATCGTCGAGGCTGTGGGTGGCTTCGTCGTTGTAGGGGTCGTAGGCGATGACCCGCAGGCCCAATCCTGACAGCCGCCACCGCAGCGCCCGGCCGACCGCGCCGAGGCCCACCAGTCCCGCCGTGCGCCCGGCGATCTCCCAACCGCGGAACCGTTGATAAGGGATGATGCCGTCGCGAAATATGTTGCCGCTGCGTACATCCGCGTCGGCAGGCACCAGGTGCCGGGTGGCGGCCAGCAGCAGTGCGACCGCCATTTCGGCGACCGCGTCGGCGTTGCGCGCCGGCGCATTCAGCACCGGGATGCCGGCGGCGGTGGCCGCCGCGATGTCGACGTTGTTGGGGTCACCCCGGGTCGACGCCACCGCACGCAGATCGAGGTCGAAGACCGGACTCTTCACCGAGTCGCTTTCCACCACAACCACATCGGCGGATTCGGCGGTGATCCGTTCGGCTAGCTGCTCGGCGCTGTAGATCCGCAGCGGGCTCTGGTCGATCCAAGGGTCGTACACGATGTCGGCCAGCTCTTTGAGCTTGTCGAAACCCGGTCCACGCAGCGGAGCGGTCACCAGGGCACGCGGTCTTGAGGTCACGAGTGCCAATGCTGGCGTACGGTGACGCCCGTGTCACGTAAAGACGTCACAATCGGCATCGACATCGGCACCACCGCGGTCAAAGCGGTGGCCGCCGACGAGAACGGTGAGGTGACCGCGCGAGTGCGGATCCCGCACCGGCTGAACGTGCCGGCCCCCGACTCATTCGAGCACGACGCCGACGAGGCGTGGCGGCGGGGTCCGCTGGCGGCACTGGACCAACTCGGCGTTCCGGACGCGCGCGCGGTGGCCGTCGCGGCGATGGTGCCGTCCATGACCGCCGTCGATGCGACCGGCCGGCCGGTCACCCCGGGGTTGCTGTACGGCGACGTCAGGGGCCGGGCGCCGGGCGCCGAAACTCCGGTGCTGCCGGCGCTGGGGGAGGCCGCTGAGTTCCTGCGCTGGACGGCCGCCGAAGCGCCCGGCGCGGCCGGATACTGGCCAGCACCCGCGGTCGCCAACCACGCGTTGGCGGGCGAACCGGTGATCGACGTCGCCACCGCGGCCACCGCGTTCCCACTGTTCGACGGGACCGGCTGGAACCCGTCGGCATGCGCCGAGCGCGGCGCCACCGCTGAGCAGATGCCGCGGGTGGAGACGATCGGAACCGCGTCCGGGCAGGTGCACGGGGGTGGCCCGACGCTCGGGGTCGGCGCCATCGACGCGATCTGCGAGCAGATCCTGGCCGGCGCCGATCGCGAGGGCGAGGTGCTGGTGATGTGTGGCACGACGCTGATCGTCTGGGCCATAGTGACCGAGGCCCGGCAGGTGCCCGGCCTGTGGACCATTCCGCATACCTCCGCCGGCAAGAGCCAGATCGGCGGCGCCAGCAATGCCGGCGGCCTGTTCCTGGGTTGGGTGGATCGCCTTGTCGCACCGGCCGACCCGGCGACGGCCGATCCCCGGCGGGTGCCGGTGTGGTCGCCGTATCTGCGGGGCGAGCGCACCCCGTTCCACGATCCGGATCGCCGCGGCGTGCTCGACGCGCTCGATCTCACCCACGACGCCGCCTCGGTGCGCCGCGCGGCCTACGAGGCCTCCGGCTTCGTCGTGCGTCAGCTGATCGAGCTGAGCGGTGCGCCCGTGACGCGGATCGTGACGACCGGTGGCGGCACCCGGGTCCAGCCATGGATGCAGGCCATCGCCGACGCGACCGGCCGGCCGGTGGAGGTCTCCGCGGTCGCCGAGGGCGCGGCGCTGGGCGCGGCTTTCCTGGGCCGCATGGCTGCCGGTCTGGAATCGTCGATCAACGATGCCGCCCGGTGGGCCGCCACCGAGCGGGTCGTCGATCCCCACCCGGCGTGGGCGGCGGCGGTCGAGGACCGGTACCACCGCTTCCTCGAGCTGAGCGCCCGGCCGTCTCGGGCGATCTAGCGCGATACCTACCGCGTCGAACTAGGCTGGTGCGATGACTGATCACGACCGCACCGCTGTCCGCCGAGAGATTGCAGACGCACTGCTGAAAGCTCTCGAACGTCGACACGAGGTGGCCGACGTCGTGGTCGAGTCCAAGGACAAGGCAGCCGCGGTCGAGGCGATCGTGACTTTGCTGGACACCTCCCACGCCGCCGCCGAAGCGGTGATGGGCATGTCGTTCAACCAGCTCACCATCGACTCGCGCAAG
>Ga0335073_10015451_pt1 | contig 10674 bp, 8 predicted proteins | sample Lox_Sample_22_FD_207093 | JGI IMG/M metagenome (GOLD analysis project Ga0335073, IMG submission 207093) | Soil microbial communities from Loxahatchee National Wildlife Refuge, Florida, United States - Lox_Sample_2.2 | ecosystem: Environmental > Terrestrial > Soil > Wetlands | place: USA: Florida...
TATGCGTCGGCGCGGCTGGATGACGAGCCGTTCTCGACTTCACCGACGGAGGGCGCCGTGCAATGGTTGCTGCACCGCCGGATGGGAGCGCGCCAGCAAATGCGCTGGTCGCCACATGGTGCTCATCTGATGCTCCAGGTTCGAACCGCCACCGTCAACGCAACGCTTGAAGCGGATCACGGCAGCATGAGCCGGCGTCGCCGCTCATTTCGCATGGCAGCGTGATCACCCCCATGTTTGGGACGGTCTCAGCAGGAAAACAAACGACTCGTACGGACATGCCGGGCGAGTTCAACGGCCTCCGTCACGCTGGTGAAGCTGAGCGGGCTCATGAGGGGCAGCCTGGCGACAAGTTCGTCAACCTTTGCCTGCAGCGCCACCAGCGCGGCTGGGTCTTCGGCGCTGAACGGACATGCGGCGCCGGCGGCATTGCCGCCGTGCTAGCCGGCTCTGGCAGAATTGTGCAGAGTAGCATGCAACCTGGAACCGCCCCATGGACGGACGCGCGATCTCGTTTGGCACGTTTCGGCTCATCCCCGCGCAACGACTGTTGCTAGATGGCAACAGGCCGGTGCGGCTCGGCAGCCGCGCGTTCGAAATTCTCGTTGCCCTGGTCGAGCGCGCGGGCGAAGTGGTGGCAAAAGAGGAACTGCTTGCCCGGGTTTGGCCGCGAACCTTCGTCGACGAATCAAATCTGAAGATTCAGGTGAGTACGTTACGCCGCGCCCTCGGCGACGGCCAGGGCGGGCAGCGCTACGTCCTCACCATTCCGGGCAAGGGCTACAATTTCGCTGCACCGGTAGACCTTGAAGCGCTCTCGACCGACCAGCCGCCGCCGGCCATGTCGGAGGTAGGCCCGCACAATCTGCCACTCGCGCTGACGCGGATGATCGGCCGCGAGGATGCTGTCGGGGCGCTTGTCGCGCGACTCTCGCGCGAGCGCCTGGTCACGATTGTCGGGGTCGGCGGTATTGGCAAGACAACGGTCGCTCTTGCCGTCGCGGAACGGACGCTCTCCGACCACGAGCACGGCGTCTGGTTGATCGATTTGGCGCCGGTCAGCGACGGGCGCCTTGTGCCGAGCGCGGTTGCAACGGTGCTTGGCCTCGAAATCCGCAGCGAAAATCCGCTCCCCGGCCTGGTTGCGGGCCTTAGGGAGAAGCGGATGCTGCTGTTGCTCGATAATTGCGAGCATGTCATCGATGCCGCGGCCAGCCTTGCGGCGGAAGTTCTCAGCCAGGCGCCAGGAGTCGCCATCCTGGCGACGAGCCGGGAGCCGCTGGCAGTTGCGGGCGAAGTTGGATACCGCCTTGGTCCGCTCGGCAGCCCGCCACCATCAGCAGAGCAGACGGCCGCCGCGGCAGCGGCATTCCCCGCTGTGCAATTGTTCGTCGAACGTGTCACGGCGAGCGTCGAAGACTTCGCGTTGACCGACACAAATGCCCCGCTGGTCGCCGAGATTTGCCGAAGGCTCGACGGACTGCCACTCGCTATCGAGTTCGCCGCACCTCGCGTCGAGACCCTCGGGGTCGAAGGCCTTACCTCGCGCCTGGATGACAGCTTGCCACTCTTGACGGGCTGGCGACGCACAGCAACGCCGCGACACCGTACGATGCAGGCTGTCCTCGACTGGAGCTACGGTTTGTTGAATGAAGATGAGCAGCGGCTCTTGCGGGTGCTCGGCATCTTCAGTGGCTTGTTCACCGTTGAAGCGGCTGCCGCTGTGGGAGCGGAATCGCCGACGAAAGGTTTCGATGCGATCAACCACCTGGCCGACCTGGTGACGAAATCGCTCATCGTCGCAGATGTCGGTGGGCCCGTCCCGCGGTTCCGGTTGCTCGACACGACCCGCAGCTACGCACTTGGTAAGCTTTACGAAGCAGCAGAATGGCAGACGTACGCTCGCCGCCACGCGGAGTACTTCCACGACCTGATGCGCAGAGCAGGCGCAGAATGGGACACGCGTTCGACTTTGGATTGGCGCAATAGCTACGCAAGCCAAATCGACGATGTGCGGGCGGCTCTAGACTGGGCATTTTCATCCACGGGAGACGCCGCGATTGGCGTGGCCCTGACCACGGCCGCCGTGCCCTTGTTCTCTGAACTGTGGCTGCTTGAGGAGTGCCGGGTGCGGGCCGAACGCGCGCTTGCCGCCTTGGAGCACGCGACGACGGACGATGGTCATCGGAGAATGAAGCTCTATGCCGCGGTGGCTTCATCGCAGGCCTATACGGTGGCTTCCGCATGCGATACGCGCGCGGCGTGGGATGCGACGCTGGAGATGGCCGACGCGCTGCGTGATAGCGAATACCAGCTACGTGCGTTGTGGGGAATTTGGGGAACGCACATCAACAGGGGAGAATTCAGGGAAGGCCTGGCCGTCGCCAGGCGGTTTTCTCGGCTGGCCGAAACCCGATCCGATGCCAATGATCGACTCGTTGGCGATCGATTGGTTGGTGCGGCACTGCATTTCCTTGGAAACCAACGGGGGGCGAAAGAGCATATTGAGCGGATGCTGGCGGCCTACGTCACGCCGATGGGCCGATCGCATGCGTTGCGATTCCAATCCGATCAGCGCGTGACCGCACGCATGTATCTCGCCCGAATACTCTGGCTGCAGGGGTTTCCGGATCAAGCGGTCAGCATCGCGGAAGCCGATGTGCAAGACGCCCAGCGGACCGGGCATCCCCAGTCGCTCTGCAATGCCCTTGCGGGCGCGGCATGCCCGATCGCCTTCTGGACAGGCAACCTTACAGCCGCGCAGCGTTATACGACGATGCTGCTCGATCAAACGGAACGCGAGGTATTGGAAATCTGGCATGCCCACGCAGTCTGTTTTGCGGGCGAGCTTCTCATCAGGCGCGGCGGCACCGGGCAGGGGCTGCAGCAGCTTCGCTTGGGCATCGACCGGCTGCTTCAATCGAACTTCGGACAATACGGATCGGCCTTTTCCGGTACGATCGCCGAAGGGTTGGCGGCTGCCGGACAAGTTGCCCAGGCGCAGAATGTTGTCGATGATGCTATCGCACAGGCGGAACACAGCGATGGACGCTGGTACCTGCCCGAGTTGTTACGCATAAAGGCAGCAATAAATCTGCGTGAGAACGGCTTCGATGCCGCGGCCGCCGCCGAGGAATCCCTTCGTCGCTCAATCGATCTGGCACGCGCGCAAGCGGCTTTGTCATGGGAACTGCGTGCGGCCACGGACCTTGCGCGGCTATGGCGGGATCGAGGATGTGGCAGAAAAGCCGCCAATCTGCTTTCGGATGTCTATGGCCGCTTCGTGGAGGGGCATGGATCCGTCGGTCTAATCGCCGCAAAGGATCTACTGCAGGTCTTATGAACCGGCTGGCCGGAGGGGGAGTCCACATGATCGAACCAATACTGATCCTGACCGATGTTGCCGATGACGTGGCCCATCGGGTCGTTGATGAAGGACTCGCGGCCCACGGTGCAGAGCAAGCGGGATACTGGGATGCGCGGCCGCTTTATGTGCTGGCTCGCGATCCGGCCAATGAGCGCACTCTTGGCGGCATTATCGGCCGCACGTCGCTCGGTCTGATGTTCATCGAGTTGGTCTTCCTGCCAGGCGAACTACGCAACCGCGGACTCGGCACCCGCATGCTGCACATGGCGGAGGAAGAAGCGGTGAGGCGAGGCTGTCGGGCAGGGGTACTCTACACAATCAGTTTTCAGGCACCCGCCTTCTATGAACGCCATGGGTGGCGGGAATTCGGCCGCATACAATGTCACCCGCCCGGCACGTCCCGGATCTTTATGACGAAGGACCTGTCCGGAGGGCGTTGACGCAGCGCATCCGCGGCAATCGCAGCGGGGGGTGGCGCGATGCGATCCTTTGGTTCCAATGGAAACTTCTGAAGAACCGCCAAAACACGGGACGCGGTGACAAGCCACCCCTGCACCGGTGGAGTAATCGCTTGGCAAGCATCAGGAACATGGGCGTCGGCGAACCATCAATTCCAGGATGTGAGCCGCCTCCAATTCGGCCAAGCCATGTCGCACGGAGCTTTTAGCCGACGCTATGGCGCGCCCTGTTCCACGAGAATCCAACTGGAGCCCATTCCATGGCGAGAAGTACGGCTGATCTGATGGCTGAAACCCTGCACCAGGCGGGGGTGAAACGGGTTTATGGCGTTGTCGGGGATTCCCTGAACGGCTTCACCGACTCCCTCCGCCGCCTCAACGGAATCGACTGGATTCATTGCCGGCACGAAGAGGGCGCGGCGTTTGCGGCCGGGGCCGAGGCGCATCTGACCGGTAAACTGGCTGTCTGTGCAGGAAGCTGCGGCCCCGGTAACCTCCACCTGATAAATGGGTTGTACGATTGTCAGCGCAGCGGCGTTCCTGTCCTTGCCATCGCCGCCCATATTCCAAGCAGCGAGATCGGCATCGACTATTTCCAAGCGACGCACCCGGAGCTCCTGTTCAAAGAGTGCAGTCACTATGTCGAACTGGTTTCCAATCCTGGTCAATTGCTGCAGATCCTGACCCGCGCTATGCGCGTCGCGGTTGCTCGGCGAGGCGTCGCCGTGGTGGTGATGCCGGGAGACGTGGCCTTGCGTCCGGCCGTGGGCGAGCCGCCGAAATGGACCATTCCCGCACCCCCGCTCATGCGGCCGCGAGACGGCGAAATCCAGGCCCTCGCCGACATGCTGAACAGTACATCGCGCGTTACCCTGCTTTGCGGCGCGGGATGCGCCGGTGCGCATGACAAGGCGGTCGCGCTGGCCGAGATTTTGAAGGCGCCGATCGTGCACCCGCTGCGCGGCAAGGAGCACATGGAGTACGACAACCCGTACGATGTTGGCATGACAGGGCTTGTCGGCTTCGCGTCGGGCTATCGGGCGATGAAGTCCTGCGACATGCTGCTGATGCTGGGCACGGATTTCCCATATCGGCAATTCTTCCCCGCGAACGCCAGGATCGCGCAAGTCGATCTGCGCCCCGAGGCGCTGGGTAACCGCTGCCCGATCGATCTGGGACTCCTGGGCTCGGTGTCCGACACTCTGGACGCGCTACTGCCCGCGCTGCACCCCAAGGCGGACGGGTCACACCTGGCTGACGCACTCGCGGACTACCGCAAGGCCAGGCGCGATCTCGATGCGCTTGCCGAGACGCGCGGCGGCAGCGAGCGGATCCACCCACAATACGTCACGCGCGTGGTAAGCGAACTGGCCGCCGATGATGCCGTGTTCACCTGTGATGTCGGAACTCCGATCGCGTGGATGGCGCGCTACCTCAAGGTCAATGGCAAGCGCCGGATTATCGGGTCCTTCAATCACGGCTCCATGGCCAATGCCATACTGCACGCCGTCGGCGCGCAGGCGGCCTTTCCCGGACGGCAAGTGATCTCATTGTCCGGCGACGGCGGCTTTACCATGATGATGGGCGAATTCGTCACCCTGATTCAGCACGGCTTGCCGGTGAAGATCATCCTGCTCAACAACGGCACGCTCGGCTTTGTCGAGCTGGAGATGAAAGCGACCGGATTCCTGGACTTTGGGTGCGACCTCAAGAATCCGAACTTCGCGGCGATGGCGAATTCCATGGGAGTCAAGGGCGTGAGGGTCGAGCGCCCGCAGGATGTGCCAGGCGCCGTCAGGGAGGCTCTGGCGCATCCCGGTCCCGCCCTGGTCGATGTGGTGAGCACCCGACAGGAGCTAATCATGCCGCCGGTCACCACGCTCGATGAAGCACACAAGTTCGGCGTCTTCATGCTGAGGGCGGTGCTGGACGGTCGCGGCTCTGAATTGATCGACCTGGCGAAGACCAACCTGACTCGCTGACGTCGTCGTCTCGCGCGCCGCTTGTACGTAATGAAAGCCGTAATCGGTCTCGATGCGGCTCTGTGTTGCGATCATTCCAGGAGTCTGAGCCACCAAGGAGGAGGCGCGGTCGTGATCGTTGTCTCGACCGACATCCCGGGTGCCAGTAGCTGTTCCGCCTCCCCAGGGTCGTCTAATACGATCTTCACTGGCACACGCTGCACCACTTTAACGAAGTTGCCGGTCGCGTTCTCCGGCGGCAGAAGAGCGAACTGTGCTCCTGTCCCACGCTGCAGGCTATCGACATGGCCGTGCAGCCGCAGGTCCGGGAACGCATCGACCCGGATATCGGCCGGCTGTCCCGGCCGGACATGCGTCAACTGCGTCTCCTTGTAGTTTGCCGTCACATATAGCTGGTTTGGCACTGCCGAGAACAATACCTGCCCCGGCTGCACGAAATCGCCGACCTCCACCGTCTTGTTCGCGACGGTACCCGCCTCAGGCGCGATGATCTTCGTATACGACAGATTGAGCCGTGCCTGCGCCAAGACCGCCTGCTGCCGGTCGATGTCGGCGTGAGCCTGCTGTTCCTGCGCCTGCAGTACCGTGACATGCGCACGTGCCGCCGCCACAGCGGCAACGTCGCGTTGGAGGTTTGCCTCGCGTTGACTGATATCGGCCTGAGCCTGCTGCCAGCGTTCAGTCGTGCCGGCGCCGCTTGCCGCCAACGACCCGTAGCGCCGCAACTGCTCCTGCGCGAACGCAAGGTTCGCGCGGTCGCCAACCAGCATCGCCTCGGCCTGCGCGACGATCGCCTGCTGTTCGGTCAACTGCGCCTTGATAATCGCAGCATTGGCTTGCGCGCTTTCCAAGCCCGCCACGGCGGTATTCGCCGCTACCTGGAAGTCACGTGGATCCAACTGCACCAGCACGGCCCCGGAGACAAAATGACTGTTGTCATCGACATGCAGGACCACGACATAGGCGGCGACTTTCGGCACGACCGACACGACATGCGCATCGACATAGGCATCGTCCGTCTCCACTTCATACAACCGCGGCACATACAGGTACAGCGCAGCGCCGATCAGCCCGATAGTGCCAAAAGCCAGCGCCAGAAGCGACCGTCGGCTTTGGTGCAATCGGGCCCGGAATGAGCCGGCCAAATGCGCGGGGGAGGGAGTTTGAAAGGCGATTGGCTCTGCCATGGCCTGTTACTTCCGGATCACAGGCGTGGGTGGAATGATCGGAACGACGCACAACGCCACCACGCCGACCGCCGCCATGAACAAAAACGCATCCGCATAAGCAAGCGTCGCCGCCTGGCGCGCGCCGGCTTCAGCCAGGACCGCAGTCGCCACGTGCTTGCTCTCTAACACGGAGTACCCGCTGCGCGGGGCGATCATCGTGCCCGCGCTGACCAGCCACGACTGCGTTGTCTCGCTGGTGGTGCGCAGATGGTCGAACAGCCGCGCCGAATGCAAGGTCTCACGCCAATTCAGCAGGATGGTGATGAACGCCACGCCGAGTGCCGCGCCCAGTTGTCGGAAGGTCATGTACAGCGACACGCCATCCAGCAGCTTGGTCCGGTCCACCCGCGCGACCGTGCTGCTGCCCACGGAGGGCAGCAGCGGCGAGAGGCAGAATGCATACAAGACCAGCGGCAGGAGATAGGCCGAGTCGGGTGTGCCGGTCGTCACCAGCCGCGAGAATAGCAGCATCGATGCGATCAACATCAGCAATGCCAGTACGATCGTCTTGCGCTGGCCGATTCGTGCCACCAGCGGCACCACCGCGGGCCTGATCGCCGCCGCCGTCAGCGCATAGACACACATGATCCGCCCGGTATGCGTTGCGCTGTGAGGCTGCGGATCGACGTTGCGCAGGAACTCCGGCAATGCGAACAGGCTGGCCGACAAAATGATGCCGGTGAATACGCCGATCGACGCCGATGACAGCACATACCGGTCACGCAACAGGTCGACCCGCATCAGCGGCGCAGGATTCAACGGCGTCGCCTGCCAGAACGCGAACAGCCCCAACGCGATCACGCAGGTCCAGCCCAGTTCCTGAATGAGGGGCGAGCCGAACCAATCATCGATCGGCCCACGGCTCAAGATGATCTGCAGCGATACCAGCGCGATGGCCAGCAACGCGATGCCCAGTGCATCGGGCCGGGCCGCGCGCGGATCAGCCTGACGTCTGACATCCGGGAAATATCGCGCCAGCAGGATCAACGCGCCTCCCGCGAACAGCAGGTCCGGCAAAAACATCAGCCGCCAGTTGAATTCATCCGTCACGTAGCCACAGACCAGCATTCCTGCCGCGCTCGACAGGTACAGCACCGTCGACACCCGCATCAGCGATTCGCTGCGCGCCGGCTTTGGCAACAGCACATAGATACTGGCGCGCCACCAGACATAAAGATTGCCGGCAGCCAGTCCCTGGATCACGCGCCACACCAGAAACGTTTGAAGGTCCGGCGCGATCGCGCATCCCATCGAGGCCGCCGCGAACATTACGACGCTGGCTATCAGGAAGCGCTTGTAGCCGATATGCGCAGCCATCCAGATCGAGACTGGCACACCCAGGAACAACGCGCAGCTATACACCGTCAGCAGCCAGCTCGCCTGGTCGAACGACACGCCAAGCGTGCCGGTGATATCCGGCAACACCAGGTTCATCGCGTCGTTGGTGTAGAACTCCGCCCCAGTTGCCAGGCCCAGTCCCAACAGCAGCCAGGCGCGCGCAGAAGGTGTCAGCAGCTCCGAGGCGGACAGAGGGGCGGCCGACGCGGACAGGGCAGCATCGGTCATCGTGAGTGCCGCAGGTCCGCCGGTGCTGCGAGTACAAATCCGCCGACAACGCCCAGGTGCTCAAGCAGCGCGTTGGCCTTGACGAAACGGACCACTGCCGGTGGCAGCGTCCAGAATGAGCCGGCGGCGACGCTGGCAATCAGCGTGAACCGGTTCACCGGCGACCCATCCGGCATCGCGATCCGCCGCGGCCGCGCCAGCTCGATGTCAAGGCCGGTGGCCTCGCCGCGCGGCCATCGTAACAGGATGGAAAACAACACACATTGGCATTTGACCATCAAAGACCGCTCTCGCCCGTTAGGCTGATCCGGTCGCGGTCGCCGCGAGGCTGTCGAGCAGGGTAGCCATCGCCTCGATCGTTGCCGTCGCGTTGGCGGCACAACGATGCCGCTGCGCAAGCCAATCCGGATCGCTGTACGATAACCATGTCTTCCTCGCCTCGTCCTGCCAGACCAGGACCTTCAACGGCAGGTCAATCCCAATCGTCCGAGCCGCCTGCATCAGTGGCGTGCCAGCCCTGGCGCTGCCGAAGATCAGCAGCTCCGTAGGCAGTAGCGATAATCCGACGGCAGCGGCACTCGCCGCATGATCGATGTTGGCGAATACCGTCAGACCCATGGCCCGGACTTCGGTCTCAATCCGGTTCATCGTTTGCTCGGGCCCAAAGCGGCTGGCAATGCTGACCAATCCCGGCACCCGGGCGGCTCTTCTCGTTCTCATCGGCATTGGGCCATACCCCTGTTGGGACCCTCTCTGCTGTTTGCATCCGCACCCGGACGGTCTGACATGATCTAAAGCGCTCTCCTGTCACGACCATTCGAAACATGAGGACAACTCCTTTGGTCGGCTGTAGAGGAGTACAAGCGAGCTGCGTTCTGCCGGCGAGCGGACGATCGCCGGCATCTTGATCCCCGCCTTCGCGACAGCCACCCGATCGCGCAAACGGGCCACTCTCGCACGGACAGTTCACTGCATCAGTCGCCAATTCTTTGTCGCAGCAGCTCCAGCACCGTTTAGGCGATCACGATCACCACCGCGGGAATCCTGGCCGAAACAATGATCGTTGTCTTGTGAGGCATTTGCAGGCGACCGCGCGGCGGGCGGCATGGGTTTCATCAAGCCCATTCCATCCCTACGGATCGCTGAATGAGAGGCTAACTCCTGGATTGCTTTGATTTCACCAGAGCGGCGGATGATGACCCTTCGAGGGAGAGTCCGTAACCGACTTCCCGGACGATGCGATCCTTCAACGGCTGTATGAAGTGGATGCGCGTATTGCGGCGCGTTACTTCCGGAGCTCGCAGGTATAGATCAGCCAGTTCCCGAGCGCGTGCCAATGCCCTACCGTTCGGTACTACTTCTGCCACGACTCCCCATTCGTATGCGGTACGCGCCGGTAGCGGCCGTGGATTGAGCAGAAATGCCTCGGCTCGACCTGCTCCCGCGCGATAACTCCATGTTGTAAAGATGCCGTCCCCCGGCGTGACTCCCACGGCGAAGTGACCGACGTCCTGGAACGTCGCGCCTTCTGCCGCCACGATGACGCTAGCGATCAGAGCGTAGTCCGAGTGTATATGGGCGCGTCCCTCGATAGCCGCGATCAGCGGAACGCGGATGTTTGCAATGTTCTCCAGAGTCTGGAGGCCTTCGTCGTGAATTCTGCTCCAGATGCCGGGATCGGCAACATCCCCGAACGATGTCCATTCCACATCGCCGATGAAATCCCCGCCGGCGCCGGTAAGGATGACAATCTTGTTCGCCCGGTCTTGCCCGATTCGGTGAAAGGCATCGACAAATTCCGTGTGTGATTGCGCGTCCATGATGAATGGGCCGCCGTTGTTATGGAACTCGGCGACAAGTACACCCTTCTCGTCGCGCGACAGACGCAAATTGCGATACGCGGCGAAGTAGTCGGCTTGAAGTGCTTCCACGGAACTCTCCTCGGTTAGGTTCGACCGATATCGCGCCTTCGGGTCGGGGATCCGGTGGTAGGATCCTTCAGCCCTGTGCAGCCGATCTAGTGGGCCGATCCTTGCCTCTCGCAGGCGCGGGGTCTTTCTTGATTGCACATG
>Ga0335073_10015452_pt1 | contig 10673 bp, 9 predicted proteins | sample Lox_Sample_22_FD_207093 | JGI IMG/M metagenome (GOLD analysis project Ga0335073, IMG submission 207093) | Soil microbial communities from Loxahatchee National Wildlife Refuge, Florida, United States - Lox_Sample_2.2 | ecosystem: Environmental > Terrestrial > Soil > Wetlands | place: USA: Florida...
CGCCATTCTCGGCAAGCCCGATGCGCCCATCACCATTTTTGAGTACGCCTCGCTCACCTGCCCGCACTGCGCCGAGTTCGACGCCGAGACCCTCCCCAAGGTGAAGAGCGAGTGGCTCGACACCGGCAAAGCCAAGCTCATCTTCCGCGACTTCCCGCTCGATAAATATGCGCTGAAGGCGGCGATGGTGGCGCGATGCGCGCCCCCCGACCGCTTCTTCACCTTCATCGACGTGCTGTTCCACACCCAGGTGAGCTGGGCCACGGCCGGCAGCGATGACGGGGTGACGCAGGCGTTGTCGAAGATCGCCCGGCTTGGCGGCATCAGCGAGGACAAGTTCGACGCCTGCCTCAACGACAAGGCACTGCTCGACCGCATCTCCGGCGAGGAATTGACCGCCAAGAACGATTACGGCGTCAACTCGACGCCGACCTTCTTCATCAACGGCAAGAAGGTCGTGGGCGCGCTGCCCTATGACGATTTCGCCAAGGCGCTCGTCGCGGCGCAAGCCAACGCGGGCACGCAGCATTTCGCGGCAATAACAACTCACACCAGAGAGTGAACGCCACGTGCAATTTGCGAAACTCCGTCTCGTCGGCTTCAAATCCTTCGTCGATCCCGCCGAACTCACGATCGAAGCGGGACTGACCGGGATCGTCGGTCCCAACGGCTGCGGCAAATCGAACCTCGTCGAGGCGCTGAGCTGGGCCATGGGCGAAACCTCCGCCAAGCGCATGCGCGGCAGCGAGATGGACGACGTGATCTTCGGCGGCACCGATGCGCGCCCCGCGCGCAACCTCGCCGAAGTGACCTTGTCGCTCGACAATTCGGGGCACGACGCGCCGGCGCCGTTCGATGAGTTCGACGAGATCGAGGTCGTGCGGCGGATCGATCGCGGCGAAGGCTCGGCCTATCGCGTCAACGGCAAGGAGATGCGCGCGCGCGACGTGCAGCTTCTGTTCGCCGATGCCGCGACCGGCGCGCAATCGCCGGCGATCGTCAGCCAAGGCCGCGTCTCCACCCTCATCAACGCCAAGCCCGGGGACCGCCGCGCGCTGATCGAGGAGGCCGCCGGGATCACCGGCCTTCATTCGCGCCGCCACGAGGCCGAGCTGCGGCTCAAGGCCGCCGAGGCGAATTTGCTCCGGCTCGAGGACGTGCTGACGACGCTCGAGAGCCAGCTCGAAGGGTTGAAGAAGCAGGCGCGGCAGGCCGGGCGCTATCGCCGCCTTTCGGACCATATCCGCCGCGCCGAAGCGGTGGTGCTGCATCTGCGGCGGCTCGCCGCTTCGGCCGAGCTCGACACGACCGAGCAACGGCTGCGCTTTGCCGAGCGTGCCGTCGCCGCGCGCACCGCCGAAGCGATTGCCGCCGATCGCGCGCGCGAAGCGGCGGCGGATGCGCTGCCTGCGCTGCGGCAGGACGAGGCCGCCTCCTCGGCCGAGCTGCAGCGGCTTACCCACGCGCGCCAGGCGCTTGAGGATGAGGAACAACGCATCATCCGCGCGCACGAGGCGACAACCGAGCGCCTGAAGCAGATCGCGGCCGATATCGGGCGCGAAGAAGAGCGGGCGGCCGACGCCGCCGCCGCTCTCGGCCGGCTCGAAGCGGAGCATGCGGCCCTCGTCGCGGCGCAAGCGCTGGAAGGCGACGCGACCGCCGCGGCGGCAGCGGCACTTGCCGAGGTGCGCGGCGAGGTGACCGCGCTCGAATCCGAGATGACTCGGTTGGCGAACGAGGTCGCCGCCACGGAAGCACGGCGGGCCTCGCTGGCGACGCGCCGCAAGAACGCCGAGGAACGCGCGCAGCGTCTCGTCGACCGGCAGCAGGAACTGGCGCGCGAGCAGGCCGAGGTGGACGCCCTCACCATTTCCGCCGAACGCACGGCCGCGGCCGCCGACTCCGTGCGTGGCGCGGAACAGAATTTCGAGGCGAGCCGCGCTGCGGCCGAAACGGCCGAGCAGGCGCTTCGCGCGGCGCGGGATCACGAAGCCGGGTCCCGCGCGCCGCTTCAGGACGCGGACGCGCGGCGCGCCCGTCTCGCGTCGGAGGCGCAGGCGCTTGCCGAGCTTTTGACCCTGTCGACCGACGGGCGCTATGAGCCGGTGATCGACCGGATCGAGGTCGCTGCGGGCTTCGAGGCGGCGCTGGGCGCGGCGCTCGGCGATGACCTGTCGGCGCCCCTCGACGACCGCGCCCCGCAACATTGGCGCGGTTTGCCGCCTTATGACGAGACCGCTCCGCTGCCTGAGGGCGCCACGCCGCTCGCGCTTCACGTCACGGCGCCCGCGGAGCTTGCGCGGCGGCTCGCGCAAATCGGCATCGTCGCCGACGATGCCGCGGGCGCGTCGCTGCAAGAATGGCTGCGGCCCGGCCAGCGTCTCGTCAGCCGCGACGGCGGCCTCTGGCGCTGGGACGGGTTCCGGCGCGCGGCGGGCACCCCCAGCGCTTCGGCGCAGCGCTTGCGTCAGCGCAACCGGCTCGCGGACCTCGAAGACGCGCTGAGCGCGGTCGATCACGAGATCGCCGATTTGACCGCGCTCTACGTCACGGCACAGGAGTCGGCGCGGACGGCGACCGACACCGAGCGGAATGCCCGCGAGACAGCGCGCTTCGCCCTCGGACAGCTCGCCGATGCGCGCGAGCGCGAGACCCGGCTTGCGCGCGAGTCTGCCGCCATTGCCTCGCGGTTCGAGGCGCTGAAAGAAGCGGCAAGGCGAGTCGCCGCCGATCGCGACGAGACCGAGCAGGATCGCGCCGCGGCCACAGCCGAGCTCGCCGGCTTGCCGGACACCGCGATCGGGCGCGAGGCGATTGAATCGCTCCGCAACCGGCTCGCCGATCGGCGCTTGGCCCAGTCCGCCTGCCAGGGCGAGCATGACCGCCTGCTGCACGAGGCGGCGCAGCGACGCTCGCGGATCGTGGCAGTCGATGACGAGCTCGCCTCGTGGCGCAGCCGCGCCGAAGCGGCGGCGACGCAGCGTTCGACGCTCGACGAGCGCCGCCTCATGCTGACGCAGGAAATCGACGAGCTCGCGCGCCGCCCGGCCGAACTCCACGCGCAGCGCGAAAGCCTGACCCAGTCGATCGCGGCCTCGACGTCGAGGCGCAATATGGCCGCCGACGCGCTCGCGGCGGGAGAGAGCGCGCTTGCCGAGCAGGAGCGCGCGGCCAAGGATGCGGCCGCCGCCCTTGCCGCCGAGCGCGAGGCACGCGTGCGCTGCGAAGGGCAGCGCGACCAGGCCCGCGAGGCCGAGCGCGCCATCGTGGAGATGATCGCCGAGCGGCTCGACTGCGCCCCCGACGCGGCCCTCGCCACGGCCGGGATCGAGGCGGACGAAACGTTGCCGCCGCTCGAGGACGCGACGGCGCGATGGGAACGCCTGACGCGGGAGCGCGATACGATGGGGCCGGTCAATCTCGTCGCCGAGGACGAAGCGCGCGAGGTCGAAGAGCGGCTTCAGGCGCTGACCGCGGAGCGCGACGACCTGATCGCCGCCATCGCCAAGCTGCGCCAGGGCATCCAGGCCCTCAATCGCGAGGGCCGCGAGCGTCTCGTGACGGCGTTCGAGCAGGTGAACGAGCATTTCGGCAAGCTGTTCGTGCGTTTGTTCGGCGGTGGGCACGCCCATCTGCGGCTCGATCATGCCGACGGCGAGGATCCGCTCGAAGCCGGGCTCGAGATCCTTGCCAGTCCGCCGGGCAAGAAGCTTCAGGTCCTGTCGCTCTTGTCGGGCGGCGAGCAGGCGCTGACCGCGCTGGCGCTCCTTTTTGCGGTGTTTCTCACCAACCCCGCGCCGGTTTGCGTCCTCGACGAGGTGGACGCGCCTCTCGACGATGCGAATATCGATCGATTCTGCAGCCTGATGGAGGAGATCGCGGCGAGTTGCGAGACACGCTTCCTCGTCATCACGCATCACCGCATGACGATGGCGAGGGTCGATCGCCTCTTCGGCGTCACCATGACCGAAAAGGGCGTGTCGCAACTCGTTTCCGTCGACCTACAGTCGGCCGAGCAGATCCGCCGCACCGCGTGAGACATGAGCGCGCAGCCCGCGCGTTTCCTTGACTCCGACGCAACCCCTTTCTAAAAGGTGCGCCGCCCCGGCCGGGGCCAGGGGGTCCGCGCGGGTGGGCACGGCGCTTCGTTCATGACGCAGGGCGACCCGCAAGAGCCCCTGAACCATCTGGGACGACGCATCGAGGAGGCACAGCGCGCGGCCGGCGCGTCGACGGGGCAACGCAGCGAAGGACCGCAATCGTCCTTCGGGTCCTCGCTAGCCTTGGCATGGCGCATCGGAATCGAGCTGCTGGTCGCCGTGGTGGTCGGCACGGGTATCGGCTGGGCGATCGACCGTTGGCTCGGCACGCGGCCCTGGGGGATGATCATCCTGTTCTTCCTCGGCGTCGCGGCGGGCATGCTCAATGTCTGGCGCGCCGTGACGGGCGCGGGCATGGCGGTGGGCTACCGGCAACAGCAGCAAGCCGCCCGCGCGGCGAAGGACGGGCGGAAAGACGGGGACTGACGTGGCGATAGAGATCAAGCCGCTCGAGCAATTCACCATCGAGCGCCTCATCCCCCTCCATATCGGCGGGCTCGACGTTTCCTATACCAACTCGGCGCTCGTGATGACGATCGCGGTCGTGCTCGTCACGGCGCTCGTCTTGCTCGCGACCCGCCGGGCGGCGCTGGTGCCCGGGCGGTGGCAGTCGGTCGCGGAGATGTCCTACGAGTTCGTCGCCGACATGGTCGAAACCAATGCCGGGCACGGCGGGATGCAATATTTCCCGTTCGTCTTCACGCTCTTCATGTTCGTGCTGCTCGGCAATTCGCTGGGCCTCATCCCCTACAGCTTCACCTTCACGAGCCACATCATCGTCACTTTCGCGCTCGCCATCACGATCTTCATCGGCGTGACGATCATCGGCATCGCGCGGCATGGCTGGCACTTCCTGTCCCTCTTCGCGCCCAGCGGGGTTCCGGCGGTGCTTCTCGTGCTGCTGATCCCGATCGAGCTGCTGTCCTACTGCATCCGGCCCTTCACGCTTTCAATCCGGCTGTTCGCGAACATGCTGGCGGGCCACACCATGCTCGCCATTTTTGGGGGCTTTGCCGCGAGCCTGCCGCTCTTCGCCATCCTGCCGCTGGGCATCGACGTGCTCATCTATTTCCTGGAGCTGCTGGTGGCGGTGCTGCAGGCGTATGTGTTCGCCATCCTGACCTGCCTTTATCTGCACGACGCGCTCCATCTCCACTGACCCGCAAGAAGGAACACACCATGGATCTCGCTTCCGCCAAGATGATCGGCGCCGGCCTTGCCTGCGTGGCGCTGGTGGGTGCCGGCATCGGCATCGGCAACGTGTTCGCCGCGCTCATCAATGCGCTCGCCCGCAATCCCGCGGCGCAGGTGACGCCGTTCGCGTTCCTGGGCTTCGCCCTTGCCGAAGCGACCGGCCTGTTCGGCCTCGCGATCGCGTTCCTGATCCTGTTCGTGTTCTAGGGTCGAGGGAGGCGGCGCCATGCCGCAGCTCGATTTCCATACTTTTCCATCCCAGATCGTCTGGCTCGCGATCACGTTCATCCTGCTCTACGTGCTGATGGCGCATGTCGGATTGCCGCGCGTCGGCGGCATCCTGGAGCGGCGGCGGCAGCGGATCGACGGCGATCTCGCCAAAGCGGCGCAGATGAAGGACGAGGCCGCGGCGGTGATCGCCTCCTACGAACGCGCGCTTGCGACCGCCCGCGCCGACGCCCAGGCGATGGTGCGCGAGACCACGGAAAGGCTCGGCGCGGAAGCCGCCAAGCGCCAGCACGAACTGGCTCAGGCGCTGGCGTCCGAGACCGCCCGCGCCGAGGAACGCATCGCCGCCGCCAAGCAGCAGGCGCTTGCGGGATTGCGCGACGTCGCCGTCGATGTGGCCGAAGCGCTCGCGCTCAAAGTCACCGGTACGGCTCTCGATCGAGCCCAGGCCGGCGCCGCGGTCGACGCGGTCTTGCGGGAGCGCGCGTGATGGAATTCTGGCACGGAGGCGAGTTCTGGGTCCTCATCGCCTTCCTCATTTCCGGCTCGGTCGTGGTGTGGAAAGCCTCGCCGCTTTTGGTTCAGGCGCTCGATCAGCGCGCCGCCAAGATCAAGTCCGAGCTCGACACCGCGGCGCAGCTCAAGGACGAAGCCGAGCGCGCCTTGGCCGAGTTTCAGCGCAAACAGCGCGATGCGCTCAAGGAAGCCGAACAGATCATCGCCCATGCCAAGCAGGAGGCCGAGCGCACCGCGGCCCAGGCCCTGCGCGACACCGAAGCGGCGCTCGAACGGCGCCGCCGCATGGCCGCCGAGCGGATCGCGCTGGAAGAGGCGAAGGCCCTGGCCGAAGTGCGTGATACCGCGATCGAAGTCGCGGTCGCCGCCGCCCGGCGCGCGCTCACCGACACGCTTGACCCCGCCCGCCGCGCCCGGCTCGTCGACGACGCGATCGCGCGCCTGCCCGAGGCGCTCGGGTAGCGCTCGATCGCGTCGATTGCACTTACCTCCTCCTTTCTCGTCATTGCCGGGCTTGACCCGGCAATCCATGGACCCGCGGGTCAAGCCCGCGGGTGACGAGAGAAGGCTGTAATTCTATATCGTACGATCTGAATCTGAGTCCTACCGGGCGCCCGGGACCGAGCCCGCGCCGACGATCGGGTGGCCGATCCCCAACGGCTTCGCATCGATCAGCACGAAGGCGATGCGCGCGGGCTCATTTCCGCGGTTGATCCAGGAATGGTTGGTGCCGCGCTGGATCACCACGTCGCCGGCCTTCAGGTGGATCGAGGAATCGTCCATCTCCATGTCCACCTCGCCCGCCAGCACGATGCAGTAATCCACGGTCTCGGTACGGTGCATGACACCGGGCGCGCCGGGCGGCAGGTCGTTGATGGTGAAGCGGGTGCCGCTCGGCGGCGGCGAGGTGCCGAGCATGCGGCTGCCCATGTCCTCGATCCCTTCGCCGATCCCGATGTCGGTCGGCATCGCGTCGGTGCACCACATGAGGACGCGCGCGCGGCCCGGCGGGCCGCGATCATTGGGCGCGATCCCGTCGATCAGCACCTTGGCGACGTTGTTGGCGTCGTGGCCGGTCACGACGCGGCGGATGGGCGGCAAGGACTGCGGCATGAGGACTCCCTAGCCCGCGAGCGCGACGGCCGCCGGCACCAGCTCGAGATGGAGATCGCGCGCGACCGCCTCGTGCGTGACGCGGCCGGCATGGATATTGAGGCCGGCGCGCAGATGCGGGTCGTCGGCAAGCGCGCGTCGCCAGCCTTTGTCGGCAAGCGCCTCGACGAACGGCAAGGTCGCGTTGTTGAGCGCGAAGGTCGAGGTGCGCGCTACCGCGCCCGGCATGTTGGTGACGCAATAGTGGATCACGCCGTCGACGACATAGGTCGGGTCCGCGTGCGTCGTGGGCCGGCTCGTCTCGAAGCAGCCGCCCTGGTCGATCGAGATGTCGACGAGCACGGTCCCGGCCTTCATCGCGCGCACCATGTCGCGGGTGACGAGCCGCGGCGTCGCCGCGCCCGCCACCAGCACCGCGCCCACGACGAGATCGGCCGCCATCACCTCGCGCTCGATATTCTCGATCGTTGCAAAGAGCGTGTGGAGCTGCGAGCCGAACTGCATGTCGAGCTCGTAAAGGCGCGCGAGATTCTTGTCGATGACGGTGACATAGGCCTCCATCCCCATGGCGACCCGCGCGGCGTTGGTGCCGGCGACGCCGCCGCCCAGGATCACCACTTTCGCCGCCGCGACGCCGGGCACGCCGCCCAGCAGGATGCCGAGGCCGCCTTGCTCCTTCTCGAGGCAATGCGCACCGACCTGAATCGCCATGCGCCCCGCGACCTCGCTCATCGGCGCGAGCAGCGGCAAGCCGCCACGGGCATCGGTCACGGTCTCATACGCGATGCAGGTGGCGCCGCTTTTCATCAGCCCTTCGGTCTGCACGCGATCGGCGGCGAGATGGAGATAGGTGAACAGCACCTGCCCGGCCTTGAGCCGCGCGATCTCTTGCGGCTGCGGCTCTTTCACCTTGATGATCAGCTCGGCCGTGTCGAACACCTCGGCGGCCGAGGCGAGGACGTGCCCGCCCGCCGCCTCATAGGCCGCATCGTCGAAGCCGATGCCGGCGCCCGCGCCGCGCTCGATGACGACGCGGTGGCCGCGATGCGTCAACTCGCGCACGCTGCCGGGGACGAGGCCGACGCGGTATTCGTGCGTCTTCACCTCTTTCGGGACGCCAAGCAGCATCAGGCGGCGTCCTTCAGCACGCCCGCGAGAATGCCGAACAGCTGATCGATCTCCTTGCGCTCGATGATGAGCGGCGGCGACAGCGCGATGATGTCGCCGGTCGTGCGGATCAGGAGCCCGCGCTCCCAGCACGAAAGGAACGCCGCGAAGGCGCGCGCGGCGGGCTTGCCGGCGATGGGATCGAGCTCGATCGCCGCGACAAGGCCAAGATTGCGGAGATCGACGACGTGCGGCAGCCCCTTGAGGCTATGCACGCCATCCTCCCAATAGGATTCGAGCGACCTGGCGCGCGCGAACAAATCCTCGCGCCGATAGATGTCGAGCGTCGCCAAAGCGGCCGCCGCCGCAAGCGGGTGGCCCGAATAGGTATAGCCGTGCGGAAATTCGACCGCGAGCTCGGGCCCGGTCATGAAGGCCTCGTAGAGACCGTCCCGCACAACGACGCCCGCCATCGGCACGGTCCCGTTGGTGAGGCCCTTGGCGCACGTCACCATGTCCGGCACCACGCCGAAGCGCTCGACCGCGAAGCTCGCGCCGAGCCGCCCGAAGCCGGTGATCACCTCGTCGAAGATGAGCAGGATACCGTGCCGGTCGCAGATCGCGCGCAGCCGCTCGAGATAGCCCTTGGGCGGCACGAGCACGCCGGTCGAGCCGGCGAGCGGCTCGACGATCACGGCGGCAATGGTCGAAGGATCGTGAAGCGCAACGATGCGGTCGAGCTCGTCCGCGAGATGCGCGCCCCATTCCGGCTGCCCGCGCGAATAGGCCTGGTGCGCGCGATCATAGGTCGACGGAAGGTGATCGACGCCGGGCAGCAGGCTGCCGAAGAAGCGCCGGTTGACCGATATCCCGCCGACCGAGAGCCCGCCAAATCCCACGCCGTGATAGCCGCGCTCGCGGCCGATGAGGCGCGTCCGCTGTCCCTCGCCGCGCACGCGATGATAGGCGATCGCGATCTTCAGCGCGGTATCGACAGCCTCGGAGCCGGAATTGGCGAAGAAGACGTGATCGAGCCCCTTGGGCAAAAGGGCCGCGAGCCGCGAGGCCGCCTCGAACACGGCGGGATGCCCCATCTGGAACGCCGGCGCATAGTCGAGCTGAAGCGCCTGCCGATGTACCGCGTCGGCGATCTCGCGCCGCGCGTGGCCCGCATTGACGCACCACAGGCCGGCGGTGCCGTCGAGCACGCGCCTGCCGTCGGCGCTGGTGTAGTGCATGCCTTCGGCGGCGACGACGAGTCGCGGCTTCGCCTTGAACTGGCGATTGGCGGTGAAGGGCATCCAATAGGTTTCGAGGTCGTTCGGCTGTCCTCCGCGCACGACACCATCATCGGCCATCACGGGCCTCCTCAATGTTGAGCGGAACCCGGCCCGCTCGGCGCCGCCGGCGCCGCGCTGGCCGGCGGCTGTGCCGGCGGCGACGTCACCGTCGAATGCGGCGCCAGCGACACGCCGAACGCGATCGCGATGACGCCGATGATCCCAACTGCAAACCACATAATCAAATCCCCTGTTCCCGGTGGCGCGCCGGATGGTGCGCCCGCCGGCCGCGCAGGGCAAGCCGCGATTGCGCACGAAAGCATCCGTTCAGCGCCGCTTCCTCAGGACGAGATTGCCGATGGCGCCCGCCGCCATCAGGACGGAGGTGCCGAGGAAAACCGCGCGCATGCCCACATGGCCGCCGACAAAGCCGCCGACAACCGGCCCGATCACCTGCCCGGCATATTGCGCGGAGACGGAATAGCCCAGGATGCCGCCGGCGATCGACTCGGGAACGTTGTGGCGGATGACGCTGGCGATGCACGGCAACAGGCCGCCCAGCGCCAACCCCATCAGCAGGCGCAGCAGGACAAGCTGCCATCCGGCGGCGACGAACGCTTGCGGGATCAAGAGGAGCGCCGAAACGGCCAGGCAGCCGACGATCACCGCCCAATGGCCGACGCGGTCGGCGAGCAGGCCTAGACGGGACGCGGACAAGATGCTGCCCAAGGCCGCGGCCGACATCGCGAGCCCCGCGACAAACGTCACCCGCGCCGGCTCGACAAGCTGCGCGACATAGACGGCGATGATCGGCTCGATCGACATGTTCGCGATCATCAGCAGAAGACCGGTCAGCAACATTGCAAGCACCGGGCGCTTGTCGGGGATGAGCGACCAGCCGCCGCGCGTTTGGGCCTTCGCCCGTGGCGGCCGCGGCTCCTCGTGGATCAGCACCGTCGTGCCGATGAAGGTGATGAAGATGACGCCGCCGGCAAGGAAAAAGGTCGACCGGATGCCGATGAGCGGCGGCAGCACGCCGCCGATGAGCGGGCCGACGAGGTTGCCCGCCATGATCCCGGACGACAGGACCCCGAGCGCCCAGCCGGAACGCGCCTTTGGGGTCTGCGTCGCGACA
>Ga0335073_10015453_pt1 | contig 10673 bp, 5 predicted proteins | sample Lox_Sample_22_FD_207093 | JGI IMG/M metagenome (GOLD analysis project Ga0335073, IMG submission 207093) | Soil microbial communities from Loxahatchee National Wildlife Refuge, Florida, United States - Lox_Sample_2.2 | ecosystem: Environmental > Terrestrial > Soil > Wetlands | place: USA: Florida...
CGGTTCCTCCGCTACTCTGACATGCGGCGGAGAAACCGCCTCAGCAACCATCCCATCGACGCTGCTGACGGGCACCCAACTCGGTTTCTTCGCGCCTTCCGCCGGCTTCGTCCTCAGCAGCCTCAACGTGACCCAGTAACACTGCGGCGCGAATTTCCCAAACTCCGGACCAGCTATATGCCAGCCAACAACTATCTCATGGTCCTTCCCGTCCGGCATTTCCGTATTGATCCGTGCCATGTGGCGGTCGAGGGAGCCTTTGCCGAGCATCTCCGGATGATGCGGAACCGCATCGGCAGCGCCGCCGATCGTCTTGTCATGGCATCGCCCTCGATGAGTGCCGATGCCTACAAGAGCAAAGGCCAGACGCTCTCGATCCTCGACGAGGAGGCGGAGGGAATTCGCTTCTGCACTCTGTTCACCGACCAGGCCCAACCCTCGCTGGGCGGCAAGATTCGGCGCATCATGCCGATGCTGCGAACGATTTACGCCTCCTGCAGGCAAAGTACCGTCGTCCACAGTGGCCTCTCCTGGGATGTGTGGCTTCCTTTTGAGTTCACCGCGGTCCTCCTGGGAATCCTTATGCGGCGGCGCACCGTCTTCGTTGTCGACATCGATTACCGCAACTCAGCCATCATGAGCTATCGGGTTGGCGACTGGTCCTGGAAAAGCTACGCAGCCTGCCGATACATCTATGACACTCTGCGCTCTCTGCAGTTACATGTAGCCGCCCACTGCTGTTCCCTTGTATTACTCAAAGGAAAGAAGCTGGTCTCCGATTTCGGTCCGGGCCGATCCAATGTCCGTTACATCCTTGACGCGGCCCACAGCAACGTCCACATCATTGGCGAAGCTTCGCTGCAGACAAAAATCAATCGCGTCCGCGATGTCTCGTCCCCGTTGCGATTGACCTACTTCGGCCGCCTCACAGCGTACAAGGGCATAGATCAGTGCCTACGAGCAACCGCAATGGCCCGTCAACTCGGGGCCAATGTCCTCATGGACATTATCGGCAGCGGGGAGCAATTCGAAGCCCTTCGGCGCCTCTCCTCAGAATGCTCCGCCGACTCTTATGTTCGATTTCACGGCGGACTTCCATTCGATCGGGAGTTCTTCAACACCCTCTATCAGTTCCACCTGCTGCTGGCGGCCCCGTTGCGGGAAGATACGCCGCGCAGCGCCCTGGACGCGATGGCCGCCGGCGTGCCGTATCTCGCCTTCGATACCTACTACTATCGTGAACTGCTGGAGAGCGGAGCCGGACAAACCGTTCCCTGGCTCGATGTCGAAGCCATGGCTCATGCCATCGTCGACCTCCATGGCAATCGAGAGCGACTTGCCACCATGATGGAAAACGCAGTTGCCTATGCCCGCGCCAATACCCAGGAGATCTGGCTGGATCGAAGAATGGCATGGACGCTTCCCCGGGCGGCCTGAACCGCAGATCCATCGCATGCGCCGCACCTTGTTCCTGAAGCTGTCCTCGGACATAAGTTCGCCGTCGATCGAGTTACACCAAAGCTAAGTCAGGAGATCGTAGTGTACCAGGCCAACCTCGTCGTGCTTTTGTTCGGCGTTATCGCTCTGGTGAGACTCCGCGAGTCTGTGGAATCCGCGGCGCTCAATGTCTTCCTGCCCGTGCTCCTTCTGGTTCCGGCAATCTACTCCCTGCATATCCCGCATCTGCCGCCGATCTCCTGTTCCGATGCCGCCCTGATCCCCATCGGCTTTGCCGCCATTGCGTCGCGGTTCCGGACCTTGCGCCTGCGCCGCACCGACCTCTGGATTCTGGCGTTCGCCTTCGCTGGTTTTTATACCGACTGCCTGAACCTCGATGTCCCTACCGCTATCTATAACTTTCTCGACCCCGGTCTCCTCGGCGGAGTTCTTGCGTATTTCGTGGGGCGATTCCTGATCGAACAGGGTGGCAACCGCGAACGCTTCGTCCGTCGTGTCGTCGTGCTCCTGGCGGTGGTGGGCGTGATTTCCATCGCGGAATTTGCGGGACACCGCAACCTCTTTGTCGCAACAACCCATCGCTTCTTCGGCCGTGCCGATTACTGGGGAGACCAATATCGCTCCGGCTTTCTGCGCGTTAAAGGACCCTTTATGGGCGCCGAGGAGGCCGGCATCGTTTTCCTCATCGGGTTCTTCCTCTCTCTGTGGCTGCGCTTTCGTTCCCGAAGCGATCCGTCCGGCACGCCGGAAAAGAAATACCTGGGCGTTCGCCTTTCGACGTGGTGGATCATCGGCATTGCGGCCGGGCTGGCCATGACCCTGTCCCGCGGGCCTTTGCTCGGAGCGGCTGCCGGTTATCTGCTGGCGCGTGCTGGACTTGTCAGGCATAAACGCGCGGCCTTGATCGTGGCCCTGGTCCTGATTGCAGCCGGAGGCGTTCTCGCCTACAGAAAAGCCGCGGCCTATTCCCGTATCTACGATGACCAGGCGACGCTCCCCGCCTACAACCCCAGCGAAGCAAGCGACAGCGCTGCCTACCGCACCCGGCTCTACGAGGCCTACAAAACGGTCGCTGAACGAGGAGGCTTCTTCGGGTGGAGCGCCACCGCCTATCCGAGGAGCGCCTCATTCAGCTCCATCGATAATGAGTATCTGCTCCTCTGGGTGACACAGGGAAAGATCGGCGTTTGCCTCTTCATGCTGATCATTGCGGAAGGTGGCCTCACGATCGTTGCCTGCGTTGTACGTTCGCGGGATCCTGCCGACATCGCCCTCTATTCGTGTCTTGGCGGAATGCTGGTCGGGTTGGCGGTGGTTCTGACCACAGTATTTCTTGCCGGCCAGGGCTCGACTCTCTTCTTCCTGTGCAGCGGCTGGATTCAGTCCCTTGCCAGCGAGGCGTGGGCTCCAGTCTCTGTCCCGCGATTTGCGTTCCGGAAGGTTTATACCTGATCGCCCGTCCCCGGGGCGAGAGCGCTGTGCTCCCATTCAGCGAAGGCCGATCAGCATTCCGCTTCCTTCATCATTCTTCCGCGTTCCGCCGAAACGACCCCAATCCTCCTCTCCAGTGAGGTCAGCATGGTGCAATTGCCCCTGAAACGCTCTGCCCCATCTTCCGCCGAAATCTCCGCCGCCAATGTGCCGATGAGCTCCATCCATCTGGATGCTCTCCGCGGAGCCGCCGCTCTGGTCGTCTTCCTGGGACACACACGCGACCTGTATTTCCAGTCGCTGTTTCATCCAAAGACGCAAGCCTTGTCCGACTCCGGAACGCAGGCTTTGCCATCATCCCCAATTCCTGCGGCGGATTCCAGGATCACCTTTGGCAACGAGGCCGTCATGATTTTCTTCGTCCTCAGCGGCTATCTCGTTGGAAGCGGTTTCCTGCGGGCATTGAGACGTCGCACCTGGACGTGGAGGGATTACCTGATAAAGCGCATGACCCGGCTCTGGGTTGTGCTGATTCCCGCGCTTCTGTTTGGTGTCAGCCTCGATTACATCGGAGTCCACTTCCTCGACTCTCCGGGAAGTATCTATACGGCCCCGGCGCAGCAGGCCGTTGTTCATGACGTCGCTCATCTGCTCACTGCGCGTGTGATTGTTGGAAACCTCGTTTTCCTCCAGGGCATTCGCGTGCCGTCCGCCGGCTCAAACGACTCCCTCTGGAGTCTTGCCAATGAGTTTTGGTACTATCTGGCCTTCCCGCTGCTCGTGCTCGCCCTGGTCCGGGAGCAGACCTTCTGGCGGCGCGGGCTCAACCTTCTTCTGTTTCTCGGCATCGCGCTCCTGGCAGGCAAAGGTGTCGGGGCCTTGTTTCCTGTCTGGGTTTTGGGAGCGCTGATTTCGCTCGTGCCCCTGAGAATTCCCAAAAAAACCGCTCGGGTTCTGTTGTGCACCACCGCCGTCCTGTTTCCTGCGGTTCTGGTGGAAGCCCGATCCCTCTCTTTGCCGCTGTATGCAGCGCAGTGGCTGATCGCCTTCTGCTCTGCGGTCCTGATTTACCTCATTCGCCATCAGACCCAGAAAGGCCAGCGAGGACTCTATCCGGCCTCCGCCCAGTTTCTCTCCAGGATTTCCTACACGCTGTATCTGGTCCACCTTCCTCTGGCGGTCTTCATTTGTGCCTGCATCAACCGGCCGTGGCATCGCTGGAACCGGTCTCCACAGCACGTCGCTCTCTATGCCGCGATCAATGCGGGCATCCTGCTGTTTTGCTGGCTCTTCTATCTCGCCTTCGAAGCGCATACCGACAGGGTGAGACAGCTATTCGAGGTTCGAGAACATGCCGCAGAGTCGGGAATCCCGGCTCGAGCCGCCTGAGCTTCCCCGCAGTTCTCGCACCTCCCCATGCTTTCGTCTCGTGCCGATCCATGCGCAGTGCAACCGTCGCTTCTGCCAGGCCCCTGGCCCCCCAGCCTTCGGAGTTTGCCATGAACCTGCGGAACCGCATCCTCGTACCGTTGTTTTTCCGCTGCCCCCTCCTGCTGCTCTGGCTGGTTCTGGTTGGTCAACCCCTCATCCCTGCAGTGGTCCAGGCACAGAATCCTTCGACAACCATGGTCACGATCTCGAACTCCGTTGCAATCCCGAATATGGATCGGCCGGGCATCAATCTCGGAGGGCTGGCGCCCTATGGCCCCCAGCAGCTGTTGAAGTCGCTCAACTATGCAAACGGCGGCTACATGCCGGGAACCTATGCCCAGACCTCCTACGCATGCAGCGCAGGCGGAACAAACTCCACGACCTCCTGGTACAACAACATCACGAATGCCTCCGGATACCCGGCGAACTTCTGGACCGGCGCCTCTTTCCTCGCGATCAACGCAGCCGACGGGACGGCCTACGGTTCCGGAACCATCACCGCTTCGACCGCCAGCACGGGAGGCGCCGGAATCACCTTCACGCTCTCTCCCGCTCTGAGTTCCGCATGCTCACCGTCTCAGAACGATGTGCTCATCGTGCGTCTGCTGACAGGCAATGAAGTTCTCTCACCCTCGCAGGTGAACGCAGGCTTCTGCGCCGGCTCAACCTGGAACACCGCCGACACTTCGCCGGCCTCAACCAACACGCAGCACAGCCTCGAGATGCCAAATGGCTGTTCGGCTTCCTTCATCATCGATGCCGTACTTCGGAATGCCACCAATACGAACCCGGTGCTGGCGTCCCAGTCCGTTCCCTGGATCAATCTGAACGGTTCATACACCGCAACGTTTAAGGCAAAATGCCTCTCCAGCGGTTGCAGCATGACCTACAGCTTAGGCCGGGTCAGCGGTGTCAGCTATATCGCTCCGACCACGGTTGATCCGTCATATAACTCCGCCACGGGAGCCGGCTGGACGACCTACACGAAGGATTTCACGGCTTCTGAAACTGGCTCCCAGGCGTCAGGCCTTGCTTTTGCAATCGTCTGCAACGGTACCTGTCTGATGCAGGATGCCGATGTGATCGAAGGCTCCACACTGCCGGGAAACACCACCGTATTTCGAGACGCCGTCGTTGAAGAACTGCAGAAGATTCACCCAGGATCGCTGCGGTATATGGACGGCACGCAATGGTGTTCCGACGTGGACGATGAGATCGCAGCCACGGGAAACCGCCGATGGTGCCTCGGGAATGAGTACCTCCCGGTCGCGTACGGTCCGCCCCTCGGATACAACGATGTTCTTGCCCTGGCTCAGCTGATCGGCGCGGACGCATTTCTCTCCGTCGGAGTGTTCAATCAGCCTGCCGACTGGACGAAGCTCGTCAATTGGCTGAACTCTTCGGGATGGACAGCGGCCTACGCGGCGGCGGGGCACAGGATTTATCTCGAAGACGGGAATGAGGCGTGGAACACCGGCGCGCCCTCCTCGCTCTACGAGGGCAACGGCCTCGCGTACGGATACACCATGGGACTGAATATGGCCGCCGCCCGGGCAGCTGCTGGATACAACAGCTCGGTGATCCGGCTGGTCAGCGACAGCTGGGCAGCCGGGGAGCAGGGGTACGGCTCGTATGGATGGCTCGCTCTCTCCATGCAGGGCGCTGGCTGCAGGCTCGGTGCGGCAGCCTCCTGCCCGGACTTCGTGGACGATGCACCTTACCTGCTGAACTATCTTGGCGCCTACGACGCTTCCGGCGGCAATGTCGCGACCACCGGCGCACCTTTTCTCGATGAATGGGCGGAGATCGCCAACATCGATTCGGCAGCCTCGCCGCCCGCGCACGCAACCAGCATGATGCTCAATCAGCAGTATGCGAAATCGGTTTACGGGCTCAATACCTCCGTCTACGAGGTCAACGAGAGCACGACCGCCGGGATCGCTGTGACGCAGCAGCAACTCGATCAAATCGACGCCTCTGTCGGCCAGGCGCTGACGGTCGTTCAGCACGCCCTGCTGATGGCGCGCGATGCGCAGGTGACCGGACCGATTCACATCTTCACTCTGGCCGAACCCTATAACTCCTACAACGGAAGCATGGTTCCGGTGGTGATGCCGCTGTGGGGAACCAGTATTGCTATGGCGACCGGTCCCGGCCAAACTCCGGGTTCGGCCAACTTCGATCGCCCGCTTGCCGTCGCGCTGCAGGTTGTCAACAACGCAATCGGCGCGAACAGCAACCTGATGTCGATCCAGCAGACCGGTACCCCCACGTTCAGCTATCCAGGTGGCCAGCCCCAGGCTTCCGCCAATACGATCGCAGCCAATGCGGCCGTTCCTGAAGTGAACTGCTTTGCCTACGCAGATGCAGCCCAGATCCACTGGACAACGATTTGCTTCAACAACAACCTCTCTGCGCCAGAGGCCGTGGTCTTCGGCGGGGCCGGCGCACCCGCAGGGTCAGTGCAACAGACGATCTTTCCCAGCGCCGGCAATTGGATCACGGATCACAATGAGAACAGCTACATCGGGCCATCCAGCCTGGCGCCGGTCGTAGTTGCGCCGTCGTCAAACACCACCTGCTCGACGTCGTTTTCCATTCCTCCTGCTTCCATGATCGTGCTCACGTACTCGGTCGGGGGATCCTCGACGCTGGCAACGCCGACCTTCTCGCCAGCCGCCGGGACCTATTCCAGCGCGCAGAATGTCTCCATCGACTTGCCCGCGGGCACGACCGGCTGCGTTGGGATCAATACTCTCCCTGCATCCTCCCCTCCTGGAACCTGTGCTGCTGGAAGTGCTCCATATTTGGGACCCATCGCAGTCGCCACCTCGGAAACGATCAATGCGATCGCGACGGAAGCCGGATGCTCCGATTCAGACATCGGCACAGCTGCCTATGTCATCACCGCACCGGCCGTTGCGACACCTATCTTCGCCCCAGTATCCGGCACTTACACCGCACCGCAGTCCATCACTATCAGCGACGCCACTTCCGGAGCCGTGATCCACTACACGACTGATGGATCCACTCCAACCGCAAGCTCTCCCGTCTACAGCGGTCCCATCGCCGTCTCCAGTTCCGAGACACTCGAAGCCATCGCCGTCGAGAGCGGCTACACCGATAGTCCCGTCGCCGTGGCGACCTACACAATTCAAATTCCACAGGTCGCAACGCCAACCTTCAGTCCCGCATCCGGCACCTACACCGCACCGCAGTCCATCACTCTCAGCGACACCACATCCGGCGCCGTGATCCACTACACCACCAACGGATCCACTCCAACCGCCGCCTCTCCCGTCTACAGCGGCCCCATCGCCGTCTCCACTTCAGAGACACTTGAAGCCATCGCCATCGAGACCGGCTACACCGATAGCTCCGTCGCCGTGGCCACCTACACAATCCAAATCCCACAGGTCGCAACTCCAACCTTCAGTCCTGCATCCGGCACTTACACCGCGCCGCAGTCCATCACTCTCAGCGATGCCACATCCGGAGCCGTGATCCACTACACCACCAATGGATCCACTCCAACCGCAAGCTCTCCCGTCTACAGCGGCCCCATCGCCGTCCCCACTTCCGAGACACTCGAAGCCATCGCCATCGAGAGCGGCTACACCGATAGTCCCGTCGCCGTGGCGACCTACACAATCCAAATCCCACAGGTCGCAACTCCAACCTTCAGTCCCGCATCCGGCACCTACACCGCGCCGCAGTCCGTCACTCTAAGCGACGCCACCCCGGGAGCCACCATCTTTTACACCACCGATAACTCCACGCCCACGACGCAATCGATGGTGTTTACAGCACCGCTCGACGTGACGCGTTCAGAGACCATCGAGGCAATCGCGTCGACCACGTCCCCGGCCGGCAATGGCGCAGGATCAACCAGCGCCGTGGGAATTGCGACCTACACACTCAACGCGCCTGCACCATCGTTCACGATTGGTGTCACGCCCACGTCCCTCAGCCTTACCCGAGGCCAAACGGGCACCGCAACCGTCACCATCAATCCAGAGAACTCCTTTGCCGCCCCGATCACATTCAGTTGCTCGGGATTGCCGTCCAGCTCATCATGCAGCTTCTCGCCAGCGATCGTGACGCCGTCAGGTTCCACTGCCCGAACCACGATGACAATCGCCACTGCACCCGAAGGAGCCGCGCTGCAGCGGAATCCTCTTCCGTTCGTTCCCGCGTCTTCGCTGGCTATCGCCCTCTGGGGTCTGCGATCGAAGAAGAAACGGAGATCCTTGTTGCCGATCTTCGCAGCTTTTTCCCTCTGCGTATTAACAGCATGTTCGGTCCAGATCGGTCAGGAATCCCAAACGTCTGCTCCCACGGTATCGACCGTTACCATTACCGCTGCCAGCGGTTCTCTCCAGCAAACCGCCATCCTGTCTCTTTCTCTGCAGTGAATTGGAACACTCTGCTCCCCGAGCCGCCTCCCCACGCGGCCAAACCGATCGATGTCTTCAAAACCAAACCAGCGAGGAATAAGGGGAATTTCTATGGCCGTCCACCCGATTCACCCATTGGTTGTAACGTCCGAAAGTGGATTACGGCAGGAAACTGCACCGGGCTGTCGCCCCAGGCTCGGCCGCGCCGATTCAACTCTGCCAATGCCTCAGCAGACTCTGCCTGCAGACCCAGTCTCGGGACGCCGGGGATCTGTGTTCGCGTTCGCGCTCAATCGGTATTACTGGTCTCCGGCTCGTCTGGTTCGCAACCTGTGGGGCATTGCTACAAATATCCCCCGGCAACTCCAGATTCTTCGCATCATGAAGTATCCGATCTACGCGGAATTTCTCCGCAACGATCCCAGATTCCGCTTCAAGTTTCTGATTCGCGATTATCTCGTCCGCGGCTTATCGACTGGACAACGAGCAGCTTGTTTCCTGCACCACTACAAGCGACTCCATTCCAGCCTCTCGGCCGACCTCCTGCATCGCATCCTGCACCGCAGGATAACCGTCTATGAGACCACCCGCGAGCATCTCCATTTCGAGATTCATCTCTCCTTCTCCCGCCCTTTTGAGAAAGAGGGCGAGTTGTCCCTCCACCTCCTCGTGGACGGAAAAAGCGTTTTCGTCCTGTCCTTTACCATCGTTCCCGGATGGGTCGTACGAGCCGACGCCGAAGGGGTCCTGCTGATCTCCCGCCTGCAGGGCACCAGTGGCTATTACCCTCAGATTCGAGCCGCTACCCGGGCTCTGCACGATGTTGCCCCCGCCGCCCTCCTGCTGGCGACGCTGCACGGCATTGCCGCAGCGCTGGGCATTAAGCGCATGGCGGCCGTTTCCGCTGTTCGCCAAAGTTCCTATACGGAAGAACTCGGCCGTTTCTACAGAAGCGCTTACGACGACTTCTTTTCTGAAATCGGCATCCCTCTGGGCCCGGATGGTTTTTTTCTCAGCCCGATGCCTCATGAGGAACGCCCCCTCTCCTCGATCAAGCAGGGCCACAAAATACGAACCCGGGAAAAGCGGCAGTTCAAACGGCATGTGGCCGACGAGGTATGCCAGAGGATGCAGCAGGGTTTGCGACTTCGGGATGCGGAACTGCTGCCCAACGAAAATTCCATCTCTGTCGTGAAGGTCATCGAGCTATGACCCGATGAAGGGCGCCCTTTCACGACGGATCTCCCCTGGAAACCAGCCCGCATACTCACCTTTTTGCCACCCCTCCCAGGGGTGGCATTTTTTTTGCTCATCGGCGCCGTGTTTCTCCATACGTGTCGACTAAGCGGCCCGGTCAAGATTACCTAATCCGCATCTCGAGAAGCGAGGCATAACTCGGCTTAGCTGCTGCTCACTTTCGAGGTTCTGGCAGTGGCAACGCTATGGGCAGGGGATCCTGGGGCCGAAAACCACCTTCGACTAGCTCCCCGGATTTTCCTCGAAGTTGGCCGCGCCGATACGGTTGAATCCCTCGCCGAGCCCGACTCGGCATTTCGGTCGCGTGGAGCCCGAGGGCAAGATTCTCGCCAGTGGCAGCAGGACGAAACAATGCGCCTCTGGGGCACGACAAGCGGAAAGACGCTGCACATCCTGAACGGCGCACTCGGACAGAGTCCAATCCGTGACGGGGAGCCAAGTCGGCAACGGGTGGCGAGCGGCAGTGCGGATGGCACAGTCAGAATCTGGAAGCCAGCACCCGCGTTGAAATGTCTACCTACAACCTGGGCACCTTGGCCGCGAAGTGTTGGATAGTAAATTGTGGATAGTAAGTTCCTAGAGTGTCCGGAAGACGGTTGGCGCTACTGAATCGACCACTGACCAGGGAGATTTCCACAAAAATCTTACTATCCACATTTACTATCCACTGCTGCAAAAGGAGCAGAATCTTGCGTTCTG
>Ga0335073_10015454_pt1 | contig 10673 bp, 6 predicted proteins | sample Lox_Sample_22_FD_207093 | JGI IMG/M metagenome (GOLD analysis project Ga0335073, IMG submission 207093) | Soil microbial communities from Loxahatchee National Wildlife Refuge, Florida, United States - Lox_Sample_2.2 | ecosystem: Environmental > Terrestrial > Soil > Wetlands | place: USA: Florida...
CTGCTGCAGTTTCACGGCCTCGCCCTCACCACCGTGAGCCACGCGGCGCTCATGGTGGGTGCGATGCCCGTTCTGCTGGCGGCTTCAGCGGCGCTGTTTGCCGGCGAGCGCCTCGACCTGATCGGCTGGCTGGCGCTTGCGGGGTCCACTACCGGCGCGGCGTTGATCGTGATGGGCGGCGGCCGAACCCCACTTGCGCGGGGAGAGCCTTCGCTCAGCGGCGACCTGCTGGTTGTGGCTTCGTTGTTTACAGCGCTGGCCTGGATCATGCTGAGCAAGAAGCTGATGGAAACGCACAGCCCGCCGGTGGTGACGGCCTATACGATTCTCTCTGGCGCAGCAATGCTGGCTGTTGTGGTGCTGGGCCCGTGGCTGGTCTCGCCATGGACACATTCCAAAGCGCAGCCGCCGCCGTTTGCGCATGTGAGCGCCACTGCGTGGACGGCGCTGGCCATGAGCGGCCTGTTTTGCACGGCGTTGACGACATTTCTGTGGAACTGGGGCATTCACCACGTGCCGGCCTCGCGCGCCGGCGTCTTCCTCAACATCGAGCCGGCGCTGGGGTCGGTTCTGGGCGTGGAACTGCTCGGCGAACACCTCGGCCCTTACGCATGGCTGGGCGGCGCCCTCATTCTTTGCGCTGCCGTCACCTTGACCGCGCGCGGCCACGAGCCGGAGCCGGCCGTCATTCTGGAGTAACAGCAAGACCATGGCGCGCGACCGAACCCTCGATGCCGAATGGATGCAGATTCTGCCCGCGCGCAGCCGGCGCCGCACGCTGGCGGAGATTGCCGCCGCCTACGCATTGATTCTCATCGTCATCTGGACTCCCCGGCCGTACCAGCGGTGGCTGTGGTGGGTGGCGTCGGCCGCGGTGATCACCGTCATTTGCGTATCGTTCGATGGCCTCGACGCAATGGGGCTGCGCAGAGTAAATTTTCTGCGCTCTCTTTGGGTAATTGGCGCGGCGCTGCTGATTGCGGCCGTGGATATCGCCATCGCGGCGCACCTCCATACGCTGCTCGTGCCCCCTGGCCCGGTTCCTTTCATCCGGGCCTACTTCGCCTACGCGATCTGGGCGTTTGTGCAGCAATTCCTGCTGCAGGGTTTCTTCCTGCTCAGATTCATGCGCCTGCTGCCCACTGGCCGATCGGCAGCGCTGGTAGCCGCAGGGCTGTTCGCACTCGCGCACCTGCCCAATCCCGTTCTCACGCCCATTACATTGGTGTGGGGCGTAGCGGCGTGCTTCATCTTCCTGCGATATCGCAATCTCTACGCGCTCGGAGTTGCCCACGCCATCTTCGGAATCGCGATAGCCATCACCATTCCTGGGCCGGTGGACCATAACATGCGGGTGGGGCTGGGTTACATCACCTACCATCACCGGACCCATCGGTTACACGGAAATTAGGTACTTTGGATTGCTGCCGACGGCGGTCTCAAGCTTTCGCATCGCAACCATTCGCGCCATCGGCGGTCTATGAGCGAAAGCCGGTGCGGGGCGAGGCGGGGAAGCACCACACGGAGTAAGTAACCAGCCATGCGCGGCCGGCATCTAAAACGGCAGCGTGATAGTTGACGCGCGACTAGTATTTATGGAAGATAGCGTTCCAATATTGATAAAGAGGAACGCCGCAACCGCCAAGAGCAGGCGGCGTGACTTATTCGAGGTTGCCATCGCCTATGGGATGGTTCTGCTCGTCTTCTGGACTCCCCGTCCCTGGCAAATTTTTCTATGGGTCATCTCGTTCGGTCTTATCGCGACCATCATCTTCAGATCTTTCGAAGGCTTGAGCACCATGGGCCTGTGCCGGGGCAATCTCTCCTGCTCGCTATGGGCGGTTGCTGCGGCGCTGGCGGTAGCCGCGGCCGCCGTCACGTTGGCCGGCGTGCTGCATACGCTGCACCTGCCGGAGCCCCCGGGCACGTTCCTGCGGCGCACCTGCCTCTATGCGCTCTGGGCCACGATCCAGCAACTCGTCCTGCAGTGCTTCTTTCTATCGCGGCTGTTGCGGCTGCTGGGCCATGCTACCTGGGCGGCGACGGCGGCTGCGGTTCTGTTCGCAGTGGCGCATCTGCCCAGCCCCATCCTCATGTTGATCACTCTGATCTGCGGCCTGGCCGCGTGCCTGTTCTTCCTTCGCTATCGCAGCCTCTATCCCCTGGTCATCGCCCATGCAGTGCTGGGGGTTTCGATCGCTGTCACTGTTCCCACTCCGCTGGACCACGACATGAGAGTGGGTCTGGCCTATCTCACTTACTCCGCCAAGCCGGCGCAACTACTGCAGCCATAGCCCCCAGATCGTATCCACCGAGGCATGGGTGATGGCCGAAGCACCCAGCCTGCGTCGGCTGCGCCAGGCGCGTCCGTAGAAGATCCCCGCCACAGCCGCCAGCAGCACGTAGCGCCAGTTGAAGTGCGCGGCGCGCTTGTTGAAATGGGAGAGCCCGAAGAGCGCCGCCGTAACCAGCAGCGCGGCCGTGCGCCCCAGGCGCCGTTCCAGCAGATTCTGCAGCCATCCGCGAAAGAAGAGTTCTTCCGGAACCGCGATGAAGAAGAAGGTGAAGATCCAGGCGCCCGCGGCTTGCGCCAACCCCAGCCAGTGCGCATGAAGATGCAGAAACCGTAGCCACAGCCCGAGAGTGAGTGCGATCGGCGTGTAGAACGCCAGCTCGCGCAGGCCGATGCCGGCATCGCGCAGCCTCAGGCGCAGATCGAATCCGACGCCATCGAGTTCGCGAAGCACCATGAAGGCATAGATTCCGACGTCGAGCAGCAGGATTTTGTTGAAGACAGAGAGATGGGGTGGCCACAGGCCCTCGAACCAGCGCAGATCCACGGCCAGACCCAGCGTAGCCAGGACGAGAAAATCTCTCCAGTTGCCCTGTGCGGGATCGGCCTGCGCAGCCTGCCACAGAAGCACCGCAATCGCAACCGGCAAACAAGAATAAAGGACGAGCCCGCCCCAGCCAAAGACCCCGGCCGAACCCGCAACCAGCGCATAGGGCACGCACAGCATGCAAGGCGCGAAGAGCCGAACACCCAGCGGCAGTTTCTGCGCCCATGCCGCGAGCAGGCTACCGAAAAATGCCATCGACAGGTACGGAATGAGCGTGAGCGCCGCCGCCACGACGATGACCGGAGTGATCATTGACTCCAATATCGCACTCCGTCTTGACCTGCGGCTCCGCCGAAATCGCGTCTTCCGGTCCCGGCCCAGCCTGAGAAATCCTGTTTCTTCAGCGTACGTCGCCGTCTCGGATACACTTCTCTCTGGATTTGACGGGAGGTTTGTGATCTTCCAGACGGCTCGCAATTTTCTGAGATCCGCGGCGCTCGTCGCATGCGTCGTGTCGATCGTCGGAGCGATGGCATTTGCGCAGGGCTCTCACGGCTCGGACGTTGAGCCGAAGGTGCGCCTGGTCGGAGCTGCCGGAGGTACGCTTGAGAACAATGGCATCGCCGCGATGTGGCAGATTCGCGATGCTCATCTCACATTGCTTTCCATCGCGGACAGGTCGCCCGGCGCAAGCGCGCCTCTCACCACGGACGATCCGTTTTCGATCGAGCTGAACGGCGCCGAGGTGCTGCGAGCATCCGATTTCACCCTGCGCGGAGAGCCGCGCGTAGAACACTTCACGCCCGATCCCGGCGCATCGCGGTTCTCCGACCGCCTGCCCGGCGTGGCCGTGCATTTCGCGCTCGCCGATCCCGCAGGGCGATTCAATGCAGACTGGGCTCTCATTCTTCGCCAGGGGTCGAGTTATATTCGCCAGCAGCTCACAATAAGTGCCGGCGACAAGCCGGTTCCGGTCAGCGCGGTGATCCTCGTCGATGCCCGCGCTCCGGGAATTGCTCTCGCCGGCAGCGTGAAGGGGTCGCCGCTGGTTGCCGGCAACTTCTATCTCGGCTTTGAGTCGCCGCTTTCTGAAAGCAGCGTGGTCGGCGATCGTGGCATAAGTGAGTTGCAGATCGGCGTGCCGATTCCGGCCGGGCAATCGGCGGTCTACTCTTCGGTCATCGGAGTCGCGGCAGCGGGGCAGATGCGCCGCGCCTTCCTGACGTATCTCGAGCGTGAGCGCGCCCATCCTTATCGCACCTTTCTTCATTACAACAGTTGGTTCGATATCGGCTACGAAAAGCCCTACACGCAGCAGCAGGCGCTGGCACGCATCCACGAGATCGGCGACGAGCTGAACAAGAAGCGCGGAGTTACTCTCGACTCCTATCTTTTCGACGACGGCTGGGATGATTTGAACCACCTCTGGAAGATAAGGCCTGATTTCAAGGATGGATTCGAGCCGCTGACGAAGGCAGCCGCGGAGTACGGCGCTGCGCCGGGGGTTTGGCTCTCGCCGTGGGGCGGCTACGCGCAGGCCAAGCAGCAGCGCCTCGCCACAGCGAGGCGAGACGGCTACGAGATCGTGAATGGCGGCCTTGCGCTCTCCGGCCCCAAATATTATGCGCTGTTTCACTCTGTGGTTACGCAAATGGTGAAAGAGTACGGCGTGAATCAGTTCAAGTTCGACGGCACCGGAAACGTCAACCAGGTTGTGCCCGGCAGCGCCTTCAGCTCGGACTTCGATGCGGCCATCCATCTCATCGCCGACCTGCGCCGGTTGAAGCCCGATCTCTACATCAACCTGACTTCGGGCACCTGGCCTTCGCCCTTCTGGCTGTTTTATGCCGATTCGACCTGGCGCGGCGGCGACGACACCGACTTTGCCGGTGTGGGGACCAACACCGAGCGCTGGATCACTTATCGCGATGCCATGACTTATCGGCACGTCGTCGAGGCAGGCAGTCTATACCCGCTCAATTCGCTCATGCTGCACGGAATCGTGTTGGCGAAGCAGGCGCCCGGGCTTTCAACCGCGCCGGATGAGGATTTCGCCAATGAAGTTCATTCTTACTTCGGGTCGGGGACGCAGTTGCAGGAGCTATATATCACTCCGTCCCTGCTGACCTCGGCCGACTGGGATGTTCTGGCCGAAGCTGCCAAGTGGTCGCGCCGGAACGCATCGACCCTCGTCGATACGCATTGGATCGGCGGCGATCCCCAATGGCTTGAGGTCTACGGATGGGCCGCATGGTCGCCTGAAAAAGGAATTTTGACTTTGCGCAATCCCAGTGCCTCCGCGCAGGATTTCTCCGTGGATATTGCGCGCGCCTTCGAGTTACCCTCGGGAGCGCCGAACCGATATCTGGCGCGAAGCCCATGGGGCTCCGATACCGCCCGCTCCGCCGTCGAACTCGAAGCAGGCAAGCCGCACATCTTTCATCTCGCGCCGTTTGAGGTCATCACGCTGGAGGCGATTCCGCAAGCATGAAGCTCAAGTCCGCACTCGTTGCTCTCATCGCCGTGTCAACCTTCGCCTGCCAGGCGCATTCGCGCCGCGAACCGGCGCTGTCGCCCAATTCCGCGCACACTCTTCGCGCCAATGGAGACCACTTTGAGATGGACGGGCAGCCGTTCCAGATCATCTCCGGCGCGATCCACTATTCGCGCGTGCCGCGTGCCTATTGGCGCGACCGGCTGCGCAAGGCGCGCGCCATGGGCCTGAATACGGTGGAGACCTACGTCTTCTGGAACCTGCATGAAACTTCGCCGGGGGTCTTCGATTTTGCGGGTCAGAACGATATTGGCGAGTTTATTCGCGAGGCGCAGCAGGAGGGGCTGTTTGTCATTCTGCGGCCCGGACCTTATGTCTGCGCGGAGTGGGATTTCGGCGGTTATCCGGCGTGGCTGCTGCGCGAGCCGGGCATGGAGGTGCGCACCACCAATCCGGCATTCATGGCGGCCGCATCGCGCTGGCTGCACCGGCTGGGCAAGGAGTTGGCGCCGCTCCAGAGCGGCAACGGCGGACCGATCATTGCCGTGCAGGTTGAAAACGAGTACGGATCCTACGGATCGGACCATAGCTACATGGAGCAGATCCACCATCTGCTGGTCGATTCCGGCTTCGACAAGGCGATGCTTTACACCGCCGATGGCGCCGACGAAGTGGAAAACGGGTCGCTGTCCGAGCTGCCCGCGGTCATCAACTTCGGCACCGGTGACGCAAAGAAGGAGTTCGCAAAACTCGAGAAGATCAGGCCCAACGGGCCAAGAATGTGCGGCGAGTACTGGGACGGCTGGTTCGATCACTGGGGCGACAAGCATCATACAGCCAGCGGCGTAACCGAGGCCGCCGAGCTGAAATGGATGCTGAGTCAAGGTTTCTCGGTCAACTTATATATGTTTCACGGCGGAACCAGTTTCGGCTGGATGAATGGCGCCAATAGCAATGGGCAAAACTACGAGCCGGATACGACTAGTTATGATTACGACGCTCCGGTGAGCGAGGGAGGAGCGCTGGCTCCCAAGTATCAACTCTTTCGCGATGTTATCAGGCAAGTAACGGGAATTACTCCGCCCGATCCGCCGGATCCGATGCCCGTTCATGCATTCGAGCCGGTTCAGCTTACGCGCTCGGCGCCGCTGTGGGATAATCTGCCTGCGCCCACGAAATCGAAGCAGGTCCTTTCCATGGAAGATGTAGGACAAAATTATGGATACATTTTGTATCGGACCAGGATTCCGCGCGCGCAGGGCGGTGAACTGCGCATCGACGAATTGCACAGTTATGCGCAGGTCTATGTCGATGGACAGCTGGCGGGAACGATCGACCGGCGGCTCGATCAATCCTCGTTGACGATACAGGTTGCGCAGGCCGGCGCACGACTCGATATTCTCGTCGAGAATACAGGGCGCGTGAACTTTGGCCATCAGGTCCCGCACGAACGCGCCGGCATTACTCACCAGGTTTTGCTGGCTGGCGCTCCGCTCACGGGATGGGAGATTTACCCGCTGCCGATGCGCGACACGGGTTCGCTGCGGCTGAAGGCAGATGCCTGTAGCGGCGCTTGCTTTTATCAGGCGACTTTCCAGGTTGACGAGCCGGCCGACACTTACCTGGATACACGGACGCTTGGCAAAGGAGAAGTGTTCATCAATGGCGAGCCACTGGGGCGCTTCTGGAACGTCGGGCCGCAGCGCGCGCTCTATCTTCCGGCGCCATGGCTGAAGAAGGGAGGCAACGAGATTGTGGTCTTCGATCTCGAGGGTCAGGGGGATCGGAGCGTCAATTTTCTGGCTCAGCCAGTGCTCGACTCGAGCAAGTAGCGTCGATTTCAGTTGCGCTGCCGGCAACAATCAGCAGAGGAGCGAGAGTTGGGAGGAGGCGAAAATTGCTGTCGAATGCCTGGGCTCCGAGGCAAGCTCGTAGACCAATCGCTCCAGCACCAGGCGCTTGTCCGGCGGTGAAGAGCGCAGCTCCCGGTCAGCGCGGGCAATCAGGCGCAGGCAGCGGGCAAGGTCGTTGCGGTCCTTGTAGCGTCGCGCCTGGCGAATCAGGTCGTCGGCGGCAAAGGGGGGGATGCGGAAGCCCTGCCACAGCGCCTGCCAGATGGCGCGCGAGTCGCGCACGTTTTTCTCGAGGATGACCAGCATCTGGCGGAAGGTACGCGCCAGCATGTAGAGATGGCCGATGGCCGCGTCTTCGCCGGCGTCGGAGCTGTTGAGCAACCCGTCGAGCAGGGCCAGCGCGCGCACCCGGTCGCGGGCGCTGATGGCATCGGTGAGCTCGTAGAGCGAGCGCTGCTTGGCGGCCAGCACCATGGTCTCCACATCGCCCAGAGTGATTCGGCCGCGGCCGAGAGTGTAGAGCAGCAGCTTCTCAAGTTCCGACGAAATGAGCATCATGTCCGCGCCCAGTGCATCGACCAGTTCACGCGCGGCGTCGGGGTCCATGCGTGCGCCGGCCTCCAGCGCGGCCCCTGCGGCCCAGCGCATGGCGTCTTCTTCGTTCACGCGCGCCAGTTCGACGATGCCGCAATGCTCACCCAGCGTCTCGGAGATGCGCTCGAAGCGGTTCCTGTCGTCCATCTCCATGCGCCGCGCGTCAGAGGGAATGCGCAGAAAATCGGCGACAAAGACGACCAGCGCGTGGGGATTGGGCGAGTGGAAGTAGCGGTCGAGCGCGGCGAATTCGTCTTTCTTCGCTCCGCGTGTGTAGAGCTGGCGCAGATTGCGCACGAAGATCACCTGGAAAGGCGCCATCAATGAGGGCGTTTGCGCGCGGTCGAGAACCTCAAAGATCGATGCGTCGGCGAGATCCAGATCGGAAAGGCAAAAATCCCTCAGATCCGGGGGGACAAAGGCCTTCAGAATCGCAGCACGGCAGCGATCGAGCAGGAACAGCTCATCGCCGGCCAGCACATAGCCGGGTTTGAGGGAGCCTTTGCCGGAGGCGGCGGCCTCCATCTCCCTCACAAACCGGGTCAGCGCAGCAAAACCAGAACCCGAGCCTGAACGCGCGCCGTTCATCGCAACCGTCCCCGGCCCATGATTATCGGCATCATCCGCATTCAGCATACCCTTGAGCGGCACGGCGCGGCCAGCGCCAACGGCAAGGGTGCTCAGCAGATTCAACACCCACTCGTCAAATCCAGTTCATTTCCTGTAGACTGAACCCATTATTCGATACAGGCACGGTCCCATAAAGATCCCGTCCCCAGCCTGTCGCCGATAGGTTTCGCAAGCAGCGAGCGCTATTCCCCGGCCGAAGATACGGCGCCACGCCGATCTGCACTATTTTGATAGCAAAGGAATTGAGACAAATGCCGATTCGCTTCCTCCTCCGAGGCCGGCTCATGGCCTCCGCACTCGCCTTCACCTCAATGACCTCCTTCGCCGGATCGGCGCGCGCGGCATCGCCGTACGCGGGCGCGCAGCCCCAGATCCGCGGTCCCATCGACGAGACGCAGCGCGTGGTGTTGAGCGGCAACACACGGCCGGAGGCCATCGCTAAGAACGATCTCGGCCCGGTCGAGGATTCTCTCCCACTCGAGCATATGCAATTACTGCTTCGCCGGCCGATGAAGCTGCAGCAGCAACTCGACGCATATACCGAAAGCCTCGCCGACAAAAGCTCGCCCAACTATCACCACTGGCTTACGCCGGATGAGTTCGGGGCACGATTCGGGGTTGCTCAAGAGGACATCGATACGGTCACAGGCTGGCTCGAGCTGCACGGCTTCAAAGTGAATACCGTTTACCCGAACCGCCTCATGATCGACTTCAGCGGCTCGGCGGCCGATGTGCGCGAGGCCTTCCTCACCGAGATTCATGCCTACGACGTAAAGGGCGTGCGCCACATTGCCAACGATCGCGACCCGCAGATTCCCGCCGCGCTGGCTCCGGCGATAGCTGGGATTGTTTCCTTACACGACTTCCGCCCTCACCCGATGCTCAAACCCCGGGCGCAATATACCTATGGCAGCGGCAGTGGTGAAACATGGGCGGTGACTCCGGCCGATCTGGCCACCATCTACAACCTGAATCCGTTGTTCGCGAGGCACTATACGGGCAAGGGCCAGACCGTGGTCGTTCTTGAGGACACCAACGTCTACTCAACCGCCGACTGGACGACTTTCCGCAAAAAGCTCGGATTGTCAGGTTACATTGCGGGCAACTTCAAGCAGGTTCACCCAGCGCCCAAGCCGGGCGGCCAAAACTGCGCCAACCCCCGAGTGAATTCCGACGGCGACGACATGGAGGCCATCCTTGACGCGGAGTACGCATCGGCCGCGGCTCCCGGCGCCACCATCGAGCTGGCGTCGTGCGACAACACGGCTACCACTTTCGGCGGGCAGATCGCGCTCCAGAACATTCTGAACGAAAGCAAAACTCCGCCGGCGCTGATCAGCATGAGCTACGGCGATTGCGAGCCGGATAACGGCTCCGCCGCCAACCAGGCATTTCGCAGCCTCTTCCAGCAGGCCGTGAATGAGGGCGTTTCGATCTTTGTCTCGGCCGGCGACGAGGGCGCGGCCAGTTGCGACGCCAACCAAAGCATCGCAACCCATGGAATCTCAGTCAGTGGATACGCCAGTACCCCGTTCAACGTAGCGGTGGGCGGCACCGACTTCGCCGACACTTATTTGCACGACGATGCGACTTACTGGAATTCGACCAACACCGCCGCTTATGGCTCGGCCAGGAGTTATATTCCCGAGATTCCCTGGAACAACTCCTGCGCCAGCGTGCTGTTCGCGACGTATGAAACCGGCTCGCCAATCACCTATGGGAAGTCCGGCTTCTGCAACGTCGCGGCGGGAGAGAGCAACTTTCTCTCAGTGACCGGCGGGTCCGGCGGCCCGAGCAGCTGCGCCACCGGGAAGCCTTCGATCACCGACGTTGTGAGCGGCACCTGCAAGGGCTGGGCAAAGCCGTCCTGGCAATCGCTGGTGGGCGTGCCGGCCGACGGCGTGCGCGATATTCCCGATGTCTCGCTGTTTGCAGCCAACGGCTATTGGAACCATTACTACGTGTATTGCTTCACCGATCCGGGCAATGGCGGGTTGCCCTGCACCGGCGCGCCGTCTAATTGGGCGGGCGCCGGAGGCACAAGTTTTTCATCGCCCATCATGGCCGGGATCCAGGCGCTGGTGAACGAGAAGACGGGCGCGCGGCATGGCAATCCCAACCCGGTCTATTACGCAATTGCAAGAGCGGAGTATGGGGCCAGCGGCAACGCTCGGTGCAATTCGTCCAAAGGGAAACAAGTAGCCGCGAGCTGCGTGTTTTACGACGTGACGCTGGGCGATATGGACATGAATTGCAGGGCCG
>Ga0335073_10015455_pt1 | contig 10673 bp, 10 predicted proteins | sample Lox_Sample_22_FD_207093 | JGI IMG/M metagenome (GOLD analysis project Ga0335073, IMG submission 207093) | Soil microbial communities from Loxahatchee National Wildlife Refuge, Florida, United States - Lox_Sample_2.2 | ecosystem: Environmental > Terrestrial > Soil > Wetlands | place: USA...
GACTTGAGATTCGAGCTGGCCACGGGGTCCAGACTCACATTGTTCCAAACGGCAAGAATTCACCCCAATTAGGAGAATGACTGTGAAGGGTTTTACGATGAGCGGGACTGAAGAGAAAATCCGGTTTGCGATCGGGTCTGCGGCAGCCGCAGCCGCGATCTTTGCACCACTCGGTTATAAATGGAAAGGCGTGCTGACCGGCCTCGCCGCGGGAGCAATCCTGACTGCGGCTTACCGAATCTCACCCATAAGGCGCCTTCTGGCGTGATTTCAACGTTGCGTCGCTAGTGAGTCTGGGCAGGTTTTCGTAAGAGGCTGATCTGAATTCTAAGAGGAAAGAGAGCCTGAGCGCCCACAGGCGTGTAGGGCTTGATGTCTCCGCCCGAAGCCTGCCAGCGGTCATTCTGACCGAAGCGAAGAATCCCTCGCATGCATGTGTCGCCCGCGCCTGAAGAGGAGTTCTCTTCCGGCGCTCCGCGAAGCGGAATCATGCGAGCCTTGACGGGGAATCCGTTGCCAAGCCAAAAGCGTTACAGGTGGGCATGGCATCCCCTCGGCTCGGCTTGGGGCAGCCTCTTCGACTGCGCAAACGGCTCGCGCTCGCGAACCGGTCGGCCCGCTCACGACAGGCAAAACTGGAACCGGTTGCTCCGCCCAGGATGACGCCACAACGGCGCCGCTACCGAGAACGGACTACAACAGCGCGCAGCAGGTTTATCATGCAGCGATGGTTTTATCCCCTTTTTCTTGAGGAGAACGTTGCATGAAACCGAAACAGATTCGGTCGCTGGTATTTCTCGCGTCAATCCTGGCGATGGCCGCATCTGGCGCGCTTGCCGAAGAAGCAATTTCGGTTACGGTGGACGCGACCAAAACTCCGCAGAAGCTGCTGCACACGCATCTGGTGATGCCCGTCAAGCCTGGTCCTCTCACACTCTACTACCCGAAATGGATTCCCGGTGAGCACGGGCCTGATGGACCAATCGCAAATCTGACAGGCCTCAAATTCGAAGCAGACGGAAGGACCATTCCGTGGACGCGTGATCTGCTGGATGTTTTCACCTTTCACCTGGAAGTTCCTCAGGGCGTCAGCCATCTCGACGTCGACTTTGACTACATTGAGCCCGACGGCCTATCAGCCACGGACAAGTTGCTGGTTCTCGAATGGAACGAAGTGGTCCTGTATCCGGCGGACATCCTCGCAGAAAAGCTTACGTATGACGCGAAACTTGTGATGCCGGAGGGCTGGAAATTCGGCACATCGCTTCCGGTCGAAAATCAAGCGGGAAACCAAGTTTCCTTCAAACCGATTTCTCTGAACTTGCTCGTGGATTCGCCTGTGATTACGGGAGAGTTTTACCGAAGCATCGACCTCACGCCGCCAGGCGAACCTATCCATCATGAAATCGACATGGCCGCCGACAGTGCAGATGATCTGAACATGAGCCCCGAAAACCAGAAGGAGATGATCAATCTGGTGGCCGAGTCGGCCAAACTTTTTGGTACTCGCCATTATCGCGACTATCATTTTCTGCTCGCGCTCAGCGATCACGTTGCCCATTTCGGTCTCGAACACCACGAGTCCAACAACAGCCGCTTGCCCGAGCGAACTCTTCTTTTGCCAAGTTCCGGCGAGTCGCTGGGCGGACTGCTGGCGCATGAATTTGTCCACTCCTGGAATGGAAAATTTCGCCGCCCCGCGGATTTGACTGTCCCTTATTACGAACAGCCAATGAAGACGGACCTGCTTTGGGGCTATGAGGGGCTCACAGACTATCTTGGACCCATGTTAGCGGCGCGCAGCGGCTTGTGGACGCAAGAGCAATACCACGAATATCTGGCCAGCATCGCGGCCATGCTGGGCCCGGGACGACCCGGTCGAACCTGGCGCCCCTTGCTCGACACAGCGATTGCCGAACCCGGACTTAGCTTCGCACGAGACGGCGGCTGGATGAACTGGCGCCGCGGCACGGATTACTACGACGAGGGCGATTTGCTTTGGCTTGAAGTAGCCACCATCATTCATCGCGAGTCGGGCGGCCGAAAGTCGATTGATGATTTCTGTCAGGAATTTCACGGCGGGCCGAACCATGGTCCGGAAGTAAAGACTTACACCTTCGACGATTTGGTGAAGACGCTCAACGCCCTCGCGCCGTTTGATTGGGTCGGATTTTTCCATACCAGATTGACTTCCACTTCTGCGGAAGCCCCCGTGGGAGGGATCGAAAACGGCGGGTGGAAAGTCGTCTTCGACGACAAGCCTCCGAAGCTAGAAGGACGACGCGGCAATCCGGGCAACGTCTATTCCATTGGCCTTCGGGTGGGCGGCGACGGCACGGTCGCCGACGCGATCGTTGGCAGTCCTGCGTTTGAGGCCGGCATTTCTTCGCAGATGAAGATCGTCGGCGTCAATGGCCGCGTTTACACGCCGGAATTGCTCTCGGACGCGATCAAGTCTGCCAAAGACACTTCCCAACCGATCACCCTCCTCATCGTTGCGGACGGTTATTTTCGAACATGCACGGTCAATTACCATGACGGCGCACGTTATCCGCACCTGGTGCGCGATGAGGCGCGGCCGGACTATTTGGATGAGTTAATCAAGCCTCGGGCTGGGAGTTAGTAGAAGTTGCCAGTTGAGGAAATAGGTTGGGCGGTGAGCTGAACTTGCAGGTCGTGCTCACCGCCCAAGCATCAATACCCTGACCTTAGTTCTTTATCTTTTCTTTCTGCCCGGCGTTCTCGAGCACCTTGGCTTCGAGCGGCTTGCCGCGGTTGACCAACGTGGCGTAATCCGGCGAATTAAACGGATACAGCCTCGCGGATTCCTGTCCGGTCTTGCTCAGCGTGATATCCACGCGGCGGTTGTTGGCCAGAACCACAGTCTGAATCTTGGCCAGAGCCTTCTGCTTGTCGGCCGCGCTCAGATTCGGATTCTGATCGAGCAGCTGTTTCACCTGATCGACGGTCAGGTTCTGCTCTTTGCCGTAGGCTTTGGTTTCGAGACTGGCCTCCGGAATTCCCTGCTCCACCAGAAACTGTTTGGCGAGCTCGGCTCGTCTCTCCGAAAGCGCCTGATTGTAGCTGGCCGGACCGCGCTTGTCGGCGTGGCCTCCGAGCACCAGATGCGCATCCGGCACCGCGGTGAGATAAGCCTTGAACGAATCTGCCAGCGTCTTTAGAGCGTCCTGCTCGCTGGGCAGCAAGGCTGCATCGTGTTTCAGGTTGCGCGGACGATTGGTCGGGAAATACACGCTGCGCGACAGCGCCAGCTCCGGGTTTTCAATCGTGCCGGTAATGTGGAGCGCAGCCGTGCGCGTTTCCGTCCCGCCGCAGCCGTTCGTAGCTGTGAGGGTGTAATTCACCGTTTCATCGACTGCGCCAGGTGCAGTCTGCTTCGGCGTAATTTGCAGCGGGCGATTGCCGTTGGCATCAACCGTTCCAAATTGATCGATAGAAACATTTGAAGCATTGGACGCCGACCAGCTCAAAGACGAGCTGTCGTCCTGTACGACCTTGTCGCCGATCTTCCGATAGTGGACTTCCGCCGGCGCAAGCTGCAGATTCGCCTGAATGGCGCTGTTGACGTTCACGGTGGCCGTTGATGTAGCTGTGCCGCCGGGGCCGGTCGCGGTGAGGTCGTAGGTCGTGTTCTGCTTGGGTTGCACGCTCTGATCGCCGCTCGCCGCAACCGATCCAATGTTGCTGATCTGAACCCCGGGAGCGTCCGTGGTCGTCCACTTCAGCTGCGAAGAATCGCCGCAATTCACTTGCGCCACGGTTGAGGAAAGCTGCGCCGTCGGCTTGGCAATCGCAACGGTGGCGCTGGCTGTGCCCACGGTGAATCGCGGAATGGATGTCAGTTTCGATCCACGTGGCCAGTCCACTGTCTTTCGAACGCCTTTCGGAACATCAATGACCACGCGCTTGTTCGCGGCAACTTCGACGGAACCGGTCCAGGCGTCTTTATCGCCACTCTGCACGGTGACTTGATACGTGCCTGGAGGAACCACGAGTTCCTGTTTCCAGAGCCAGTCGTTATTGAACTCATCGCCGTGTCCGACGAAATAGTCGGGCGTCTTTCCATTGAGCAAAACCGCATCGCGGTCCGCGCCTTCAATGGTCATGGCGCCGAACGGGCCAGAAACGGTTCCGGAAACGGCTTGCAGGGTTACATCCAGCGCCTGTGCCTTGCCGGCAACGATTGTGACATTCCGGGTTTCCGGAGTGTATCCGTAATTCGCCAGGACGATCTTGTGATCGCCGGCCGGCAAAGTTAACGAGTGATGCTTGCTGGCTTCGCTGATGGCGCGGCCGTCAACCCACACGTAAGCCTGCTTGGGAGTGACGCGCAGGATGACTTTGCCATCATTGCTCTGCGCCATGCCCTGCGTGACCATCGCCAACGCCAGAGCGGAGATTACCAATGGAATCCAAGGGAGATGCACTTTCATATAGGAACTCCTTGCGGAAAGCCCGGAAGAGTAGACTGGGAGCGGCTTTCGCGGAATAGAAGACTGAAGAATTGTACATCAAGAAGTGTCCGGTAAACACACCTGCCCGATGGCCCCCATCGATTTTTTGAGTTGGACTCTCGCCGGAATTTGCGCCAAAATCTAGCTACTTCGCCGCCGACTGTGCAGCCGGTTCCGCGAAGCCGATGATTGCTCGCTAGCTACGTTTGCGGCGCGGCAAATCTCCTGACCTCGTAGTTCTCCACGAAAAGCCTGAGCCCACCTGGGTGCCTTATGTCTCGCCCGTTTTGCGAGACGTGGGAAGTACCGGACGTGTGCTCGTCAGACTTGGCCGCCGCCTAACGCGCGCGGACAAAAGGAGATATCTATGACTTCACTTCGCAAGTTCATTTATGCCGCCGTACTGGCGGTGACCGCATTCGGTCTCGCTCCGGCGCTCGCGTCCGCGCAGGAATCGCGTGGACAGTTCACGCTCACGCACTCCGTTCTCTGGGAAAAGGCAGTCGTTCCGGCGGGCGAGTACGTTTTCACCTTCAAGACCGAAGGCCCCATGGGCCTGCTGAGCGTGACCAAGCTCGACAGCCCGCATGCCGGATTCATGTTCATGGTGGACGATACGGACATGAGCCAGTCACCTGCCACCAGCCAACTCGTTCTGCAGAAGCTCGCGACAGCAACCTACGTCAGCGCCATGACGCTGGCGGACGATGGCGTCACACTGCACTTTGCAGCTCCACGCCCGATTGCTGAGAAAATGCTCGCACGGGCCTCGAGCGGAAGCCTCGCGGCCGGCCGGTAGGCTCGACAGAATCCCACCCTGTCTCCGCAACATCCGCGGAGACAAGGGTGGGGCAACCGTTCGTGAGGGAAGCTCTATCCAGCCGTGGTCTGATTGCCACCCGAGCGTCTGCTCTCATACATCAGCCCATCGACTCTACGCAGTGCGGCTTCTAACGTTTCGCCGTGGCTCAGAACCGTAGCTCCAATTGAGGCGATGACGCGGATAGGAGCATTGCCGGCCGTTATCCATGATTGCGAAATCATGACGCGACATCGCTCGGCCATGTCTCCCAGAGCCGTCGGCTCGATATCGGGCAGGATAACGAGAAATTCTTCGCCACCCCAGCGCCCAATGACATCGCAGCTTCTCTGCCCCCCAAGCAGACTCTTCGCGACCGCCTTCAGGAGTGCGAGCGATCGCCCCTGTGCCTGCTTCCGGCCTCTTGCGGTTGCAGATCTACAGAATTTCATATGGCAAGGCAGAATCTTGCAACCGCAAGTCGCTACCGGCAATTTATATCGTATGGCGACTATATCTTGTCACGATACAACGAAAACCCTATACCACCGAATCTAAATTAAATGCTGTAATCAGGGCCTCGTGGTGAGCACCGTCGAATCCTCACCTTCGCAGCTGGCAAATTGGTCTCGCTCAAAAACGAGAATTCAGTACAAGGGTTGAGGAAGCGGTTGGCGAATTCCACATGGGTCTTCCGCATCGATGCATGATGCCACGATATTGCGGCCACATCTCATCTGCTGCGTATGTCTGAAATGAATAGGAGGGATTTCCCAGATGTCTGCCACACGTCGAAGTTGGTTCTCGTTTCTTGTCGTCGCCTTTTCACTGATCGCACTTCCAACCTTTGCCGATAGCGGCAAAACCGGCAAACTGAAAATCCATGTCAGTCCCAAGCAAGCGTACGTCTTCGTCGACGGCAACGCCATCCGCGACGGCAGCCAAACCATCAAGCTCGCTCCCGGCACGCACAAAGTGAGCGTCCACAATTACGGTTACATCCCGAGCACCCAGTCTGTTCAAATCGAATCCGGCAAAACCGCCGACCTGAATGTCGATTTGCAGAAGTCCGGGGACAAAGTTTCCGGGCCATTCGGCGACATCGAGCTCAAAGGACATCCTCGTGCGGCGGTCCTGCTCAATGGCAAGACTCCCGATTACTTTGTCGGACACGTCGACGAATTCGATTGGAACTGGATCTGGCACCAGCGCTTGCTGGTGAAACCTGGTACTTACAATGTCGCAGTTACGCGCGAAGGCAAAGACATCTGGTCCGGGCCGGTGACGGTCAAAGCCGGCGAGCAGGTCACTGTTTATCTGGATAAGAACGGCAAGATGAAGACCAGGAACTGGCATCAGGGCGATACCATGTCTCCCGAGCCCCGATTCACCGCGGGCATCGCCAGCGCGACCGTGCCGATCGCTCCCGTAACCGCCACGTTGACCGCCCAATCGAATGCGGTGAACTGCGGACAATCCACCCAGCTCAATTGGAATACGACTGACGCCGTAGCCACCTCGATCACCGATCTCGGTGATGTCGCGACCCGTGGCAATCGCAGCGTCACCCCGACCAAAACGACGGCCTATCAATTGGTCGCCAAAGGTCCCGGTGGCGATGTCACCCAAACCGCAACCGTCGACGTGAATGTCAAGCCCGTGGTTACGCTGAGCGCCAGCCAGCAGGAAGTTCACTTCCACAAAGTCGGCGATAAGATCGTGCAGGATGATCCCGTCACCTTGAACTGGTCGGCATCGAACGCCAATAAAGTAACCATCACTCCTCTGGGCAGTGAAAGCGCCAGCGGCAGCCAGACGGTGAAACCGCAGCCCACGCAGACCACCCCTGGCCCGGTCAACGAAGTTGTGAATTACACGCTGACGGCTTCCAATTCCTGCGGTGGAAGCACTACCCAAACCGCAGCTCTGCACCTGGTCGGGTCGATCGACCTCCCGCCGGTAACTCTGGCCAGCGTTTTTTATCCCAGTAACTATCCGCGGGCGGCACATCCCAGGCTCGGCCTTGTGGGAAGCGAGAAAGCAGCCCTCCTCGAGGCAGCCAACACCTTCAAGAGCCAGGAAGAATACGACAAGGACAAGAACCCAACCTTGATGATCGTTGGCTATGCCGATGTTCGCGGGCCGAAGAGTTACAACTTAGCGCTTAGCAAGCGACGCGCCGAGCAGGTAAAGAACTATCTGGTCTCACAGGGTATTCCTGCGGACAAGATCCAGGTTCAGGCGGATGGCAAGAGCCAGCAACTGAGCGAGAACGAAGTCTCGACGCTTCAACATCAGGATAAACAAAAGCCTGATAAGTGGATGCAGCACAACAAGAAAGCCACATGGATGGCGTACAACCGCCGCGTCGATATCGTGCTCGAACCGAACGGCACGAAGTCGACCGAGTCTTATCCGAATGGCGCCTCGGATGCGCGCCTGCTCTGGCAGCGTGCGCAGCCCAGCCTGCACGAAGTCGCGTCGGCAGGCAAGACGTCTGGCCCAATAGCCGCTTTGCACGCTGGCATGCAGACGAACTGAACTCTGTTGCACTCCGTGCGCCGCCACGATCGTCCTGTTCACGAGCAGCATTCGCGAGCAGGACGATTTTTTTATTAAAGAGCAGCGGAATTCAAGGAGCGCCGTGATTGGAGTGGCGCCGGCATCCTGTCTCCGGTCGCGAAGGTATCTTGCCCTCAACGCGCAGGCAGGCACGCCCATGACACGGTCGCCGAGACCACGGCGCTACGCCCCGTGGTGAACCCACTGCACAATCCAGAACGTAGAAGCTCCCACTGCGGCCGCGGCAGGAATCGTTAGAACCCATGCCCACACGATCCGCGCCGCCACTCCCCAGCGTACAGCCGACAGACGTTGCGTCGCTCCTACCCCGACAATTGCGCCCGTAATCGTGTGCGTGGTGCTGACCGGAATTCCGGCCAGCGCCGTGGAGAACAGCGTGATAGCCCCGGCCGATTCGGCGCAGAATCCCCCGACTGGACGCAGCTTGGTAATGCGCGATCCCATGGTGTGCACGATTCGCCATCCGCCGAAATACGTGCCCGCGGCAATGGAAGCATGCGCCGCCAGAATGATCGGCCAGTGGAATTTTCCCCAGTCGCCTTTCAGCTCCGCGGCAGTCAGAAAGTGAGCCCCATAGAGCGCGCCCGCCACGATGCCCATGGTTTTCTGGGCATCGTTTCCGCCATGTCCCAGGCTGTAGGCGGCAGCCGAAAACAATTGCAAGCGCCGAAACCAGGCATCAATGCGCTGCGGGGCTTTGTTCCGTAACAGCCAAAACACCGCGACCATGAACGTCAGGGCCAGGATCAGCCCCATTACCGGCGCCACCACAATGAAGATCAGCGTTTTCGTCCAGCCTTCGGCGATGATCACGTGCCATCCCGATCGCATCACGGCCGCGCCGGCATAGCCGCCAATCAGCGCGTGGGACGAAGACGTCGGCAGACCCCACCACCAGGTCAGTAGATCCCACACGATCGCGCCGATCAGCCCGGTGATCACCACCGTTGGCGTGATGTCCGAAATACGAATCATCCCCGCGCCGATCGTTTTGGCAACCGCCGTTCCCAGAAGAAAGGCCGCCAAAAAGTTGAAGAACGCCGCCCACGCAACCGCCAGCTTCGGCGACAAGACCCGAGTGGAAACAACGGTCGCGATGCTGTTGGCGGCATCGTGGAACCCGTTGAGGAAATCGAAACACAGCGCGACGAGGACCGTAATGATGAGAAGCACGAGGTCAGCGTTCACCAGGGTTCCCGTTAACCTGAGATTTGGTCATCACGTGTTCTTCAGCACAACCGCTTCCAGCACATTGGCGACATCTTCGGCTTTGTCGGTCGCGCGTTCCAAAAATTCGATCAATTCCTTAATCTTGATCAGCGTGATTGGATCCTTCTCGTGCTCGAACAGTTTGGCAATGGCTTGCTGCGCGACATTGTCGGCTTCGTTCTCCAGGCGGTTGATCTCTACGCAATGAACCAGAATGTTGCCGTTTTTCTGCATCAGGGAGACGGCTTTCTGCAGCTCCTCGCTTTGCATCAGGATGATCTTGGCGAGTTCACTGGCTGCCGGGGGCGGCGCCGTTATGCGATACATCAGAATGCGGGTGGTTGCAGTGTGAATGAAATCGAGCACGTCGTCGAGCTTGGAGGCGAGCTGGTAAATGTCTTCGCGATCGAATGGAGTGATGAACGTCTGGTTCAGCTTGGTCAGGATTGCGTGCGTGAGTTCGTCGCCTTCGCGCTCGATCTTGCGAATGCTATCGATCTTCCATTCCACATCGCGGTAGTCCGCAAACAGATCCGTCAGAGCGCGTGCTCCCAAAATCAGGTTGTCGGACATCGCAGAGAACATCCGGAAGAAGCTGGTATCTTTCGGGATGAGTTGGACCATTGGAAAGCGAAAAACAGACCGCCTGCATACCGGTTAAATACGAGTATTGGGGACCGAACACTATCTCACTTTGCTTGAGGTCCGTCAATGACGCGCGACATGCTTGCGGAGATTCAATGGGTGGAATTGGTAAAGGCAGTTAGAGCTGTGTCGACGCACGCCAACACGCATTGGCGTGATCACTTCGTTGTTCGATGGTGCGCCACGGCCGCTGATCGTCTCGGCACTCCAAAGCGTAGTGCCACTAAAACGGCAAATACCATGAGCGCCCCGATCGCTGTCAGTTCAAAGAATTCCAGGAACAGTTCGCCCAATCCCATAGGGCCATTGTGCAGCCGGCAGCACGTCGAGCGATATTACGAAGATGCTACTCCGACGCACGAGAGTAACCAGGCTTGTTACTCGCCTCGTTACCTACTTCAAACTGACCGTATCCTTCAGTGGCAGATCCTGCGACGAACCGCCCACCATGAATGTGTACTGGCCCGGAATCAATTCCCATCCATTCTTCTTGACGCTGAAAATTGAGACGAACTTCTGCTCCACATTGACGGTTACTTCTTTGCTCTCGCCAGCATTGAGCGGGACTTTACTCCAGCCCACCAGGCGCTTCGGAGGCTCTCCCGCCGCGGACGGCAGAGCGGCATACACTTCGGCAATTTCCGCCCCGGCCCGACGCCCCGTATTTGTAACCGTGAACGTCACGCTCGGATTCGCTCCGTGCGTTAGCCGCAGATTGGAATACGAGTATGTCGTGTAAGACAGCCCATATCCGAAGGGAAACAGGACGGGCTTGTTCTCGGCGTCGTACCATTTGTACCCAACCTTCACCCCTTCGTTGTAGTAGATCTGAAAGGGTGGCAGTCCCGCGGCAATCTGCTTCCACGCGTCCGGCCGCAGCCAATTGGGCCTTGACGTCGCCGGCGGTTTTACCAGGTCCGGATGCGGCAGATCGGCGACACTTCGTGGGAAGGTCATCGGGA
>Ga0335073_10015456_pt1 | contig 10673 bp, 8 predicted proteins | sample Lox_Sample_22_FD_207093 | JGI IMG/M metagenome (GOLD analysis project Ga0335073, IMG submission 207093) | Soil microbial communities from Loxahatchee National Wildlife Refuge, Florida, United States - Lox_Sample_2.2 | ecosystem: Environmental > Terrestrial > Soil > Wetlands | place: USA: Florida...
CTTGCTATTCTCTTCCCCGTGAAACTCCTCGATGAGGGAGCGCAAAATCGTAAACGCCGAGGGCTGCTTGCTGCGCTGCTCTTCTGGAAACAGCGCCGGCAGCGGCTTCAATCGCCCACGCAGCGAGCCTTCCACGAGACTGCATTCTTCCCAATGCGGGTGCCCGGCCAAAACCGGATGCAACAGTTGGGTAATGCGGTTGCCGCGCTCGTTGAGCGGGCGGATTTCCACCTCGCGGTCGCGAGCCACGATTTCCAGCGGGGGGCAGGTGGACGCGATGTCCCAGCGCGAGTACCGCCCGGGATACTCGTATCCCGAAGACAGGTAGATGCCACGGTGCCGGTCCAAATCGCGAAGGAGATGTCCCAGACCCTTACCGTAGTTGACTTTGGTATAGGTTCGGGTGACCCGGATCCCGTGGGGAGTCGTATAGCGGTAGTCGGCCATCGGTGTGCCCCTGGGGTGAAGAATTAGTTTTCAGGATAGCACCAGCGCGCGGAGGTGTTGGATGATGGCGGTAGGATCGGCGCGCTTCAGATCGTGAGCGGCGAGATCCACCGGCAGCAACTCCACGCGCGCGGAAATCAGCTTCAAGGCTTCGCGCATTTCATCCAGAGAGCCGAATGGATCGCGGGAGCCATGGACAAACAGCGCGGGGAGTCGCCAGTCCGGGAAGAAGGCTGTACGAGCCTTCTCGGGACGATCGGGGGGATGCAGCGGATACGAAAGGAGCAGAAGCGCGTCGCACAGCTTCGGATTCTCCGCCGCTGCCATGGCAGTCTGACGGCCTCCGTAGGAATGGCCGCCGGCGATCACGCGCCCGGTTGCGCGCGATCGGAGATATTCCACGGCTCGGGTGATGCCTTCGCGGTCGCGATGTTGGGCAGCGGGGAGCGGCGGCGTTTTGCGGCCTTCCAGGCGATAGGGCAGATCGTAGCGCAGAACCAGCGTGCCGCCGTTCGAGAGAGCACGCGCGATCTGTACCAGCAGGGGCGAACGATGGTCGGATCCGGCGCCGTGGGTTAGGGCTAAAGCGCTGCCGTCGGGATTGTCGGGGTTGTGGAGGACGCCGCGGAGTCCATCCGCTGAAATGGGTTCTTCCATGGCGGTGAGGCGGATCGCGGCCTCAAGGGCGCCGCCGGCTGAAGCCTGCCCTTCGCTATTCCTTGCGTTTCAGGGAGGCGTCGTTGTCCTGGATGAAGCGCTTGATTTCGTCGGTCATTCCCAGGAGCTTCTCCCACTGTTCGCGGTAGAGTGTGACGGGAAATCGTCCCAGGCCATAGACTGAGAGCGCGCCTTTCTCGCTCACCCTCAGAGAAAGCTGTCCGCGGCTCGGCCGTTTCAGGGACTCGTTTTCCGCGCGCAGCCGTTCCAGTTCTTTTTGTAGTTCTTCTTCCGAAGCCATTAGATTCAGTGATACCACACCCGGACATGTTACGCTGGGATCTCCCGCCACAAAATGCCTGCCTTCGATGCGGTCCTGTTCGATTTCGACGGAGTTCTGCTCGACAGCGAGCCGATGCACTGCGCCTGCTGGGCCGAGGTTTTGGAGCCGCTGGGAGTGCACTTGACGTGGGACTTCTATAGCGCGCATTGCATCGGCATCGACGATCGCGAAATGTTGCGGATGATGGCCACGCAATCCGATCCGCCGCGAGTTTGGGACGACCTTTGGGCGCAATACCCGGCCAAGAAACGGTTGTTTCAGCAGCGTATGGCGTCGAACCCCGCATTTCATCCGGAAATGCCCACGCTGCTGGACGAATTGCGCGCAGCGCACAAGCTGGCGGTAGTCAGTTCGAGCGGCATTACGGAAATCGAGCCGCTGCTGGTGGCGGGCGGATTGCGCGGCTATTTCGGCACTGTGGTCGGCGGCAACGACGTCAAGCGGCAGAAGCCGGATCCGGAGCCGTACCTGCTGGCGGCGTCGCGCCTGGGCGTGAAAATGCCGCTGGTGGTGGAAGACTCCGAAGCAGGCGTCGCCGCGGGACGGGCGGCGGGTTTCGAGGTTTTGCGGGTGACCAGCCCCGCCGAAGTCCCGGATGCAGTGCGGCGCGTTGTACTCTGTACATAGTGGGTCCACTTCACTCTCATGGCGACCGCGCCCGAAGTAGCTCGGCGGGGGGCGGAAAACCGAAGGGAAAAGCCAGCAGTCACTTGAAGAGCGTCCTTCCGCTGCTGAAGGAGCTGATTCGTCCCCGGCGTGGGCTCCTGCTGCTGGGCTTCTTCCTCATGGTGATCAACCGATTGTGCGGGCTGGTGCTTCCGGCATCTACCAAATTCCTGATCGATAAGGTCATCGGAGCACACCACGTCAATCTGCTCAAGCCGCTGGTGTTCGCGGTGCTTGGCGCGACTCTGATCCAAGGTGTCACGTCGTTCACCTTGACGCAGCTTCTTTCCAAGGAAGCGCAGCGGCTGATTACGGAGCTGCGCCGCCGCGTTCAGGCGCATATCGGCTGGCTTTCGGTCGCGTATTATGACGCCAACAAGTCGGGCATGCTCGTGTCGCGCATCATGACCGATGTCGAGGGCATCCGCAACCTGGTCGGAACCGGCCTGGTCGAATTCGCCGGCGGCATTCTGACCGCCATCGGATCGATATTTTTTCTGCTCTACTACAGCCCGCTGCTCACCGGTCTGGCGCTGCTGTTCATCGTGGTATTTTCGCTGACGCTGAGCAAGGCGTTCAAGAAGATCCGGCCGATTTTCCGCGAGCGCGGCAAGATCAACGCCGAAGTCACCGGCCGGCTCACGGAGTCGCTTGGAGGCGTTCGGGTGGTGAAAGGCTACCACGCGGAAGCGCAGGAAGCCAACGTTTTCGTCGCCGGGACGCAGCGGCTGCTCGACAACGTACTGCGCAGCCTGACCGCGATTTCGCTGATGAGTCTGTCGGCGGTGGTGCTGATGGGTGTCGTCGGTGCGACGGTGATGTATGTCGGAGCGACCGAAATTCTGAGCACGCCGCCGCGCATGACCTTGGGCGACATGATGAGCTTCACGGCATTCCTGGCGTTTCTGGTGGCTCCCATGTTCCAGGTGGTCGGAATCGGAACACAAATCACCGAGGCGCTGGCCGGTCTGGATCGCACCCAGGAAGTTTTGGCCGAGAAACGCGAAGATCAGGATGCGAAGCGCACGCAAATCGCACCCGAGCTGATCGGCAACGTTTCTTTCGAAAACGTGACCTTCGAATACGACAGGGGCAAGCCCGTGCTGCACGACGTCAGCTTCGATTCGACGCCGGGGACGGTGACGGCGCTGGTGGGGCCGTCGGGATCGGGAAAATCGACTATCATCAGCCTGGTCGCGGCGTTCCACGAACCGACCGAAGGCCTGGTTCGCGTCGATGGAATGGACCTGTCGACCATCCGCCTGGATTCGTACCGCACGCAGCTCGGTGTCGTCCTGCAGGATACGTTCCTGTTCGATGGCTCCATCCGCGAGAACGTGGCGTTTGCGCGTCCCAATGCCAGCGAGGAGCAGGTTCTGGAGGCGTGCCGCATCGCGCGAGTCGACGAGTTTGCCGAAAAGTTCGACGAGAAGTACGAAACCATCGTGGGCGAGCGCGGTGTCAAGCTCTCCGGCGGGCAGCGTCAGCGGGTGTCGATTGCGCGGGCGATTCTGGCGAATCCGCGAATTTTGATCCTGGACGAAGCGACATCGAGCCTGGATTCGGAATCGGAAGCGGCGATTCAAGAAGGCCTGTCGTACCTGATGAAGGGTCGCACGACGTTCGTGATCGCGCACCGGCTCTCGACCATCCGGCGCGCCGAGCAGATTCTGGTGGTAGAAGATGGCCGCATCATCGAGCGGGGCACGCACCAGGAACTGTACGATTTCGGTGGCCGCTACTACGATCTCTACACCCGCCAGCACGGTCTGGACGCCAATCTGTTCCTGGCGCCAGGCGAGGGCGACACCGTGCCGGAGAACGGCGACAAGCCGCGCATGGGTCCGGGGGGCGCCGCGCCGAGCGCGGTGACGCTGCTGCGCGGCGGCATCGCGTGAGTTTTGTGGCGCGCGCATTCATGCGTCGCAGCGCCGGCACTTCTGCCGGCGTGCTGGGGCTTGCTGGTGGCCACGCGGTCAAGAGTGACCGCGCTGCAAGCATAAGTGCTTGCGCCACGCAAGCCAGCCGCTACACCCAATAATTCAGATACGGCTTGCCTTCCGCCATCCGCAGCAAATACAGTCCGACCTCGCGGGCGTGATAATCGCCCCACATCGAACTTTCGCCGGGCTCCCAGTTCCATCCATTTGGACGATGATAGACCGAGTGCAGAATCAGCCCCTGGTGTTCGGAATTCTCGCTGAGATACGGTGCATCGAACAGCGAATTGCAGACAGACAGACCGGCCTGCCAATAACGTGCATCGCCTAACACGCGGCCGAGCCGCAACAGACCTTGCGCGCCGATCGTCGCGGCCGAGCTGTCGACCGGTCCATCGCCGCCGGCCGTATCCCAAATGGGAACGCCGTCGTCGGGCGTATTTTCGATGTAGAAATCGCACGTGGCGCGGGCGGCCTTTTCCAGGAGCGAGGCCAGGTCCGGCATATCGCGAAGGAAATACTCCAGCTCTTCGGCGAAGCCGCACATCGCCCACGCCAGGCCCCGCGTCCAGGTGCTGAACGGCGAGTAGCCCTGCTGCGAATTGGGACAGCGATAGTTGCCGTCGTTGGGGTTGAAAATGCTCTCGTGCGCGACACGGCCGCGGATGTCGTAGGCATCGCGGCCCTCGCCATAATAAACGGAATACTTCGCGGTGGCGCGCAGATGGTCGATGGCGCGGTCCAGGAGCGAAATCTTGCGGTCATTCTCGCCCATCAGCAAGTGGCCCAGCCGGTGACTGACGATCAAAGAGCGCACCGAGCGGATGGTATCGACGAAGAGCGAGTGCGGCCCGTTAAAGGAGTAAATGTAGCCACCGCCATCGGCGGTGCGCGACCAGCGCATGGCCTGCACCGCGCCCGAGCACTTCAGCGCCAGCTCGTAGAACCGCCGCTCCCACTGATTCTCGGCGATGCGACCCTCGGAAATGAGGCGCAGCAGGTTGCCGTAGGTGCTGAGATTGTTGAATCCGTGATCGTGGACGCCCGCGTGGGTGAGGTGCGGCGCCATAAGCGCCACCGTGCGCGAACGGCCGATCTCGAGAAATTCGGCGTCGCCCGTGGCGTCGAACTGGAGAATCGCGGAGCCGAACTGAAATCCCTGCGTCCATTCCGTCCAGCCGCGGCTGGCATACCGTCCGTTGACGGTGGCGACGGGCGAGCCTTGCGACGGGTCCCAGGTGGCTTCGATGGATCGGATCTTCGCCGCCGACAGTTCAAACAGGCGATGCAGTTTGGGGAGCAGTGACTGCGGTGTGAGATCGACGGAAATCTTCATTGTGTTTCATCTGTGTGCATCTGTGTCCATCTGTGGCCAAAATCAAAAATGATTAGCCGCAGATGGACACAGATACACACGGATAAGACCAAAAACTAAGATGTTTTGTGCAGCGTGCCCAGCACGGCGTTAATCAGCACGGCCGCCATTCCCACTGGGATCGCGATCTTCCAGCCGATGTTCATCAACTGGTCGTAGCGGAAGCGCGGAAAGGTGCCGCGGAACCAGATCATCAGGTATACAATCGCGAAGACCTTGAACAGGAACCAGAACAGCCCGATGATTTGGGCGTTGAAGATGAACATGACGATCGCCATCGCCACCAGCAGCACCGCGGCCAGCGTAAGGACGAACTGCTGAATTTTGTCCTTCAGCTTCCGCACCAACGTTAGAGTAAGGCCGGCCGATCCGACGAACAGCACCACGGGGAATCCGATGTTTACCCAGGGCCTCAGCCATTCCACGCTCTCGAACGGAGACAGCCAGCCGCCCCAGAACAGCGTCACGGCTACCGACGACACCACGAAAATATTGGCGTACTCCGCCAGGAAATACAGCGCCCAGCGGAAGCCGCTGTATTCGGTGTGGAACCCGGCCACCAGCTCCGATTCGGCTTCCGGCAGATCGAACGGCGCGCGGTTGGTTTCGGCCGTGGCGGCGATGATGTACACCGCGAACGGCACGATCATGAAGCCCCAGTTGTAGAAAATGCCCCAGACGTGGTTCTCGCGCTGCGCATTCACGATGCCCTGCATACTGAGCGTGCCCGCGGCCATGACGCCGGAAAGCAGGGCGAAAGCCAGCGCGACTTCGTAGCTGACCAACTGCGCGGCGCTGCGCAGCGCTCCGAGTAAAGGATAGTGGCTGTTGGAGGCCCAGCCGCCGAGGATGATGCCCAGAATTCCGACCGCGGACATCGCCGAAACCACCAGCAAACCGACATTCACGTCGGCCACGAACAGCTTGTCGGAAAACGGCAGCACCGCGAATGCGGTTAATCCGGTGAAGGTGGAAATGACCGGCGCGAACCAGAAGATCGCCCGGTCGGAATCGGTGGGGACGATGTCTTCCTTGAGCAACAACTTCAGAGCGTCGGCGATCGGCTGCAGGAGGCCATGAGGACCGACGCGCATGGGGCCGAGGCGTACCTGGAAATCGGCGAGCACCTTCCGCTCCACCAGCACGATGTAGCCGGCCACCAACGGAAACGCCGCTACGATCACCAGCATCACCGCCATTGGCGTGAACAGCGGGTTTTGGTAGATGTCTGTCAGAATCTTGACCATACCGTCCTATCGGGAAACCATTGGCAACGCCAGTTGCAGAAAAGGCTGCGGATAAATGCCGATCGCCAGCGTCATCAGCCCGGTGACGCCGAGCGCCACGCGCATGCCGAAACTGGTGGCCAACGGGGCCTTCTCCGTCACCTCGCCCACGAACATCGTGCGCACAATCTTGAAGTAGTAGTAAATGGCCACGGCGACGTACAGCGTCGCGATGACGGCCAGCGTATAGTGGTGCGTCTGGATGAGCGCGAGAAAAATGTAATACTTTCCGAGGAATCCCGCGGTGGGCGGAATGCCGGCGAGCGAGAGCATGAAAATCAGCATCAGCACGGCATATCCCGGACTCTTGCGCATCAGACCCGAAAGGTCCTCCAGGTCTTCGCCGATGATCCCCTGGCGGCGCATGGCGACAATCACCAGGAACGCGCCCAGGTTCATGAAGGTGTAGACCATCACGTAGACCATGATGCCGTTGATGCCGGTATCGTTGCCGGCGATCAGACCCAGCAGCATGTATCCGGCGTGAGAAATCGAGCTATAGGCCAGCAGGCGCTTGATGTTGGTCTGATTGATGGCGGCCAGATTCCCGAGGGTCAAGGTGAGGACCGCGATCACCGACATCAGCGGCTCCCACACCTGGCGGGTGGAGGCAAATGGCGCCAGCGGACCATAGAACAACCGCAGCAGAAACGCGATAGACGCCGCTTTTGAGGCCACCGAAAGGTATGCGGTGACGGTGGTCGGAGCGCCCTCATACGCGTCCGGCGCCCACATGTGGAAGGGCGCGGCGGAAATCTTGAAAAGCAGGCCGACGGCGGTAGTGGCCAGCGCCAGGAAAACCACGGGGTCCCAAGCGGGCTTGGCGGAGATCGCGGCCACAATGGACATCAGGTTCGTGGAATCGGCGAGGCCGTAGAGGATCGAGAAGCCGTACACCAGAAAGCCGGTTGAGAACGCCCCTAGAAGCAGGTATTTGATGGCGGCTTCGTTGGAGCGCTTGTCGCTGCGCAGGAAGCCGACCATCACGTAGAAGCAGAGCGCCATCAGTTCGAGTCCGATGAATAGCGTGACCAGATCGGTGCCGGTGGCCAGGAAGTACATGCCACACTGCGCAAACAGGATGAGGCTGTAATATTCGCCATGGTGCTCGCCGGCATTTTCCAGGTACTTGTAGGAGACGATGGCGACAAGCATCGCCGCGATGACGAAGATCCAGTTGAAGAACAGGGCGCTGCCATCCACCGTGACCGCGCCGTGAAAGCCTGTCAGGGGGCCGGACTGCAATTGGATGGATTGCTGATAGAGGCTATACCCGGTGAAAATCTCTCCCAGCACGACGAAAATCAGCAGATATTTGCGATGCCGCGGATCGGGGAAAACCCAGAAATCGAACAGCAGAATGGCGCAGCCGAAGAGCACCAGCATCATCGCCGGAAGAATGGAATTGTGGTCCATCGAGTTGTAGAACTCGCTCATTGTCCACCTCCCAACGATGACCGCTCGCCCGTGGGTAGGGCGGGCGGAAGCGCGGCGTAGTATCCGGGGTGAACGCGCTCCACAATCTGCGCCACCGGCTTCTGCAGGATGTCGAAATACGGCTTGGGATAGACGCCGATCCAGATGGCCCAGGCGATCAGCGGCACGAACATGACGACCTCGCGCAGGCTCATGTCATGCAGCGTCAGATTCTTGCCGTTGGTGACCTGGCCGAGCATGGTCCGCTGGTAGAGCCACAGCAGGTAGGCGGCGCCCAGGATCACACCCGAGACCGCGAAGGCCGCCCAGGCACGATTGGCTTCAAATGCGCCCTGTAGAATCGTAAACTCGCCGACGAAACCGTTCAGCAGCGGCAACCCCGCCGAACTGAGCATGGCGATGGCGAAGATGATGGCGAATTTCGGCATGACGTGCGCCAATCCGCCATACTCTGAGATCAATCGCGTATGGCGGCGTTCGTAAATCACGCCGATGACCATGAAGAGCATGCCGGTCGAGATGCCGTGATTGATCTGCTGGATCACGCTGCCCGCGATTCCGTTCGGGTTGAGCGCGAAAATTCCGAGTGTGCAGAATCCCAGGTGGCTGACCGAGGAATAAGCGATCAGTTTTTTCCAATCGGCCTGCATCAGGCTGACCAGCGCTCCGTAGATGATCCCGATGATCGAGAGCACGGCGAGGATCTGCACAATAGTCTTGTCGGCCGAGGCTTGCGGCAGCAGCGGCAGGGAGAACCGCAGGAAACCGTACGTCCCCATTTTCAGGAGCACGGCCGCCAGAATCACCGAGCCGGCGGTGGGAGCCTCCACGTGTGCATCCGGCAGCCAGGTATGGAACGGGAACATCGGCACCTTGATCGCGAAACCGATGAAGAACAGCCAGAAGACCCACTCCTGCGATCCGAACTGCCAGCCCATCGGCAGCGAGGTTTTCATCAGCTCGGAGATTTCGAAGGTGTAGAAGTGGAACTGGTTGTAGTGCTGGAAATAGAGCGTCAGAATGCCCAGCAGCATCAGCACCGAACCAGCCAGGGTGTAGAGGAAGAATTTGATGGCGGCGTACAGCTTTCGCGGACCGCCCCAGATGCCGATGATGAAGTACATCGGCACCAGCACCAGCTCCCAGAAGATGTAGAACAGGAAGAAATCCATCGAGACGAAGACGCCGATCATGCCGGTCTGCAGCAGCAGGAACATGGCGTAATACTCTTTGACGCGATCGTCAATGGCGCTCCAGGAGCAGAGCGTGGCGATGAATCCCATGAGCGTGGTGAGCATCACCAGCAGCAGGCTGATGCCGTCGATACCGATGGCGTAATGCGCGCCCAGAGAAGGGATCCAGTCGGCGCGTTCGGTGAACTGGAAGCCGAGACCGGTTTGAAAACGCGAGGCCAGCGGCAGCGAGACCAGGAATCCAACGAGACTGGCCAGGTTGGCCCAGATGCGGATCAGATTCTTGCTTCCGGAAGGGATGAACAGCAGCACCGCCAATCCGGCCAGCGGCGTGAAGAGAACGATGCTCAGTAAATGCTGATCCATAGGGTTACCGGGTCACGTAGTATCCGAAAATCGCCAACACACCCACCACCACAAACAGCGCGTACGCCTGCACACGGCCGGTCTGCAGGATGCACACGGGATAAGAAGCCATCTTGACGCAGAAAGAACCGAAGCGGATGGAACCATCGATGATCCAGGTGTCCCACCAGCCGGAGACGGTAGCGGAGAAGCGCGTGAACCAGCCTGCGCCGTTCACGCCGCCATCCACCACGTTGCGGTCAAAGGCGCCCAAGGCAAGTCCGCCGCCCTTGCCCAACCCGTTGACGAAGATGAAATCGTAGAGCTCATCGACGTACCACTTGTTGTAGAGGATCTTGTGGATCGGCCCGCAGGTGGAGTAAATCTTCTCCGGAATGTGCGGCTTCATGTGATAGAAATAGATCGCGACCGCAATCCCGATAAACGCGATCAGGACCGAAAGCCCCATCAGGCTCCACTCCAAGCCTTCGCTGGCGGCTTCCGCGGCGGCGGCCCGCAAATGCTCGCCTGGCGCCGAGGCAAAGACCGGCGCCAACCATCCTTCAAATCCGCGGAAGAATTCCGGAAGATTCCAAAGTTTCGGTGTCCCCAGCCAGCCGGCGACGATGGTGCCGATTGCGAGAACCGTCAGCGGTCCTGTCATGGATAGCGGGGACTCGTGAACGTGCGCCAGCACCTCGGGCTTTACCCGAGACTTGCCGTAGAACGTCATGCTCATCAGCCGCCACATGTAAAAGGCCGTCATCAGTGCCGTCAGGAGGCCCACAAACCAGAGGATGTTAGAGCCTTTAGGCGAACTGAACGTCTGCCACAGAATTTCATCTTTCGAGAAGAAGCCGGCCAGGCCGGGGACGCCGGCGATGGCCACGCTGGCGACGGCCATAGTCCAGTGGGTGGTAGGAATCTTCTTTCTCAGATCGCCCATGTAGCGCATGTCCTGCTCGCCTCCCATCGCGTGGATGA
>Ga0335073_10015458_pt1 | contig 10673 bp, 11 predicted proteins | sample Lox_Sample_22_FD_207093 | JGI IMG/M metagenome (GOLD analysis project Ga0335073, IMG submission 207093) | Soil microbial communities from Loxahatchee National Wildlife Refuge, Florida, United States - Lox_Sample_2.2 | ecosystem: Environmental > Terrestrial > Soil > Wetlands | place: USA...
CCCGAGGCGGCTCGGCGATGCGTGGGTTCTCGCCGACGAGCGTCCCCGGGCATTCTGCGCCGGCCTGTTCAGACCGCGCGTCTACGTCTCCTCGGGCGCGGTGGCGGTGCTCGACGAGGCCGCGCTCCACGCGGTGCTGGCCCACGAGCGGCACCACCTTGCGCGGCGCGACCCGCTGCGGCTCGCCGCCGGCCGCGTGATCGCTACGGCGCTGTTTATCGTGCCGGGTCTCGGTGAGCTGGCCCGCCGGCAGGAGGCGCTCGCAGAGCTGAGCGCCGACGAGAGTGCGGTCGCCGGCGCGCCGGAGAACCGATCAGCGCTCGCACGGGCGATGTTGAGCTTCTCTGAGGAAGCGAGCCCGGACGAGGTCGTCGGCATCGACCCCGAACGCGTCGACTATCTCCTCGGCGAGCCACCGAGCTGGCGGTTCCCGATCGCGCTGGTCGTCGCCGGGCTGGCGCTAATCGCCCTGCTGGCCGCAGCGGGGGTGCTCGCCGGGCAGCTGGCCACCGGCGCCACCTCGCTCGCCCCGCCGTTCTTGTCCACTAAGCCGTGCGTAGTCGTGCTCGCCGCCATTCCGTCGGGGCTCGGCCTGGGCGCTCTCCGGCTGCGCCGGCGCCTGCGATCGCGCCAGCCGACGCGGAAGGGTTGTCCCGCCGACGGCGTCTAGACGTACATGTCTACTACGTCGTATCGTAGGTTGGCCGTCGTCGCGCTGCTCGCGGTCGGTGCGGTCCATCTCGAGCAGTACGCGGTCGGTCACTATTCGGCGGTCCCGACGATCGGGTCGCTGTTCCTGGTCAACTTCGCCGCTGCCACCGTGTTCGGCCTGGCGTTGCTCGCTCCGCTCGGCTCGATCAGCCCGCGGCTGGGGCAGCTCATCGACGCGACGGCCGCCCTGGGCGGCCTCGGGGTCGCGGCCGGCGCGCTGGTGGCGCTTCTGATCAGCGAGCGAACGCCGCTGTTCGGCTTCATGGAGCACGGGTATCGCGTCGCGATCGTGACCGCAATCGCCACCGAAACCCTCGCGATCGTCGCGCTCAGCGCCGTGCTGGCCACGCTGGCCATGAGCCGGCAGCGACGCTGATCCGTCCTCCGACGGGCCGGCGCGCGTCTGGGAGCGTACGCGCGCCGACCCGAGTCGGAGGCTTTGAGATCGATCTCCTACATAGGATAGTAGATCTGCGGGCGTGGCGTCAAGCCGGAGATCTCCTACTTTTGGCTGAGCCACTGTCCATCCTCCCAGCCGATGTGCGGCGAGCGCGCCGCGCTTACGGTGACAGGCATGGAAATCACACATGCCAATCAAGCTGATCGCGAGCCGGCAGTCGAGACCGAGGGACTCACCAAGCGGTTCGGCGAACGGATCGCGGTTGACGACGTCAGCCTCGTGGTGCCGCGCGGAGTCGCGTATGGGTTCCTCGGTCACAACGGCGCCGGCAAGACGACGTTAATCAGGATGCTGCTCGGGCTCACCCGAGCGAGCGGCGGTCGCGCCAGCGTGCTCGGGCTCGCAGTCCCGGATCAGCGGGCGCGGGCCTTGGCGCGCGTCGGCGCGATCGTCGAGGAGCCCGCGTTTTACCCGCACCTCACCGGGTACGAGAACCTCAAGATCGCGGCGGCGGTGAGAGGGCCGGAGACGCGCAAGCGGATCGACGGCGTGCTCGAGCGGGTCGGGCTCGACAAGCGCTCGAAGGACCGCGTCGGCACGTACTCGCTCGGGATGCGCCAGAGGCTCGGCGTCGCCCGCTGCCTGCTGTCGGATCCTGAGCTGTTGATCCTCGACGAGCCGATGAACGGCCTCGACCCCGGCGGCATGCTCGACGTGCGCCGGATGATCCGCGCGCTCGTCGAGGACGAGGGCCGGACGGTGTTCGTCTCCTCGCACCTGCTCGACGAAGTCGAGAAGACCTGCGAGGTAGCGGCGATCATCGACGGGGGGCGCGTGATCGCGCAAGGGTCGATCGAGGAGCTCGTCGCGGATGAGGCCGGTGAGCTCGTGATCGAATGCGACGACACCGACCGCGCGCTCGCGCTGCTCGCGGGCGACCCGCGCGTGCGCGGGCTGCGCTCCGAGCACGGGGCGCTGCGGATGAACGTGCTGGCCCGCGACCAGGCGGGCGAGATCAACTCGCGACTGGTCGCCGCGGGCGTCGTCGTGACCCGGCTTGAGCCGGCGCGGCGAAGCCTCGAGGACCGGTTCCTGGAGATGACGACACGGCTGGAGGTGGCCGCATGAGCGTGGACCTGACAGTGGCACGGCAGATGGTCGGCGCGGACCTGCTCCGTCTGCGCAAGAAGCGGGGCATGATCGCGCTCGCGCTCGCGGTGATGCTTGTGCCGCTCGTGATCATGACCGGGTACGACGTGGTCAAGCACGCGTCCGATCCTGTCCACTGGTCACCCGCCGGTGGCCTGAACAACTATGGGCGACTCCTCGACCTGCTCGGCGTGTTCATGGGCCCGGTCGCGGCGATCCTGATCGGCGCCGAGGCGGGCGCCGGCGACCTTGCCGCGGGCGTGTTCCGCGACAACGTGCTCACGGGCCGCTCGCGGATGGCGTTGTTTCTGGCCCGAATCCCGGCCGCGGTGGCGGTCACGCTGGCGGTGACCGGGATCGCGTTCGTGATCAGTGTCGCCGTCACATTCGGGTTCGCCGGCGGACTGGCGACACCGAGCCTGTCGGTGATCCTGCAGTCGGTGGCGTGGCTCGCGCTCGCGAACTCGGTCGTGTGCGTAATCGCCCTCGGTCTCGCATCTCTGACCGGCTCGCGCACCGGGACGATCACCGCATTGATCGGGTGGGAGCTCGTGCTGAGCCCGCTGGTCGTCCAGGCAAGCTCGCTCGGCTCGCTCAGGCGCGGCCTGCTCGACGCCGTGATGCTGTTCCTCAAGCCCGGCCCTGTGACCGGCCCGCCGGTGATACCGATGTCGGTTGCAGTGGCGGTCGCGGTGACCATCGGGTGGCTGCTGGTCTTGCCGGCGCTCGGGGCCTGGCGGATGCGGACGCGGGACGCCTGAGATTCGGGGTTACTCTCACCGAATGCAGCAGGTCTCCGCAACGGTGGCGACGGTTCGCGAAGCGATCCGCCGCCACCCGTGGTGGACCGACTCGCTGCTCGCGTTCTTCCTGACCCTGATCTCGGTCGGGTCGGTCGTCGTATCACGCACCCGGTACGGCTTCCCGGTCCCGGTGCTCGCAACCATCGCCGCCCTGGTGACGACGGTCCCGATCGCACTCCGGCGCTACCGGCCGCTCGAGGTGCTGGCGGTCACGGTCATTGCCGAGACGCTCCTCTTGATCTTCTCGAGCGACTCTCCGGTGCCGCTCGGGGTGATCGTGGCGCTGTACACGGTCGCGTCGCGCTGCGAACGACCAGTGTCTATCCGAGCCGCCGAATGGACGGTGCCGCCGATCACGGTCGGAGTGCTGATCAACAACGGGGTCCACCCCGCGCGAGTGATCCCGGAGCTCGCGGTGTTCGCGATCGCCTGGGTGGTCGGCGACAACCTCCGGACACGACGCGCGTACCTGGCCGAGCTCGAGGCGCGCGCGGCCCGACTCGAGCGCGAGCGCGAGGAGCAGTCCGAGCGGGCGGTGATCGAGGAGCGCGCCCGGATCGCGCGCGAGCTGCACGATGTGATCGCCCACAACGTGAGCGTCATGGTGGTGCAGGCGTCGGCGGGCGAGGAGGTGTTCGACGAGAACCCGGACAAGGCGCGCGAATCGCTGTCCGCGGTCGCCTCCACCGGCCGCGCGGCGCTGGCAGAGCTCCGCCGGCTGCTCGGCGTCATACGTGCGGACGACGATCCCGGCGCTCGCGCGTCGTTCGCACCCCAACCGGGGATCGAATATCTCGACGACCTCGTAGGGCAGGTCCGCGAGACTGGGCTCCCGGTCGAGCTGTCGGTGATCGGCGAGCCGCGACGGCTGCCCGACGGGGTCGCACTGTGCGCCTACCGGATCGTCCAGGAGGCGCTGACCAACACGCTCAAGCACGCTCACGCGTCGGGCGCCAAGGTCAACGTGCGCTACGTCGCCGACGCGCTCGAGCTCCAGGTGGTCGACGACGGCCAGGGCGGCACTCCGGTCAACGGCGAGTCGGGGGGGCACGGGCTGGTCGGAATGCGTGAGCGCGTGGCCCTGTTCGGCGGGGAACTGACGGTGTCGCGCCGGGCCGGGCGCGGGTACGAAGTCAGTGCCCGCCTGCCGCTGGAGGAGGGGACGTGAGCATCCGGGTGCTGATATGCGACGACCAGGCGCTCGTGCGCGGCGGGTTCCGCGCGATCCTCGGTGCCCAGCCGGATATCGAAGTCGTCGGCGAGGCCGAGAACGGCGCCGAGGCGATCGCGCTCGCCGAGCGGCGCCGGCCGGACGTGATCCTGATGGACATCCGCATGCCCGTACTCGACGGGGTCGAGGCGACCCGCCGGTTGGTGGCCGACGGGTCGCCGGCGAGGATCCTGGTCCTGACCACCTTCGACCTCGACGAGTACGTGCACGCCGCGATCCGCGCCGGGGCGAGCGGGTTCCTGCTCAAGGACGTGACGCCGGCGAAGCTGCTCGAGGCGATCCGGATCGTCGCCTCGGGGGAGGCCCTGCTGGCGCCGTCGGTGACGCGCCGGCTGCTCGACCGGTTCGCCGCGACGCTACCGGCGGGCGACCAATCGAGCGAGGTGCTCGCGCAGCTGACCTCGCGTGAGACCGAGGTGCTCCGGCTGGTCGCCGGCGGTATGTCGAACGCCGAGATCGCATCCGAGCTCGTCGTCAGCGAGGCAACCGTAAAGACGCACATCTCGAGCCTGCTCCGTAAGCTCGGACTGCGCGACCGCGTGCAGGCCGTGATCCTTGCCTATGAGACAGGCCTGGTCGGGCGATCGCAGGACCGAGAGCCGTAGAGCGCTCAGATCCCCAGCGCGCAGCCATCCTTACGCGAGTCAGAGCCGCCGAACAGAGTCCCGTCGCGGACGATGATCGCCTGCCCGCCGCCGAACGCCTCGCGTCCGGTCTCCCGGCGGACATGACAGCCGATCCGCTCGAGCTCGCCGGCGAAATCCCACAGCGGTTGCTCGAGGCTCACGGTGCGGCCGTCGATCCGGAAGCGGCCGCTGTCGATCGCCGCCTGCGGGTCTCCATCCGGCAACAGCTTGGTCAGGAACTGGACGTGGGACTGTGCCTGGATGAACCCGCCCATCAGCCCGAACGGGCCGACCAGCTCGCTCCCCCGAGTCAGCATCCCCGGGATCAGCGTGTGATAGGGGCGCGTGCCGCCGACGGCCTTTCCCTGGACGGCGAACCCGGCGGCGCGGTTATTCAGCACGACGCCGCTCGAGCCCGCGACCACCCCCGACCCGAACGGCTCGTACAGGCTCTGGAGAAGTGACACGGCCGTCCGTTCGCGGTCGACCGCGCACACGGAGACGGTCCCGCCGGCGGGCTCGGAGACGCGGGCAGGGAGCCCGGCCCGGCGCGCGGCGACGTGCTCGACTGACAACAGGTGGCTCACGTCGGCACCGTCGCGGACGGTCCCCAGCGCATCCTCGAGCGCGAGCGCCATCGCCCGGACGACCTCCGGCAGCTCCGGCGGCTCGTCGCCGAGGATTGCGAGCGCCTCGAGCGCGGCGACGCCCTGCGTCGGCGGCGGGAGCTCGGCCACCTCGAACCCGCGGTAGGTGCCGACGAGCGGCTCGACCCAGCGCGGGCGGTACTCGGCGAGATCCTCGAGCGTCAGCCACGTCGCGCCCGCGATCGCAAAAGCCGGCGGCCCCGTGTAGAACGACTCCGGTCCCTCGTCGGCTATCAGCTCGAGCGTGGCCCCCAGCTCCGGAAGCTGGTAGGACGCGCCAAACGACGGCGGCGCGCCGAACGCCGCAGGCGCGCGCGGGCTTGCCCGCCACACCTGGGCGCAGTTGAACCCGGCGACGACGCCGTCGCGGGCCAGCTCGATCGCCGGCCGCAAACAGCGGTCCAGGCCGACCCGTCCGAACCGCGCCGACAGCTCAGCCCAGCCGGCGACCGCTCCCGGGACGTCGACCGACTCCGGTCCGAACCCGGCCGGCGGCTCTGCCGGCGCCGCGCGGGGTGCGGGCCCGGCGGCATCGAGGCCGTGCAAGGCCCCCGACGTGTCGCGGACGATCGCGAACAGATCTCCGCCGACGCCGGTGGCGTGTGGCTCGGTCACACACAGGACCGCGGCGGTGCAGATCGCTGCGTCCACCGCGTTCCCCCCTTCTCGAAGCACGTCGAGGCCGGCGAGCGTCGCCAGGGGCTGGCTGGAGGCGACCATCGCCCCCGAAGCGACCGAAGCGGCCCGCGCCGGCGTCAGCGAAAACGTCACTACCGCTCGCCGTACTGCTCGACCGCGTACCGGAGCAGGGCGCAGGCCCCGAGCCGGGCCGCCGGCGCCCGGAACGTGACCTGAACGACGCCGGGGGCACGGCCGATCTCGATTGCGCCGGCGATCGTGGCGCGGTTCTTGACCTCCGGTACCGACAGATCGAGCAGCTGCGCGGCCCGTGCCAGGCCGTTGTCGGTGGCGCTGTTGAGGTCCGGGCCGGTGCCGATCACGGACACCGGGAACGACTCCTCGAGCTCGTCGACTCCGTAGCGGCGACCGAGCGCGCGCGCCCGCATCATCTCCTCTCGCGTTAGCGGCTTGGCCAGGAACGGCAGATCCTCCTCGACCGGGAACAGGACCGGGCCGTCGATCGGGAGCCCCTTCACCACCTCGACCTGGAGCGTGACCGTGCCCGACACGTCGCAGGTGTGGCCGGCGATCTCGCCGTCGCCCTGGAGCGCGTGCATGTCGCCGAGGTAGACGCCACCGCCGGCGAGCTTGACCGGACAGACCAGGATCGCGCCGGCCCGCACCGCGTCGACGTCCATGTGGCCGTCCGTCTTATTAGCCTGCAGCTCGGTTGGCGTGAGCGCGTACCGGTGGGGCGCGCCGATCAGGAACGAGCCAAAGTCGCCGGCGTTGTGTGAGTCCGGGATCGTGATCGACGGAGAGGTCCCGATCTGTCCGAGGAACGGCCGCAGCCGCGTCGCGAGCGCGACGATGTCGTGCGGGGCGAACGTGAGGATCGGGTGCTGGACCGAGTTATCGGGAAGCGCCGCGAACCGGGGCGCCTCGCGGGCGAACGACTCCGCCGCCTCCTGGGGCACGGTCAAGCCGACGGTCCGCAACTCGTCGAACGCGATCGTGTAGCCATTCGTGAACGTGAACGGGGTCGCGTCGGCGCCGCAGTTCGCGCACCGGATCGACTCCTGCCCGATCCCGTCGACGCGCGTCTCTGGCCACTCGGCGCCGCAGCCCGGGCACACGGGCGCGCAGTACGGGTCGCCGTTGAATCGGCCCTCCATCGGCTGGTCGTTGCCCGACGCCGTCGCCAGCGAGGTGACCTCTATGTCCTTGATCCGGATCGCGATCGCGTCTCCGACCTCGGCGTCGGCCACCGCCACCGGCCGGCTGACCTCGTGGCCGCCGCGGATCGACGGCGTAATCATCGGCCCCCAGCAGCCGGGCGTCGAGTTCCACACGATGTGGCCGCCGTTGGCGACCGGGCCGAGCATCGCCACCTCCGGTCCGAGCAGTCCGTCGGTGAACGTATCGACGAACACGGTCTGGTGGGCCTCCTGGGCTTCAGCTGGTTCGATGGCCACTCTCGCCACTCCCTTCGGAATCGTTGTTGCCGGCGATCACCCTCCCGCCACCGGAGTCAGCAGCGCGACCTCCTCGCCGTGCGCGAGCCTGCGCTCTCGTTCGACGTGCTCGCCCGCGACGAGCGGCAGCGCCGAGGACAGCGCCGGGCCCAGCTCGGGGGTGGTGGTGGCGAGACGGACGTATAGGTCCTCGACGGTGGCGCCGTTCGGAAGCTCGAGACGGAGCATGGGAGTCGGCGCCAAACGCGCCAGACCGCTGCCGAGCCGAATCCGAACCTCCAACGCAGCGATCCTAACGCTCCGAGTGTGAGGGCCTCAGGTGCCGGTCGGCCCGAACCGCTCGGTCCTGATCCGGCCCGGGTCGCGCCCGCCGTCGGCCAGCCAGCCGGCCGCAGCCTCGACGAACGCGTTCGGACCGCAGATGTAGATCCGCGACCGCTCCTCAGACGGACCGGCGACCTCGTCGACCAGCGTACGGTCGATCCGCCCGCGATGGCCGTCCCAGTCGTCGGGCCACTCGCGAGTCAGCGCGAAGCGAACGTCGACCCCGCTAGACCCGTAGCCGGTCAGCTCATCCCGGTAGATCACCTCGCTCAGCCGGCGCGAGGAGTAGATCAAGCGCACCGAAACGTCGCGGGGTGTTGTACACCAGTGGCGGATCATCGAGCGCAGCGGGACGACTCCGGATCCCCCGCCGATCAACACGAGTGGCCCCCCGAGCGACTCCTCCCACACGAAGTAGCCACCGATCGGACCCCGCAGCTCGAGCTTGTCGCCGGGCATGAGCACGTCGACCAGGTAGGGCGAGACCTCGCCGTCCTCAAGCCGCTCCACGGTCAGGACGAGGTGGTCGTCCTCGGGAGCCGAGGCGATCGAATAACTGCGCTGCGCCTGGTAGCCGTCCTCCGCGGTGAGGCGGACGTCGACATGCTGCCCGGATCGGTAGCCACCGGGCCAGTCGGGCTTGGTCAACACAAGGCTCTTCGCGCGCGTGGTCTCCTCGACGAGCTCGACCACGGACACGAGCTGCCAGGTCAGTCTCCCTGGTAGCGCTGCTCTTTCCATGGGTCGCCGAGGTTGTGGTAGCCGTAGTTCTCCCAGAACCCAGGCTCGTCGTCGACGGTGAACGTCAGCCCCCGCACCCACTTCGCGCTCTTCCAGAAGTACAGGTGCGGTACCAGGAGACGCGCCGGCCCCCCGTGTTCGGGATGCAGCGGCTCGCCGTCGTACTGGTACGCGACCCACGCCTTGCCGTCGCTGACGTGCTCGAGAGGCAGGTTCGTCGTGTAGCCGCCGTCGGACCACGCGGTCAGGTATGCCGCTTCGCTGTTGACGTGCTCGAGCAGCGTGTCGACGGACACACCCTGCCAGTGCGTGTCGAACTTCGACCACTTCGTCACGCAGTGGATATCGACGGTGATCGTTTCCGACGGCAGCTCGAGGAACTCCTTCCACGGCCACGACACGGGCTCCTTGACCTCGCCGTTGATCAGGAAGCTCCACTCGTCGAGCGGCGTGTGGGGCGTCGGACCGGCGGACAGGACCGGGAAGCCCGTCTCGAGGTACTGGCCCGGCGGCAGGCGCGACGGGTCGGCGACGGGGCGCCGCCGACCCAGGAAGCCGCGCGAGACCGGTGACATCAGCTCTGAACCGCGTGGCCGAACTGGACCCGGATCATCCACAGCTGCTGTTCGAGTGCGCGGACGACCTCGATGATCACGTCTTGGGAGGCGGCGTCGATCTCCCCGAGCTTGTCCATCCGCTCGCGGGCGCGGTCGGCCACGTCATTCATGCGCTCGCTGAGCTCCCGAATGACCACGTGGTCCTCGAGCGGGCCCCGTGCGATCGGCTTCAGCTCGGTCACGGCCGCGACCGCGCCGCTCTGGCCGTCGGGCGCGTAGCCGAGCGCGACGGCCCGTTCGGCGACGACGTCCGAGAGCTCACGCCACGAGTCAACGAGCTCGTCGAGCTGCTCGTGCAACGGCCGAAACAGCGGCCCAGTGACGTTCCAGTGGAGTTGCTTGCCGACCAGAGCCAGGTCGATCAGCTCCACCAGCATGCCCTGCAGCTGGTTGCCTACCTCCTCGCGCTGATGCGCGCCGAGGGCCGGAAGATGTGCCTCTTGCTGGGTTGAAGCCATATCTCTCTCCTGCTCGAAGGTTCGGTGAGTCGCGGCCTCCTCCCGCGCCGTCCAGCTTAACGACGAGCGGTCCGCGGGGAGGATGTTTACGCGCAATCCTCGTCAGGCGCGAGAATGAGTGTCGTGGCCGACCCAAATCTTTCCTCAGAACCGTCCAAGAGCAGCGACAAGTCCGTACCGCCCTCCCCGATGCCACGCGACAAGGGTGGCTGGCGGGTCGCGCCGGCGCCCGACGGTCGCGGCATGCCCGACGAGCACAAGCCGACGCCGCCGCACCGAATGCGGGCGTTCTGGCTGTTGCTCCTGGGGCTGCTCGCGATCAACTGGCTGTTCGTGCTGATCAGCCAGCCGAGCACGCAGCCGCGGGTGACGGTCCCGTTCAGCCCCTACTTCCTCCAGCAGCTGGATGCGGGCAAGGTCAAGTCGATCTCCGCGCGGAGCGGGGCGATCCAGGGCACATTCACGGCGAAGCTCAAGTACCCGGCGAACGACTCGAGCGCGACGGCGACCACACTGTTCGCCACCCAGGTTCCGTCGTTCTGGAACACCAACCAGCTGACGAATCTCCTGATCCAGCACAACGTCGAGGTGAACGCCAAGAACCCCAACCCGGGAACCTCGCTGCTGACGGAGCTGTTGGTCGGGTTCGGTCCGACCATACTTCTGTTCGCAGTCATCTACTTCATCGCTCGCCGGGCGATGAGGGCCGGCGGGGGCGGGCTCGGCGGCCTCGGCAACTTCGGACGTTCGCAGGCGCGACGGGTCGATCCCCAGTCGATCCGGGTGACGTTCGACGACGTCGCGGGCATCGACGAGGCGAAGGCGGAGCTGGCCGAGATCGTCGACTTCCTCAAGAACCCCGAGCGCTAT